>Ga0307378_10001132_pt1 | contig 44164 bp, 31 predicted proteins | sample UN1MG_FD_202238 | JGI IMG/M metagenome (GOLD analysis project Ga0307378, IMG submission 202238) | Soil microbial communities from Risofladan, Vaasa, Finland - UN-1 | ecosystem: Environmental > Terrestrial > Soil > Coastal area > Acid sulfate soil | place: Finland: Risofladan, Vaasa | collected... | reverse complement strand
GGGGTTCGGCTTCCCTGCTGGGTTGGGGGGGGGGGGGGGGGGCGACCCCGAGGCCCTTGGTGACGGTTCGCTGGACTTCCTCCTCGACCTCCGCCTCCCACCGGGAGATCTCTGAGTCGGATACCCCAAACCGGCCCTGGAGAAGCCGGCGCGTGTTGGGCACGGGGTCGCGGCGACGCCACTGGCGCATCTTCTCCTCGGGCACGTACTGGGCCTTGTCGTACGCGGCGTGGCCGTGCAGCCGGAGCGTCATGCACTCGATGAGCGTGGGGGCCGGTTTCTCGCGCATGGCGTCCAACGCGTCCCAGACGGCCGAATAGACCTCCCAGGCATTCGTGCCGTCGATCGTACGGCCCGAAATGCCGTAACCGTGGGCCCGGTCGGAAAGGTGCTCGCAGCGGTACTGCGCACTGGTCGGCGTGGAGAAGGAATAGTGGTTGTTTTCAACCAAAAACAACACCGGTGCCTCGTGGACCGACGCGATGTTCAATGCCTCGTGAAACTCGCCCGTGCTGCTGCCGCCGTCCCCAATCACCGCCAGCCCGAACACCTCCTCGCCGTGACGGCGGGCCGCCCAAGTGCCCCCCACCACGGTGCTGAGCATCTTGCCCAAATGGCTGATCATCGGGAAACGACGACGGGCCGCGTCGCCGTGATGGACGTTCCCCTCGCGGGCGTGCGTGGGGCTTTCGACGTTGGCCAGATACTGGCAGACCAACTGATAGGGCGTGGCTCCCAGCAGCAGATGGGCCGCGAAGTCGCGGTGCAAGAGCGAGACGACGTCTCTGCCCGGTCGAAACGGAAGCGCCATCCCTACCGTGGTCGCCTCGTTGCCGACGCTGATCGTCACCGTTCCTCGGACGTAGCCCTTCTGGAATAGCTCCAGCAAGCGTTCCTCCAGCCGCCGAGACAAGTACATCATCGGGTAGGCAAACCGGTAGAACGCTTCCTCGGACAACTTCTCCGGAAAACGGACCGGGCCGGCGATCGAACCGTCGATCCGCAGAGACCGTCGGCGGAACGTTTCCGCGGTGCCTGGGGATACCGACGACTTGCCCGTGTCGCGGGGACGAGCGGGGGCGTCGACCGTCAGATCACCGAGTCGTCGGCTTTCCGTATTGGACGCCACTTGAAATGCCTTTCTCGCGCGAGGCGCTTCTCAAACCCGACGGAGCTCCGCCACGCCCAGCCAATGCGGAGACTCGACTCCCGGCCGCTTGCCCCGCCAAGCTCCGCAGTGTACACGGAGTCTATGATAAGGGGTCGGAAGCCGAGGGAGAAGAGACAACAACCTTGGAAGGGGGGCGACAGCGGCGAAAGGAGACATCGGCGAGCGATTGTAGCGATGTCGGGGAACAGCGTCACTGGCAAATGGCCCGGTTTTCTGGGCAAGCTGGGACGGTCACGCCAACCGTAGCGACAGCCTGATCGCTATGGTGCGGGGTATCTTGGGCAGAAACAAGAAAAACGCGGGCTGGTTCCGTGCAACGTCTCAACCCGCCCGGATCGCCTGTCGAAAACACATCTTCACCCCCTCGTTCCTCGGCTCTGCCGGGGAACGAGCCGCACCCCATCGCGATAGGGGTCCAATTCCACTCACAAGGGCTACCGTGCTCGGCCGCGTGCCCAGACTCCCCCAGCTTTGAGGAGCACGCGCCCGGAATTGACGGCCTGGCGCCAAAGCCGGTGCCAGGTCTCTTCTTCGTGGTACTGGCGCAGACATCGGAGGTACTTCACGCGCTGCGCCTCCGAGGCCGTCTGCAAAATGACCGGCGCCAGCCCTTCCTCCACGTTGTACGTCTCGTCCGGCTTCAGACACACCGGCACCACGGACTGCTCCGCCCGAAGCGCGAGATCCTCCTCGACCGCCCGGGCCGCTTCGAGAATCTGCGCTGCCTTGGCCCCGGACGGCTTCGTCAAATCGTACGGCGGGTTCCACTCTGAGAGCGGACGGAGTTGGTCGACGTGCGTCAGGACCACGACCAGCGGCGGCATCATCCGATCGGGCTGCTCTTCGAGCGACGCCCGAATCCGGTCGAGCAGACGCCGGTCGGGACCCCGCGCTGCGGACGTCGCCGAGCAGACCACCAGCAGCAAGTCGCAATCGAGGATCTGCTTTCGCAACTCGTCAAAGGGATCGTCCGGTCCTTCGACTTTCTCGTATCCGGCCGTATCGAGGATGATCGCCCGGGCGATACCGTCCCGCTCCAGGACATAGGGCTCGACGTATTGCGTGGTCGGCACCACGTCGACGGCGGCCCGCACCTCGCCGAACAGGGCGTTCACGAGGCTCGACTTGCCCGACTTCACCTGCCCCAGGACCAGGATCCTAAGCGGCTCCTCTTCCAGCTTGGCGCCCTGGGCCTCGGCACGTTGGGCGTCGCGTTGGGACTGGCGGGACTGATAATCGGCGAAGGCGACGTCGTCGAGCACCAGGTGGCCGCCGTACAACTGGATGGCGTAGTAGCCCGCCCTGCGCACGCAGAACCCCTGGGCCCATCGACGGATGCCGCGGGCCGACGTGTCCTGAAGCCGTCCGGTCGCAAGCTGGCGAATCTCCCGCAACAGCGCCCCGACGGGGTTGTACCCCAAACGTGCAACCCGGTACAGGAGAAAGGCCCCTCTGGCCCAAGCCGCCAGACGCCTCAGCCGCAGCAAGTCGCCCAACGTGAGGACGTGCGACCCCGGCACGTACTCAGAGGACGCCTTGCGAAGGTCGTAGGCGACCAGCTCGACCACCCGCAACACGTACGGCGCGGGAATCTCCAGCTCCGGGTGGCTTCTCTTGGGGTGATAGTGTCGGGCCACGGCCTGGAGCACTTCGACCAGCACGCCCCACAGCGCCTGGGGACGATCCAGGGGGAGATCCTCACTCTCGACGCGCTGGGCGATCGCTTCGACGTCCTGCCAGGCGGCGTGGCCCGTCGGGGGCCAGGTCGGGGCCGGCTCGACGGTCGGGGAGATCGGGGGCATTCGCTTCGCCCGGAGCAACCGCGCCAAGCCCCATCCGGCCAGCGTCAGCGCCCCGCCTCCGCCCAGCCAGTACAAGAGCAGGCGGCGTTCGTACAGCCACACCGAGCCGGCCGCAAGCAGGACCACGTGCGGCAGCACGAGCAGGGCGAGCACCACAAGCCACCAGATCTTCACGTGCTTCATCCGCTCGGCTCCTTCGGCGAAACCTGCCGCTTCAGGTGGAGGCGAAGCCAGCGCTCCCCTTTGCGAAACTCCTCGGCATACAGCTTGCGGATCGCTTTTCGGTCGGGCACGTCGCCGTCGAGAACGCGGCTGAAATACTCGCACAGGGCGCTACCCAGGGCGAACGTGCTCGCCGCGGCGTAGAGGCCCGCCACGCCCGAGCCGAGCCCGGGAACCGGAATCAGCTTCAACAGCTCCCTCAGGCCCTGTCGCCCTAGGAAGCTGATCCCCAAGGCGCTGGAGACCTCGGCCATCCGCTGGGGGCTCATCGGCTGCTCGTAGATCGAGGCGATCGTGTGGAACAGCTTGGTCTGGATCGCCAGGACCAACGGGATGTCGATCATCGGGACCGGGACCGCGCCGGCGCCGCCTGCGGCCAGCGCGTAGAAGACGACGTGGGGCCGGGCCGTCCGAAACCGTTGATCTCGCAAGAGCCGCCGCGCCTCGCGGCTTTCGCGCAACATGGCCCAAAGCCCCATCGGCAGGGCCTCCTCGATGGCCGACCAAAGGGCGTCCAGCCCATAATGCTCCGGCTCATAGCCGTCCTCGGGCAGCGTGAAGTCGACCGGCACGAAGCGGACCGGCCAGTCGGCGAACCACTCCCGCTCGGCGGCCAGCGAGCGGGCCAGGTCGTGCGGAACATGGGCGGGATACGGCGTTTGGGAAAAGGGGTATGGCTCCACGTGGCGCGTTTCCGGCCCGGGATACCCCTCGTGGAGAGAGGTCTGCACGACGATGACCGGCCATCGCGGGTGCGTCTTGAGGATCGACCGCAGCGCGGCCAGCACGCCCTGTTGGGCGTGATCCATGGCCTTCACGACCACGATCAGCAGGTGGGCCTGCTTTTCGAACTGCCGCATGTCCTCGGCCGGATCGTAGTCGGCGTCGCCCAGCCCTCGCGTGTCCAGAAACCGCAGGAAGCACTCCTCTTCGCTGGGAAACGCATACAACTGGGCCGTGCGCGTGCAAGGCCGAAACCCGCTCCCAATCTCCGCCCGGCTGCTTCCGGTCAGTGCCCGAACCAGCGAAGTCTTGCCCGACTGGGCCTTCCCCAACAGCCAGAAGACGGGCACGGGCAGCGACTGCTTGGCCTGTTGGAGACGGCGCTGCAACTCCGCCTCGTCGACTTTCGGCGTAGCGGCTCTTGCCAAAGCCTGCCAGAAACGGCGTTCTGATTTCATGGAAGGTGACACCTGGGCGGTTCCGACGGGGGGCGTTCATGCGGCCAGTGGGCGCATGCAAGTGTAACCTCTGCATCCAGACTTCGATACGTCGGCACAGCCCTACGGCTCGCAATGGCCGCTTGACATCAAGGGACATATTCGCCGAGAATCAGGTACTGAAGAAGCACTTTGTCCGACACGAATGTGTGCGCAATACGGCAAATGGGGCTTGTGCCGGAGACCTTGCACGCACCAGTTCAGGCAGCAGATTTCGACCTGTGTGTCGCACCTTGCACGGCCATGATCGATCCAGCCTCCCAACACCCGGACTTGCAGCGGCTCGCCGAACGACTCGCGAGCAACCTGGCGAGAGCCCACAATCTCGTCAGTATCTACCAGCTCTTGGCTGGCTCGACTCGTGGTCGACGCTCCGTGGGCGATACGGATGTCCTGCGCTCAGCAGTCGTTCTCATTCACGCTTCGCTGGAAGATTTCCTTCGGTCTCTTGCTCGCTCGTATCTCCCGAAAGCGCGTCCGGAAGTGATGAACGCGATCCCGCTAAAGGGGGGCGGCCGAAGTGGACGGCCTGGGAAGTTCTCGATGGGAGATCTTGCGGAACATCGCGGAAAAACGGTCGATGAACTCATTGAGGAGTCGATCGAGGCGTATCTTGACCGGTCGAACTATAATAATACGAGTGACATTGCAGCACTTCTGGCCAACCTGAACGTGGATGTCGAACCAGTGCGGCAGTTCTTCCCGGAACTCGACAGAATGATCGCACGTCGCCACCAAATAGTGCACCGCGCCGATTGCACCGCCGAAACTGGCCGCGGTCGGCACCGTGCGAGATCGCTCCGCGTGTCGGAAGTCGAGAGCTGGATCAACGTCGTCTCCAACTTCCATGGCTCCGTTCTCCTCCAGATTCAACTGAAGCAGGCACAGAATGTCTGATTCCACGAACGTCAATTCCTTTTGGCTCGTCACATGCGAGTCTGCACGATCGCATGCCGCTTTGATGGCCGCGAGCTGCCGCCGGGAAGCCGCGGCCCTCATTCATCGCGAAGCAGACGCCTTCTGCAATCGCGAGCCTCCTGAAACGCAATCCGAGCTTTCGCACCGGCAGCGGCAGGCAATGTTCCTTGCATCCAGGATATCGAGTATCGTACACGCCGACCTGATGGCTCGGAGTCACCCACACGTTGCGAATGAGATTCTCTCTGAGACCAGAGCTTTCCTCGATCGACTCGACCTTGACGACTCACCCTACAAGGAATCGATGGCGCTGACTTCTACGATCTCTGCCTTGTGCCACTCCGACATGATGCTGCGTCTGTGAGCGGGACATAGAACTGCCCACAGGTCGTTCCACCGTCTCTGGTTCACACCGTCGGCAACTGCCACGGGTCGCGGCGCAGGCGGTCGCGCCAACCGTTGGCTTCGGCGTCCCCGGGGAACTCCCAACGCTTCGGGTCCCACCGCAGCTTGCGGCGATTCCAGTAGACGAGGTTTCCCAGGTGGCAGACGGTCACCGAGCGGGCGCCGATCTCCACGTCGCAGATCGGGCGCTTGCGGGCGCGGATGCAGTCGAGCCAGTCGCGCTGGTGGCCGGGCGACTCGTAGAGGTGGATCTCGTCGTCGCCGATCGGCTGCTTGATGATCTCCTCCGGCTTGCTCGACAGTTTGCCCCGGGTGACGAAGATCTCGCCGTCGGTCCCGACGAACGTGACCCCGCCGGTCCCGCCGTGGATCACCTCGACCCCGCCCTCGTAGACGTACTTCACGCCGGTGGTGGCGTTTTCATCCTCCGGCGGGATGATCTCCACCGGGCCCGACTCGTCCATCCCCAGCCCCCACTGGGCGATGTCGAAGTGGTGGGCGCCCCAGTCGGTCATGCTCCCGCCCGAGTACTCGCGATAGCTCCGCCAACGCGGGAAGTGGTCGTGCAGGCCGCGGGGGCTGAGGATGGAGTTGTACGGCCGCGTGGGGGCCTGGCCCAGCCAGAAATTCCAGTCGAGCCCCGGCTCCATCTCCTCCTCGGGCAGGTCGCACCACTGGCTCGGTCCGCCCACGCCCACGTCGACCCGCCGGATCTTGCCGATCCGCCCGTTGCGGACCAGCTCGCAGGCGAGGCGGAACTCGCGGCTGGACCGCTGCTGGCTGCCGGTCTGGAACACCACGTCGTGCTTGCGCACGGCGTCGATCGACAGCTTGGCCTCGGCGATGGTCAGCGTCAGCGGTTTCTCGCAGTAGATGTCCTTTTTCGCCTTGCAGGCTTCCACGATCGGGTGGGTGTGCCAGTGGTCGGGCGCGGCAATCACCACCGCGTCGACGTCCTTGCGAGCGATCAGCTCGCGGTAGTCGACGTAGGCGTCGCAGCCCTTGTACGTCGTATCCTTCGAGTAGCGGTCCTCGACCGTCTTCTTGGCGTGCTCGCGACGGGTCGTGTCCACGTCGCAGACGGCCAGCACCTGGACGTCGGAGTATCCCAGGAACCGGCCCAAATGCCCGCGATTCATCTTGCCGATCCCGATGAACCCCAAGGTGAGCCGCTCGCTGGGAGCCTCTTTCTCGTCGCCTCCGAGCACCGAGCCGGGCACGATCATCGGCGCAGCCACCGTGGCCGCGGCCACCCCTCGGACGAACCCACGACGCGTGATCCTGTCTTCCCGCTTCATAGCTTGAGCCTCTCTTGGCGTGAGTGAATTACTTGGGGTGCAGGCGTCTCGCCTGCGCCACAATTTGGGGAGCCATCCGGTCAGCAGCCCGCACGTCCCTGCCATCGAGCATACCGGGACGCCCGCCGGATGCAACACTTCGCCGCTCGTCTTTCTGCCGCCGGCGGCCTTTCGGGCGGCTCCCGGGCGGTTCGGCACTTCCCCACTTCCCCACTTCCCCACGATCCCCGCAGACCCTGTTTTACAACCGCGTCGGCTCCGTCTATACTCGAAGTCCGTGGCGATCAACAAAACAGGAGGACGCACGATGGCGCACGAATCGGACACCCGACGGAAATTCCTCAAGACGACCTCGGCGGCAGTGGCCGGGGCCGCCCTGACTTCGCTCGGCACGGCCGGCGCTGCCGAGGTGGATACCTCGAAGATCCTCAACTACAACCCGAAGATGGGCTACCGCCCGCTGGGCAAGACGGGCTTCACGATCTCCGAGGTGAGCCTGGGCGGGCACGGGGCCATCAACGACCCCGACACGGTCCAGAACCGCGTGGCCGTGCTGGAGAAGGCCGTCGAGTCGGGCATGAACTACGTCGACAACAACATCGACGCGGAGTGCAATCTCTACGGCGAGGCGATGGCCGCGTCGTCCGGCGCCAAACGCGACAAGTGGTTCATCGGCTTCGCCTCCTGGCCGCAGAAGGTCACCGAGGAGTACGAGGAAAACCTCACGTTCGACGGCATGATGACGTCGATCGACGAGCGGCTGAAAAAGTACGGCACCGACGTTCTGGACATGTGGCGTCCCGTCGGCGCCACCTGGGGCGAGGGCCAGAGAAGCATCGCCACGCTCTTGATGGTCAGCCACAAGGCCCTCGATCTGGTCGTCGAGGTGTTCGAGAAGGCCCGAGAGCAGGGCAAAGTCAGGCACCTGGGAATTTCGGCCCACAACCCCAACGTCTTCCGCCGGGTGCTCAACGAGTACCCCCAGTTCTCGGTGATCATTTTCCCCTACCTCTTCCTGACTAAGGAATTCGGCGGCGACAGCCTCTTGAAGCTCGCCCAGGAGAAGAACGTGGGGGTGATCGGGCTCAAGCCCTTCGGCGCCGGAATGACCTTCCAGGTGAGACGCAAGAAGGACATCGAAGGACGCGTGGACGAGAAGGCCCACCTGCTGGTGAAGCGGATGCTCCAGGAGCCGCGCCTCTCGGCCGTGATCCCCGGCGTGAACGTCCCGGACCAGCTCGTCGAGAACGTCAAGGGCTCCTACCTCCGCGACCAGCCGAACACGCCGGAGGACGAAGCGGCCCTGCGCCGGGCGACCAGGAACTTCTACGCCAACCTCTCCCCCGAATACCAATGGCTGCGCATGTGGGAAGTCGTCTGAGCCGGGTCGCCCTCGCCGGGGCGATCGGGCTCGGCCTGCTGTTGGTCGTCTCGCTAGTGGTCTGTCCATCTCGACTTTGCAGGTTGGGTGCCACTGCTGGCTTGCCCAGCAGTGCCGGAAGCACGGTTGGACAAGCCAACCGTGGCACCCGTAAACTCAACTTGGACAGACCACCAGGGTGGAGTCCGTTGGGGGCGGAGGCCGACCCGAAGGACGGCGCCGCGGCGTCGGGCGCCGAAAAAGCCGAAGAAGCTCAAAAGCCTGAAAAGGCGGAAAACGGGAGCGGGGCCCCGTCGGAGGAGTCCGAAGAGCCCCCGCAGATCGACCCGTTGAGCGTGAATGCGGCCTGCTACGTCTGCCACATGACGTTCGTCGGGGAAGAGATGAGCGCGGTCCACCTGAAAGAGAAGACGACGTGCATCGACTGCCACGGGCTGAGTGCGCCTCACGCCAACGATGAGAACATCGGCGCGACGCCGCCCGACATCGTCTTCAAGCGGGCCGACGTCGACGCCTCCTGCGAGGAGTGCCACGAAGAGCACGACGCGCCGGCCACGAAGGTGGTGGCCCGATTCCTCGAGAGAAAGCTGTCCGAATCCTCCCCCATTTGCACCGACTGCCACGGCACGCACAAGATCGAGCAGCCGGAGGAGGCGGATGAGGATGACCAGGGCGAGGTGACGCTCGGCCAGCCGCAGCCGACGACGCAGAAGCCGGCCACGCTTACCTCGAAATGACCGGCAAGACCGTGGGGTGCGTGCTTTGAGCCACCTCGTTCCCAGGCTCTGCCTGGGAACGCAAGACGTCGAGGCTCCGCCTCCTTCGACCGTAACCGGCCATTGTGCTGTCAGTTGGACGCAAAGCATCCCTGTTACGCGTGACGAGGCAGAGCCTCGTCACGAGTTTGAGAAGCTCGTCACGAGGTTATTGACGGACTTGATCCCAACAGGTGCTCCCATGAAGACTCGCGTCTTTCGGTACGCACTGGCGGCGCTGCTCGCCGTGCTTCTGCCCGCTTCAGGAATCCTCATGGGGGCCGAGCCGCGCTTGGCAGTCCCCAATAAGTACGAAGAGGAGGCCGTGGCCGCCGGCAACCAGCTCGGCATCGGCTCCGCGGTGCTGGAAGGACCCAAGTCGGTCGAGGTCCTCTCCCATCAAACGTGGACGCTCGTCTACACCGCCGGAAAGGCCGGCATCGAACCGGGCGGAGGAATCCGCATCGGGATGCGTCACCTCTGCCAGTGGAGCCCGCCGCAGACCGAGGACCCCAACGGCGTCGGCTACCTGACCGTGAAGACCTCGAACGACGCCCCGGTGAAGGTGAGCGTCGATCTCCGCCGCCGCTTCTTCCTCCCCTACTTCGCCTGGCACAACATGGTCGAGGTGATCCTGCCCGAGCAAGGGCTCCCCGCCGGCCAGACGATCCGCCTCACCTACGGCGACCGCGCCCAGGGCTCGCCCGGCATCCGCGTCCAGCCGTTCGACGAGCCGCGATTCGTGTTCAAGGTGTACGTCGACGCGCCCGGCGGGGGCGACTACCTCCCGCTGGCCGAGAGCCCCGCGGTCGAGGTCGTAGCGGCCGAGCCGTGCCGGCTGGCCGTGGTGATGCCGTCCGACGCAGTGGCCGGCGAGCCCACCCGGTGCCTCGTCCGGGCCGAAGACCGCTACGGCAACCCGGCCCCTCGCTACCGCGGCACGATCCAGTGGAAGTCCACCGATCCCGGCGCCCGGCTACCCGGCACGTACTCGTTTGCCGAGACGGACGGCGGCGCGCATCGCTTCGAGAACGTCGTCTTCCAGGCCGTTGGCACCCATACGATCACGGTGACCGACGGCGCTCTGGCCGCCACGGGCAATCCGGTCCGCGTGAGCGGCTCGCGTCCCGAGCGGCTCCTGCTCTGGGGCGACCTGCACGGGCACACGCTCCAGTCCGACGGCCGGGGCACGGTCGAGGAGTACTACGACTTCGCCCAACGGGTCGTGGGCCTCGACTTCTGTGCCGTGAGCGACCACGCCTTCGAGCTGGTCGACGAGATGTGGGAGCACTCCAAGGCGGTCACCAATCGCCTCAACCGGCCCGGCCGTTTCGTCACCTTCAACGCGTTCGAGTGGAGCGGAAACACGGACGTGGGCGGCGACCACAACGTCTATTTCCTGGGCGACGACCCGCCGCTCTACCGCTCCGACAACTACTACGACCCCACCAACCTCCAGATGTACCACGGGCCGGAGCCGAAGGTGGCCCACGTCGAAGACCTGCTCGCCAAGCTCGAAGAGCGGCTTGCGACCGAGAAGGCCATCTGTATCCCCCACTGGGGCGGACGCCACGGCAATCCCGAGTTCCACAACCCCAAGGTCGAGCGGCTGATCGAGATCTTTAGCGAGCACCGCCGCAGCGAGGATTGGGTCACCAAGTTCCTGGCCGGGGGCCACCGCGTCGGCATCATGGCCTCCGGCGACGACCACTACGGCAACCCCGGCCTCGGCTACCTCCGGCCCAGCTACGAGTGGGCGGGGCAGGAGATCGGCATGGCCGCCGTGGCCGTCTACGCCGAGGAGCACACCCGGGAGTCGATCTTCCAGGCCCTCTACGACCGCCGCTGCTATGCCACCAGCGGCGACCGGATTGTCCTCGACTTCCAAGGTGACGGTCACCCGATGGGCTCCGAGTACCGAACCGCGACCCCGCCCACCTTGTCCGTAATAGCGGTGGGCACGGCGCCGATCAGCCAGGTCGAGATCAAGAAAAACAGCCGGGTCATCTTTAGCAGCGGGCCGAACGCGACGAATGTGTCCCTCAAATGGCGGGATGACGCCTTCCAGCCGAAAGGGCCGTGTTACTACTACGTTCGGGTTATTCAAGACGACCAAGAAGAGGCGATTTCCAGCCCAATCTGGGTCAATTGAGCGTTACAGTCCGGAAGTCTGAGGGCACCGGCAAAAAAGAAAAGCGGAGTCGGAAAATTGGGCTTGCCTCGAAGGAACAAGTAGGAAACTATGGAAATAGAGGTTCGTGCTGACGCGGCACGAGGGACTACCGACCCGTGAAGTGGTCGATCTGTGGCAAGCGACCGAAGCGGGGAGACCCAGCAAGAGAGGAGGTGATCCGTTGCAAAGTTTCTGTAGTAGCCACCGAGGTGGTTTCGCCTGACCCGACAGTCGGCGGGCTGTCCATCAGGCCAGCCACAACCTCGTACGGATCACCGCTGTTGGTAGCGTACGAGTCGCAAGGCCCGGTCGCCGCAAAGGGGACCGGGCCTTGATCTTGCGCTGGGGCGGATGCGTCGCACGGGGCCAGAACTCAGCCGAGAAGGCTGTCGATGTCGCGAGCGCCGTCGATGATGCGATGGACTTCCACGGCGTCCTGCGTGATGCGGTAGAAGATCACCCAACGCTCAACAGGGAAGCTCCGATAGTCGCCGGGGAACTCGGGGCGACGTTGGCCCATCTCAGGATGGGTGGCGATCAGTTCACACTTCTCGCGAATGCGGGAAACCGCCGAGCGAGCCGTGAGCGGGCGATGCTCGCTGATGTACTGGAGAATCCCCTCAAGGTCGGACTCAGCAAGGCGTGTGAAAAGGAGCTTCACTTGCGGCACGCCGCCTCTTCGATTTGCCGGGCGCGCTCTTCGAGGCGGGCGAACACGTCTTCTGCCGGGAGTAGCTCACCCCGGTCGGCTTCGCCAATCCCGGCCAGCACATCGGCTCGAAGCTCGTCGCGCTTGCGAAGGAGCCTGATCGCCTCGTCGACCGCTTCGCTCTCGTTGGGGTACGCCCCGGCTTCGACGCGCTGGCGAACGTAGCGGCTGTTTTCTGGAGAAAGGTCGACGTTCATACATTCCAGCATAGCAGGATTCGGCCGGTCGAGCCATATCCCGTGAGATTGGGGGAGGACACTCGTCCCCCCGTGTGTACTACCGAGCGGCCTATTCTGCCACTGCCGTGAGCATACCGGCCAACCGCACCCGAAGCCGGCGTAGCTGCTCTTCCTGCTCGGCGTCGAAGGAGCCGGAGACTTGGGCGTAGGTGTCCATCCAGAGGGCGAGGCGCTCGCGGTCGTCGGGGGTTAGGGCGACTTCGTAGTGGCCCTCTTGGAGCAACTGGGTGATGGGGCTCGACATGGCCGGACACGCGCCGGCAATGGAGCGCCGGGCGTCGTAGCGGGCCTGGACGTGCGTGCGCAGGCTCCGCTCGCCGCCGAAGTCGAGCAGCGTCTCGTAGGCGGCCGAGGCCAACAGGTTCGTTTTGGCGCCTTCCCCATCCACGTCCGGCTTGTGACATTGCACGCAGTGCTTGTCGAGCACCGGCTGCACGAGCGTGCGAAAATCGAGCGGCCAGGAGCCCTCGGGGCCGACTTCGATCTTCGACGGCTCCCGCATCGCTGCCAGCGGCGGCCGGGAGGGCGGGGCCGTCTGGCGATGGTCGTGGCAGCCGACGCAGGCGTACGTCTGGCCGGGCTGGACGTACGTCAGGCTCCGCATCGTCTGGACGGCCATCCCTTCGGCGTCGAGGGCCTGAAAGAAGACCGGCACGCCCGACGGCACGCGGAAGTAGGCCGACCCGTCCTCCTCGACCGGCACCGTCCCCAGGACGAACTTGCCCGGGTCGTCCCGGGTGACGCCCAGGTTGGGGTGATTCATCCGGGGTTCGGTCTTCGGCGGCACGCCCACGATCCGGAGTCGTCGGACCGAGCCCCGCGGGAGGGCCGCCAGATCGCCGTGGTACACGTCCTGCAAGAGCATGCTTCCCCCGTCCCGGCTCCCGTCCCATCGCACGCCCGAGGCCACCGCGGCGGGGCGCCGCCGGGCGCGGATCGGGAGGGGGCACATGCTCGATATCTCCGGATCGCGGTAGAGCAGGTTGAGGTTCCCGAACGCGTCGAACAGGTACACGCCCAGGCTGTCGATCGGCCCGGGCACGGGCGAGCCGTCCTTGTTGAACGCGTGCCGCGAGAGCTTCACCGGGCTCCACGTGACCAGGTAGTGCTCCTCGGAGAGCGGGTACGGGTTGGCGTAGTAGCTGTCCGACCAGCCCTCCCACTCGGGAAACGTGACCTCGGGCGTCAGCCGGGCCATCGGCGTCTGCCCGTCTACGCCCTTTCGCGTATCCAGAAGCACGAGCGTGCCGCCCGCGTGCGAGTGATGGGCCGACGCGGTGAAGACGACCTTCTGCGAGCCGGGGATCGATCGGGCCTCGAACACGCTGTACGGCCCCTGCGTGAAGTTGCCGAACACGGCCCGCGCGCCGGTCCCGTCGGGCAGCGTCGACCAGAGCCCCATGTGCCACATGCGATGACGATCCACGTAATCCCACCGGGCGTAAAGAACCCGACCGTCGTTGGCCACGCTGGGGTTCCACTCGAAGCTCTCGAACGGCGAGATCGCGTGCATGTTGCCGCCGTCGGCGTCCATCACGTGGAGCGTGTGCACGCTCACCGGCCGGTAGGCGTTGCCGCCGCAGCGGACGAAGCTGTCGGGCAGGTCCTCCGTGGCGTTGGTCGCCGCGGCGCTGGCCGTGCCGCACTGGATGAACCGGCCGCGCCGCGTCGAGAGGAAGACGATCCGGCCGTCGGGCAGGTACCGGCCGTCGAAGTCGTCGTACTTGCCCCGCGTCAGCCGCCGCAAGCCCGTGCCGTCGAGGTTCATCTCGTAGAGTTGGTAGAACGCGTCTTCGGCGATGCTCGCCTTGTCGAGCTTGTTCTCCTTCTTCCACAGGTCGGGGTAGTGCCGGCAGTAGCCGAACAGCACTCGCGTCCCGTCGTGGGAGACGTCGGGGCGGGTGATATCCCCAGGCGGCAGCAGGTCGGCCGTGAGGCTGCGCAGCCGGGGAGACTCGGTCTTGAAGCCCTCCAGGATGCAAAGCTCGCCGCCGGGCCGCGACCACCACGACAGATACTCGTCGCAATGACAGAGGAGCAGGTTGGGCGCCCGCTTGACGAACAGCAGCTTGTCGAAGTCCAAGAGCGGATTGGCCATCGCCATCTTGCGGATCGCCCATTGGGCGTCGAGATACAACCGGCGAATCGCGTCTTCCGGCGCGTCGCCGGGCAGGGCCTCCAGCGCCTGAGACACCCGCCCGAGCGTTTCGGCGTGGCGGCTCACGTCGACGCCCAAAGCGCGCAAGTCCCCGGCCAGCTTCAAGCCGCGGCGGAGGATCTCGCCGACGGGGTACGCGGGGCCGGGCGCGGCCTCGCGCTTCGACCACTTGCACGTGCTGCTTTGGGTGGAGGGCTTGCCCAGGGCGACGTTCTCGTCGCGTCCGCTCTGGTAGACCTCGATCTCGTCCAGATGGAGGTACTCCTTGTACGGCAACTGCACGCGGACGTATCGCGATTCCCTCCCGCCCAGATCGACCTCGAGCGGCTGCTTCGGGCCGTAGAACATCGACTGGTCGTGGCGGTAGACTTCGGTCCACGCCTGGCCGTCGTCGGACACGAGCACCATTAACCCCAGCGCCCGCTTGGCGTCGGCCGTCGTGCTCCCGTTGTAGATCACCGCCCGCGACAAGGGCATCCGGCTCCCCAGGTCCACCTGCCACCAGGGGTTCATCTGCTGGTCGGTGTGGAAGCCGTAGTAGCCGATGTCCTTGCCGTCCTTGACGCCGTCGTTGCCGCCCCGGGCATCCTCCTCCGGGCGAATCGCGCCGGACTCGGCCGAGCCGTAGCGAAGCGGGGCCTGGCGGAGCCAGTCGGCCTCGATGGCTTCGCGGGTGACCGCCGGGGAGGAATTGGAGGCCGCGACGTCTTTTGGACGCTCGTCGGCCAGGGCGAGGCCGGAGGCGAAAACGGCCAAGACGAGAGGCACGAGAAGCGGCCTTCGCATCGCACATCCCCTTACGTGGTTGAGGGTTAGGACACGTAGCGATCAGCCGGCGCCGGCTGGAATCATCCTACTTGACTTCCCGACGCGGATCAAGGATCACGTACATCGCGGGGAATTCCCAGTTTCTGCGTAACGAATCCTGCCTTGGCCCGTAGTGCTGGCAGAGGGGCCCGCAGTAGGACGACGGATGATGCAGGCGAAACTCGACGACCGGCGCGGCTGGGTCCTCTCGGTGCTCGACGAGTACGAGGCCCGGCTCACGCGGTTCGCCGCCCGGCTGCTGGGCGACGAGGAGGCGGCACGCGACGTGGTCCAGCACGCCTTCCTGCGGCTCTGCGACCAGTCGCCCGGCGAGCTGCACGATCGCGTGGCGCAGTGGCTGTTCACCGTGTGCCGGAACAGGGCGGTGGACGTGCTGCGCACGCGAGGGCGGACCACGTCGTTGGACCACGTCGACGCCCGGGCAAGCCTGGCCACCGACCAGGACCCGGCCGTCGCCGTCGAGCGAGAGGAGCTTTCGCGTCGCCTCAGCGCCCTGGTGGCCGGGCTGCCGGCCAACCAGCGCGAGGCGGTCGACTTGTGGGCGGAAGGGTTCACCCACGGCCAGATCGCCGAGATCACCGGCCACAGCGAGGGGAACGTCCGCGTGTTGGTCCATCGGGCCCTCAAGAAGCTCCGCCAGAGCCCGATCGCCCGGCAGTTGGTCGGCGAGCCGGCGGAGAGCGGCGAAGAGCCGTTGGACCATCCAGGCACCAGCAGGATACGACCATGAACGCAGACCATCGCGACTCGAATACGAGCGAACTGAATGAGGCCCGGCTCACCGCTTACGCGCTCTCGCAGCTTCACGAGACGGAGCAGGCGGCCGTCGAGGCCCAACTGGCCGGTCTCGACGAAGCGACCGGCCGGCGCGTCCGGCGCACGGTCGAAGAGATCCGCGCGCTGGCCGGCCACGTGCGCGAAGGCTCGCGGCAAGACCCGGGTCCGGAGCCTTCCCCCGGGCTGCGCGCGGCCGTCGAGCGCCGGTTGGGGCAATCGGCCGACTCTCCCGCGGCGGCGCGCGCCAACGCGGCGACGGCTTGGCGGCGACAACGGGCGCAACGGCGCTGGATCGCGCTCGCGGTGGCCGTGTGCATCCTCATCGCGGCGGCGCCGCTGTATCTGCTGGTCGACGTTTCGATCGACCCTCGGACCGAGCGCGAAGTTGCGTTGGCCGAGCGGCAGCGGGCGCTGGAAGAGCCTGCGGGATTGACCTCCGCCGTGACGAGTCGAGAGCTGAAGGACTCTGCGGAACCAGGGCGCAAACGGCCACCATTGGAGACGACTAAGGTAACAGGAGAGGAGTTGGCCCAAGCGGTAGTCGTAGAAGACGAAGTGGTCGAAGTCCCTCTTCCCGAGGCGGTCATCGTGGGTGCCGAGACGCACCAGGTCCGAAACGGGCAGCAAATTGCAGAGGGCGGGGTAGCGGCGGGCGGGCAACCCGGGACAGGAGCGGGGGCGTACGGCATGGGCGGAATGGGAGGGCCGGCAAGCCCCGCCCCGGCCGGGATGGGAATGCCCGGGATGCCGGGACTGGTGGGCCAGCCAGGTGAGGCCCCGTCCGGTGCGGGCATGCCCGGGATGGGCCCCGGGATGGGCTCCGGTTCCTCTCCTGAACAGGGGCCGTCCTATGGCGGATATCCCGGCACGGGAGGAGCGGGATACGGCATGCCCGGCGGCGAGGGGATGATGGGCGGAATGGCCGGCGGGATGTACGGCGGGGCGCCCTACTCGCCCGGAAATCAAAGCATGGGGTATGGATATGACGAAATGTCGAGGCACCCCGAGCTACCGAAAGCGCGCGAGGTGGCCGGTCAGCCCGGAGGTGCCAACGTCGCGTTCGGGGGCGGTTCCGCGAAACTCGTCACCGACGGGATGGGTTCTGGGATGGATCGCCGGCCAATGAGTGGCGGTGCCGAACACGCGCAGGTACGAGTGCTGGCCGAAGCGCTGCGGGCCAAGCGGGAGAGGTTGAGCGATTACGCCACGATGGCCACGGGATCGGGCGCCGCGGAGAAGGACCCGGCGGTCACGAGGCTTCGCGTGGAGGTCGAGCGACTTGAAGAAGATCTCGACGTCTTGGTCAAGCGGGGCCGTCGCCTGGCCGCGGCGCTGCGGTTCGCGCCCGGAAGCGAGCAGTACGCCCCGATCGTGGAGAACGAGTTCTTGCCGGCGGCCAGTCGTCCCCTCTCAACGTTCTCGATCGACGTGGACACCGCGTCGTACGCTAACGTTCGCCGGTTCCTCAACGAGGGGCGCTGGCCGCCGCCTGATGCCGTGCGGATCGAGGAGATGGTCAATTACTTCCGGTACGACTACGGGCCGCCGGAGGATGGATCGCCGTTTTCGGTCCACACGGAAGTGGCCCAATGCCCCTGGCAGGGCGAGCACCGGCTGCTGCGGATCGGCTTGAAGGGGCAGGAGATCGAACGCGAAGCGCGGGGCCCGAGCAACCTGGTCTTCCTCTTGGACGTTTCCGGCTCGATGGCCGACCAGAACAAGCTGCCGCTTCTGAAGCAGGCGATGCGGCTCCTGGTCGAGCAGCTCACCGAGGACGACCGCGTGGCGATCGTCACGTACGCCAGCTCGGCGGGACTGAGGCTGGAGTCGACGTGTGCATCGGACCGGCGGAAGATCCTCGACGCGATCGACGCGCTCAGCGCCGGCGGCTCGACGCACGGCTCGGCGGGCATCCAGCTCGCCTACGAGCAGGCCGGGCAGCACTTCGTCGAAGGGGGCACCAACCGCGTCATCCTGGCCACCGACGGCGACCTGAACGTGGGAATCACCGACCACGACGAGCTCGTGAAGCTCATCCGCAAGAAGGCCCGAAGCGGCGTCTTCCTCACGGTGCTCGGCTTCGGCACGGGCAACCTCAAGGACTCGAAGCTGGAGAAGCTGGCCGACCACGGCAACGGCCTCTACGCCTACCTGGACAATCTCCGCGAAGCCCGGAAGGTGCTCATCGAGCAGATCGCGGGCAGCCTGGTGACGATCGCCAAGGACGTGAAGATCCAGATCGAGTTCAACCCGGGCGAGGTGGAGAGCTACCGGCTGATCGGGTACGAGAACCGCCTCCTGGCCGCCCGGGATTTTGACGACGACAAGAAGGACGCGGGCGAGATCGGGGCGGGCCACACGGTGACTGCCCTTTACGAGCTCGTGCCCGCGGAAGGGCGGCCCGGGGGAGGCGACGCGGGCGACGACGGCCCGATGCTCAAGTATCAGCGCCCTGCGCCGAGGCCGGTGGGCGAGCTGACCGAGGCGGCCGCCAGCGGCGAGCTTCTGACGCTGCGGCTTCGCTACAAGGAGCCCGACGGCAAGCGGAGCAAGCTGCTGGAGTTCGTGGCCGGCGACTCGGACCAGCGGTTCGGCCAGGCGTCGCCCGACTTCCAGTTCGCGGCCGCCGTGGCGTCGTTCGGCATGGTGCTCCGCGGCTCGCAATACGCGGGCGACGTGACGCTTGCGGCCGTCGAGGAGTTCGCCGTCTCGGGCATGGGCAACGACCCGGGCGGCTACCGGGCCGAGTTCGTCGATCTGGTCCGCCGCGCCGGGCAGCTTCCGGAAAGGGGGCGGTGATTCAAGCGGGCTTCTCGGGGGGTTCGGACACCGGGAGCCGGTTGAAACCCCCCGATCGAGAAGCCCGGCTGAAGCCGGCTCTTTACAGGGAAGATTGCCCCCTGTCCCACCAGCTAAAGCTGGTGGCAAACGACGGGTCGGCTGAAGCCGACTGGTCTTGGCATCCATTTCAGTGCTAATTGATCTCGGAATCCATGTCCATGCTTCAGCACCTCTTTCCCATCCATGCTACAGCACCTCTTCCATGTCCATGCTTCAGCACCTCTTTCCCATCCATGCTACAGCACCTCTTCCCCGTCCACGCTACAACACGTCGTTAGCCCGAGAAGTGCGTTTCATTCGGGCCTCGCAAGCGGCTTGCAGGTCGCGGCGACGCGGGCGGCTTCTTCCTTCCACTGCTGGTGGGTCGCCTCGAAAGGCACCGTGACGACCCGGTAGCGGAACTCGCGGTCCGCGGGGACCGTGCGGCCCAGGAACGTCGCCAGGTAGTGCTTGCGGTAGCGGTCGGGAACGTCCCAGTAGCGAGTGCGCCAGTCGTCGTCGGCCGGGGCATCGAGCACGTAAGTGACGGCGCCCTTGCCGGAAGGGCCGTCGTAGATGGCCGACCAGCGAACGGCCCGGTCGAGCTTCTGCGCCCGGTCTCCGTCGAACGTGCCCTCCGTCGTCGTGCCGTCGAGCAATTCGGCGCAGTACTCCGTGGCGGTGGGCGTCCAGGGGTGCATGAAGTGATAGATGAGGTTGACGGGCGTCGGCTTGTCGGCCCTCATCCGAACGGCTTCCAGGATGCGGTCGCCCTCGACGTTGATCTCCGTGTCGAGGACGAGGTCCCGAACTCGCGACTTCTTCTCGAGCCGGATCTCCCGGCAGCGCACGGCCGGCTCGGGCTTCTCGACCGGTTTGCCGTCGACGAAGAGCTTCACGTCGAGGACCTGCTCCTCCTCGTTCGCCGTGTGCCCGCTGCCAATGAATCCCACGCCCGGGAAGCTCACGACGGAACCGTAATGGCTTCCCCACCGGTCGAGACAGAGCCGCGTCCCTTGGTAGTCGATGCGGTACAGGGTCCAAAAGGAGCGGCTTTCGAAGCGGACTTCGAGCCGGCCGACCCGGGCGACGATCTCGGTCGGCCAGCCCTCGTGCTGCGGCGGCTCGTAGGGCCGGAGGATCACGTCGTCGACGGCCACGGTGCCCCGGCAGTCGCCGTCGGCCTCGTAGAACGAGAAGCGGATGCAGACGCTCTGGGTGCCCTCGGGGAGCGGGTTGCGCGTGCCGGGTCCGAACGTGCCCTGCACCTTGCGCCAGTCGTGGGCGGCCGACCGGGTGCTCAGGCTGTAGAAGGCGATCTGCCGGAGCGACTTGCCCACGGCGTCGAAGCAATACATCGACAGCGCGAAGACGCCCTGATCGAGCCCCTCGTGTTTCAGTTGCGCTTCGACGCGGTACGCCTGATCGGGCGTGAGCTCTCGGCCGAACGCCAGCCGCTCGGTCTCGACGCCGAGGAGCTTCCCGCCGGGGCACATTTCGAGGACTGTGCCTCGATCCGCGCTCGCGTCGGCCAGCGATACCTGCGACTCGTCGCCGGGCCGGAACACCCAGCCAGCGAGTCCCTGGTCGAATCCGGGGTTGGGCAGCAGGCCCCGCTCCTCGCCGAGGGCAGTTCCCGAGAGACACAGAATGGCGACCGAGACCAAGGGACGTGGTGACGACATGACCCACCTCGGATTCACGGGATCGAGGCTCCACGGCGGTCGGCCGGGAGCAGGAACCCGCCCATCATACCGCGTTCTCCCTCGCGGTGCAGCCTCCTGCGGATTGCGGCCTGCGAGCCGTTCTGGTAGCCTTCGGCGGGGGTCGAAGTCATGTATCCGCTTCGACCCGCGGGAAGACCGATCCTCACGCAAGCGGACTGTCGAGATGGCCCACGACGATCGACGAGACGGGGCGCCGGAACCGCCGCTCGGGCCCTGGCGGAGCCGGATGCACGAGGTGATCTTCGAGGCCGACACGCCGGCGGGCAAGGCCTTCGACGTCGTGCTGCTGGTGGTGATCCTCGTGAGCGTGATCGTGGTGATGCTGGACAGCGTGGTCGAGATCCACGGGCAATACGGGGTTCCGCTGGCCGTCGCCGAATGGACCATTACGATCCTGTTTACCCTGGAATACGCCGCCCGGCTGGCTTGCGTGGTCCGCCCGTCGAAGTACGCCCTGAGCTTCTACGGGCTGGTCGATCTTCTGGCGTTGGCTCCGACGTATCTGAGCGTGTTCTTTGCGGGGTCGCACTCGCTGTTGGTGATTCGGGCGATCAGGCTGGTGCGGATTTTCCGCGTGTTCAAGCTTTCCCGCTATCTGACGGAAGCGCAGGCGCTTTGGACCGCGATTCGGGCGACGCGGGAGCGAATCGCCGTCTTTCTGGTCGTCGTGTTGACGCTGGTCCTGATCATCGGGTCGGCCATGTACCTGATCGAAGGGGGGCAGGCCGACACGCAATTCACCAGCATCCCCCGCGGCGTCTACTGGGCGATCGTCACGATGACGACGGTGGGCTACGGCGACATCGCGCCGCGGACGGTGATCGGCCAGACGCTGGCCGCGGGGGTGATGATCCTCGGGTACTCGATCATCATCGTGCCGATCGGCGTCTTTTCGGCCGAGATCGTCGCGGCCCGCAATCGCGGCGTCAGCACGCAGGCCTGCCCCGCCTGCGCGGCCGAGGGGCACGACCCGGACGCCGCCTACTGCAAGTACTGCGGATCGAAGCTCTAGCGGTCGGCCCGGCCCCGGCGGTGCCCGTCTACCGGGATCCCTCGGCGGCTTCCCTGGGGGACGAGAGCCTGTGACGCTTGGCCGGGAAATCGCTTGCCGATTCACGAGGATGCAGCGTTTCGGGCAAGTTCCTTGCGGACTCGCCTTCGGGCATCCCGGATGGTTCGCATCAGGTCGTGGCGCGCGATGATGCCCACGAGCTTGCCGTCACGCGTCACGGGCAACCGCCGCATGTGGTTGTTGCGGAAGATGTCGGCCACACGGACCCAGTCCTCGTTTTCCGCCACCGTGCACACGTCGGTAGACATGTAATGGCGAACCTTGTCCCTCTCGGCCCGACAGTCGCAGATCAATTCCAGCAGGTCGAACTCCGTGATGATTCCTACCAGAGAGCCGGCCGTATCGAGCACCGGCAGGCCGCTGATCTCGTGCTCGAGCAGCAGGGAGACCGCCTCGTCGATCGTGTCGTCGAGGCGTACGGTGACGACGTCCGTGGTCATGACGTCTTTCGCTTTGAACATGGCGCACTCCTGTCGAGGATGGTGGCATGCAGGCTTCCGGCTCAGCCCCCGCTTCCGACTCCTGCGGCGGGCGCGGGTTGTTCGAGGAGCCCGACCTCCACGGCGACGGAGCCCCACCGGCAGCCGAAGGGAATGCAGATCGGTGTTACTCTCCTGGGAAACTCAATGGAATGCCATTTTCCGGTAATCACGGTGGGAAGGCTGACGGTCAACTTCAGGTGCTCAAGCTGGGACTTGGCCCCGCCGGCGATGATGTTCGTCAATTCACCGACCGCATCGGCCACGTCGGCGTTGATCTCGGTGGGCCGCTCCCCGAGCATCGCCGCGGCGGCGCTGAGGGCCGCTTCCCGGCTGAGGCTGAGCACCACCGTCCCTTTGGCCTTGCCCGAAAGCCCGATCACGCCGCTCACTTCGTGTTCCGGCCGGACCCCGCCCTTGACGTAGGGCTCTTGGCGTGTGAGCTGGCAATTCAGCATCGTTTGGAACGTGGAAATCGTGCTCGTGAGAAACGGATTGATGTATTCGACTTTCACGGTTATCCTCTTCGTTCAATGGGAAGCTCTGTTGCGTTGGCCAGCGGCGCAGAGCTTCTGCACCCTATTGGCGCCCGTTTTCGCAGGTCCCCGCCAGGGCGACGTCAGGTTCTCGTGGTTGTCTGGGGATGTGCTTTGCGGCCACGCGGAGCAGCGTGGTCCGGTCAATCGGTTTGCTGGCGTAGTCGTCACAGCCCGCCTCAAGGCATCGCTCCCGGTCCCCTTCCATGGCGTGGGCGGTGAGGGCGACAATCGGGCCGCGCCAGCGGTGTTCGCGCAATTGCCGGGTGGCCGTGTAGCCGTCCATTTCGGGCATCTGCACATCCATCAAGATCAAGTCGTAGGGCCTTCCTTCCGATTCTGAGGCCAACGCTTTGTCGCAGGCGATTTGTCCGTTCTCGGCCAGGTCGACTTCGAGCCCCGCCTTGTTCAGGAGGAAGCGGATCAGGCGCTGGTTGTCCGGCCCATCTTCGGCGAGCAGCACCCGTCCGTAGAGCTTTTCCGTTGAGCCCGTCGCGGCCGGCTTCTCTCGTTCGGTGGGGGCGTTTGGATGCGCGTCAAGCATCGGCACCCCTTCCAGGGAGCCCGGATCAATCGTCAGGGTGAAGGTGCTGCCCTTGCCGGGCTGACTCTCGGCCTCGATGTCGCCATCGAGCACCTCCGCCAGCCGTTTCGAGATGGCCAGGCCGAGCCCCGAGCCGCCGAAGCGTCGTGTGACGCTCGCATCGGCCTGAGTGAAGGGCTGATACAACTTGCGTATCAGTTCCGGGGCCATGCCGATGCCGGTATCGGTCACCGCAAAGTGCACGCGGGGTCCGGCGTCTGGATCTTGCGAGCAGCTCAGGTCGATCCGCACCGTACCCTGTTCGGTGAACTTGATCGCATTACCTATCAGGTTGACCAGGATTTGCCTCAGCCGCACCGGATCGGTTTGGATGACTCGAGGGAGTGGAGACTGGAAGCTTGTTTCCAGGCGAAGTCCTCTACTCTCAGCCCGGACCCTCATGGACGACACGACTTCCTCGACGATCTGCCACGGCGAGCACTCCGTTCGCTCCGTCTCCATTTTGCCCGCCTCGACCCTAGACAGGTCGAGGATACTGTTGATGAGACTCAGTAGATACTGGCCGTTAGCGCAAATGGCCTCGATGTGTCTGTCGTTCGTCTTGCGCGTTTCACAAGCTTCGTATTGTGCGCAGATCGTGCAACATTTCACTTCCTGTTGAATGACTTCCGCGAACCCCAAGATGGCCGTCATGGGCGTGCGGATCTCGTGGCTCATGTTGGCCAGGAACTCGCTCTTGGCTCGGTTCGCAGCCTCGGCGGCAACGTTGGCCTTTTCCAACACCTTGTTGACTTCTTCCAGAGCGCGCGCTTGCTCTCGTGCTGCCCGTTCTGTCTTCCTTAGTGCCTGCTCGGCGCGCTTGCGATCGGTGATGTCACGAATCAGACCATCGTAGGAGAGGAGGTTCCCCTCGGTGTCGTACTGCGGTACGGGAGTGTTGCTGATGCAACGTGTCATGCCGTCCTTGCGCACGATGCGATGCTCCAGAGACTCCGCACCTTGACCGGATAGGACGCAGGAGGCCTGTTTGCGCACTTTGTCCCGATCGTCCTCAGGCACCATCTGAATCCACAGTCCGGGGTTGGCGGCGAATTCCTCGGGGCTGTAACCGGTCACGCCGACACAAGCTGGGCCGTGAATCGTTTCCACCGGCTGGCCGCCCTCCACGCGTACGGTGAAAACGTAGTCCGTCACCGCCGACGTGATGCGCCGGTACCGCTCCTCGCTTTGGCGGAGCCATTCTTCTTTTACCCCGCGCTCCGTGCGAGTCATTGGGATGTTCCCGTCATTTCGAAATTCTCAAGGTACTGGACGGAATCGGCGGCGCGTTCACAGTTGGCCGGTTGTCGGTCTCAGGCGGTATCCTCGGGGGATAGCTGTTCGAGGCTGTCCTGGAGGTTGTGCTTATCGAACGGCTTGGCCACGAAATCGGCGGCCCCGGCCTTGAACGCGTTCTTGAGGACGCCTCGTTGCTCCAGGGCGCTGACAATGAGGACCTTCGCGTGCGGGTCGAATTCCATGATGCCGTGCAGGGCGTGAAGTCCGTCGTGTTCGGGCATCACCAGGTCGAGGGTGACGGCATCGGGACTCAGTTCGCGGTAACGGTCGATGGCTTCCTGACCGTTGGCGGCTTCACCGACGATCTCCCAGCCGGCGCTTCGGGCCATGTCCTTGATGATCTCACGGATGATGAGGGCATCATCGGCGACCAGTAGTGTTCTCGTCATGGTTTTGGTCTCCCACGTGGAGGAGTCGCGTTTGGCATTCGTGTTGGCGTCAAGCTAGAGAATTCTTGGGGGGAGTCCGGCGTTCTCGATGGTGATCTGTCCGTTGGAGCAATCGAAGGACATACGGCGTCCCTTGGTCCCACCGACGTCCCGTGCGGCGACTCGGATCCCGGCTCGCGTGAGTTCCCGGGTGACGGCCTCGACGTTGGCATCGCCGATTTTCAGGGGGCCGGTACTGTCGAACATGTTGGCGCCGCCGGTGAGTTTCGCCGTCAAGCCGTGGGAAGGGACGCCCATCTGCTTGAGCAGCGTGAGCATGTGGGGGACCGCGGTGTCGGCGAATTTGCCGGGCACGCCGTTTCGTCCGGCGGAGTCAGGGAGGACGACGTGAGCCACCACGCCGGCCCGAAGTCGGGGGTGATAGAGAGCCACCGCGACGCACGACCCGAGGATCGCCTTCATCCGTTCCGGTGCCCGGCCGGCGGTAGCCTGCCCCATGCCGACCATTGTTTCTCCGGCGATTTGCCTAGCGATACAAGAGGACATCAAATCATCTCCTGCCGGCTGTTGCTCGGCGGATGTTGTCTCGTCTTCAGTGTGCGGAGTGAAGCGCTTGTTCCATGGCCCGTCGCATCGCCTGGGTGGGAACAAAGAGGACGCGCCAGTCGAGTTGCTTGTTCTTGTAGCGGAAGCCAATACGGCAGATCAGCAATTCGTCGCAAGTCAGCGCTTGGGCCATCAGCGCCTGCTGGAGCACGCTGGCCGCGTAATCCTGAATGAAATAGGGGGCGGAGGGGACCAAGTCGGTGTTGATCAGCCGCGTCAGGGCGTTCATGTACGCACACCCCAGGATGTTCCCGGTCTCGGTCAGCGCCGATTTCTCCGGCTCCGTCCACTCGGGGTCGGTCTCGGGTTCGCGGCCCAGCAGGGAAGCTGCCAGTTGTCGTGCGCTGTCGTCGTCGAAGACGAGAATCATGTTTCCGCCTACTTCCCCTCTTAGAGCGAGGACGACCATGGTCAGCAGTTCGTCGCCGATGTTCAGCTCGTTGGCGACGTCCTCCAGGGGGATCTCCCGGACTTCGTCGAGCGCGACCGTGATCAACCCATCGGTCCACCGGCACATGACCGCGGAGGCGTCGTGGGTCGCCGAAGCGAACAACTCGTGGAGGACCTCCAACCGGGGACCGTCATCACGGAAGGAATCAGTCATCATTCGATACTCCTAACAGACGGCGGCAGCCGTGTTGCTCTGGGACGCCAGATCGACCAGGGCGGCCGTATCGAGGATCAGCGAGATCCGGCCATCTCCAAGGACGCTGGCGCCTGCAATCCCCGGGACATTCTCATAGTTCTCGGCCAAGGACTTGATCACGACGTCCTGTTCGCCGATGACACGGTCGACGGCCAGGCCGATTTCACGTCCCCTCTCACCGACGATCACCAACGTGGCGTCCTCGGAGTGGCGTTCGCCGGCAGCACGAACCGTGCCGTGGAAGCTGAGGACGTCGGCGAGTCTCACCAGGGAGATCACGCGTCCGCGGACCTGCGCCATCGTTCGCCCATGGATTCTGCTGAGGTCGCCTCCGCCAACACGGACGATTTCGACCACGGCCTCCATGGGCATGGCGAAGACGTCTCCGGCGATCTCGACCGTGAGGGAGGGTAGAATCGCGAGAGTCAGAGGGAGCCTGATCGTGATCACGGTGCCTTGGCCGGTCGTGCTCTCGGCATCCACGGTTCCGTTCAGGTCCTCGATCTTGGACTTCACGATGTCCATTCCCATTCCCCGACCGGAGATATCGGTCACTTCCTTGGCCGTGGTCAGCCCCGGCTCCCAGATCATCTGATGGAGTTGATGGGGGGTCATCTTGTCGGCATCGGCCTGGGTGAGGATCCCCTTCTCCAGGCATTTGTGGAGAATGCGATCGGTGTCGAGCCCTTTGCCGTCGTCGGAGACCTGGATCACAATGCTGTTGCCCCGGTGGAATGCGTTCAGAGTCACGGTTCCCTGGCGGGGCTTCCCGGCGGCTTCCCTCTCCTCGGGCGACTCGATGCCGTGATCCGCGGAATTGCGGACCATGTGGACGAGCGGGTCTCCCAGCTCGTCGATCATCCGCTTGTCGAGCTCGGTCTTCTCGCCGCTGATTTCCAGCCGGATGTTCTTTCCGTTTGCCCGGGTGACGTCCCGTATCACGCGATTGAACCGAGCGAACAGCGGACCGATGGGGACCATTCGGGTGTCCATCACGCTCTGCTGGATTCCCTCGGTCACCCGGTTGAGCTGGTGAATCGCCTCGGATAGATCCCGGACGCAGTCACGCGCTTGAGCCAGAGTCTGCATCTCCCGGCGGACCGGTTCCAGGTCGTTCTGGATCCGACGGACGCGGCTGCGCAATAGTTGTAGGCCTGTTGCTTGGGAGTGTTGGGCGTCGGAGCGAAGCTCGCACTGGCCGCCGATCTTGTCCAGTTCGGCGAACACCTTGTTCAGGGCCTGCACCGATTGCTTGCAGTGGAGCACGGACTTGAGGCTGTCACCGATCTGAGCGAACTGGGCCTTGTTGATCACCAACTGGCCGGCGAGGTCCATCAGGTGGTCCAGCCGGTCGATGTCGACGCGCACGGTCTCGGTGGGCCGGCTGGCGTTTTCCGGCGCCCGCCCTCCGGCTTCACGGGCAGGTGGCTTCGGGGGCGGGCTGCATCGGGATGACGCGGCAGCGGCGTTTTTGGCGGGCGGATCGGCTTCGGCGCTTGCAGGCTTGGAGTCGTCATGTCCGCCGGCGTCGGAATCGACGGGGGCCGGCCCAGTATTCGACTTCGCGGGAGGCGTCCCCTCGGGCTTGGAGCCGGGTTGAGCCGGAGGCGAACCGCCGGCAAGTGGTTCGACCGTGATCGCCTGCACGCCGGCGACGCGGAGTTGCTCGGCGAGGGTTTCCCGAGACTGGTCGCAGGTAACTTGGAAGCGAAGGGAATCGAGATTCTCGACCTCGTCGAGCTTCTCCGCCGGCGGGTCACAGTACGAGACCTCACCGAGCTTGGCCAACTTCTCGCAAATCAGTTGGGCCTTGAGCCCGGCGACCCGCAAATCGGGTTGAAACTGCACGTGGCCGACAAAGGTTGTTCGGTTCCCACCGGCCATCGCGCTGGCTTCGGCGGGCGAGGTCCGACCACTCTCGGAGGTCGAAGCCGTGACTTTCTCCGGTGCGGTGTCGTCGACCGCGGGCGCCGGTTCGTCGCCGGACCGGTCGTCGGCGCGGGAATCCGCCGATCCGGCCTCGAGCAGTTCGTGGGCCAGTTGGCCGAATTGATCTGAACGGGGTCTTCCCCGCTTCAGATCGGCTACGTACTGCCGCAGCCCGTCCGTACACTTGAGCATCACGTCCGTGAGTTCAGGCGAGAGCCTGGCCTGCGTCTCCCCGAGGCCTTCCAGCAGATCCTCCATCAGGTGAGCCAATTTGGCGGCGCGGTTCAGGCCGACGGCGGCCGCCGATCCTTTGATCTTGTGCGCGGTAGCCAGCAGACGCCTCAACTCGTCGCCCTCCCCGCCGTCTTCCAATGCCAGCAGGGTTCCGGTGAGATCGTCGAGGGACAATTCGGCCTCGTCGATGAAGATCGAGAGGTACCTATCCGAGATCTCCTCTTCGTCCTTCAGGTCCCCGAGCGGGTCGGTCTCGGGCCCGGGATTTGAGCCGGCCACGGGAGGCGGAAGATCCGGCGATTCCGCCGCTGTGCCGGGGACGGATGATTCGGTCGTTGCGCCTGGGACTCCCGTGGCAAGCGCCCGCTCCGCGTCCGCCTGCGACGCCTGCTTTCGCTCCACTCCGGCCGATTGGAGTAACCGACGAATCCCCTCGATCACCGCGTCGCAGTCGACCGGTTCGGCGCCGGGCTCTTTGAGCAGGTCGACCAGGGCGGTCAACTGGTCCAAGCCCATGAACATCAGATCGACCACGTCGCCGTTGATGGTAAGCTCGTCCTTGCGTGCGGCGTCGAAGACGTTCTCGACCTTGTGAGTCAGGTTGTTGATGTCACTGAGCCCGAGCATCGCCGACAGCCCTTTGAGGCTGTGGGCTGCGCGGAACATTTCGTTCAATAGATCCTCGTCGCAGCGCTGGTCGTGATCCTCGTCGAGCGACTGGGCCCACTCGTCCAGTTGGAGAAGGTTCTCGTTGAGCTGAGCGAGCAACTGGTCCGACTCGTCGAGGAAGTCGCTCAGCAGGCTGTTCAGCAGGTCGTCCTGAGTGTCAGGCGGCGAATCGCTCATCGGGAACTCCATTTACTTCTGCGGCCGCTGATAGAGCCACGGCTGCCATCGCACGTAGTCTTTCACCAGATCGGCGATTCCCTCGGCGGGGCCTGCCACGAGCAAGCCGCCCGGGCGAATCGCCGGATGCACGTTGTCCATCACTTGCTGCTTCGAGGCGGGGGCGAAGTAGATCAGCACGTTCTTGAGAAACACCAGATCGAACGGCCGCTCACGGAGCGGGTCGAGCAGGTTGTGCTGACGGAAGCTGACCATCTCGGTGAGCACGCTTCGCGCCTGCCAGAGCTCCGCATCCTTGGCCTTGACGAAGTACCGCTTCTCGTAGGCGTCGGGCACGAGCCGCATCGCCCGTTCTCCGAACACGCCCCTTCGGGCCTGCTCCACCGCCCCGATCCCGACGTCGGTACCGAGGATCCGGATGCTCCACTGCTGGTAGCTTGGCAGGCAGGCGGCGATGCAGCAGGCGGCGGTGAAGACCTCGTCGCCGGTGCTACAGGCGGCCGACCAGATTCTCAGCGACCGCTGCCTCTTGCCGGAACGGGCATCCGCGGCGCACTGCGGCAGATAAACCTCCCGAAACCACCGCCACTGGCCCTCGTCGCGGAACAGATAGGTCTCGTGGGTGGTGATTTCCTGGAGGAACGCGTCCCACTCGGGATCACCGGGACGCAGTCCGCTCAAGTGCTTGTAGTACGCTCCGAAGCTTCGGATGCCCGTCGCCTGAAGTCGTCTTCGCAGACGATTGGAAAGCAGCGTCTTTTTCTGCGGCGGGACACGGATTCCCGTCCGGCGATAGATCAGCTCGGCGTACTGCGACAACTGGGCGTCGGTCACCTGTTCGAGGTTTCCGGGCGGGACCGTTGGTTTGGCGACCTCAGTCAGCGTCATGGATGGGGGGCTCCAGTTGCTGCAAACGCTGGCGCTGCCTTTCGATGGCGTCAGCCAGTGCGTACAAATGGGGTCGTTGCTTTTCGGGAAGCGAGTCGATTTTCCAGCGGAGCCTTGTCAGCTTCTCCTCGAAGCTCTCGCCGGTTTTCGGCCGTTTGCGATGGGACATGCCGTTCTCCTTGCCCGTGTATTCGTGTCGCAGAAAACCGCCGGGGGCCGCGCCCGGCCTCCGGCGGCAGTTCGCCGGCGCGAGACTCCTTAGCCGCGTTGCTGGGCGCCGGCGACCGTGTCGTGCAGTGCGGCTCTCTCTTCTTCCCCGAAGAGCTGGTCCACGTCCAGGAGGATCAGCAAGTGTTCCTCCAGCCGCACCAGCCCGGTCATGTACTCGTTGCCCAGGCTGGCCACCGTGGGCGGGGCCTCGCAAATCTGATCGCCCGATACGCGCAGCACCTCGCTGACCGCGTCGACGACGATGCCGATCGTGCGGCTGCCCACGTTGAGCACCATGATCCGGCTCTCGTCGGTCAGGTCTCCCTCGGCCAATCCGAACCGGGCCCTCAGGTCGATCACCGGGATGACCGTGCTGCGGAGGTTGATGAGCCCCTTGATGTAGTGGGGCGTTTCTGGGACCTGGGTGATCTGGCCCATCAGGATGATCTCGCGGATCTTGGTGATCTCGATCCCGTAGGTTTCCTCACCCAGCTTGAAGCTGACCAACTGCATCGAGTCGGCCGTGGCCGCAAGGCCGGTTTGCGAGCCTGCCGACACGGCTTGGCCTTGTGCCGGCGCTTCTAGTGTGGTGGTGGACATGTTCATTTCTCCGATATTGTGTGGTTGTGGACGTGGGATCGCAGCGCCTTCGTTCTGGTTCCCACGCTTTTCGTGGGGACCCGTTTTCCGACGCTTTGCGTCGAGCTCGTGGACGCGAAGCGTTTGAATCTGCGTTCCCACGCAAAGCGTGGGAACGAGGATACCGACAAGAGGTAAGGGTGGCCCCGGCATGCCGAGGCCACCCTTTCCCTGCCTTCGGTTCTAGACCGCGGCGGCCTCGGGTTCCGTCTCGGTCCTCGCCGTCCAGTCCTTGCCCGACCGGCCGTTGCTGTCCGTCTTGAACCGGCCCACCAGATTCTTCAGCGCGGCCGCTTGGGCGCCCAGCTCCTCGCTTGAGGAGGCCATCTCTTCGCTTCCGGCGGCGGACTGCTCGGTCACCTCGGAGATGCCCTGGATGGCCTTGGAGACCTCCTCGGCATTGGTGGCCTGCTGGACCGTGGCGGTGGCGATCTCGGCGATCTTGGCTGCCGTGCCCTCCACGCCCGCCACGATCTTCTTAAGCGCATCTTCGGTCTCCTGGCTGAGCTGGGCCCCTTCTTGGACCCGGCCGCTGGACTCCTTGATGAGCTTGGTGATTTCGCCGGCCGCCTGGTTGGAGCGCTCGGCCAGCTTGCGGACCTCGTCGGCCACCACGGCGAATCCCATGCCGTGCTCGCCGGCCCGGGCCGCCTCGATGGCCGCGTTCAGCGCCAACAGGTTCGTCTGGCTGGCGATCTCCGAGATCACCTGGATGATCTCGGCGATCTGGTCCGAGCTGGTTCTGATCTGCTCCATGGCCTCGGCCGACCTCCGCACGGCCTGGCCGCCTTGCTCGGCCAACCGGTTGGTCTCCTTGGCGGCCTTGTCGGCGTCGTTGGAGTTCTCCCTGACGCCCTCGACCGAGCGGCTGAGTTCCTCGACCGACGCGGTGATTTGCTGGACGCTGGAACTCTGCTCCTGGGCCCCGGAGGCCAGCGTCTGCGAGCTCTCGGCGATCACCCGCGAGCCCTCGTTGAACTGATTCGCGCTCTCGGTGATCTGGCCAATCATCTCACACAGGCTCACAACGGACTCATTCAGCGCCGTGGCCATCTGGCCGACTTCATCCTTGCTGCTGACATCCAACCGCTGGCTAAAATCGCCGGAGGCGAACAGCTTGATAAACTCCACGGCATGGTTGAGGTTGTTGACAATCCCGCGGATGATGATGAAGGCCAATGCGACCGCCAGCGCGATTCCGATCCCCGCCACGCCGTACATCGTGTAGGTAGCGGCGGCATACGCTTCGTCGCTGGCCTTGCTGTCGGCGATCATCGACTGGTCTGCAGCGTCGGCGATCTCTTTCATCAGTGCCGCGGCCTTGTCGAAGACCTCTCGGCCTTCCGTGCTGGAAAGCAGCCGGGCCGCCTCGTTGGAGTTCTCGCGCGAGAGGGCGCGGACTTGCTGGTCCGTGGCACACCAGTCCGCATACGCCTTCCGGAACGCCTCCACGTCCTGCTTGCCTTGAGCCGAGGCGGTCGACTCGATTTGGGTGAGCTTCTCCGCGAGCGACTTGTCCAACTGGTCGATGACCGAGGCGTGCTGGTCCATCTCCTCCGTGGTCTGGGCCAGGATCAGGTTCTTCTCGGCCCGGTGCGCGGCGATCAGGTCTTGCACGCAGCGGGCGGCCGCGAGGCACCGGCTGGCCGCGTCGTCGGCGGCCTTCATGCTGTCGGTCGTCACCTGGTCCACGTGGTCGACGTAGCTTTTCAGCGAGGCTTCCGCCTTGTCACACGCCGCGCGGCTTTCGGTGGCCGAAAGCTGCTTGGCTTCCGCCGTTTGGTTACCCAGAGCCGCTTGAGCGACGCGGTCCGAGACCGCCCGAAACACGTCAAAATCCGTCTTGAATGCCTGGAGCAGGGTCTTTCCTTGGCCGGTCTCGCTGCGGTCGAGTTCGCCTAGAAACCGGTCCACTTGAGTGAGCGCGTCCTTGCGAGTCGTCTCGCAAGGGCGCATTTTCTCCTCGGTCTCTTCCAAGATGAGGTTCTTTTCGGCCCGCTGGACTCGAATCAGGTCTTGGACCATTCGCGCTCCCGTGAGGGCCCGGGTTGCCGCCGCGTCGCCGGCCTGGGCGGCCGCCGTGTTCTCCGCGTCGTTGCGGTCGGCGATGGCTTTGAGGAAGCCCTCGGCCTTGTCGTACTGCTCGCGGCCCTTGCCGGAGGAAAGCTCGTAGGCCTGCTTGTTGGTGTTCTTGCGGCTGAGCTGCCGGGCCTTGTCGGACGACGTCTTGAACGCTTCGTAGATCGTGCGGAATTCGGCGATCTTCTGCTTGCCCTCCGCGGTCGCCAACTCCTCCAACTGGGTCACCTTCTCTCGGACCGCCTCGTGCGAGCCATCGATGGCCGTGGCGTACTGGTCCATCTCCTCGGTGGTCTGGGCCAGGATCAGGTTTTTCTCGGCGCGATGCGCCGCCAGCATGTCCTGCTGGATTCGCGCGGCGAGAAGCGCGCGGGTCGACGTGACGTCGACGATGTTGTTCAACTGAGCGTTGATACTGCCCATCTTGAGCACGCCGACCACGGTGATGACGACTGCCACGGCAGCCATCAAAGCGAGGACGGCAAACAGCTTGGTTCGGATCTTGAGATTCTTCAACATCCTCTACTCCCTAACAGAAAAGCGTGGTAAGAAACTGTCCTGCGGATCCCTCCCCGATGCACTGCTCCGTCCGTGGACAGACAACCGTTGAAAGCCGTCTCGCGGTGGGGAGAACCGGACGGCTTGGGTGGCCGCGCTTGGTCATGGTCCTGGGGACTGTTCACCGGTCGTCTTGCGGACTGCTGAGGACGTTGGAACGCCTCACCCAGGGTCTCGTCGTCCAAGTGCAAGAGGATTTTCATCAGCGATGCCACATCGCCTCTGAGCTGCTCGGGGTCGACGAAACGACGCACGATGCGGTTTTGGACCACGTGTTTCGGCGCGGAAAACTCGGTGATCAACAGATCATCCCTGTTCTTCGGCAAGGGCCGCCCAAGGTCGGCGTACAAGAACAGCCCAAGCTCCTCCTCGTCCATGACGAACGTCTGGAACGGGACCAATGCGGGATCACAGCCGATGCGGAGGAGATCCTGGTGGATCGCCGGGCGCGCCGTCCTTTGGCGAAGGAGCCGATAGTCGATGCGCAGCTTTTCTCCCTTGGTAGCCAAAAGGATGACGTCGCCAGCGGCGCCGCTCGTCCAAAGGGTGGTGTGGGGGAAGACCGACCGCATGGTGTGGACGATCACCTTCATGTCCCACTCGGAGGTGCAGTACGCGGGAAGCCACTGCGCCAGCATGCCTCCGTCTCTCAGACGCTTCTCGACCAGTTGATACCACTCGAGCGAAAAGAGGCTTGACTGCCCCGCGATCCACGGGTTGGACGGCTGGGAGATCACCACGTCGTACCGATCCGGGGCCGTGAGCAACACGTTTCGCGCGTCCCGTTGCAGCAGGCGCAACCGTTGATCGCGCAGCGGATCGTGATTCACCCCGGAGAAGAATTCCGAGGCCTCCACGACGGCCGGAGACAGCTCGGCACAGTCGACGACGCGCACGTCGTGCGTGAGCACCGATCCGACGGTCACGCCGCTTCCCAAGCCGACGACGAACACTTTGTCCGGTTGCGGGTGAAACAAGACGGGCAACTGTCCCAGCATGACCTGGGTTTTCATGTCGTGGTCCGTTGACGTGCTCGCATCCGTCTTCCCATCGATGGTCAGGAAGCGGACGCCGTCGGGCCGTTGCATCACGGCCACGGTTGCCGTTACGCCCGGTCTGTAATAGAGCAGATCATACTGCTTGAAAGAGAGCTCCCACAGCTTCCATGCCTCGGCGTGCGAGATTCTCAGGGGTTCCTCTACCGCTCCTTCCACCCGATCGATTATCGCGTGGTAACGGTCGGCATAAACGTAGACGCCGCTGTTGAGAAGCCGGGGCGACCAGGGGGCCAGCAAAGAGATCAATAACCACAGTCCCGCCGACGTGCCGGCGACGCTCAGCAGCCGCGAAGAGAGCGATCGCTCCATCCACAGCAGCATGACCAGTGAGCCGGCAACGAGATTCATGAGCGCACCGGCCGTGATCGTCCTTTCCATTCCGATCGTGGGCACCAGGAGCAGGCCGCCCGCGACTGCGCCGAGAACGGCCCCCAACGTATTCAACCCGTACGCCCGACCCAGCCGCCGCCCGATCGTTCCCGTCTCGTCGACCAAGATGGCCGCGACCACGGGAAACGTGAGCCCCATGGCAAAGGTAGGGACCAGCATCACCAGTCCCGCCAACACGAATCGCACGAACTGGAGGCTCAGCCAGCCGTTGGGCGTGACCCCATCCAGCGACAGATATAGGAACGGGAGCCGCTCAAACAAGGGAATCGTCAGCAACGCTGAGACGGCCACCGTATATTGGAGGCCGACGAGCAAGGCGGCGGGCGTCGCCAGCCTTCTTGCCAGACTGAAAAACATGCTCCCCAAGGCGATTCCCAGCAGGAACGTGGCCAGCATGATCGTGAACGCAAAGGTGGTGGTTCCCAAGACCATCGTCAGCGCCCGCGTCCAAGCGACTTCGTAGAGCATCGCGGCAAACCCGGAAATGGCAAATGCCGCCACCGCGCCCTTCTCGAACCGGCTTGAAATCGGCTCGCACGAGGCGAACACTCTCACGGCTCCCACCGATTCCGTGAGGGACTCGACGAAACGCGTTTGCGTGGACATGGCGTGGATCATGAAAAAGCCGGCCGCCACCGCGAAGTTGAGCGCAACGGCTGAAAAGGTCGTGAGGATGATGCCCAGATTGGGAAGCAAGAAGTAGCCAGCCGCGATCACGCCAAAAAGCGCGCCGACCGTGTTCAGCCCGTACAGCCAGGACACGGTGACGGAAACGTGGGACTTGACGCGTGCGAGGTAGCGACTCATCACGGGAAGGGTCCCTCCCATCAAGGTCGTGGGAATCGCAAGGAGCAGGAAGGTCACCAGAAGCCTCACCGCCGTGCAGGCAAAAAGCCCCGGCTGATAAGCCTGGTACACCGCTGCGTAGAACCGCTCGGCCCCGCTGAGCACCAGGGGAAGCATCGCGGCGTACGCGCCGATTCCAACCTCCAGCGCGACGTAGCACCGCGCCAGTTGCTTCTCATTGAAGCGGTCGGCCCACTTGCCGACGAGCCACGCTCCGAATCCCAGACCCGCCATGAAGACTGCGAGGACCGTGGTCACCGCATACGTGGACGCGCCGAGAACGAGGGTGAGCTGGCGAACCCACACAATCTCGTAGATCAGTCCGGCGGCTCCCGACAAGGCAAACAGTGCGAAACAGACGCAGCACAGAAGGTGCGCGCGGGCCTTCGCGCGCGGGGCCGCCACAGAGGATTCCTGACGCGCGGTCGATCCCGATCTTTTCGCCTTGCGTCCCGCCGGCTTACGGCGTTGGGCGTCCCATTCTCGCATTCCCATAACCGTCGTCCTCCTGCGGTTGGGGGGTCGAACCAACAAAAAAGGCACAACCCAAGTCGCCTCTTCGCCGACGGAAGAGTGTGACTTCGATTGTGCCTTCAACCTGCGGGCCCTGGTCCCGCGAATCAAGGCGACCCACCGCAACCGGGTGGGCCCGTTCCTCCCGGACCTTCAGTCCGCAGGAACTCATTCATGCAAACGTAGCTCCCGATTACGGCGATGCGGAAGAATCTCGCGGATTTTTCTCCGCGAGAGTGCTCCGGCTGGGCGCGCCCCGGGGTGCTGTGGTTGTTCTTGTAGCAGGAACCCGCAGACACCGACTGAGGCCGTCGCGATGGCGTTTACCTGCTTCTTCCGGGACGGCCAGGCACCCGACCTGCTCGCCGAACACGTAATCCCCGATCTGGCAACCCGCCGGTACATGGACGTGTGGGACGCGGGGTGTGCCACGGGGCCGGAACCTTACTCCATCGCGATGACCTTCCGCGAGCACATGGGGCCGTTTCTGTTTCGGAACCTGCGAATCTGGGCCACCGATATCGATGAGACCGACACCTTCGGCCGGATCATCGCCCGGGGCGTCTACTGCGAGCAGGAGACCAAGCGGATCCCGGCGGAGATCCGGGCGAGGCACTTCTCGCCCAGTGGCGGGGACGGCAGGCGCAGGGAAATCGGGGGGCGCGCACGCTCTCTCTCCACTCTCCCCGTTCGCTCAAGAAAAAAAGGAAGGCCACGGGAAGTCCACCGCAGCCCCGCGCTGGAGGGGTTTCTACTGGAATAGGCCGTCGCTTATGAGCCGGACGGATCAGAATTCGTACTTCAGTTGCAGCCACCAGACGCCGTTTTCTTCGGTGTTAGCCACCGTCCCGAAAGCTCCATAACCGGCGGTGAAGGCCGTCTGCTCGTTGAGGATGAAGATGGCGTCGAAGGCGTGCCAGTGGTCCTCATCTCCAATGAGGCCGGCGATTTGTCCATACGGGTCGGGCTTCTGACGGAACTCGTAGGCCAGCACCAGCCAGTCGAAGGGCAGGTAAGCGACGTTCCCTTCGAACGTTGCGTGGTACTCGTCACCGAACCCCAAGAATCCCAACTGTGCCGCCTGGCTTGCTCGCAGGCCCGCGGTCAGGATCAAGGGGCGCCCCAGGACCTCAGGCGGAATCGTCCTGGTTGCCGTGAGGGTGAAATCGACGCCGTTCTCTCGCTCGTAGCCGATCCCCGACAGGGCGCCGCCGAGCCTCTGGTCGATGTCGCGGATGCCGTCGTTCACCTTGAAGTGTACGCCCGCGGTCACGGCCGGCATGGCGAAGCCGCCTACACACGTGTTCTCTTTCACGGCCAACAGCCGCAGATTGAAATGGTGCAGCCACATGTTGCTGCTTTCGATATCCACGGTGGTCGCGTCGCGGATGTCTCTGGGTAGCGATCCCAACCCCAGCCGATTGGCCGCGTAGCCGAATTCGATCCGGCCGCCAAGCGTCTCGGTGATCGTGATCGCATCAAGGTTCTTCTCGCCGATGTTCACCCAGGACAACGCGACCGCCGGCTTGCCGAGAAGCGAGCATTCGCACCGAGGCTCCGGATTGACCAGGTAGGCCATGGGCGTGATCGCGCCGCCGCCTACGCCTTCAATCGTATGGACAGGCAGCGGCGGCGCAGCGTACACACCCCCGGTGAAGTGAATGGCCAGAATCGTGGCCGCTATGACCATCAGAAACCTGAATTCGCTCAACGTATTGATCTTCATGATCGAACACTCCCTTGCTCACACGAAAACGGGAGGAGGGCCGAAACCCGACTCCCCGCTGGCCGACAAGGCCATAGCTGGAGTTCCGCGCCCCGCCCCGCGATTTCCTAGTCGAAAGCCAACAAAAAAGACCCAACCGGGGTCACCCTCGTTCGGCAAGAGGTGACTTCGGCTGTGCCTTCAACTAGCAGGCCCCAATGGTCCTGCGCGCTAAGGGGAACTACTCGCGGTGTACGCTCTTCTGGTGCGGCCGCCCGCCGCGTGCTTGGGCGCGACGCCGGTTGTGTGGGACGTATGGACCGAGCGGCCCGGCTGGCAGCAGCCTCTTACCGGTGGTTCTGCTCGTAGGAATCAGGCAGACTTGGCTGGCAGCAGACGCGGCACGATGGCGGAGACACGCCATCAAAGCCTCGCTGCGGGCCTCTTCGGAGGCCTTCTTGACGCGTTGCGCTTTCCTTCCTTGCGCTTCTAATCGCAGCCGTGTTTCTCGAGCTTCGCTTTGAGAGTCTCGGGCGTGAAAGGCTTGACCAGGTAGCCGGACACCCCGGCCTGAACGGCCTCGACGACGCGGCTCTTCTCCGCCTCGGTGGTGATTATGATGATGGGGACGCTTGCGTCCCGGCCCCGAATCTCCTTAACCACGTCGAGCCCCGTCTTGCCGGGCAGGTTCCAGTCGGTCAGCACCAGGTCGAACTTGCCCGGTTCAAACAGCGTCGTCGCCTCGTTGCCGTCGGATGCCTCGATGGCCGAGGGGACTCCGACGGCCGAACCGACCACTCTCATGCCCGGCGTGGCTCCGATGCCGTCACAGATCACCGAGCGGATCACCGCCGAATCGTCGACGACTAGAACGCGGACGTCTTCCGACGCCGTCACAAGTCTCCTGCTGGTTCCACCACGTCGCACGGCCCCTACCTCGGAGCCCGTCTGTGTCCCGGGCGCCGACACAACCTGATCCCGGCAGCCGTGCTGGCTGCGGCTTGCTCGAGGAATCCAGGCCCCGGCACCTCTGGGCGGGGGGCACAGCGGCTTTCCGGTCTCCGTCGAGTGTCGTACGCGAACCTCGCCGCGATCTAAGGTGTAGATTGAGCTTGTACTTGACGCCACTAAGCATACACTGAACGGTCGCGCCCCCCAGCGGGGTGGCTCCTGTTGATGTTTGCATTGCCAAGGATCACCCGACGTGGACCGGACCCTTCGGTCCCGGGCTTCCGGTGGAAGCCCTCCGTTCATTGGCTATGCAAGGCTCAATAGATCGGGAGGTGTGTCGTCGGGCTACCGGCCGGCTTCGGAGGATCCATTCATGCCCGCCAAGAAATCGGGAGAGCCTGCCTCAGGGGTTTCCTCGTCACGACGCGGAGGCGGCGGAAAGAGGCGATCGCCGGACGAGCAAACCGCCGGGGCCTCACTGCGGGTCGACGTTCCAACCGTCCAGACAGCAGAGGAGTGGCAGCGGACTTTCGACGCCGTGCCCGACCCGATTGCCATCCTGGACACGCAACACCGGATAGTGCGAGTCAACAAAGCGATGGCCGAACGGCTCGGCCTCATCGAGGACCAGTGCGTCGGCCAAACCTGCTACCGCTTGGTTCACGGCACCGACGAGCCTCCGGCGTTCTGCCCTCACGCTCGACTACTCCGGGACGGTGAGGAACATACCGTCGAGGTTCACGAAGAACGGCTTGCGGGCGATTTCCTCGTGACCGCCTCCCCTCTACGGGACTCCTCGGGGCGTCTCGTCGGCAGCGTGCACGTTGCACGCGACCTCACCGACCGCAAGCGGGCGGAGGAGGAGTTGAGACAGAGCGAGTCGCGACTGAAGGCCATCTTCCGGGCAGCGCCGACGGGGATCGGCCTGGTCTGCAATCGGGTCATCCGAGAGGCCAACGACCGCTTATGCGAGATGGTCGGCTATTCGCGTGAGGAGCTGCTGGACGAACCCGTCAGGATGCTCTACCCCAGCGACGAGGACTACGAATACGTCGGCCGGGAGAAATGCGCGCAGATCCGCCAGCGGGGCACGGGAACCGTGGAGACCCACTTGCGCCGCAAGGACGGCACCGTCATCGACGTGCTGCTGAGTTCCTCCCCGCTCGACCCCGACGACCTCGCCATCGGCGTGACGTTCACCGCCCTGGACATCACAGATCGCAAGAGGGCGGAAGAGGCGCTCTGTGAGAGCGAAAGCTGCTACCGTTCTCTGTATTTGGCCGTGCGCGAAGGTGTGTGCCTTCACGAAGTCGTGTACGCCGAGTCCGGAAAGGCGGTCGACTACCGCATCTTGGACGTCAACCCGGCCTATGAAGCCATCACGGGTCTGTCGAGAGAGAAGACAATCGGCGCCCTGGCCTCCGAACTCTACGGCACCGGCAGCGCGCCGTTTCTCGACGTATACGCCGAGGTCGCGGAAACAGGCAAGCCGGCCCGGTTCGACGTCTATTGGGAACCGATGAGGAAACATTTCAGGATCGCCGCATTTTCTCCCGGACCGCGCCGCTTCGCCACGGTATTCACGGACGTCACGGAGGCCAAGCGGGCGGAGCAATCGCTACGCGACTCGGAAGAAAGATTCCGCGTGCTCTTCGAGGATGCCCCGGACCCCATCTACCTGAACGACCTGGAGGGGATGTTCATCGACGGGAATCGGGCGGCGGAGGAAATCACGGGATACAGGAAGGAGGAGCTTGTCGGAAAGAATCTCATGACGGCGGGGTTGCTGGTTCCTTCCGATAGTCCCAAAGCGGCAGAGCGCCTCGCCGGAAACGCCGCTGGCCGACCCACAGGACCTGACGAGTTCACCCTGATACGCAAAGACGGAGGCCGGGTTAGCGTGGAGATCCGGACGTTTCGCGTCAAGATCGGCGCTCAAGACGTCGTCCTCGGCATCGCCAGGGACGTCACCGAGCGCAAACGAGCGGAAGAAGCGCTCCGCGAGAGCCAGCAGCGGTTTCGCGATCTCGCCGAGCTGTTGCCGCAGACGGTCTTCGAAACGGATCTTCAGGGACGTCTGACGTTCGTGAACCGAGAGGCGTTGAAGACGTTCGGCTTTTCGGAAGAGGAGTCCCGCACCTCGATCAACGCCCTCGACATGCTGGCCCCCCATGAACGCGATCGGGGTCGACGAAACATCGAGCAAGTCCTTCGGGGAGAGCCGTCCCGTGGAAACGAGTATCTCGCTCGACGAAAGGACGGAAGTTTGTTCCCCGTCGTAATAAGCAGCGCACCCATCGTTCGTAACGGGCGGCCGGCGGGACTGCGCGGAATCATCGTGGACATCACCGAGCGGAAGCGAGCCGAGGAGGCGCAGAAGCTGGCCGCCACCGGCCGGATGGCCGCTCGCGTGGCCCACGAGATCAACAATCCGCTGGCCGGGATCAAGAACTCGTTCCTGTTGCTCAAGGACGCCGTTCCCCGCGACCACCCCGACTACGACCTCGTCGGCCGGATCGAGAAGGAGATCGATCGAATCGCCAATATCGTCCGCCAGATGTACCGGCTCCATTCCCCTGACCAGGAGCCCCCTCACGCCATCTGCGTGGGGGAGACGATCCGCGAGGTCGTGCTCATGCTCCAGCCGAGTTGGCGCGAATACGACGTCCGCGTTGACGTAAATGCGCCAAGCCCCGCGTTGTCCGCCAGAATTCCCGAGGGTAGCTTGCGCCAAGTGCTGTACAACCTCGTGGAAAACGCCATCGAAGCCTCGCCGCAAGGAGGCGTGGTGAAGATCCACGCCGTTCGGACCGAAGAAAACATAAAGATCAGCATCTCCGACGAAGGGGTCGGGATTCCCCGCGAGCTACAGGAGCGAGTGTTCGAACCGTTCTTTAGCACCAAGCGGGGGCCGGGTACGTGCGGGATGGGCCTTGGCTTGTCCATCGTCCGGGACATCGTGGATACCCTGAGGGGCACGATAACACTTCAGAGCACGCCGAGCCGAGGGACCACGTTTGACGTCGTGTTGCCTGTCTGAACGTCACAAAGGGGGGGCGAAAAGCATGACGGTATCCTGCTCAATCCTGGTCGCCGACGACGAGGAAACGTTCCGAGAGTCGACCTGCCGGCTGCTGCGTCGCGAGGGGTACGACTGCCACTCCGCCGGCGACACCGAGGAAGCGGTGGCGAAGCTGCGCCAAAGACCGTTCGACCTCCTGATCGCCGACATCCGGATGCCGAGAAATCAGGAGATGCGGCTCGTTCGCGAGGCCCAGCGACTGGCTCAAGGCATGCCGGTCATCCTGGTCACCGGCTATCCGTCGCTGGACACCGCCATCCGTTCGATTGGCATGCCCGTCACTGCCTACCTGACCAAGCCGGTGGACTTCCCCGACCTGCTGAGCCACGTCCGCCCTTCGGTGGAACGCTCGCAGAGGTATCGGACCTTGTCGCGGGTCCGAGAGCGCCTCCGACAGTGTCTCGAGGACCTAGAACAGGTCGGGCATGAGAGCGAGTCGTCGGCAGATGGCGCTTCGCGCGTCGCGACCACAGTCTCGACGGCGACCATCCGTACGGTGGCCGCCTGCTTGTCGGAAATGCTGGAGATCCGAGGGGAGTCTTTCTCTGGGGAATGGTCCCCCAACCTGTGCGACCTGCTGGATTGCCCCCAGCGCCCGGTCCATCGGAAGGCGATCCAGGAGACCGTCGAAGTCCTCAAGAAGACGAAAAGCACGTTCAAGTCGAAGGACCTGGCCCAACTGCGGGCGAAACTGGAGAATCTGCTGAACACGCCGGAGGGGTTCTTCTACGATACCCGATCGTGTGCTCCCGTCTGACAGTGGCTGACGGTCTTCAGAATCGCCGGGGAGACGAAGGGAGCCCGGTCGGCCCCTTCCTCGATTCTCCGCCGAAACATGTTGTCGAGCCTCTTGGCCTCCAGCCGGCCTTACCCCGCCGCCGGCGCGGCTTGGGGCAGCTCCTGCTGAAGGCGGTCGGCCAGGAGGCTTCGCAGGTCGGCGGCCTTGTCGGGGGCGGCTTCCAGGACGTTCTTCGTCTGCCCGGGGTCCTGCTCCAGGTCGTAGAGGCACGGCCCCGCGCCGCGGTTGTTGCCCTGGATGTGCTGGAAGTAGTGCCACCGCTTGTCGCGGACCGAGGCGAAGGTGCCGAACTGCGTGAACACGCGGTCCTGGAGCTTGTCGGACCGGCCCGAAACCAGCGACCACATGTTTTGGCCGTCCATCTGCTCCTGGTCGTCGATCCCCAGCATGTGGCAGAACGTGGGGGCGAAGTCGATCGCCGAGACGAGCTCCGCGACGCGCTTGCCCGACGTGCTGCGGTCCGGGTGGCGGATGAACAGCGGCAGTTGCATCACCAGCGAATTCAACAGGGCGGCCTGCTTCTGGACGTAGCCCAGCTCGCCGAGGTGCGTGCCGTGGTCGGTGGTGAAGACGACGATCGTGTCGTCCAAGAGCTTCATCTTCTCCATCGACTCCATCAGCCGCCCGATGCAGTGGTCGACGTAGCTGACCTCGGCGGCGTACAGGTCGCGGATGACGGGCAAGTGCGGGGTGAAGTCGGGCTGGTTCTTGCCGCCCTGGACCCCGTAGCCGAAGAGGAACCGCTCGAACCCGTAGTCGTCGCGATACATCTTCTGGAACCGGGGCGGGGCGTCCCACGGCTCGTGCGGATCGAACATCTCCACCCAGAGCATGAACGGCCTGTTGGTCGCGTTCTGCCGGAGCCACTTGGTCGCCCGGGAGACCGTCTGCGCGGCCATGTAGTCGTCCTCCGTCTCCCAGCTTTGCGAGTTCCTCATGTACGTCCGCATCGCGTTGTCGTACGACGGATTCCACAGATCGGCCGGCATGTGGTCCCTGGGCTGGAACTGCTCCTTGGGGCCGCCCAGGTATTGGTCGCTCTCGTGTCCGCGGATCCACTCCCAGGTGTCGAAGCCGGCGTGGAGGTTCATGTCGGGCTTGAAGTAGTGGTAGACGTCGCAGATCAGCCCCGTCCAGAAGCCATGCGCCCCGAGGACCTGGGCCACGTTGACGTCCTCGGCCGGGTGCGGGATCCAGGCCGCGCCGGGCACGACCGACTTGCCC
>Ga0307378_10001128_pt1 | contig 44244 bp, 35 predicted proteins | sample UN1MG_FD_202238 | JGI IMG/M metagenome (GOLD analysis project Ga0307378, IMG submission 202238) | Soil microbial communities from Risofladan, Vaasa, Finland - UN-1 | ecosystem: Environmental > Terrestrial > Soil > Coastal area > Acid sulfate soil | place: Finland: Risofladan, Vaasa | collected... | reverse complement strand
GATTGTTACATTAGTCATGGCTATTCTCCTTTATTGACGTTGTCAATTGCACCTTAAAATACGAGTGCGTATTATCGAGCCTCACAGGCCCGAGGGGAATAGCCTTCTCATCTTAACTCTGTGGCTATTAAAATAGGTAAGATTTCAACGAAAAATCGACCAAAAGCGATGGTAGTTAGAAACAAAAAAAGGAAATTCGAATATTTTTTTTATTCTTTTATCCACAAACACTTACGGCGTAAATGCTATCTACATTTATGTATTTTTTCGTATCAAACGCGCAGGTTGCTCCAATTATAGAGGGAAGGCTAAATCCCTCCGCCCGGCTGAGCCTCGGCCGGGACGACATGTAGTCGTTTTCAGCCTCAGGCGAAAAGTGGCCCAAGTAAATGATTATTGATTATTTCTCTGTGGCTTCTATGCCTCTTTGTGGCTCAAACAGTGTTAATCTGGATAAATCTGTGTCTATTAGACCCTTCGACGGAGTTTATCCTGAGCGCAGCCGAACGGGCTCAGGGCATCCTTATTGGGAATAAGCATGTTTGAAAAAACAAAGCCAATGTTAAAATAGGCAATATAGTGTTAAATCAGTAATAGAAATGATTTATGGGGATTTCGATGATTTTGGGTGGTTTTGGGTGGCGAAAAACAAAGCCAATTCAAAGCAAATATACCGGGCTTTAGCCGGAAACCCGAATCAAGTCCGCCCTTCTCTGTGGTCTCTGTGGTCTCTGTGGCTAATTTGAAAAAACAAAGCCAATTTATCTCGTATTGCGTACTGTGTGCTGCGTATTGCGGAAAGGAAAAAGGCGAAAATGAGCGTAAATTTGGAATTTATTCGTGGTTATTCGTGATAATTCGTGGTTAATTTGAAAAAACAAAGCCAATCCGTCAGGAACGAATTGCCGGACAGGTTTATTAGCGTTCAGTGTTCTGCGTTCAGCGGACAGCGTCAAGATGCGAAAAATGAATTTGAAAAAACAAAGCCAATTCGCCGACGGGCAAATCAGCGTAAACTCTTATTTGAAAGGTAATTATGGCAATATGACAGCCCGAAGGGCGCGAAAAAACAAAGCCAAACAAAGCCAATCTCACATAGAATGAGGGCTTTTTTGCTTATAACCCAAGAGATTGCCACGGCCCTTCGGGCCTCGCAATGACATCAATATCTCTGCTCCTTTGTGCCTTAGTGCCTTTGTGGCTATGGCCCAATTTGAAAAAACAAAGCCAATTTGCCGGAGCGGCAAAATGACGTTAAGTCAATATTAATAATGGTTTATGGAGATTTTAATGGGCCGGGGCGGCGAAAAAACAAAGCCAAACAAAGCCAATTCGGTTATTTTACCGCCGAGAACGCCGAGTGCGCGGAGGTTTTTGATGTGTAAAGACTCACGTGGGCGTAATTAGCTACAGACTATGAAATTACAGACTCTGTTTCCTCTGTACCGCGAGCTCTGCGGTTAAAAGGAAATGCAAAACAAAGCCAATCCGTCAGGAACGAATTGCCGGACAGGTTTATTAGCGTTCAGCGGACAGCGTCAAGATGAGGAAAAGGAATTTGAAAAAACAAAGCCAATTTGCCGGCGGGCTGAATTGGCGTAAAGTCTTATATGAAAGGATATTATGGCAATAAACCGGCCTGCGGGGCACGAAAAAACAAAGCCAATTCAAAGCCAAACAAAGCCAACTATAGACTTGACAGGCCTGGCTTCATAGAGGACTCAATGTTTCATTGAATCCATGGCCGGGTGCGACCCGTACGCTTAATTTCATCAATAATGTCATGTGTAATAATTGCGTCCTGGCGAACCTGGAAGTCGAACATGCTCACATTGGCTAAATCCGCTCCGTCTTCAAACGCAAATTTAAAGCCCTTTTGCGGTTGTATGGCACCGGCGGCTAAAATCTTAAATGCAATCCATGGTTTCTGATGCCGGCTCTGCAGCGCGTAAAGAAACAGGCACGGACGGTTGCATGTTTGTCGCTGCTGAAACAGTGGAGCGTATGGTTTTCAATGTACACGGCGGACAACGGGGGCTATTTCATGCAAGGTTGGGATGGTACCGGCAAGGGTACCGGTAATAATACCTGGTGCAGCGCGTTGGGCGCGTACCACAAATATGAAACAGACGTTACCTGCTGTCCGAATGCCACAAAGCCCTGGGTTGATGAGGTCGGTGACACCGGTCTCGAGGGCACGTACCTCGGCTCGACGTCTGCCTGGGGCTACTGGAAGCACGAGGATTGGCTCATGCCTCTCAAAGGCAGCTACGGGATAAATGGCTGGTGTAATAATCCAGAACCAGGATACAGTCGTGGAGGCAAAGCTGAAATTGATCACTGGAGGACAACCGATGTTAAAGGGGCAGGTTATATCCCGCTGTTCTTAGGTGCTCAGAGATACAATACCTGGCCGGAGCAAAAAGAAGAGCCTCCGGAACTTGATGGTCAGCAGCGAGGAAGTAATCACATTCGGCGTGTCTGCCTCAACCGTCACAACGGATTTGTGAACAGCGTTTTCTTAGATTGGTCCGCTCGGAAAGTGGGACTTAAGGAGTTGTGGACGTTGAAGTGGCATCGCTCATACGAAACGGACGGTCCCTGGACCCGGGCCGGCAACGCTCTGCCGAGCGATTGGCCAACATGGATGAAATCCTTCAAAGACTACTAATAATCATTGCCAAAGCCAGTCAACAAGCGGTATTTGATCCACCACATAACGCAAAACAGGATCAACATTTGTATATACTTTGTTTATGACATTTGGCGAAGAATGCTCCGGTAATTTCTGTGTCACAACACAAGAAATCGTATCGGTCATTGAATCCGAAATTGGTATAAAATTTCCTTGATATGTGCATTTTTCGGCAACTAACTGACGTTTGTGTGCGGTAGATCTGAGCAAAATTAGTGTCTGTGGAGACATTTTAGTGACAGAATGTCACCATAGAATCGCGGTGTTTTCCAGTTCATGAAAAAGGTGACTTGTCACTGTTCTACAGTCTCTGTTTGTGGCAGTTTTGCTCGCCACTCTTTGGCCTTTTCTGGCTTGCCCCAGGCTTCGTAGAGGTCTATTAAGTTCTGCCATGACTCTAACGTGCGAGGGTGGGTGTCACCGAGTTTGAGGTGTCGGCCTTCGACGGCTTCGAGGAGTAGCTCTTCTGCCTCATCATATCGTGCTTGCACTTTATAGAGCACAGCCAGGTCTTTTAATGTGTCCCTTTCACAAACAAATTAGTTCGTAACAAATAAAAAGCCAGGGTCCGAGATTCACGCTCGTTATAGACATTTGTAGTATCGCCACGCAACTGCGTCTGGTTCGATGGATGGTGGGAATAATATCATCACATGACAATGCTAGAGGAGTCACCGGATTCATGATAGAATGATGTGTCCCTAATAGGAAATCTGCAAGAGCGGTGGTACACCGAATACTAATGGGCAAGTTCCTATATTTTAAGTGTCTTTCCTCCGTCTTGGCTCTCCCTCTCCCGGCAGGTCAACCAGCCCCATCGCAATAGCTTGTCTGACAAGTTCAACTGAGCTATCGACGCCGAGCTTCTTCATAAGATGAGCGCGATGGTTTTCAATGGTTCTCGTAGAACGGTGGAACAATTGCGCTATTTCCTTGTTGCTCATCCCCTTGACGATCGATCTTAGTACTTTAATTTCGGTCTCAGTCAAAAGCTGACTTGCATAAGAATCGAGAGAAGTACTCCCTTGCAGTATAGACTCGACCTTCCGAGACGAAGTCTCCCTGAAAAAACTCATCAGATATATTCTGCCAGCAACTGTTAATGGAACCGAAATAACATCCGCATAGAAATGATTGCCATCTTTTCTTCTGACCGGAACATCTTTGCGGAACACCAACTCTCCGTCCGCTTGCTTCTCAAACTGTTCCATGAGATGGTATGAATCTTCCGGGGGATAGATACTCGTCATTTCCAGATTTGTGATATTTTCCGTGTTATAACCTAGCATTTGACAAATCGCCTTATTGCCCGTGACGAATCGTTTGTTTTCCAGGTCTGCGAAAAGTATTCCTTCAACAACATTATCAAAAATTCTCCTAAATCTTTGCCCGAGTTCTTCTAACTCTCCGTCTATTCCCTTTTGTTCAGCCTGCTCAAGCCGCGCAATACGACTGCGCAAATTGTCCAACTCTTGCAGCAGTTCCCCTCTGGCCTTCCACTCCTCCATCATCAGCCTCTCCTTTCACCCAATTCGCGACTACCGTCTCGAGCGCCCTTGGAGTTTACAAAAACACTCTGAAGACCGTCTCTTAGCTACGGTCAGCCGCCGTCGAGAGTATTCCCATATTTTCGATAACAGACTAACCATGAGTTGTCAAGAACAAATTTTTAAGATTTTTAACAGGTATAGCCTCCCATGTTTTTCGCACAAGGGCAGAACCGCAGCCCTCATTAGTTCTTGTAAACTTCACAAGTCCGACATGAGATACATCTGCTGCGCTTTCCCTAAATAAAATTGCGCAAAAACAAGCCCATTGTAAAATGAGTGTTTCCAATAACTTACATCACAATCTTGGGATCGAAGGAGCCGCCAGAAAGGAAACTCTCATAAAAAGAGTTATCATCACACTGAAACGGCAAATTAAGCGGCATTTTCGTCGAACCATTCTCAAAATAAAGGACACAAAGTTGAAGATGCGCTACTTGATTATCCTGCATATGGCTGAAGGCCACAGGCGTCGTACCATCACCAAGATGTTGTTTCGTTCCATCTCAACGGTGGATCGAATCCACAAACGATTCGTCGTATTATCCACATGGCGTCAAGATTGAGAGATGCGTCTGACGTGAGTTGCATTAGAACGTAACGCGTAACCACAAATGTATGAATAATAATGGGCACATGCGAGAGGTTCATCACTATCTCGTGAAACTTAACTGGGCAGCAGCAAAAGGTAGACTAAATACCACTAAACCGTGGTGCGATTATTATGAAAAGTTATTCAATCTTGGGCGGCAATTCACGGGCAGAAGTCGATGCCAAGAAGTGGCAAATTATTACGATGTCCTACTTGTCACTCACCTGCCAAGTTATTTCTGGAAGAACCGGAGCAGAGTGGTGATTCGACATGGACAATTAAATAGTGTTTCGACTAAGAGCCTGCATGTTTCACGTAAGTGCATCTCATTTTGCCTTTTTTTTCATATGAGTAGTTCTACTCATTTTTTTGCTTCTGTCCGATAAGATGCCTTTTTGGCAATACGGGAATTCGACAAATTAAAGAGTGATATTTTAGCCCTATTTTTAGCCTTTACAAAAACATCGCCCGGCAATAATAGTGATTCAGTGGGCTTCTGTGGGTAGAAGCTGACTGACTCAATATGCGAGAGAAAGTTCTTCTGAGTGACACCTGCCAGAGTTACAGGGCTGCATCCACTTGGCCTTTGTAGAAGAACGGAACGGGAATGTAAGGCTGATAATATTCGTTCCTTCGATTTGAGTGACTTTCGTACGTAACATCCCCGTTTTGACCTTACAGATATACTACAGTCTATCGCCTGTATCATCAGGTGGTTAGATCGCAGCAGTGTCGGTCTTCCGACGGGGACGGAGTCTGCTCAGAGCACGCTGAATCGCAATCTTTGAGAATGACAGTTTAGAAAGTGGAGGTTGGCGAGTAAAGTAGTGTTAGCAGTTGTAAAGAAGACGCCAGCCAAACGAGTTTCTATATGCGATATGACTATACGACAACCCGGAAAGGGTTCAGTTTCGGACACTTTTGAAGATATTGGGTCGATTTGAGTCACCCTACAGGTTCTCGTTATGAAATCAAGAACTGATCGTTGTAATTGGGGAGATAGACCAATGGGGCATTATTGTGGTACGAGGGAGGAAAAGCTGCCGGCTCTCACGGTGGCGGTGTTTTCAATAGGCGCCCTTTTGCTGGGTTGCCAATCTTCGTTATACAATTCAGGCATGTCCGAAGAAGAAGCTGCGCTCCTGCGAAAGGCGTCTGAGGAAGAAGCGATGCACCCACCCCATGTGGTTTTGGCTCCGGGCGATGTCCTTGAAGTCAAGTTCTTCTATACGCCTGATCTTAATGAGTCTCAAACAGTACGCCCAGATGGCAAGATAGCACTTCAACTGATAGGTGAGGTCGAGGTTAAAGGAAAAAGCCCCGTCGAACTTCGAGACGATTTGCTGGAACTATACACTCCCCACCTGAAAACGCCGGAGATTGCCGTTGTGATTCGGTCTTTTTATGACCGACATGTATTTGTCGGAGGACAGGTGATGGCACCGGGGATTGTTGAAATGCCCGGCAGGATGACGTTGTTGGAAGCTATCATGAAAGCCGGCGGATTTAACCTGCGAGAAGCAGAGATCCAAAACGTAGTTGTTATTCGCCATAGAAATAGTCAGCGATATGGACACTCAGTGAATTTGAAGCCTACGTTGAAGGGGGATAAGGCTCAGTCATTCTACTTGGAACCGAAGGATATAGTGTACGTGCCTCAAACCACAATTGCTAAGGTCAATCAGTGGATTGACCAGCATATTAACAAAATCATCCCAGATACCGGCTTTCATTTCAGCAGGACGACAGGAAACACTACTCTTGGGATGGGTAGTTATCGCTAGTTAATTCTTGAAACTATCGGGATACAATGTCACAAGAAGTAGTCGAAGCTGCAAACAGGACTTCGCAGAGTTCATTGCGGGATCTTTATTACGTTTTGTTTCGGCATAAGTGGAAAATGATTCTCTTTTTCCTCACCGTTACTGTAACCGTGTTTGTGCGCACTTATCGTACCCCCGAAGTCTATCGCTCAGAAGCCAAGTTACTCGTACGGCTCGGCCGTGAAAGCGTCATGCTTGACCCCACGGTGACAACCGGACAGATCATTAATGTCAGCCGGTCTCGTGAGAGCGAGGTTAATTTGGAGCTGGAGATTCTCAAGAGCCGGGAGCTATCGGAGAATGTGGTGGACTCCATCGGATCAGATGCGTTCCTCATGCGTCATGCCAGAAAGCTCTCTATCAATAGCCCCGATGATAAAGTGATCGGAAAGACCACGCCGGAAGCTCCCATTGAAGTTCAGAAACCACTGAGCAGCCCAGAGCGATTCAATTTGGTCAAACCGTCAGACGACCGCGACAGAGCCGTGCTCGAAGTTATGAAGAACCTGGAGATCAAGGCACAGAAAGACAGTAGCATTATCAGCATCTCTTACGAGGCAGAGAGCCCAAAGCTGGCTCAAAATGTAATTGCCACACTCATAAATTCTTACCTCGAAAAACACATAGCCATACACCAGACTCCTGGCTCACACGAATTCTTCCTCCAACAGGTTACCGATTTGCGAAGCGCACTCGCGCTGTCAGAGAATGAACTTCGAAATTTCAGGGACAAAAGCGGCATCTCTTCGCTGGAGGAGCAGCGACAGTTCATTCTTAGCCGCATCGCGGAGTTGGAGGGGCAAACAGGCGCAGCGGAAGCTGAACTGGCAGCTTGCGAGGCGAAGGTCCAGGCGTTGCAGAAGACGCTTTCCAACATACCTGATGTACTGGTGACGCATGAGACCACGGGCTTCTCGGATCACGCTGTCGACCTGATGCGTGCGAAGCTCTATGAACTGCAATTGAAGGAGCACGACCTATTCTCCAAGTTTGCCGAAGAAAGCCAACAGGTGCAGATGATCCGCCAGGAGGTTGCCGAGGCACGGATGCTGCTCGACAAGGAAATTGCCAAGACTGGCCGTATCGAGGTGTCCAAAGGAGTCAATACTGCTTACACGCAGACACAGGCAGCCTTGTTCGCTGAACAAGCTGCTCTCTCATCGCTCCAGGCCAAAGTTGAGAAACTGAGGGAGCAGTTGGCAACCGCAAAAGAGGGGCTGAAAGCTCTAAACGACGCAGATTTGAAGATCACGAGCTTGAGACGAGAGATAAGTATTGAAGAGGCGAACTACCGCCGATACGTTGAGAACCTGGAACAGGGCCGCATCGACCGTGCCCTGGAGAGTGAGAAAATCTCGAACATCGGTGTCGTGCAGCCGGCCACACTTCCCACAAGTCCGGTTCCCCGGCGGAAGGTGCTTAACCTTGCTTTAGGACTTTTCGTAGGCTTTTTTGGTGCAATCGGCCTTGCGTTCTTCTTTGAATACATAGACCACTCTATCAGGACACCTGAGGAAATTGAAGAAAAGTTGCTATTGCCTGCCCTTGCTTCTATACCACGTGTGCGAGTCAACAGGATTCATCCTACGGGAAGGCGGAGAGAACAAACAAAGCCCGTCGATAAAAGTGTGAAGAGTATGCCAACGCGGTGGAAGATCCCTGTAAAAATCAGAGGTCACTATAGTATATTCAGAGAGGAACTACTGCTGAAGTTAAACGGCCACTCAAAGGCACCGTATGCACTTGCGATAATAGGTTGCCGCCGTGGCGAGGGCGTTAGCACGATCGCTGCGAATATCTCCGCAATGCTTGCACAAGGTAGGGGCGGGCGAGTCCTACTTGTGGACACAAACATTCGTTGTCCTTCGGCGCACCAGATATTCCAAACGAGACTCGAACCCGGATTGGCGAACATTCCCACAGCAGATCATGATTATGGGGACATCATCGTGTCTGACCGTTTTAAGAACCTCCATATCCTCGCAGCGGGCATGCCGAACGGAAGTCCCCCAGGAATTCTCCGACCAGCCCAATTCGCCAAGCTCATCAAGTCAATGAAGAAGGATTACCGCCATGTGGTGTTCGACATGCCGGCTATAAGAGATGTCCGTTCAGCAGCCAGACTGGCTAGCTTGTGCGATGGAGTAGTATTAGTTATTGAAGCGGAGCGGTTGCGACGGGAGGTTTTGCTCGAGGCGAAGACGCAATTGCTGAAGTGGAACGCTAACACGCTCGGAGTGGTCCTCAACAAGAGACGGTTTCCTATTCCGGAGTGGTTGTACCGAATGTTGTAACAGACCTTGTGTGCCTTCCAATACTTGGGAAATAGGTTCTTATTAGACAAGCTTGCGGCGACGATGTGGTGTACAAGAAGCATTTGGCTGCATACCTTTTCTTGTAGGCTCATGGCTAAGACCTGAACTGAGTGTATTGATTGGCCTCATACGTCAGCCCGTGGATTTAGGGCCAGAATGGTTTAACAATAACTCTCAAAGTCCAGTTATTTGCTTCTCGAACTTTTTAAGGACGATATCGTTTTCCTATTACAGGAATGAACAAGACAGCAAAGTTAAATAATCCCCATGATAAGTGTTGGATATTCAGATGCGTAAATTAAGGGAGCCAGAGGAAAGCAAGCTTGGAAGGCAGGGAATTGGCAGCACCTTGAGAGAACGCAGCAAGTTGATGTTGATAAGGAGGTCAAGAATCATGAAGCTAATGAGGTGGATCGCTTGGCTGGGCAAATCTGCAAACGGCTCGCGCGCAAACGCAGTCAGTATCATACAATCTCAAGAACCGTTTCGTGAATTAATTATTAGCGAGCGACAAAGGGTCGACCGCAATCAGCACATACTCTCGCTGCTGCTTTTTACCGTCGGTAAGCAAAACGCGAATGGCGTTGCGGTGCAGAATTTCGCCAATATACTTGCTGAGCGTATTCGTTCGACTGATGAAGTTGGATGGTTTGATAGTAAACGCATAGGTGTAATCTTACCTTATACGCATGCAGGTGGTGCTCATAAGTTAGCTGACGAAATCTGCAAGGCAGTCACTCCTGAAGCTTCGATTCCAGAATACACTGTTCACACCTATCCATCCAATTGGTTTTCTGACGATAGCGGGCCCCCGGCTCAATTTGAGATCGTAGATTTGCCCCCCAAACGGAAGGCGATAACGTCCCAAAGCCCTTCCTTACCTGCCAAGCATGCTCAAGAGGGAAAATGTATCTTAGCAACATCACCGCTTTCCAGCGATGTAACCCGGAGCTGTAGGGCATTACCGCAGGCTATTGAGCCGTTCTTCCTTCAGCCGCTACCGATCTGGAAACGTATTGTAGATGTTCTGGGCGCATTGTTTGGGCTGGTTGTATTATCTCCTCTTCTTATCCTTGTCGCTCTAATCATTAAGGTTTGCTATGGTGGCCCGGTAATCTTCAAGCAACAGAGAGTGGGATACTCGGGGAGAATATTTACAATGTGGAAGTTTCGAACGATGAAGCTTGGCGCGGAGAGTTCTCTCCATCAACAGTACATGTCCAGCTTGATAAATTGCGCAAATGCTGAAAGCTCAGCTAAGGTTATGACTAAACTGGACAGTGACTTACCAGTTACCGGATTTGGAAGAATACTCCGCGCAATAAGTTTTGATGAATTACCACAGTTGATTAATGTGCTCTGTGGTGATATGACCTTAATCGGACCGCGCCCACCGACTGTCTATGAGGTTGAAGACTATTTGCCATGGTATTGCGAGCGTTTTGGTATTGTTCCGGGAATGACAGGATTGTGGCAGGTCAGTGGGAAAAACAAGCTCACCTTTCTTGAGATGATACGACTGGATATCAGGTATATTAGACAACTATCCCTATGGTCAGACATTGTGATTTTCCTGAAGACGCCGCTTGTCATCGCATATGATATCGCGGACTTTATCAATTCGTGGAGAGATCAGTCCAAATTGAAAGGATTCTAAAGATGCTTAACATTGGAATTGTAGGATGTGGTTACTGGGGTCCGAATCTCGTTCGGAATTTCAATTCACTTTCTGACTGTACAGTGAAGTGGCTTTGCGATGCGAATCCAGACCGTTTGGCATATATGAAAAAGCTTTATCATGACGCAGAAATGACTGTCATGTTTAAGGACATGGTCAATAACAATGACATTGACGCAGTCGCAATAGCCACACCTGTTCGTTTCCATTTTGAGATGGCTAAGGCAACCCTACTGGCTGGAAAGCACACATTCATAGAAAAGCCTATGGCTAGGTCCGTGCAAGAATGCGAAGAATTGATAGATCTAGCGCAGAAGCAGTCCTTGACACTGATGGTCGGACACACTTATGTTTACTCCTCCAGCGTCAGAAAGATCAAGAACATTGTCGACCATGGTGATCTCGGAGAAATCCAATATATTAGTTCACGACGGTTGAACCTCGGTCTTTTCCAGAAAGACATAAATGTCGCCTGGGACCTGGCAACACATGATCTTACGATTGTTCTGTATGTTCTGGGCAAAACACCAACGGGTGTCAACTGTCAAGGCAAAGCCCATGTAACTGAGGAGATCGAAGATGTGACAAACATGACACTTACGTTTTCCAACGGTGCGATTGCCTTGATCCAGAGTAGTTGGCTGGATCCTAACAAGATTCGTCAGATGACCTTTGTGGGCAGGAGAAGGATGCTCATCTATGATGACACTGAACCTCTTGAAAAAATAAAGATTTACGATAAGAGGGTGGAAACGCCCCCACACTATGATACCTTTGCAGAGTTTCAGTACGCTTACCATTATGGAGACATCTATTGTCCGTATGTCAAACAGGATGAACCCCTGAAAATCGAATGCCAGCATTTTCTGGACTGCATTAAATTCGGTACAGAGCCCACATCAAGCGGGCTGGATGGCCTCAACGTAGTCCGAATTTTAGAGGCAGCTTCCGAATCTCTGAAGAACGGCGGAACCATGATTGCGATTCCCAAGTCCTCATTGCTTCTGAGGTCAACAGTAGCGGTCAGTTCAAAATAGTGAAACCAGATGTGATGATGAAATGTACTAACATTAACAGGAGTTGAAATTTTAGGAGAATCTCAGATGAAACGTTTATTTCTAACTGCATTGATGATTGTTATGAGCCTTTCAATAAACGCTGTCGGGGACGATAGTATGGTTATCAATGGAGGATTTGAGGAGGACACGGATGGGAACGGGATGGCAGATTACTGGCAGTTCGTAGGCGATGGGGGAGTGATTGTCAACTGGGCGCTGGATGAAGGATTTGTGGGGCAGTTTAGCCAGAAAATCACCTGTACCCAGTTCACCCATCTCTCGTCAGCCAGTCATGTAATGCTTGCTCAGACTAACACAGTGCAGTTGGAGGAGGGCATGTGGTACAGGATGTCTTTTGCTGCAAAACAGGAAGGAATCCTCAGCCAAGTGGCAAAGGTAGCCATCGTGAACAGGCAAACCTGGCTTAACTCTGGGTTGGGAGAACGGTTCCAAGTAACGAGTCAGTGGAAGCAGTTTGAGTTTGTGTTTCAGGCCACGGAAACCGTCTTGGAGAATACCCGGCTTCAGTTCAGCTATACCTCGATAGGTACCTTTTGGTTGGATGATGTTAGATTGGAGCCATCCGAACCAATAGTGGAAAGATTCACGGAAGTAGTGCCACCCACCACTGCTGTGAACCTCCTGCCCAACAGCAGCTTTGAATGTGGAGTCAGTGGTTGGGGAAGCATTGCCGATCTTCCCTATGGGATGGGCAATCTAAATCTACCTGTGGGCGAGGTAGACACCACAGCAGGTAAGTTCAATCGGTCGAGTTTCAAAATTGCCCTCACAGAGGAAACTATTCCCGTCTTTCATTTTGGTCAATGGCTGTATCGCATACCCGTACGAGCCCCGCTGTTGGCTAATAAAGGCTGGATTACAGTGGAACCAGGCGCTAATTACACTCTGTCCGCCTACATGAAAGCTGATTCTGCTGGGTGGTATGGAGTGTTCTCAATGCAAGAGGCGTTTGGAAGGAAAAGGCAGCGGAAGGTTCACCTTTTCACAGAGTGGTCACGTCACACATTCATGTTCCGTCCAGAGGCTGAGCAAATCTTTATCGCTTTAGGTTTGGATTTAAATGATTCAGGTAAACAAACAGGAACAGTGTGGATTGACGGAGTACAGCTCGTGAAGAATATCGAGCCACAAGATTATCAGCCGCGGGCAACCGTGGAGGTTGGCTTGGAAGCGTCTCGCTTGGGTAACCTTTTTCCTTATGGCGATGAACCTGAGATGGCGGCTACAATCTTTAACTCAGATCAGACCGCTCGCTCCATTATCCTATATATTAAAACGACTGACTTTGATGATGCCGTCGTCCATGAGACTACTCTGCCGGTTGACGTACCGCCCGGGCAAACGATTAGAATACCCATTGATCCCGGCGTCCGGTTGAAGGGTTTCTATCGCATGCATCTGCGTTGTGAGGGGGCGGAAGTAGCTATGACGAGACCGTTGCGTTTCGCCATCATCAAGCCCTACACTAAAACAGATAGCTTATTCGGAATGAACCACGCCTACCCTTGGCCGCACTTATTGGACTTGAGCAAGCAAATCGGCATCTGCTGGTTCCGTGATTGGTCATTGCAATGGCAATATGTTGAGCCAGAAAAGGGTGAATTTGAGTTCACAGAACCCGATTATCAAATCAACCGTCTCTTGGAACGAGGGCTGAACGTACTCCCACTTCTGCCTTATCCTTCCAGCATCTGGTCATCAAGTGCGGGCCCAGAAGTGGATGATCCAGGATATGTGGGATCCATGGCTTATATGCCGCGTGACTTTGAGGAATTTGCCACGTATGTTCGTGAGACAGTTCGTCACTACCATGGGCTCTTGGATATATGGGAAATACTCAACGAACCCATTTACAGCTCTTATGCTTTGCCCGAAGGAAAGGGCTATCAGGTCAGCGATTATGTGCAGCTACTGCAGGTAGCCTATCAGGCAGTTAAGGCAGTTGACCCTGAAGCATTAGTGATCGGAGGCGTGGGCGGTCCGACCCACGCAGTAGAATTTATTGAAGCCGGCGGTTTGCCTTCGGTAGATATTCTCAACTTACATATGTTTCCGGGCCTGACAGCGCCGGATACATACGAAGAACCACTGCAACGGGTGCGTGAGCAGATGAATTCCTTAGGTGTTGACATACCTGTCTGGCTTACCGAAGGTGCATACTATGCGGACGATGACAAGCCTTTTGAGCCCTGGAAGCTCGCGTGGCTTAAGTCTGAGCCCTGGAACAACGCGTGGCTCGAGCCGCTTGACTCTGAGATAAATGCCTCCGAATGGCAGGTCAAGTTCAATACACTATTGTTAGCTTACGGTGCCGAAAGGATCTTTTACCACTCTGGCGCCTCCAGTAGCTTAAACAACGAGTGGCTTCAAGGGATTTTCTTTGAGTGGGCAGCAGCGCCGCGAAAGATGTTGGTGGCCCAGTCAGCTATGGCAAATCTACTTTCGCCACCAATAAGGCCTCTCGGTCTCATCAAAAGCCCAAAGGAGCTGAAAGCTTACGGATTTGAGAGCGATGGGCGGACAGTGATTGTCGCCTGGGCAAAAGAAGGCGCAGGAAAAAGAGAAGTATTTTTGGATGGTAAACCATGGCAAGTGGTTGACTTGCAGGGCAACGAACTTGACGTTGACAGAATTTCACTGACAGGACGCCCTGTTTATTTCGTTGCAGAAGGAACGATGCCAAAAGAGCTTCTTTGGTAAGGGATATCTTTGATTCTCGATCACTTCCCGAAACACACTTTCATTTTTCTCTCTCAAGGATAGCTTGTTACAGGGGTAATTCCTACGTATGAATCTTTGATTCAACAAGCTGGTAGTTCTCAAATACATATTATTGCCCTCGATGGTGCGAATTGGCTAATTATCGATTCAATGTTCGGATAAGACAGACTATCCCTTATTAATAAGGATGGCAGAATATGCAAAAACAGCATCGTGCTATACTGCCGGCAGATGACATCCGCAAGTACATGGGTATGTTGGAGATCGTGCAAGACAAAGAGAAACCGCTGAATTTGTTAAGAATGGAGAAATGGATACTTGCCGGATATCGTCGTACAGCGGGGCCTGATTGGCAACTTTCTTGCCCGACTAATAACCAACTGGGTTGGCGATAGTGCCGAACTGTGCAAGCTAACATGGAAAGTCACTCGCAGTGCTTTACCAGGCAAAGACATTATTTGCCAAGGCAAAATTGAGGAAATAATAAACTCGGAAGACGAAAAGTACCTTATTTGTAATCTTACAGCTTGTAACGAAAACGATGAATTGATCGCTTCTGGTAACGCTAAAGTAGTATTTACCTCAAATCATACACCAAATTGAATGTCTGGAATAAAATCCACATTGAAAGCCCTGGAAGAACTTCGCTCAAGGTTTGGCGCGGCGAAAACGCTCAAACATGCGGTCTTTCGGCTCATTAACAGATTCTTCTATTTTGACTGCCTACATATTATTGTTCTCGACCGAGATAATCTAAAGTCGCTTGATCCTGCCAAGACTCCCAGATTGAGCACAAAAATCGCGACGCTGGAAGATCTCAAAGAAATGGAAAAGCAAGGATGTTGGCGCATCCACCAAAGAAAAATCGAATTCTTTAATCAGGGCGATACCTGTCTGCTAAGCTATGTCGACAATGAATTGGCCGGCTATACTTGGGCCCACACAAACGGATGCCCTGAATTTATTGCAGGCCTAAGACTGAGCGTGCCTCATGAATATTTATACAATTCTTCTGGATTTACCCAGCCTGATTATCGTGGATATGGCTTACAATCCTTCCGTCACCATGAACTGCTTAACCTTCATCGGTGGAGAAACAAAAAGGGATTGTTAGGTTTTGTAGTTCATACAAATTATAGCTCCAAGAGAGGACAAGACAAAAGTGGTTATAAAAGAATAGGAAATATTTATGTAATAGGCAGGAAATCTAACTTTTACGCTCTTATCGGAAAAAATCTTCGGTGCATGGGGATTAAACGCATAAACTGTTCGTCGTCAGCAAGAATGAAACAAAGGTGTCTTTGAGTCAGGGGACGATTTCAGCTTCGACGGTCATTGTAATGTTGTATGCTTTCCTTTCAAGAACGGCTCCTCAAAACTCGCAATTGTTCCGTTCTTTCAAAGGATTTATCCGGAAAATATCGTTGCTCGTGAGAAAAAATTCGTTTTTTTGACGCAGGAACGGGTGAATCAGCAAAAACACGCATTTACCACAATAGACAGGCCTGGGAATCGGCCCTTAAATACAGTCGCTTTTGTTTTTCTCGTTCGAGAACAGCTTGTTACAGGAGGAAGCCACTTCCGAGGTCTTAGAATCACGTATGCAGGAACTGCGAACTCCAAAGACTAAGCCTTCGGACCAGTTGATTAGGAAGGCCGTAAGAGGCGGTGGAATTGCCTTCGTCGGTAATGTTGTAGATAAGGGACTTAGATTCCCTCTTGAAATACTTCTTGCAAGAGTGCTGGGAGCAGGGAGTTACGGCTCATATTCACTGGGATATGGCTTGGCAATGATTGGAAGTAAACTATCCATGTTGGGACTGCCAAGCGGAATTGTGCGTTTCGTGTCTCTTTACAAAGGCACTGGCGATATAAAACGGGTCAAAGGGACTATAAGTTCAGCATTTGTGATCTCAACCTTGTCCAGTATTGCAGTGGGTGGATTGTTATTCTTATTTTCCGGGTTCCTATCCAAGATGTTCAAAATGCCGGAGCTGGTAAGTGTGCTGAGGATTTTCGCATTTGCTTTTCCTTTCTATGTGATCACCCTAATGGCTGGAAATGCTGCCAGAGCTTTTCAGGCGATTAAGTACGAAGTTGCGGTCACAAATATCTGCCGTCCCTTAGCGAATGTCGCAATTGTATCAATAGTCTTCCTTTTGGGATTTAGACTCTTCGGTGCCGTATATGGTTTCTTAATATCTTCCGCGATTTCGGCCTCTTTCGGGTTATATCTTCTCAAGCGGATTTTTCCAGATATTGTCTCAGAACTCAAGCCTTCTTATGAGTTCAGGAAACTCCTCCGCTTTTCTCTGCCGCTTTTGTTTGTTGGGTTTTCTTACGTTCTATTGGGTCAGACAGACAGGATCATGCTGGGCTATTTCAAGGCCTCCAAAGATTTGGGTATATATTCGGCTGCGGCTATTATCTCACAGCAAGCGGGCTTAATAACTTATTCTTTCGGTTGTATCTTTTGTCCGATCATTTCTGACCTCTACAATAGGAATGAATTCAGGCAACTTGAGAAGTTATACAAGACCGTGACCAGGTGGATAGTCTCGCTAAACTTAGTGCTACTTATACTACTTATACTATTCTCCAAACAGATAATGGGGATATTTGGCTCAGAATTTACTTCTGGCTGGTTAGTCTTGGTCGTACTGTCTTCAGTTCATCTGGTTGGTTATAGCGCAGGTGGAGCGTTGGTGGGATATGTGTTGCAGATGTCGGGTAAGCAAGACGTTGAATTGATTAATGCTATAGTCATGCTGATTTCAAACATTGCACTGAATTTCTGGCTCATTCCAATATACGGTATTCTCGGCGCAGCTATGGCCACAGGTGCGTCTTATGCGGTGATTAATATAGCTAGAATTGTGGAAGTCTACAAGCTACTCCGGATGCATCCATATGATACTAATTACCATAAACCGTTTGTTGCAGGCTTTGTAGTTATATTTCTCTCAGTGTTTTTGTCTATGTTGAACATTTCAAGGCAGTACTGGATTATCATCGCGGCTACGCTGTCGATTGTGTACTTTGTAGTTCTATATTTCCTCGGCTTGGAATATGAGGATAAGATGATCTGGGAGACTATTAAGAGAAGAATCCGCAATTAATACTTCTCAATAGGAATCTGTCCTTAAACTTATATGTCCGCCTATCTACAGACAGCCTTTAGAAACGGTGTTTAGGCAAATCAGGTTATCACAAGGAGTTTTGGTCTGTGGAAGTACAATTTGCGAATGATTTTTCGAACTGTAATCTCTACGATGCCTGGAATGAAATTCTATCGCAGACAGTCGGTGCAAATATACAGCTCACTCATGAATGGTTAAGCAGCTGGTGGGAAGTTTTCGGTGACAATGAGAAACTATCTCTGATCACTGTTACAGATGGGGGCAAGATCATAGGGATCGCACCACTGATCACTACCAAGATTATTAGCAAAGCAGGATTTAAACTTAGAAAGCTAACTTTTGTAGGCGATGGTCTGACAGACTACCACGATCTACTGATAGCCAATGAGAGAAGAGAAGAGGCCCTGCGAATTCTCATCAAGTTTATTGTCAATGGTAAGGAAAACTGGGATGCAATTCATTTTAGAAATGTTCGTGGTGACTCTCCTAATCTGCCGATGTTGAGAGATGCTTTAGGGGATACATCATTAACATTTGTTGAGAGGATTAATTATAAGTGTTCATACATATCAATAGACTGCAACTGGATGGATTATTATGGCGCTTTAGGCAAGAACATAAGGTCTGACATACAAAGGCGATTGAACTATCTGGCCAGGATGGGAAAGGCAGAGTTTATTCGTCTTCACGAACTCGACGATGTGACGAATACCCTGGGTATTATAAAGTCGATACATGTAAAGTGCCGGCGGGCGAAGGGTGAGATAAGCTGGTATACCGATGAAAAGCGATTTAGATTCGTATCCTTGATCTTGAAGCGATTTGGTGATCGGAAATGGTTAGACATTGTATTCCTCAAACTCAATGACAGGGTCATCGCATACTACCTTGGCTTCGTGTATGACAACATCGTATACTTTTGGAACACCGGATTTGACCCTGAATTCTCAAAGGTGGGGCCGGGAAAACTGCTTCTGCATTATTGGATTAAAGATTCGTTCGCAGAGGGGTACAGAGAGTTCGATTTCATGGTTGGAGAGGAACCCTACAAGCGTCAGTGGACAAGTCCCATGAGACCAAACTATGAGATCTTCATATTCAAGAACACAGCACGTTCTAATCTCCTCAAGTGCTATTATGCCTACAAGCCTATCCTGAAGAAGAATCCCTATCTCAGGAAGATAGGACATGGAATAAGAAGCAGGATCAAGGATTAGTCCCAAGGTCGTACGCCGATGAAAGCTCTGGTCATTTGTTATCATTGCATAAAGGATGAGGCCTGGCCACATCTTAGGCCCGCGAAAGTCGTAGATTTTAAAAATCAAATGCAGTACCTGTCGAAGGTGTATAGTCCGATATCTCTGGAGAGAATGGCTCAACACATTCAAAATGGAACGTCGTTGCCTTCGAAGGCTATTGCTGTAACATTTGATGACGGTTATCGAGACAATTACGAGAACGCATATCCCATTTTGAAAGAATATAATATACCTGCGACATTTTTTCTCACCACAGGTTTTATAGGTACCGGCGAGATTCCAGCGTGGGATAAGGGATATTACACGTCTGAGAAGACCTTAATGCTATCATGGGAGCAGGTGCGGGAGATGAGTGACAGTGGTATTTCCTTTGGCTCACACACACTCTCGCATCCATTTCTCACCAGGATTCCACGAAAGCAAGCTCAGAAAGAGATACACCTGTCCAAGGATATAATAGAGCAGCAGATAGGAAAGCCCGTGACTACCTTCGCCTATCCAAGTGGAAATTTAGATTCTGAGATAAAAGGAATCGTTAAAGAGGCAGGTTATTCAGCCGCAGTTAGTACCATTCCAGGATACAACAGCATGCACGACGACGTACATGCATTGAAAAGGAATGTTATACAGCTCCAGAGTGTTTGCCATAGATTGTTCCCTCTATCGTTTCTATCTGAGATAACAGGCGTATTAGGGCACGTTCGAGCTTTCTATCATAGAGTGAAGAGGTTCTGAGTGACAGATGATTAGTGGCCGTTACGAGATCGATTCTTATAAGTGGCATGCCTTCATATCAATGATTTTCAGAGGAATCGGAATTTGCACACTGGGAATGTCACTGGGATTAGCTGCGTTTAATATCTCACATTTTCCCATTCAAACGTTGATCACGATAAGTGCGGGTCTACTATTGCTCATCTTCCCTATCGCTCCCGCAGGCTTTCTCTTAGCATACTTAGTTGGTCTTCCTTTTCTGGACTCATTGATTCCTTTCTTCACAACCGATCTATCCGGATTGCGATTCGGACCACAGATATTGTTTCGAGGAGGCCTCATAGTCCTATTGACATACTACTGGCTGGTCAACCAAAGGAATCCACTGGCTTTTAGACCGGCCATCCCTATGCTTTTGCTTCTTCTGTTGCTTGCACTTAGTACCCTGGCCAGTGGCATCAGGACACAACTGGGGCTTATCACTCTGGCAAAGCATGTGTACTGGATGTTGTTGCTACTTACTGTCGCGGATATGGTAGCGCAAGGAAGCATGAAATTAGAAACGATTTATCGATGTGTGATTATCTCAACCCTGTGTTTTATGGTTGTTGTGGTTACTGCTCGATTTATTGGAATAGATCGTGGTTCTTTTTATGGCATCGGTGATGCCAGAGGACCCTATGGCTCTCATAGCCTGGCCCTTTGTTTATGCCTGGGATTCATTGTTGCCCTGGCCTTATGCCCCACACAAAAGAACAGGTTTTTTCTGTCGATTCTTTTATTGTTCTGCGTGGTGACAGCAATCTCCATTGCAAGAACATATGCTCGAACTGGATATCTATCTTTCTTCACATCATTGTTTATATTCACTTTATTTGTCTGGCGTTATGGAAAAAGAGAGGCGATTCTACGACGATACAGGATGTTCTTGACTTTGTCCTTTATCATAATCATTGGAGTTTTTGTTGTATATGGTTTTACTCACCCTGAGGCTTTTGGGGAGAGAATCAGCGATTTGTCCAGCATTGAAACGGCAGGATCTGGCAGGACGATGATATACAAAGCAGCGCTGCAAAGGTATGTAGATTTTTCTATGTTTGGACAGGTGTTTGGAGGCGGCCTTGGAGCCACGCATTCCCTTTTGGGATCAAAGGTGCCACATAATGATTATCTTGTGATTTTACTGGCAGGTGGACCGGTCGGCCTGGCTTTGCATTTCTGGTTACTTGTAAGTCTTTGGAGACAGATAAAATCTACTGCACGAGCTACTTACCTGCCCCTCATAATAGCTGGCTCTGCAATGGCAACATTTGCAGTCGCTACAATAACAAACCCCGTAATAGGATATATGTCTGTGATGACGTGCTTTGGCTTTTTGGTTGGTGGGGCAATGGGGCACTATGCCCGAACTGATCAAATGTGTACGCGGCGGTGAACGTCTTGAGCGTGAAGAAGGAAGGATTATCGATTGATAGACCTTATATTAAGCCTTGACTATGAGATTTTCGGTAATGGCGCGGGCGACGTAATACGAGACATCATTAAGCCAACCAACCGCCTCCTTGATATCTGTGACAGCCATGGGGCGAAACTCACGATTATGTTCGAGGCGGCGGAATACTGGGCCTTCAAACAAATGGAAGACAAATTAGATCTCGGTTACTCACCAGCTAAAGCCATGGAGGAGCAAGCGCAAGAGGCACTGAGGCGGGGCCATGACGTCCAACTCCATCTGCATCCACAATGGATCGGGGCAGAATTAGACAATTGTCTATGGCGTGTGAGAATGGACCAATGGTGTATCGCCGATCTTCCACATGGCCTTGGCGATCATGGGGATGAGTATTCGATCATGGGCGCGTTGTCGAAAGGCAAGCACACTTTAGAGAGTATGCTATGTCCAGTCAAGCCAACATATGAGTGTATTGCTTTTCGAGCGGGAGGTTTTCACATCCAACCCTCCTGTTGGGTGATACCTGCTATGAAGGCTGTCGGTTTGTTGATTGACAGCTCCGTAGTACAGGGGCTGTATGTTCAGTCTCCATGGTGGCGCTGCGATTTCAGAACAGCAGTGTCTAATTACGGCTACTGGTGGACTACAGCAGATGATGTGTGCCAAAGCGGACCAGAGTGTGAGCAGATTCTTGAATTGCCTGTTTACTCGAGGATGCAGCCATACATCACCAACTTCAGATGGTCACAGTTTCGTAAAGTACTTAAATGTCAGAAGTTGGAGAGCCGTTATCCCGGTGCCATATATCGAAGTACTAAAAAGCTAACGGAAGTATTGTCGAAGCTGGCATCAATGCAACCGGTCACTGTGGATTTCTGTGTATTGAGTGCCCGATCGATGGTCAGGGCGGTGGAGGAAATCATGGCAACGAATGGTTATAGTGACGACGAAACCGAGAGAACCGTTCCTGTTGTGCTTATAGGCCATAGCAAGGATTTTTGGAACGATGAACATCTCGATAGCTTCTTGTCAACCATGCGATCCTATTCCAGTAGCAAGGGAGGAATCCAATTCTCCACGTTCTCTAATGTGGCTGAGACGGTTGCCAGGACCTCAGACAAACATGCATTAGTCGACTAGCGGTGTTGGATAAACTCAGAAGCAGACAGCATGAATGTCAAGTCAACCGAGATCAAGGACAATACGAGAGACTGTATGAGAGTTCTTGTCATCCATCCTGATGCCCGGGGGGGGGTATCCAATTATTATAGGCAGCTGCGGGGAAGATTCACCGTGCCCGTACATCACTTTATAGTAGGAAGAACTCTTGGAGAACATGGCCACCTGCAACGAACTTTACGAAGGTTCGCTGATTATTGGAGATTTGTGACGTTCTTAAGAAAGAACAGTATCGATTTAGTGCATTTGAATCCTTCTCTGGACCCGAAGTCCTTTATACGAGAGGGATTCTTTGCGCTATTGGCGAGAGCTGGCAAAAAGAAAGTCATAGTATTCTTCCACGGTTGGGAAAAATCATGCGAGGTCCGTATTGAACATTACTTTCTCTGGATATTCAACTGGTTCTTTGGCAAAGCGGATGCCTTGATTGTGTTAACGAATGAAAACAAAGAGACACTCGAAAGATGGAGTGTCATACAGCCGATCTATAAGGAAGTAACGGTCATCAATGACAATGAGCTCGCAGGCTTCGATATACAAAATGCATTAAAGAAGAGACAAAGCTCGAAAACATGGCGCATTCTCTTTCTTGCACGAATCATCAGGGAAAAGGGAATATACGAAACCCTGGAAGCGTTCTCTCTAATTCAAAGTAAACATCCAACAGTGGAACTTGTCGTCGCGGGAGATGGCCGGGAATTGGACAATGTCAAATCCTTCACGCGTGCGCGCAATTTCCATAATGTTACGTTTGCAGGTTATATTAGGGACGAAGAAAAACGTCGCAGATTCCAAGAAGCCCATATTTTCTGTCTGCCGAGCTACGCCGAGGGTTGTCCCGTCTCCGTAATCGAAGCAATGGCATACGGGTTGCCTGTTGTTACGAGGTCCGTTGGTGGGGTCGTCGATTTTTTTAAGAACGGAAGACATGGTTTCATTTCGGAGAGTCTGGATCCCGCTGTTTTGGCGGGTCAGATTGAGAAGTTGCTTGATGATAAGAACTTATACGAAAGAATCTCTGTAAATAACTATCAATATGCGCAATCTCACTTTTTGGCATCTGATGCTGCATTACGGTTAGAAAGAATATATGAAGCCGCATTTAGCAGTCCCAAGCCAAACAAGAAAGAGTAGCCAATACGTAAAATGGTGACCAAGGAGTTTTAAACCATATCAGAACTAACGAAGCATGGAATTCATCTGGCCAGATAATAAGAGATTTGCCGTGTGCCTCACGCATGATGTTGATAGGATCAGAAAAACATATCAATACATTACAAAGAGCAGCAAGGGCAATCGTCGACGAATGCGGCGACTATTCGAATTTGGAAATCCTTATTGGGGCTTTCCAACAATCATGAGGCTTGAAGGCAAGTTCGAAGTTAGATCAACCTTTTTCTTTCTGCAGGAAAGCAAGAAAATAAATCTACTAAGGCCAAAAGACTGGGCTCTTTCAGTAGGGAAATACAGGTTCAATAATAAGAGAGTTTCCGAAATCATAAAAATGCTCGATAGAAATGGCTGGGAAATAGGACTACATGGTTCCTATGAATCATGTAAATATGAAGATCTACTTCAAGAAGAAAAAAAGGAACTCGAGCAGGTTCTCGGAGCCGAAGTAATAGGAATTCGTCAGCATTATTTGAATCTGGAAATTCCACACACGTGGAAAATTCAATGTGAAGTTGGGTTTCTGTACGATGCATCTTTTGGATTTAGAGATGAAATCGGATTTAGAGACGATAGATACTTGCCGTTCCATCCTTTAGACAACTCATTCCTTGAAATCCCTCTTACCTTAATGGACGGAGCATTGTTTTCTAATTACGACGGCGAAGATGTGGTTTGGGACAAATGTTTTAATGTGATAAAAACTGCCGAAAGACAAAGAGGGCTTCTGACCGTGCTTTGGCATCAGAGAGTTTTTAATGAAGATGAATTTCCAGGATGGAGCAACGTTTACACCAAAATTCTAAAAGAATGTATGGAAAGAGGCGCTTATTTTGGCACCTGTAAAGATATACGTGATCTATGGGTGAGAAATGAGTGACACTAAAGTGAAGGTTGCGGATGAAAAAGAGCTTGAGGTTTGGGACAAGATTGTGGATTTGTCTGAGATGGGGACCGTCTTTCATAAATTGGACTGGCTCCGAGCGGCGGCAAAGCACACAAAAAGTAAATTGTATCCGCTGATTGGTTACGAAGGCCGGGAGGCAGTCAGCTTATTTCCAATATTTTACAAGAGAAGAGCATCTGTTAAAATGGCATTTTCGCCACCTCCAAACTGCACAATTCCGTATATGGGCCCAGTCTTCAGATACCTTAGTAACAGACAGAGTAGCATTGAGAAGCTGCACGATAATATTGTAAAAAAGGCACTGCATTTCTTGACTAATGAATTGTGCTCAGATTATATCTTGATAAAGACGCAAAAAAATCTGTTGGATATCAGAGCTTTTCTTTGGGGGGGCCTCGAAGCCCATCCCAACTATACGTATACGGTTCCAATTGAAAGAAGTACACAGTCTTTGTTCGAAGGTTTAAGCAACGAGACGAGAGTTCACATCAGAAGAGCAGAGAAGGAAAAGCGGCTTGAAGTCAGAGAAGGGGATATCGCTGACTTCAAGGCCCTGATTAGGATGACCACAGACAGGTATCAAGAGCAAGGTAAAGTTTTTGGGCCCTCGAGTGAATACCTGATGAAGGTCTATGAATCCTTCCCGGACAATATTGACGTGGTAGGCCTGATTCATGATGGGGAAATAATTGGCGGGCTTATATTACTTAAGTACGGAGATGTTGTGGCCCACTGGCTCGCAGGGATTACACCTATGAAAAGAATCAGAGGTGCAAATGAATTATTACATTGGCGGGTAATACAAAAGTACAAGGAAAAAGGATATAAACATTACGAATTAATCGGAGCGAACACAAAGCATCTGTGTAGTTTCAAATCAAAATTTAATCCAAGCATTAACGTCTACTTTAGACTGACCAAAAGAAATCATAAGAGTAGGATTGCCGAGTCCATATATAATAGGCTTAAAGGGTAGGAAAAATAGGATCGCGAAGAAGGACAAAAGCATATTCCAGAAACGACTTGATACCAAAAAGCATGAGAGCAGCGCGGGTCAAGAGGGGATGTAATCATAAGAACGATGAGGGCTGCGAAGTTGTCGAAGACTCAATCTTGTCTCTCCACAGCTTTGTAAAAGAGAATGGGTGGAAAGGATATGATCCGTATGATGGATTAAACAGCAAATTCACTTCATGTATTTCCAGTAGGAGCAAATGGATCAGAGTCTTCTTTGTACAATTCAACAAGAGTTTTCCGGTAAACCTCAGGAGTATTTTAAGGATAAAAAAAGGGATTCATATCAAAGGTATGGGGTTGTTTGCTTTGGCATTCTTAAAACTCTTTAGAACGATCGGTGACGTAGATTTCTTAGAAGACGCAGCTTCTTGTTTGGATTTCTTAAAAAATAAATCTCTTAAAGGACATTATCCGGATCATTGTTGGGGTGATTACTTTGAATATCAATCTGCGAAGAGTGCCCTTAAGTCAAATACGACAAACACACCTGACATTATCAATACGGTTGTATGTGCTTTGGCTTTTTTGGAACATTACAAGATAACAGGAAGTAAAGAATCTTTAGAAATAGCCACAAGCAGCAAGAATTTTATCGTTGATACTCTTTATGTCAGTAACGACGGAAAAACATTTTTCAAGTACACACCTACAAGCGAGCCAGGTAGAATCACGTATAATGCTTCTACTCATGGAGCAATGTTTCTGTCCAGAATTAACAAGTACGTTAAGGATAAGAAAAACTCAGAAATCGCCATAAAAGTAATGGACTATGTCATTTCAAAGCAAAAACCTAATGGGGTGTGGTATTATAGCGAAGCTAATGGTAAAGAGGTGATGCAAATAGATTTCCATCAGGGTTTCATTTTGGACGATTTATACGATTTCATAAAATATACTAAGCCCGTTAACGACAGATACATGAAAGCTCTTCTAAAAGGAGCAGAATTCTATAGAAATGAACAGTTTCTACCGGATGGCAAGGCGAAATGGCGTTGGCCAAGGGAAAACCCAATTGATATTCATAATCAAGCACAGGGAATAATAACTTTCAGTAGATTAAGTGAAATTGAACCTATGCATCTTGATTTCGCGAAGAAGATAGCTTTCTGGACAATTGAAAACATGCAAGGCTGGGCTGGTGAGTTTTATTATCAAAACTGGCGTTTTTTCACAAATAAAATTCCCTATATGAGGTGGGGACAAGCTTGGATGATGCTTGCGTTGAGTTGCCTGTTAGAAAGATGTGGGAATTCCTAATCATCGCAATAGCAAATCTGTACCCTTTGTTGAAATTCAGAACATGAAGATCGTCAGTGTTATCGGAGCCAGACCTCAAATCATAAAAGCGGCCGCAGTAAGTCGGGCAATTATTGAACACAACAGAGGCTGTCCCGACCGAGCGATCACTGAAATTATTGTGCACACCGGCCAACACTATGATAAAAATATGTCCCAGGTGTTTTTCGATGAGCTCGATATTCCAGAGCCGGATTATAACCTTAGTATAGGCAGCGGTTCTCATGGTGAACAGACCGGTAAGATGCTTCAGGAAACCGAAGCTGCCCTTGTAAAGGAAGGACCCGACTGCTGTCTTGTGTATGGGGATACTAATTCTACACTTGCGGGTGCCCTGGCAGCGGCTAAGCTTCACATTTGTGTCGCGCATGTTGAGGCTGGATTGCGGTCCTTCAACCGCAGAATGCCTGAAGAGATCAATCGAGTAGTGACGGATCATATCTCAGATCTGCTGTTTTGTCCGACAGAAAAATCCATTGATAATTTATCAAAGGAGGGCATTTCAGCAGGTGTTCATCAAGTCGGAGATGTTATGTTCGATTGCATACGCTTTTACGCGAAAAGGGCTAAGGCTGTTGAGCAGATAACGTTGAAAAGATTAGATATTCGGCCGAGGTCATATTATTTGGCTACGGTGCACCGCGCTGAAAATACCGATGATAGTATGCGGCTCACTCATATTTTTCAAGCATTTGACGAAATAGCAACTGCAGACTGCCCCGTAGTATTGCCTTTACACCCACGAACAGTAAAATATGCCCAGAAACATGACTTGAAATTCGCTAACTACGTGAGAGTCATACAGCCCGTATCCTACCTTGAAATGGTGATTCTTGAAAATAATGCACGATTAATACTGACAGATTCTGGCGGAGTTCAAAAAGAAGCTTACTGGTTTAACGTGCCTTGTATCACACTTCGTGACGAAACTGAATGGGTGGAGACGGTAGAGTCAGGCTGGAACATTTTGACTGGAGCGAATAAATCCCGCATTATAGACGGTGTCCGACATGGCCATAGACAGCTGGACGAAAGTCCGGAATCGGCATATGGGAATGGCGATGCGGCTTACCAAATCTGTAAAGTTCTTCAAGGAGTAAAATCTCATTGTGCTCAACAGCCTCAGAGATAACGTACTGTCAAGGGAACTAATATTCCAATGAAGAAGATTTGCATGATAGCTTATACCTATTATCTCCACGATGTAAGAGTGTGCAGGGAAGCAGGATCGCTTGTCAAGAACGGTTTTGAGGTCGATTGTCTCTGCCTGAGAGGCAAGAGACAACTTAGGTTTGAAAGAGTAAATGGAGTTAACTTATACCGTTTACCATTGTCTAAGTATCGAGGATCAAGCAGAGCGATGTATTTATTGGCATATATTTGGTTTTTTGTGCTGTCATTCTTCGCGGTTACTAAATTTCATCTTAAGAGACGATATCATGTGATCCAGTTCCATACTCTTCCAGACTTTATTATTTTTTCAGGTATAATTCCCAAGGTGTTCGGTGCGAAGCTTGTCCTGGACATGCACGAGATTACGCCAGAATTTTACATGTCAAAGTTCGGCTTTGACATGTCTCACCTCTTCGTAAAGATATTAAAACTGCTTGAAAAAATGAGTGTTTCATTTGCTCATGCGGTAATTGTAATTAATGATCCGATCAAACGCCTATTACTTAAAAGGTGCAAATCCAAGTCGGATATTACTGTTGTCATGAACACTGCCGACGAGAGTTTGTTTGTCTCTGATCATCACGAGCGCTCTGGTAGGAGTAATGGCTTTATTGCAATGTACCATGGTACTCTCACCGAACTTTATGGAGTGGACATAGCTATTCGAGCAATTGCTAAATTGAAAGATGAGATTCCAGGCTTGCAATTCCGCATCTTTGGATCTGAAACAGAAACAGATCATTTGAAGGAATTGGCAGATGAGCTTGGTGTCTCTAAGAACGTTGGTTTTATGGGGCGAGTAGAGATGGAAGCAATCCCTAAGTACATTGAGGAGGCTGACATCGGAGTTATATCCATAGTCAAGGACGGATTTATTGATCTGTCTTTTTCAAACAAGTTAGCAGAGTATGTAAGTATGAAAACGCCCGTAGTAGCTACAAGGCTACGCTCTACTTTAGAGTATTTTACTGATGATGCTATTTCTTATTTTGAATCTAGGAATACGGATGCCCTTGCGTCGAAGATTCTTGAACTATATTTAAGTCCTCAAAAACGCCTGCTGCAAACAGAGAGAGCTTTCCAGCAATATCAAAGAATACGATGGGCGGTTATGGAGAAACGGTACATCGGATTAATAGAGTCACTCGTTGACTGATAAACTTGACGTCACACCTATAAAGCTGCCTAATATCGATATTATACTGATGCAATATAGTCATTCCATTCGAGAGGGATTGCTTGTGAAAGTGCTTTTGAGCTCTTGGCTATTTCGTGAAAGGAGACCGCGTTATGGGTGATGATATTTTGAATGTGGCCGTTGTTGGGGCCGGCTACTGGGGTAAGAACCTCGTCCGTAATTTTGCTACAGCGAAGAGATGCAATTTGAAGTACGTGTGTGACCTGGATGAGAAGTTAATTATTGTCCAAACCAGTAGAGATTGCCGGAACTCTCGTATGCGTAGAACGTAATGTTATTTGGGAGCAGGTCCCCGGACGTGGATCTAACAGGCTGTTGCGCGGTTTGCAGGTGACTGACAGTTATTTGCACTCAGACATGAGAGTGTCAGAAGTGGATATACTTTTCTAAGTCAACTACACGAGTCGCCCCTATCACATGGACTGAATTGTGTACGCATGGCCCGCCAACTGTACGGTTGCCTTTGTCCCCCGAGTGAGCGACTTCAAATGCGAGGCCTTCAATAAACATATATAGATTCTGTAAGAAGCACACAAGTGGGGAAAACAGTGAAGCAGACCGATAAAAAATTTGCCTTAATTGGTGCAGGTGGCTATATTGCTCCACGCCATATGCGGGCCATTAAAGATACGGGTAATGTTTTAACCGCTTGCCTGGACAAAAATGATTCTGTTGGAGTCATCGATACATTTTTTCCCAATGCAGACTTCTTTACAGAATTCGAGCGCTTTGACAGACACATTGAAAAGTTACGAAGAGAAAACAGTCAGAAGATCGACTATGTTTCGATATGCTCTCCAAATTATCTACATGATGCGCATGTGCGTTTCGCTCTACGAATTGGTGCTGATGCAATTTGCGAAAAGCCTTTAGTTCTCAATCCCTGGAATGTCGATGCTCTCGCGGAAATCGCCAAAGAAACAGGCAGAAATGTTTTTACTATTCTGCAACTCAGACTCCATCCCACCATTGCAAAACTTAAGATACAACTGGGTGAATGCCCTAAAGACAAGAAGTATGATATTGATTTAGCCTACATCACTCCCCGCGGCCGTTGGTATATGATTTCATGGAAAGGTGATGTGGCTAAATCTGGTGGTGTTGCAATGAATATTGGAATCCACTTCTTCGATATGTTGCAGTGGATATTCGGCGAAGTTAAGTACAGTATTGTTCATGTTAGTGAGCGCAAAAAAGTAGCTGGATTGTTGGAACTGAAAAATGCACGTGTGAGATGGTTTTTATCATTGGATGGAGATGACTTACCAATAGAACTAAAAGAAATTAATCCAAAAGCCTATCGGTCCATAACTATAGATGGTGAAGAAATTGAGTTCTCCGATGGCTTTAATGATCTTCATACCAAAAGCTATCAAAATATACTTGATGGACACGGATTCACCATGAAGGATGCAATACCTGCTATTGAGATCGTTTCAACAATCAGACACGCAAAACCGATTGGTTTGAAAGGGGATTATCACCCACTTTTAAAACAAAGTAAGAGATGAAATACAGAGAGATGTCTAAACAAGAAAACGATAATACAGAAACTAAAGGCTATTTTGCACATGAATCAGCTTATGTTGATCAACCTTGCGAGATTGGCGAAGGAACCAAGATATGGCATTTCTGCCATATTATGAAGGGTTCAAAAATAGGTAGATATTGTGTGCTTGGCCAGAATGTTAATATCAGCAGCGGGGTGGTTATCGGTGACAATGTTAAGATTCAAAATAACGTTTCGATCTATACAGGATGTATTATCGAAGATGATGTATTTCTTGGGCCGTCTTGTGTTTTGACAAACATAACCAATCCTCGATCTCAAATTGTTCGACACAGCCTATTTGAAAAGACGGTTATAAAACGTGGGGCAACTGTTGGAGCTAACGCCACGATTGTATGTGGTATCGAATTAGGGTGTTACTGTTTTGTGGCTGCAGGCGCGGCCGTAGTGAAAAATGTGTCCGATTATGCTTTGATGCAAGGTGTTCCCGCAAAACAAGTTGGCTGGATGAGTCGGCACGGTCATCGTTTGAAAAAACAAAGTCCAGGTGGAATTATGATGTGCCATGAAAGCGGTTATCGATACAGAGAGATTAGCCCTGGTCTTGTTAAATGCATTGATTTGGATGAAGAAGCCCCGCTACCTAAGAATATGACAATAGGTAAGGTTCTGTATGATGATCTGAAAGCAAGGTAGTTTTATATTCGAATAAATAGAAACTCACTATGCAAGTACCTCTGTTAGACTTGAAAACACAATATGCGTCCATAAAAGATGAGGTTTTGGCGGCGGTTTCAGACGTACTGGAGTCTCAGCAGTGTATAGGTGGCCCGAAAGTCACTGAACTGGAAGAAAATATAGCGGCTATAAGTGATTGCAAATTTGCGGTAGGTGCTTCTAGCGGCACCGATGCCATACTGAATTGTCTTATGAGTTTAGATGTTGGTGTGGGTGACGAAGTCATTACCACTCCGTTTACTTTTTTTGCGACGGTCGGTTGTATAGCCCGTATTGGCGCCAAGCCGGTTTTTGTAGATATTGATCCCAAAACATATAACCTTAACCCCAACATAGTTGAGCAAGCCATCACAAGGAAAACCAAGGCAATTGTTCCGGTTCATCTGTTTGGCCAAATGGCTGATATGGACCCAATTGTGGAAATTGCAGACAAATACAATCTTTCTGTTATAGAGGATGCAGCACAGTCAATTACTAGTACTTATAAAGGCAGGAAGGCAGGCAGTATCGGGGCGGCGGGTTGTTTCAGCTTCTTCCCCAGCAAAAACCTCGGCGGCGCAGGTGATGGTGGTATGATAGTTACCAACAATGAACAACTGTACAGTCGGCTCAAGACAATGCGAAACCACGGATCGAATCCCAAGTACTATCATCAATTCGTAGGTGGTAACTTCCGTCTCGATGCTATTCAGGCGGCAGTTCTCTTGGTCAAGCTTTCATATTTGGATGATTGGTCTGAAACTCGTCGGCGTAACGCTGCTTTCTATAACGAGAAGTTCACAGATACTGTTGTCGAAACACCCTATATACATCCTGATTGTGTAAGCATATATAATCAGTACGTGATCAGGATTCCCAAACGTGATGAAGTGCTTGCTCATCTAAGGAAAGAAAATATCGGCTGTGAGATATATTATCCATGCCCAATGCACTTGCAGGAATGTTTCAGGAACTTAGGTTACAAGCAAGGTGATTTTCCCGAGACAGAGAAAGCATCAAAGGAGGTGCTGGCAATTCCAATTTATCCGGAACTAACGGATGACATGCAGGATGGCGTGGCTGAGAAGATCATATCTTTTGTAGGCCGATCCGATATTGGGGTTTGTGGAAAGTTGGATTGATTGGCTGAATATCATGCGCAAAATAGCACCCGATGTAAAGCTCGGCAAGAAAGTAAAAATATACGATTTTGTGAACCTCTATGGATGTGAAATCGGCGACGAAACTAAGATCAGTACGTTCGTTGAAATTCAGAAAGGTTCAAAAATAGGCAAGAACTGTAAGATATCCAGCCACACTTTCATCTGCGAAGGTGTGACAATCGAAGATCGGGTTTTTGTCGGACATAACGTCACGTTTATCAACGATATCTTTCCTCATGCAACTGGTCAGGATGGGAAATTGCAGGCGGAAAAGGATTGGGCGTGTGTGCCGACATTTGTGAAACAGGGAGCATCGATTGGGTCAAGCGCTACTATTCTGTGCGGGATTACCATTGGCGAGAACGCTATGGTTGGAGCGGGCAGCGTTGTAACCAAGAATGTGCCTGCGAATACCATTGTTGCTGGGAATCCAGCGCGTATATTGCAGAGAATCAGCAAAAGGAAAGGATCAGAATAATGAAAGTTCCGTTTCTTGATCTTAAAGCCCAGTACGCATCCATCCAGGACGAGATTACAGTTGCCCTGCAGCAAGTGTTGGATAACACGGCATTCGCAGGTGGACCATTCGTTGAGAAATTTGAAAAGGATTTTGCTTCATTCTGCAAATGTGAGTTTACAATAGGCGTTGGCAGTGGAACAACTGCGCTATGGCTGGCTCTATTGGGTCTGGGAATAGGCCAGGGTGATGAGGTAATAACCACGCCTAATACATTTATCGCTACTGCAGAGGCTATCAGCTTGTCCGGCGCAAAACCAGTATTTGTTGACATTGATGAGCAGACATACACTATTAATCCCGAACAACTTGAAAACGCCATTACGCACAGAACTAAGGCCATTATTCCCGTTCACCTGTACGGCCAGATGGCTGATATGGACCGCATTCTTCAAATTGCACAGGCGCATGACTTATTCGTCGTTGAAGATGCCTGTCAGGCACACGGAGCCGAATACAAAGGACGGCGCGCCGGTTCTATGGGCGACGCTGGATGTTTTAGTTTCTACCCTGGGAAAAACCTGGGAGCATACGGGGAAGCCGGCGCTATCGTGACTAATAATTCCGAACTGGCCGAAAAGATGCGAATGTTGCGTGATCATGGTCAAACCAAGAAATACCATCACTCTACGATTGGCTGGAACGCTCGCATGGACGGATTCCAGGGGGCCGTGCTGAGAGTGAAGTTGAAATATCTTCCCGCATGGAACGAAGCACGAAGGAGAAATGCTCAACTCTACGACGAGCTTCTGTCGGACGTAAATAACGTAATCATACCTGTGGAAGCTGATTATGCTAAACACATTTATCACATCTATGCAATCCGAACTCAAAACCGTGATACATTCATAAGCACTCTAGCAGAAAAGGACATTCACTGTGGGATTCACTATCCGATACCCATACACCTGCAACAAGCCTACAAATCCTTGGGTAATGGAACTGGCAGTTTCTCTATAGCCGAGAAATGCGCTGAGGAGTTAGTTTCCTTGCCTATGTTCCCAGAGCTGAGCAAAGAACAGATTCAACACGTTGTGCACGAAACAAAGCATTTTATTGCCCAACGACCTAAGAAAGAGAGCCAATGCTCACAAAAGGTAAAGTCACTGAGTACCTAAGATTTGTCTTCAGGACAAAAGGATTCATCGGCTTTTTTCTCCGTATAGGAATGCTGCTTAGACGGTTTGACCTGTCCGGAAATAAGATGAAACAAGCAGTTTCAGAAATACAGCAAATCGGCAAGAAATATGGTTATCAACCGGTCTTGATCATCCCGGCTGTCGTTCTGAGAAGGTACCATAGCTTCTTCAATCTTTTCTCAAATAATGGCCTTGAGTTTTGTGCTCATGGTTACGTACATAGAGATTTCAAACCTTTGAGTCTGGGCGAACAGGTTGCTCAAATTGGGATGGCCAGAGAAATCTTCAATGACTTCGGTATGCCAGTCTATGGTTTTCGGTCGCCTTATCTTAGCCGGAATTGTTTCACGACAGAAGCCATTCAAAAGAACAATTTTCTGTGGGAAAGTAACGAGACCTTGATATGGACAGACTATTTGGTTTCTCAAGAACTCAAGTTGAGCAGTCTCATGCAAGATGCCATTCATTTGCTTTACAGTCCACTTGATGCTCAAGAGAACGTTGTTATTCCTCGGCTTCTGGGCGAGGTGGTTGGCATCCCTTTAACACTCCCGGATGACGAAATGCTGATAGACAGACTCGGGATTGCCAACTCAGATACAATTGAGAGCATATGGGCCACTATACTTGAGAAGACCAGAGAGCGAGGGAGCATTTTTGTTCTGCAGCTTCATCCAGAGAGATTTGCAATTTGCAGAGATGCTATGGAAGGCCTTCTCGACAGAGCCTCACGTCCAGAGCGAGGAATCTGGGTGACGAGCATGAAGGAAGTAGCAGAATGGTGGAAAGAAAAGAGTCAATTTGAAGTCGGCTTTAGGAGTGTGCCCCGGAAGGGATATTGGATTAAATGCAAATGTACTGATCGAGCAGTCGTACTATGTAGAAATCATTACAGCAAAGCTTCGCAAACATTTCTCTATCGGGATTATCATACAATTAAACAAAGGGAGTTCTTTGTGGTGTCAGGAGAGCTGAAACCATGCATAGGAGTCTGTCCGCGTTGTTCAGGAATGCTGCTCGATTTCCTGAAGGATGAAGGATTCGCTTTTGAAGTATCGCAGTACAGTTCAAAATATTCCCTGTTCTTAAATGGATATGAGATTTTTAATCGAAAGGATGAGCAGATTCTGTTGAATATGATTGAACAAAGCACTAATCCGATCATCAGATACTGGCGGTGGCCTCAAGGAAAGAGAAGTGCTTTTGTAACCAGCCATGATTTGGATTGCCTGACCCTAACCGATTTTCTGCTCAGATTCCTTGGGAAATAGACGTCCCAAATATGAATAATGCTTTGGAGAATTTACAAAAGACTGCTGAAATTATTTGCTAAACATATACCGGGGTATCGTATCAGACGCCAATTACTACGAATGGCCGGATACAGAATTGGCGAACAAGTCTATATAGGGGAAGATCTAATCATCGTGGACGAATTGGATGACAGGGGAAGGGTGAGGATAGGTAACAGAGTTGCTATAGCTGAACGGGTAACGCTTGTTATATCCTCGAACGCAAACTTCTCAAAAATTCGGCCTTTCGTAAAGGACATACACAGGTGTATTGAAATCGAGGATGACGCCTGGTTAGGTACAGGAGCCATTATAATGCCAAACATTAGAATTGGCACTGGAACGGTTGTCGGTGCCGGATCTGTCGTTACGAAGGATGTTCCTGATTTTACGGTAGTTGGGGGCGTTCCGGCAAAAGCGATAAGAAAGATAGACGTCTCAAGAGGAAAAGCTGTTGTTGACATCAAACAAGCTGCAAACGTTGTAAGATTGTGAGGACGGGATCTAAATGCAGGAAAAAGTTGGAGTTGTAATAACAGGTGGAGATTTTCAGGCACTCGGTGTCCTGAGAACGCTTGCCAAGAAAGACATCCCCATAATAATGCTCGATAGCGAACATTGCATTAGCAAATACTCAAGGTTTAAGAAGAGATTTTTCAGATCTCCCTGTCCTTCCAATAACCAATCTTATGTCGATTTTTTAATAGACCTGGCTAAGAAAGAAAAGATCCATAGGAACAGGTGGGTGATTTTTCCAAACAGCGATGAGACAGTCTATGTCTTGTCTAAATACAAGAACATTTTGGAAGAATTCTATCGAATCCCTACACCAGGCTGGGAAGTCATTCAAAATGTTTATATTAAGAAAAATACCTATCAACTCGCGGAAAAAATTGGAATTCCTATTCCAACTACCTATTATCCTGACAGTTTGCAGAAGTTAGTTGAACTGAGTCTCAATTATCCAGTTGTAATCAAACCTTCAATCAGAGATAACTTTTATAGTAAAGTTAGAATCAAGGCCTTTCGAGTCAATAATAAAGAAGAACTCGTAAAAACATATGAATATGTATGCTCAATAATTGAACCTTCAGAGGTGCTCGTTCAGGAATTCATACCCGGCAGCCCAAATCATCTATACTCTTTTTGTCCTTTTTTTAAAGACGGAGAAGTCCTTACAAGCATCATGGCTAGAAGAGCCCGCCAACACCCTATGGATTTCGGCCATGCTTCTACCTTTGCTGAACTCGTTGACATACCGAAAATACAAAAGATTGCAGAGAACTTCTTAGGCTCGATCAACTACTATGGATTCGCAGAGGTAGAGTTTATGCAAGATCTTCAGGATGGAAATTATAAGCTGATCGAAGTGAATCCGCGGGTCTGGGGCTGGCATACCATTGCTATTGCTGCTGGTGTTGACCTTCCTTATCTTCTTTATCAGGACATGATTGGGGAAGAAATAGATGTTAGACTACCGATAGATCATTTGAAATGGGTTCGTTTAATAACAGATGTACCGACCGTTCTTTCGGAGATTATCAGAGGCCGCCTAAGAATTCGCGACTATCTAGAATCAATGAAAGGGAAAAAGGAATTCGCGGTCTTTGCTCTTAATGACCCCCTCCCATTCATAGCTGAAGTAGCTCTGATTCCCTATCTTTGGGTAAAAAGAGGTTTTTAGTCATGATTTTAATTTCCAGTGTAATGTTGTCTTTTCTTATTCTCGTTCCCCTAAGCATAAAATGGGAACTCGAAAGGAGACTGACAATACCTGCTACTATCTTTATTGGCATCACAAGCGGGAGCATTGTTTTTGGAATGTTCACATTCTTGCATCTTAGCTTCTACCAGATAATAGTCGCTGAAATCCTATTGATAGGTGCAATATCGTCATCACTCCTGCTCTGGAGATTCTATCGAGATCCGGAAAGAGTGCCGCCTGAAGATGAGAATGTTATTTTGTCTCCCGCTGATGGAGAGATCATATATGTCAAAAGCATAGAAAATGGGGAAATACCCTTTTCAGAGAAAAAAGGCAAGGCATTTTCTTTGAATGATTTTATTCAGGCTGATGTTCTTCCGCAGGGAGGATATCTAATCGGAATCGCCATGAATTATTTGGATGTCCATGTAAATCGCGCCCCAATCAGTGGTAGAATCAGTCTACTAAAACACATTAAAGGCAGTTTCCTTTCTCTAAAGAAAAAGAAAGCAGTTATTCAAAATGAAAGAATCTTACTTGTCATTGATAATAAACATTTCAAGTTAGGGGTAGTTCAAATTGCATCTCGTTTAGTTCGAAAGATTGTTCCTTATGTTCAAGAGGGTCAGGAAATTCAGAAAGGGACAAGAATTGGGGCAATTCGTTTTGGATCACAGGTTGATTTGATCCTTTCCGATCTGCCATCAATCCGCATCAAGGTCGATCCTGGCGAAAAAGTGAAAGCTGGTTTGTCCATCATTGCCACTGTTGAGGAATTGAACAAGACATAGTAGGTGCAATAATACATCAATTAGTGTTCTGGGTGTTTCATAAACAGACTGCTTTGGAAGACCCTGATAAGCGCCAGGAGTTGTCATGCGATTTCAGAAAGTGTTGTTAGTAAGTCCTCTCTCATCAAGTCGGTATGGCGGTTTAAGAGTACCTGCTGGTATTGGACATATTGCTCAAGCGCTTTATGATCATTCAATTGAATATGAATATATAGATTTGAGAATAAGGTATACTTTTAAAGATTTAAGAAAAAAAATATCAGAATTTAGACCAGATCTTGTGGGTATTAGTATGATTACCCTTGGCTATGAAAATGCTTATCAAATGATTTCATATATAAAAAAACTGCTTCCCAAATCGAAAATAGTTGTCGGTGGACATCACGTCACTATTTTAAGAGAAAAAGTACTTGAAGGGTGTAAGGATATCGATTTTGGAGTTGATGGAGAAGGTGAAGAAACGATTATTGAACTTTGTGAAAATGACAAACCGATCGAAGATATAAAAGGATTAGTTCATAGAAAGGGAGAGGAAATAATTTTTAACGGACGAAGACCAGTTGTTCTTGACCTCGACCAAGCTGCTTTTCCCAGATATGAAAAATTTAATATGAAAGATTATTCAAAACAGATTCCAATCCAATCCAGCCGAGGGTGTGTAGGACAATGTACGTTTTGCCCCAACAAAGTGATTGGTAGGAAATTTCGAAAAAAAAGCACTAATTATTTTGTAGATGAAATCGAATATTGGCATAACAGAGGATACCAACAGTTTGCAATAGATGATGATAACTTCACGCTTATTAACGAAAGGGTTTATGAGATTTGCGATGAGATTGAACGACGAGGTTTAAAAGATTTATTAATTCGATGTTCAAACGGAATTCGTGCTGATAGAGTTGATCGTCAGTTACTTTCGAGAATGAAAGAAATTGGTGTAAGAGAAGTAGGATTTGGTGTTGATGGTGGAAATGACAAAGTATTAGGTTACTTGAAAAAAAATGAAAAGATGGAGACAATTGATAAAGCAGTAAAGATTGCTTGTGAAGTAGGTTTGGATGTTAAAATATTTATTATTGTGGGAACACCGCATGAAACAATGGCAGACATTGAAGATAGTATTAAATTCGCTAGAAAATATCCTGTAGCCCGAGTAAATTTTAATAATGCCATTCCTTATCCAGGCACGGAAATGTATGAATATGTTAAAGAACACAATTTATTCTTAATTCATCCTGAAGAATATCTTAATCATGTTGCTGAAGATATGGCTAAAGAAAACTTTATTCCCGTATTCGAAACTCCGGAATTACCAAAAGAAGAACGAATAGAAATGTTAAAACGATGCCGTGAGGTAGAAATTGAAGTAATGAAAAATACAGCTTATAGAATGTACAAACATTATCCTTTTGCTAAATATTTAATAAAATATTTTTTCAATGTGGCTTTATTTGAGAGACTCTTTTTCAAAAATCTAATTCTTCGTAAAATATTTGAATCAATACGATACAGCAAACTAATAAAAAGATAATACGAAATAAAACAATTATAGTCATCTTTTATTAGAATATAATGAAATTTGATACATTATAAACTATGGATGGTGATCACGGACGCCAGAAAAATAAAACTATTTACAATCGGTTATCCCGATAATACTGAGACTAATCAGCTTTTAAACTATTTCATACAAAATGGGATAAATATTGATGGCGTAATATTTGCCAAAAGTCAAATAAAACGTGACTGGAAAAGGTTAATCAAGAAAATCCATATGCGAGGATTTTCCCCAGCATTAAAACGAATATGTGAAAACCTTATAGTAAGAAAAAAACAAATATCAAAATTGTGTCATCAAAATATTGATAAATTATTCTTTGTCGAAGAAATTAATTCAGAAGAGGTTAGAGACATATTAATATCCAAGAAAGTTGAACTTCTCATATTAACAACAGTTTATATTATTAAACCGATAATAATAGATATTGATGGGCTTACAATTCTCAATGCTCATACAGGTTGGCTTCCAAAATATAGAGGGTTAGATTGTAACCTTAAAGCGCTAAGGGATGGACATCAGTTAGGCTTATCTGTTCACAAGGTCGCAAAGAAAATTGATGCAGGGGAAATATATCTTCGTGAGAGTTTCCAAATTGATTCCGATGGAGATATCCTCAAGCAGATGGATGAAAAAGAATTACAGCTTAGTGGAAAGCTCTTTGCTGAAGCTGTAAATCTAATGAGCAGGAATATGCTTAAACCAATCGCACAAGATGAGCCCCTTGGCAAATATGAGCCACCTCTGACTAAACAGCAAAGAAACGAAATCCTACGGGATATCAAGGGAAGATAAAGAATTAATAGAAGAATTTTCATATCATTGCCGGGATTATTAATAGGTTTCATAACCGCTGGATTACATTTCTTAAGAAAACGTTTTAATTTCGAGCCAGTAACGCTCCTCAAGATCAATCGTTTAAGCAGGACGGATAACAGTCCAAAAGCCAAGTACATTCTATCCAAAGAGGCTGAAGATGATTTGCATACATATTCTCATACTTAAATTTCGCACTTTTTGGTCGGCTAATTTCAATGCAGACCTCTCGGCTTACCTATAAACATGCGACTGCACCGAAAGAATGGTCTTTCTCTGACCAAACTGGCCGAAGAGATGCTGACAGAAGTCGCTCTTTGGCTTCCCGAGAGGCGATTTCTGTGCCATTGCGACGGTTTCTTCGCTTCTCTGGCCGGACATATAATCCCCAATACGTATATAATCTCCCGAATGCGTCGGGATGCGAATATTTACGATGTGCTGGTGAAGAAAGGAAAAACACGGAGAGGCAGACCCAGAAAGAAAGGCAAGAAGCTTCTTTAGCCGGAACAGATGGCCAGAAGAATTCACAACTTCAAGCTGGTCAAAACCTGCGAGCGAGGCAAGAACAAAGAACGGCTTGTCTATGCCAGAAAAGTTGTCTGGTACAGGGTATCGCAGCAACCCGTGCTGCTGGTTATCAGTCGAGATCCGACGGGCAAAGAGAGGGACGACTTTCTCTTCACCACGGATTTGAGCCTTGCCGCAGCCGAAGTAATTGGAGGTTTTGCGGGTCGATGGAGTATCGAGGATACTTTCAAGAACACCAAACAGCTTATCGGCGGCCAGGAGCCTCAGACGTGGAAGGGCCGAGGTCCCGAACGCGCTGCGGCGATAAGTTTTTGGTTGTCTTCGGTCATCTGGCTTTGGTATCTTCAAAGAAAAACAAAGCACAGATCCTTCATTATCCATCCGTGGTATCCGGGCAAGCTTGCTCCGAGCTTTGCCGATGCTTTGAGTTGTCTTCGCGGCGTACTTTGGCGGGAAAGAATTAAAATCATGTTCGGGACAAACGTCGTACATGATAAAAAAATCGAGTTCTTAATAGAAGCATTAGCTTCAGCAGCTTAAATGCTCATTAAAAGTGCGAAAGTTAAGTTTAAAGAAGATTGTTGAAATTGAGATGAAAATATGGCATTATCGGACTTGAAGTTTGCAAGAGTCTCGCACTGAAATGTTCATATAGGAAATTCCCAAAGAAGGAGGACATATTATGTTTACTCGAAAGAAGAACACATTTCTTGTAATAATCTTTGTAGCGGTAATCTCGTGCGTTGCACAGGGAGCAGAGCCTGTCTATTTTGCAGATCCGAACTTGAAGGCCTGCGTGGAGAAGCAACTTGAGATTACTGACCCCACGCCAATGGACATGCTTCGCTTGAACGAGTTGTCTTGCAGCAGCCAGGGCATAACCGACCTGACCGGCCTCGAGAATGCTCCATATCTGCGGAGTCTTGATTTGTCGGAGAATGTGATCAGCGATATTTCGCCCCTGTCGGAATTGAGGTTCCTGCAAACACTCTATTTGGGACAGAATCAGATCGCAGATATATCGGCCGTATCAGGACTGGTGAATCTTAGGACACTGCGGCTGTATAACAACCAGATTGCTGACATCTCGGCAGTAGCCGGACTAACGAATCTGACAGATCTGCTTCTATATAGCAATCAGATCGATGACGTCTCTGGAATAGCCGGACTGACGGATTTGACACGGCTCCACCTGAGTGGCAATCAGATTAGTAACATGGCCGTGTTATCGGGACTGACAAATCTAACGTCTCTTGACTTGGGCAACAATCAGATCGGGGACATCTCATCGTTGGCGGCATTAACGTATCTAACAGAGCTGTGGCTGGACAACAACCAGATTGCTGACATCTCGGCATTAGCTGGACTGACGAATCTAACGTACATGAACATCGGCTACAATCAGATCAGCGACGTCTCTGCAGTATCGGGATTGACGAACCTGACTTCGCTTTACCTCCACGGCAACCAGATCGGCGACATTTCTCCGTTAGCGGCATTAACGAACTTAACAAAGCTGTGGCTGGGCAACAACCAAATTGCTGACATCTCGGCAGTGGTTGGATTGATGAACCTAACGGAGCTCTACCTCTACGTCAATCAGATCAATGACATCTCTGCATTAGCTGGACTGACGAATCTGACAGACCTGCGGCTGAATAACAATCAGATCGATGACGTCTCTGGAATGGCCGGACTGACGGATTTGACACGGCTCCACCTCCACGGCAACCAGATCGGCGACATTTCTCCGTTAGCGGCATTAACGAACTTAACAGAGCTGTGGCTGTACAACAACCAGATTACAGACATCTCTGCAGTATCCGGACTAACGAATCTGACAGATCTGCGGCTGGACAACAATCTGATAAGTGACATCTCTTCAGTAGCAGTGCTGACGAATCTAACGGCGCTCCACCTATACAATAACCAGATTACTGACATCTCTGCAGTATCCGGACTAACGAATCTGACAGATCTGCGGCTGAATAACAATCAGATCGATGACGTCTCTGGAATGGCCGGACTGACGGATTTGACACGGCTCCACCTGAGTAGCAATCAGATTAGTGACATGGCCGTGTTATCGGGACTGACAAATCTAACGTCTCTTGACTTGGGCAACAATCAGATCGGGGACATCTCATCGTTGGCGGCATTAACGAATCTAACGGCGCTCCACCTGTACAACAACCAGATTACAAACATCTCTGCAGTAGCCGGACTAACGAATCTGACAGATCTGCTTCTGTATAACAATCAGATCGATGACGTCTCTGGAATAGCCGGACTGACGAATCTGACAGATCTGCTTCTGTATAGCAATCAGATCGATGACGTCTCTGGAATAGCCGGACTGACGGATTTGACACGGCTCCACCTGAGTGGCAATCAGATTAGTGACATGGCCGTGTTATCGGGACTGACAAATCTAACGTCTCTTGACTTGGGCAACAATCAGATCGGGGACATCTCATCGTTGGCGGCATTAACGTATCTAACAGAGCTGTGGCTGGACAACAACCAGATTGCTGACATCTCTGCATTAGCTGGACTGACGAATCTAACGTACATGAACATCGGCTACAATCAGATCAGCGACGTCTCTGCAGTATCGGGATTGACGAACCTGACTTCGCTCTACATCCACGGCAACCAGATCGGCGACATTTCTCCGTTAGCGGCATTAACGAACTTAACAGAGCTGTGGCTGTACAACAACCAGACTACAGACATCTCTGCAGTAGCCGGACTAACGAATCTGACAGATCTGCGGCTGGACAATAACCTGATAAGTGACATCTCTGCGGTAGCAGGGCTAACGGAGCTGACGCGGTTGAATTTAGGTGGCAATCTGATCGGCGATATATCTGCGGTTTCGGGACTGAAGAATTTGACAGATCTGTGGCTGGACATGAATTATGTCAGCGATATTTCAGCTTTGTCGAATTTAAGTAATGTCGAGACGCTCTACCTGCAAAATAATTTCATCAGTGATATATCTGGTTTGACTAACCTAACGAATCTGAGCCGGTTGGAGCTGCAGAATAACTATCTGGACGCCGCGGCGTATAGTGAGTATTTGCCGTTAATCAAAGAGAATAATCCAGCGGCTGAGATAATTTACGATCCTGCCCAATAGGATTGCCAGATGGATTCTTCCGATATCGCTGTATTGGCCAGCCAATCGCTAATAGCTAATGGCTAATCCCTATTTCAATCTCAAGTGGCTGACAATTGTTACTCTTTTCGAGACTGTAGTATCATTACAGAGTTCATTTCTATCCAACTTTTCTGTTTTCATGGCTTCTGCTACAATGTAACGTAAGTATTGTCTTCTTCATGTCGACGCTGTATTCGTCACGCTGCATATCAACAGCTATCCTTTGACTTATATGATCCCTGGTTCTCACCCTATATATGCTTTTCTGCATTTTGCGATGTCGACGGTTCGCACGCTCTACCGCGTTTGATGTTGCCGGCAGTAGCGAATCATCAAGAAAGGTTAATGCCTTTTCAAGGTTTGGCGACCACAGTTTCCTAAGCGTA
>Ga0307378_10001125_pt1 | contig 44293 bp, 45 predicted proteins | sample UN1MG_FD_202238 | JGI IMG/M metagenome (GOLD analysis project Ga0307378, IMG submission 202238) | Soil microbial communities from Risofladan, Vaasa, Finland - UN-1 | ecosystem: Environmental > Terrestrial > Soil > Coastal area > Acid sulfate soil | place: Finland: Risofladan, Vaasa | collected... | reverse complement strand
CGCACGATTTTTCGTTACTAGCGAAACATCTCCAAACTCCGTAGAGCCTTATTTAGTGGACCTAGAAGAGATGGACTGCAATGGGCAATGCGATTGCCCTGATTTCAAATGCCATCACGCCCCTAAGGTTGGGAAGGACGGTGATTGGCACACCTGCAAGCACATCGATGCATGTTTGATTGTTGTCGGCAGAAGAACTGTTCAATCAATAGCCAGAGAACATTATGACACAGAAACAGCGAATAAAATCAAGAACGAGCAAGAGGGCAGCTGAGACCAGAAGGTATAATGCTAGGGTTAAGGAATGGCTTCTTGAACCCAATAACATGAGGTGCAGAGTAAGCCAGCATTTGAATATGCCCAGACGCAGGGCAACCCAGTGTCACCATACGCGGGGCCGAATAGGGCGCCTTCTTTTACTGGAAAACTTCTGGTGCCCAGTCTCGCAATGGGGCCATGATTGGATACACCGAAACCCGAATGAGGCCAGGAGAATGGGGTTTTTGTGCGAGGCAGGCCAATTCAACACAATTCCAAAGGATACTGATGAGCTTTAGAACTGATATGGTGGAAGACTGGCGCGTAGTCACAGGGCTACATGCTACTGAGGTGGGAGATACTGATGGGGCGTTTATCATCGGGCTTACTGAAAGAGAACGGATTCAAGCCAAACGATATGTTAAGGACGGATGGGAAATTCTTGAAGCCGAAGTAATTGAAGACTTTACAGAGTTAAGCTCCATCGAAGGGGCAGAGCCAACCTACAAGGCTGTGTCCAAGCAGATGGGATCAGAGATGATGAAGACCCTTAAAGAGTTCTTCTGGGGTCCGACTGAAATGGTTTTTATCTTCTTTCCTCCAATCGAGCCAGATGTAATTAAGATTCCAACTTGGCTGGTGCGTTTTGCTTGCCCGAGTTCCTCAGCCAAATCGCTTATTTCGGACATTCCAGAATGGCTGCTGGACACATGAACATCTGATGCACCCAAGATTGGAAGCATACGAAGCTAGTTTGAAGGCTGGCTACTGGCCTTTGAATCTTATCGACGGAATTGAACCCACCAAAGAAGAACGCCACTACATAGCGGAATCTCTCCGAAACATGAAGGCTTCCGCATTGGATGTTGATTATGGCAATTCTCCCAAACGCAAGTGAATCCACCAAACGACGAAATCCGCATCTATATCCAAGGGCAGGGACCAGTCCCCAGCTTCAAGAACAAGAAGCGGATCGTGACAAACCCAAAGACCGGAAGACCGTTCCTAGCCACGGAATACAAGACAAAGAAATGGATGCTTGGCGCGATAAAGAGTATCGAATCTCAGTTACGTTCCTTGTGTCAGACAAGAGAAGGAGGGACAACCCCGGAATGCTTGAGACAGTTTGCGATGCAATCATTGCCGCAGGACGACACTTGGCAGGCATTGAGGATAGGAAGCGTACACACTGAGATGTGCGAGAAGGGGAAAGAGGGCGCCATCATTGTTTTAGAACGTCTGTAATGGAGATCCACGAGGGGCAGCAGACCGTAACTACCGTTAGTAACGAGGACGCCGACCAAGTTTTCAGGGAGGCTAGGGAGGGGCGGTTCGTAATTTACCAGATGTCATTGGGCAAGAATAATGCGGGTTGGGTCTTTTCTTTGGGGTGGAATCGCAAACAAGGCTTGCCGGAACCGTTTTTTGGTTTTTGAATGGCGGCACATTGAACGCAATAGACCAGACCCTTTACGTCTGCCTTGGTAAAACCGGAGACATTCTTAATCTACTCCCGCTACTACGCCAACACTGGGTAGAAAAGAAGGAGAAACCGGCGTTTTTAGTCGCTTCTGAGTTCATAGGTGTGCTTTCCGGAGTTAGCTATGTGGATCCGGTAGAGTTTACTGGGAACTGGATGGCCATCAGCGAAGCAGTTAGGGAGCATGGTGAGAAATACAGGGATCTGAAGGTTTGCCAGGTTGCTGGGTTTAAGCTGGATCAGCTGGTAGAAGCCTATGAGCGTGCAGGGCTGAAACTGGGAGATCCCAATACCGAGAGTTTTGCGAAGGAGGCGTGGCGGTTGGCAGGAAAGCTTCAGGACTGGCGCTTAAACCTGCCTTTAGTTTTCGACAACAGGGATTTAAGCCGCGAAGAACAGCTGATTGAGGACCTGCCCCCCATCTCGAAGAACAAACGGCTGATTCTGATTAACCTTGGCGGGAACACTTCCCCATATCCCTACAAAGACCTGTTGTTGGATTATCTTAATGCCAAGCTGCACAAGAAATACTTTCAGTTGCTGGATATATCCTGTCTCAAAGCCGAACAGGTTTACGATCTATTGGGCCTATACGAAAAGGCGCACTGCCTAATCACTCTTGATACCGCAACCCTTCATCTTGCTAGGGCTGTTCCAAAACTGCCAGTGTGTGCTCTGATACAGGACTCCCCGAAGCATTGGCATGGAAGTCCTTGGTCGCCACAACATGCAGCACATATACGCTACCATCGCCCAGAGCGTATTCCTGACATTTATCAAGCAATCTATAGGATTGGGAAACCGGGTTGTAGGTTTAGCGAGTCAACAGCATCCGTCTATCATGTGTGGTGCGGCTATGGGTTCACCGATCTGGTTAGGCACCGACATAAATCGGCGCGTAAAACATGGGAAAAAGTTTACAGCGAGTTGGGATGGAAAGAAGTATGCATTGATTCAGGGGCGTTTGGACGAGATTCATACACACAATATGAAGGACCCGATTCAGAGGCATACCCGTTTTTACGCGATGTACTGCGTGCCGCATTGCTCGCCACAAAGAAAGATGACGACATAATTGTCCTTACCCGCCCAGACGCTTCTATCCGATGGAGATGGGCTGTTCAGTTTGAGGAATACGAGCCTCTGGGATGGGGGACAAGGTGGGTTGCAGACTCTGAAGCAGAAGAGGGAGTTCCACATGCTGACGTTGATTTATTCACCTTCACAGCAAAATGGTGCCGCGATAATTTATCCAAACTTCCCGACGTTATTATGGGGAACGATCCGTATTGGCATCGATTGCTGAAAGAATATATTCGCAGCACTGGAGGCCAGGAAAGCAACTCGGCAACTTTCCGACCAATGGGACCCCCAGTTAGTATGATCAACACAGCTTGGAGAAATATCAATTCCAAGCTTGGAGAGGCTTGGTTCACCGAGCATGGGGTTACACCAGAGTATTACGGTGCTTCTTCGTTGCCTCGAAAACTTGTTATTAACCCAGAGGCTCTGTTCCCTTTCGGATATAACCCAACCCAAGTGAGGTTGAATTTTTCGGGTAACCCGCAGATGTTGCTCGCGTACAGAGCCCATCGGTTTAAGGATCATCGGACAGACTTGGCGGCAGCTACCCTAGACATCAGTGGGAACGTCCGGACCAACGCATGGATAAAGCATAGCATTGGCTCTCTATCCGAATTTGGCACCCAACCACAGAGTTTTGAAGACCCTCGATTGTTTTGGCATGAACGAGGTCTTCACATGTCGTTTGTAGTTAGCAACTATCCCCAAACCCCTTTTAAGAGCCAAGTCGGTTATGCAAAAGTGTCCCTGTCAGAAGAAGTGGAAGGAGTGTGGGAGCTTACAAGCCCTGTAATTTTCACAAGAAGGCAGGACATGGAGAAGAACTGGATCTTTTTCGACCATGGTGAAGACCTTTACTGTTGGTATTCCACTTACCCGAAGACTGTTTTATGGAAGATCACTAAGAACAAGGTTCTAAAAGAATGGATTACGGACGGTGTTGCTTGGGCTTGGGGAACTCCAAGAGGGGGAACACAGCCACTCCCGCACCGTGAAAGCGGGAAGCTAGTCAGGCTGTTCCATTCAAGAACAATTAACGATTTTGGCGATGCTCCTTGGAGATACCACATAGGGGCGTTGCTGCTTGAACCTTCTCCGCCTTTTAAGGTTATCCGCATGAGCAAAGAGCCGATCATGTCTGGCACGGCAGCCCCAAAACCGGATGCGTGTGCCCACTATAAGGCTAACGTCGCTTTCCCTAGTAACTGGGAAATACACACCAATGGAACGGCATATAGAACAGCTATAGGGCTGAACGACTGCTCCTGCTTGTTGGCCGACCTATCACCTGACCAACTAAAGCTATGAACAACGAATACACGGACCTATTTACTAAAATCTCGGAAATGGTTCCTAGGATTCCGGGATGGTGTTCTATATCCAAGGCTCAAACGTTGGCGGCTATCATCATGGTGAGGCGCCCAACGTTGGTCCTGGAACTGGGGATCTTTGCCGGCCGCAGCCTTATTCCAATGGCTTTGGCTGCTAAAGCGGTTGGGAATGTGAGGGTAATAGGTGTAGACCCATGGAGAAGCGATGCCAGCGTTCAGGGGCAAACAGAAGATCATCAAAAGTGGTGGGGCCAGCAAATTTTACATGACAACGCCAAGGGGGTTTTTGAGTCTTGGGTTGCCGGACTCGGATTACATGACGTTGTAGAAACACATCAAATGACATCAGACGATTATTCCACGCTGCTGCGACAGGAAGGAAACAAATATGGCCTGCTTCATGTTGATGGAAACCATTCACAACAGGCTATAAAAGATGTTTTGAACTTTGCCTGTCGTATGAACGCTGGCAGCTTTTGTGTGATGGACGATTTACAATGGGACAACGGGGGGCCAGCTGCCGCAGTTGAAACACTGGAGAGCATGGGCTTTGAAAATAGGTTTGTAGTCCAGCGAGAAACAGCAGAGGAAAAAGACGACTACGGCGTATGGCAGAAAAACTAAAGATATGAGTGGCTACACCCTTCCTTACTTTTGCAAAAACTCGCACGACTTGGCCATAGGCCTGTTCAAGTCCACGCCGCGAATAGCGATGGACATAGGCGCTAACGAAGGTGGCTATACCCAGTGTTTTCTTGATTGGGGTGCTGAGTATGTTTTTGCCTTCGAGCCCGTTCCAAACATGTTTGAGAAGGTTGCCAAGCGATTTGAAGGGGACACAAGAGTTGCCTTCCACCGCACCGCCTTGTCTGACAAACCCGGAACACTCGAAAATGTTAACGTATTCAACTGTTGGACCCTTCTTCCAAACGAACAACCGAGACTGTCCAACGGTTGGCCAATGCAGGCCAAGTCGGTTGAGTATGCTGATAAGCCGCCGTTTAATGTTCCTGTCATCACGATAGACGGGTTTATTTCCAAAATGCTGGAGTCTTCTGATACTGGCGGGTCTCCAAACTATCTGAAAATCGATGTTGACGGATACGAACTCAGGGTTCTGCGCGGTGGCGAAGCCCTCATTGAGGCCAACAGGCCGCCAATCCAGTTCGAGTTAAGCTATCTGCCACAGCTAATTGGGGATAGTGTTGAGGAAATGTGTTACTACATTTACAACCAGATGCACTATGATGTTGTCAGCATGGACGGCAAGCACAGGGTTGAAACTCCACAAGAACTCATTTCGCTGTTTCCATGGAACACGAGTTTTGACGTAATGCTCATCCCTCAAGAGCAAGTCAGCACATTGATGACTTTGGCGATATGAACCTGACTATTGCCTATATCACATCTCGGCGTGACCCAAAGATTGAATGGTTCTTGGATTCGCTACAGCGAGAGGTTGAGTCTCTTCCTGCCCACATTGATGTCACCCTTATTATCGTGGATCTTCAGGCGCCGTCACGGACACACAGGACACTTTCCAAATACGGCAGAATCATTAAAGCGATGTGGGTTGAGCCAAAGCCTTCTGTTTGGCAGGGGCGATTCCGCCTTACGGAGCAAGATTTTTTCTCCGCCGCTAATTGCCGCAACACAGCCCTAGCTGTTGCACCGGACGGATACATAGCCTTTGTTGATGACCTTTCAGTTCTCTGCCCCAACTGGATAAAGCCAATAGTTAGGTTGATGGATGGGCCAGATGATTACGTTTTGTGTGGCTCTTTCCAAAAGGTATTGAAGCTGAAAGTCGAACAAGGTGCGATTTGCTACTTTGAGGCTTATAAGGAGGGGATAGACCCAAGATTCCTCTGCGGAGAGCCTAATATCGATGTAGTGTGTTCTCCTCAGTGGATGTTCGGCTGCTCTATAGCTTGCCCTGTTGATTACCTTCTTAATGTGAACGGGTTCCCAGAACTTTTATGCGATGGAATGGGATATGAGGACTGCGTTATGGGAACTACCATGGCGAGACGCGGCAATATATTCCGGTACTCACTACAGATGCATACTAAAGAGAGCGAGGAAGACCATCACAATCAGCAATCCCCGTTAAGATATGATCCAGGCAAATCGCCATTGGACAAAAGCCATCGTCTTTTGGAAGTGAATAAGGGGCAGACATTTTTTGAGCAGTCATTTGGCAATGATTTTAAGACGATTTCAGAACTGAGGCAGCACATGCTTAACGGAGGTCTCTTCCCAGTGCGAAGAGAGCCCACTACAGAATGGTTCACGGGGATCGATCTGCGTGATTTTCATATGTATAATCCAGACACATCTGTAATTGTTCCACATACAAAACCACCCAATGACACCATCAAAACAGCAGCTTCATAACAACGAAAAGCTTCGGAACAAACTGTCAGCCGTAGTGACCTCAAGCTGGTGGGACCTTTGCGTTTCACTCACGAAATCTCACATCATGGATACGTCTACGTTGACTCCAGGCATTCAACAGGGAGTCCAGCTGGCGCTTGATGCGCTAAAAGAGATGACAGAAGATGAAGATAAACCATTCACAGCCGAAGGAGTTGGACTGATACATAATCTATCGGTGCAACATCCAGGAGACGCAAAAACAAAAAAGGAATAAGCCATGCCAGATGAACCACTAAACACGGATCTACCGGGAGAATCCTCCGAGCCTGCCGAGAGCCCGAGTCCCGCCGCGGATTTACGACCACAAGACGCAACAACCGAATCGGAGTCTTCCGAAGGGGACCCAGAAGAGATCGGCTTTACACCTGAAGATGTTCCTGGTGAAATCTTTGGCGAGGCCCCGTTACCACCCAAGGATCCATCTCCAACGGATACTCCTGAAGATCCGCCAGAACCCGCACTAACCCCTAGCGATGAAACATCCAAGCTACCCAAAGATTTCCGGAAGCGTCTTGAGGTTGTAAATTCCGAGCTTGCAACAGCTAGGAAGCGAGAACAGGAACTGTCCCAGCAACTAGAAGATGCCCGTAAGACTCAGGGCGGGGATGTGGAAACGATAACGAAGCAACTCGCTGCGAAGGAGGCAGAGTTGGCGAGATTGAACGGGGAGCTTCAGGCAGAGAAGTTCCAGAAGTCTCCGGAATATGTTGAGAAGTATGAAAAGGCTTATGATTTCGCAGCCCGATCCGCTAGGCGGTTGGTTGAGAACCTGTCGGTTCGGCAAGAGGATCCTAGCACCGGAGAGGAAACCACACGGAAAGCCTCTTGGGATGACTTCGTTAAGCTATACCAGAACGCAGACGGGAAAGCTGACCAGAACGTTATCGACATGTTTGGAGCATCTGCCTATCGGGTTCAGGCCCTTCTAACCGATTTCCAACGCAGAGACGGAGAGATGGAGATTGCCATGGAGGAAGAGAAAGAGAAATGGCAGGAGCGGCAGACATCAGCATCGGCCCAGCGGATCCGGCAGGGTCAGGAATTAAACCAGCTTTGGGATCGTGTTAACACTGATATCAAAACCAAGAAGCCCGATTGGTATTCCGATAGAGACGGGGATAAGGAGGGCAATGAACTTCTCAAGAAGGGCTATGAAACCTTCGATGCTTATTTCCGAGATCGTTCGAAGATGAAACCGGAGGATGTTGTTGTTTACGAAGCTCATTTAAGGCATCGGGCCGCAGCACTCCCGCGAATGGCTAGAGAAAAGACCCTCCTGCAAGAGCAGGTAAAACAGCTTGAGGGTAAAATCCGTAAGCTTCAGGGCTCTGGTCCAGGAGGGGACCTGCGGGGGGATTCAAGCGCAGACCCCACAGGGACTGACTTTGAGGATGTGCCAGAAGATATCTGGACCTAATACGCATCCGGATCCCGCAAATCATTGGGGACTCGCTGTTCCTTTTCGGCACTGGCGAGTTCCCTATCCTCTACACCGAGTAAAATCATGTCTCTGCGAAACTCCTGATACATCCTCCAGATTTCCTCTTTCTTGTTCACGGTGTATTCCATTGCCTCTGTAGCCTCATCAGACCCTTCACCAGCCCTCCGGACCCTGATTGTAGCGTCTGCTGCCGTAGCCCTCCACTTTGTCCCAAAATCCATCATCGTCCACCGCATGTCCTCTTTCACGTCCACCCTTCGGACGCGTAGTCCCAGCAGCTTTAATCCAACATCTCTTGCGCTTGGCTCCTTATTATAGGGCATCTTCTGGCCTGTAGCTGCATAGTAGAGTTCTCTGGCTGGCCGCATGAAACCGGGCTTGAGGTTGTCTGCTGCATATTTGATGCGGTCTACCATTCCAGCTGCTCCCTCTCTTCTGGTAATTGGCCCACCCGATTCACGTTGGTTGCTGGCGAATGCCAGAATCGTTCCTCCCAGAACTCCAGGACCTAGATAATCAGACGCGAGACCTTGCACCGCCTGCTTGAATGCCTGTTGTGGGTTCCCTGTTCTTGAAGCGTCATAGGCTGCTGTCATTATCCGTGTCATTTCGACATGAGGAAGCAGGTAGGACATTGGAACATATCTCCATTCAGTTCCATTGCGTTCAATTGGGAATATAACCTCTGCCATGTCCCAAGGGGGAACAATCCACCTTTTCAAGGCGAGCATTTCATCGTCGTCCGTATCTGTTTTGTCTCTAGCAATCGCAGCCACAAGGAAAGGAAGTGATATCATTGCAGACAGCCCTACCCCTTTTCTTGCCGCGTCTACTCGCAGTGCGGCGTTGCCACTGGCGGCGCCCTTTGCAGCGTAGTAAGCAATCCAGAAGGTATTACGCATCAGTTCCAGCTTGAACGTCACGAATGTCCCCAGAATCCCTGCATTAGAGAGACCGCGGAACAGTTGCCACACTCGGTCATAGGTTTGGTAGACGTTCGCGGCTCTATCTGCGGCCATGTCTACCTGTTCCTCCCGAGTGCTTTCCGGATAGGCTTTGGACATTACCTCCAACTCATACAGGAACGCATCAACCCTGTACACGTCATCCAAGAACCGGATGCCAAGGTCTCCGGGCTTGGCTAGAGCATCTTCCATGGCCTCGATCAACAGCCTGTATCCGCTTTTGTTCTGACTGTCTGCTGCGATTCTCTTAACTGCTTCGATTGTTCTGGCAAATACGTTCTTGTCGGCATCTCTTCTCAGGTTCGCGCGTACGTCTGACATTATGATTCCCTTGCCAGTAACGCCTGCTTTCGTCGCCATCAGGTAATCCGCTCGGGCCATTAGTTCACGCTTTGTTGCGTATGCATCAACTGGATGCTCACCAAGTCTTACCGCATCAAAGGCCCTACGCAGTCGAAGCGGACTCGTCCCTCCTGCTGCCAGCCTCATTACAAAGCCTCCGATCCCGTTGACCGGATAGGAGTAGGGATTAAGACCAACAAGAAGCAGCTTGGAATATGAAACCGCTCTCTTGTATATGCTCCATAGAACATTCTCTGGACGGGCAACCTCCAGCATGTTTTGTGTTCGGGTCTCGTATTCCTTGAGAGCGTTGGCAAACTCGATTGTGGTATAAAGCCCGTGAAGCGGGGCATAACGCCGATCCATGCGTTGACGCGGCACTGCAATAATCTCACCGTCCGGAGTGTATGCTGGGACCATTATTGGCTTATCATCAGAATCTGTGATTACCTCCCCGTCTTCATTCAATTGAGGGACCATCTTCTGAGCTAGCCGACTTGTGTTGGGATAAAGCTCTACAGAGTAAGGATCCGTTTTCTTCTCACTAAGCCAGCCCAGTTCCAGCCCTATTCTGGCGAACTTTCGCTGAACCAAGTTCCGCGTGATAAATTGGGACATCCACTTGAAAGACTGTAGGACCTTGGCATTCGGGTCGGTTATCTCGCCCATCCAATCGCGCACAACCTTGGGAATGTCCTTACGCCTGATCAGGCTCCCTATGTTGACCCCGAGTTGGTCTCCGGTTCCGACTGTCCCCATTTCCCCTGTTCGCATGATATCTTCCACCTCTTGCCTATCAATCAGCTGGCGCATGATTACCCTGATTTCTCCCTCATCAGATTCTGGGAAGGCTTCCTGAAGATATTCCTCTAAGGCATTCCAGATACGGGTTATTTCTCTGTCCCCCTTGTTTTTGCGGCGCTCAAGGGCATCCATGTTCCAGTCTGACGAAGGATCGAATGCCAGATAGGTCCTGCGGAGCCAAATCCCTGTGTTTTCAAGCCACGTCTCAGCCATAGAGCTTGAAACGAGACCATTGTCCACAGAGAGCTTTGAAAGTTTGTCGATGTTTGCCCTGATCTTTGCGGCAACTAGCTGAACTTGCGGACCCCCTATTCCATTCAGTTCTCCCCTCCCCTCCAGAAAGTCCAGCACACGTTGCCTTACCGCATCATGCTCCCTCTTGGGGAACTCCTGCGCTATGGCTAGGTTCATGTCCTTCGTGAGAAGGCGCCCCGATTCCTCCAGAAACTCTTGAAACGCCATTCCCCAATCACGCACCTGGTTCATGGACTTTCCAAGGGAATTGCCCTTTATCAGGGTAGAAAAGAAGCGGCTCAGTTTGCCTGATCTATAGGCGGTCTTCTCATCTCGGTTCCCGAAAAGTGCTGCGACTCGCCTACGCCACGTTTTGCCTGCAACATCCGGAGCTTCTGGCAGCTTGCGACGGCGCTTTGTCTCGGCTGTTTTCTTAGCGGCCTTGCTCCTGTTTAGACGTACCTGCTTTACCCTCTCTTCTTCTTTTCTTTGTTCCTCGGAAAAGTATTCGTTGAAGAAGTCCCTTGTAACCACAGCATCGAATCTCGGGTCATTCAATGATTTGATATGCTCAACTCCATCCTGAATTGCTTGAGCTAGGCTCTTGCCTGCCCTGACAGCCAGCCGAATAACCCTTAAAGCTGAGTTGAGGGCGCCTTTTGTTATCCATATCGGAGCCCCAGTAATGCCCTCCATTGCGCGACCTTGGTTAAAGTCCGTTGCCCTGATGGCATCATCTAGCAGCTGTTCGAGGGTTCTGGATCTTTGCTCATCGGGATTTGGGGGCCTTGCTTGGGTTCCGCCACCTCCACCGCCACCGCCACCGTCCCCGTCAGGCTTTGCGCTGGCGTTCGCTCTGGCAACATCGTCTATAGTTCTGGCATCCCCGCCTACAACCGTGAGGCGTGTTCCTGCGATTTCTCCAATCCGGTCTACCAAAGGCTGAATCATGGCCCTGCTGATTTCCGCCAGCATCCGATTGCCTTGCTTTCTGATCCTAGCCTCTCCTCGGCTTTTATCCCCGTTCCCTACTATCGTCTGTATGGTCGGGTCCAGATAGTATTTGCCTCCTGTTCTGCGTGCAGATGGAACTGAGAACCCATATACTCCACTTGAGCTTCTGTTAATCCGTGCGTTATCAGCTTCAATGCTGACCATTTGTGTTCCATTGGCTAGGAACGAATCCGCAGCTGCCCCATTCAGAAGCTGTTTCCTTGGATCGTTAGCAAGCTGCGAGATGTCCCAATTGCTAGGCATCTTAATGGCAGTTACCACTTGTCCGTCACGAGTGTTGAACCTTACGACCTTTCCTTTGCCGTCAGTAGCGGCATATCCCCTGATTGGGTTTCCAGTTACAAACCAGCGATTATATCTCTGTCCTCTTGCGGCACCCTTGAAGTCGCCTGTGGTTTTGAACGAGGAGGATTCCGTCCACTGGGTTCCCATAAATCCAGATCCTGGAACATAGATCCTGCCCCCCGGAGCATCTACAAGGTAACGGAATTTGAATGCACTTGGGGCCAAGACAAGGCGATCACTTATGTCTGGAAGCTTAACCCCGACTAGCATTCCTTCATACAACTCTTGTAGCTCATTGTTTTGTATCGAAATCACAGTGCCAGCCCTTCTGAACATAGGCTCAAGCCGTTCTACTAGGGAGTTCCAACTGTTTTCCCTTTGTTTAAGCTTATCTCTCCTAGTGGTCAGCTTTGATAATTCTACATCCTTAACTCGCTGGTCCTTGCTGCTGTTTTCTATTTCCGCAATGTCTTCTTGTAGTCGCTCCAGCATGGCGTTGAAGCGTACAGCTACATCGATTTTGAATTGATCCCATTTTGCTTGAAGCTCGCCTGCATCTCCATGGTTCTTTGCGAATTCAGCCTCCATTTCTTCGCCCGTGGGAACGTGCCTGTTATCGGTAACTTCATATTGCTGTGCCCTAACGCTTGCTGTTAGGTAATTCGTTTCATCCGTTCCAGGGACTAACTCCATGTCCGATTCCAGAGTTGCATCCCAGTCATCGTGAATTGTTATTTCCAGGTCGTATTCACCAGTAGTTTTCAGTTGCTCTATGAGTTCTTTGTAATTGGGAAGAATCTGCCCATAGATTTGCTGCTGCTCTTCATCTGAAAGCAATGCAAGCCTTCCAGAGAACTTTCTGGCCGTATCCTGCGGGGCTATAGCTGATCCGTCCTCTCGGTGCTCGATGTAAATACTAAGCCTCTGCTGAAGCTCAAAATCTGCATCAAGATAATCTGCTACAACCTGATCCCCGTACTTATTCAGGAAGTCAACCGCTTCGATTTTGACTGCATTTTCACTCTCCGCTGTAGTATTCGCGTTGAGTGATTTCATCTTCTGCATGGATACGGCTGCTGGCCTCATTTCAGCCTGCAACGGTAGAACCAAGTGCATGTAGTTGGCGCCTCCAGGAATCATTCCTGTTCTCAGGATTCGGCCTAGAGTCTGGACAAATACGTTAATATCCAATGCCGCCTGCGCTATGATCATTCTCCTCGGTTTGACCGGCCTTTCTGGGAACGATTCACTTGCATGGATGCTTAACCCCGTGGATCCGCTTGCATTTAACAGAAGCCCCCCGAGTTTTCCGGAGTTGAATCCGTTCACGAGTGCATTTTTATCAGCCTTCCGGAACCTCTTATATGTCCCCTTGTTCTTCTTGTAGTCGGTGTACTGGATCCCCGAGGTTCTCCCCGTCAGTTCTCCGGTTGGGACGCCTTCTTCTTGAAGTCTCTGGATGATGTAATCGATTGGGCTTACTGGGAATGCAGACTGAATATCCATAGCCGCTTCTCTGATGCGATTATATTCAAGATCCAGCCCTATGTCTTTGGGATCGATTACAAACGGGCTTTGCTCACCGTTTGGCCCCTTGATTGTGGCTCTAAGAGTTCTTGTCAGTGCGTACTCTACAAGTTCATTCCATCTGAGGGTGATTTTTTGCCCCTCTTTAACATCGTTTTCCGTTACCCACTGATCCAAGAAGCTCTCCATAGTGTTCATCAGGGCGATGACTGGTTTCTCCCCGTTTTTCCACACTCTGACAGCCTCCAAAACTACTTCCTCCGATTTGGCAGCTAGCAGTAGCTGGGATATCTGGTTATGAACAATCGATGCGAATGGAGACATTGAAGCCTCATTTTCCCCCATTGCCGTGGATCCAAAGTCCATGCCCTTCGATGCTTCAATCACTTTATCTGAGAACTTGACGATTTCTGCTAGAACTCCAGTGATCGAATTGACCTGCAACAGAAGCTCACGCATGTCGGCAACTTCAATGCGTTTCATCTCATAGTTAGAGTCAGAGAAGTCACGTTCCCTGCGGATATATTGCCCAACGGCTGCGAGGGATTCACTGACTGCCTGCTGTAACGCAACTCCACCCTTTGCAAGGGCCGTAACAATCTGAGGCATGTTGTCTGCTGCACGACTGAGAGCCGTCCGGAAGTAGACCATCATGTTATCGGCCCGTTTTGCGAATGTTGCGCTAAGGTAAACCACCCCACCGCGGCCCCGCTTTGTTCCAGGCAAGTTAAGAATTCCGGGCAATACAATCTTCTGCTTAAATCTCCCCTTGCCGCGTTCAATCTCCCCCCCTGCCATAAATGCCGCCTGCATTGAGGTTCCCAAATCCCCAGCAGCCTCGTGCGATTCGTCTAGCACAAGGACTACATCTTCGTTGTTCCCTAGATCCTCTAAGAACTGTTGCCGTGCATGTTTGCTGTATGCGCCAGTCTTCGGATCTTTTGAACCCGCATCTCGAATTTGGGAATAGGTTAGGAATACAGAGTCAAATCCCTGCTGTAACAATCCTCCGCGAGTTTTAGCTTTAGCAAATAGACGCTGCTGCTTGGCGAGACTGCTCTGCGCCTTTTTGATAACTGTTCCTTCCTCGGACACAATATCGGCTTTCCCAGCACCCCCAAGAATCATCGGGTTGATCGTCGTATTGATATCCTGCAAATCCCGCCACATGTCGGAGAACAGTTTGGGGTCCTTCGTGAAAAACACTGGGATTTTGCCGTTAAGAATGGCATACCGGATTATCGCAGCGGCCTGCCTCCCTTTACCGATTCCGGTTTGATCTCCTATGATTACGGCATCTCCGTTTTCCATCTGATCAATTGAAAGCGCAACTCCGTCAATTTGCTCTGCTGCTAGGACGGATTTAACCTCTTCAACCATCATGTTCAGACGGTTGGCAACAAATTCATCGCTGTTGCCAAGACGATCGCGCAACTCCTGAAGCGCCATTCTCATCCCGTTGGCTATGTTTCTGGGAGAAAGTGTGCCAAGCGCACGAGCATCAGAAGCTGGATTATATTGGACCTGCGCTCCGCCAGTCTCGCTTATAGGAGGCGGCTGAGGCAGCTTTCGAGTGTCAGGCTTTGCGCCAGACTGAGGGCTAGGGGGTGTGACATTGGGGATTGCTGTAGGGCTTCCTGTATCCCCTCCTTCCAGTCCGCCAGTCGGCTTCCGAGTTCCGCCGGCTGTAGCAGGAGTCTTTGGCCGAATTGCGGGTCGTGGAGTGGTTTCGGGTTTAGCCACAGTTGCTCCGCCTGTGGGAGTGACTCCCGCAGTAGGCGCTCTTGATCCTCCAGTTCCTCCTCCGACGCCTCCCCGATCAGGCGGTTGAGCAGGCTGGCCTGTAGGTGCAGATACAGGTCTTTGTCCTGTGTCAGTTTCGGGTTTTGGGACACTAGGAGGTAATCCGAGTTTGTTTTCGGAGCCCAAATTACGTCTGTAGGATTCAGTTGCATTTCGTATGCTCTCTGCTCTTTCCCAAACCTCTTGCCAAGAATTGAGCCTGTCAACACGTTTGGGAGCTAAGTCGGCTATTACAGGCTGTGCCTTTCTTCCAGCAACAATGAGAACTCGGACGGGCCATTTTGCCCCCTGCTTTCCGTATAGTTCCCCAGATACTTCAAAATTACCGACAACGTTGAAATGTCCGTAGAGGTAGTTCTCAAACACCCACTGAGCCCCTTTTCCTTGATCCGCTTCTTCTCTCTTCGCTCCTACGATGATCGAAGCGAGTCCGGTGTCTTGCATGGACTCCAACCCGCGAAGTGCGATGATGTGCTCAAGGCGCCTGATTCCAAAGCCGTTATAGTTTTGGACCGGGCTACTTCCAAATGGAGGATTGAGAGCAACAACGTTGGCTTTTGGTGGATTCGGATAGGGCTGAGTAGCATCCCGTGTTGTCACCTCCGGAACCCCTAGCTTCTTCAAGTTCTCTACTCTGCCTTTGTTTGTCTCGTTGGCACTCCCCTTCTGAAGGTTGGATCCAATCATCAGCATCCCGTTTCCTGCTGTCCGGTCATGGACTGAAACGGTGGGAGTTACGCCAGTCATGTGGGCGTTGGCAAACGCAAGCGGGGATGGGGTGGAGTAAGCTTGTGCTCCGACGCTTCCTGCGGTCCTCGAAGATAGCAGTGGCTGACGTTCGTATTCATCCCGCAACTGACTGAATTTCTCTTCAGCAGAGATGTTAGGATTAGAAGCAATCAGATGGGCTCGACGAACTATCTCAGCCTCGATCATTTCCTCCATATCCTTAACAGAGATATCCCGCTTTTTAGCCATGCGGCGTATCTGCCCAGATTTGGCGCGATTGTCTTCGTCAGAATCAAGCAGCTGGGTGATGTCGTCGGATTCTGGTCCTGGTGTATTCTCCTCCTGCTGTTTTTCCGCCTCCCATTCAGCCGCACGGACATCCTTCGCAAAGGTGTAAATCAGGTTGATGGAATAATCGGACCTCAGCTCTTCCTCGGTCAAATCAAGGAATTTACCAACAGTGCTCGACCACCCAGTGTACGCTTCTGTATTTTCTGCGTAATCCTCCTTGATCGCCGCAAGGCTGACACTGCCATTATCGTTACTGGCAACCCTCAGGGTTTCGGTTGTGTCGTCGTAGACACCGAATCCGCCGTAACCATTGTTGACTAGCTCAAGGATGTAGTCGTAGACAGCCGCCGTGTCCTCGATAGCCAAACTCTCTATAGTGTTCGTTTCCATAACGAACCCTCCCTCCCGTTCTCTCCGTTCGGCCTGATTGACGAACATGCTTTTGAACTCTGGAGTCAAATCTGGCAAAAGCTCGGTGCGGATGACGTTCTCGTAGGGACCATCCCAAAATGCGTCAGGAATGTTCGGGTATCGGCTCTTCATCAGCCGCTTGAGCGCATCGATGTATTGATTATCAATCGGACCAGCCATTCCCCCGCGTTCGCCTTGCTCTTCTGGTCTTGGGATCGCCCCGTCGATTTCGGACAATATCGCCTTAACCTGTGCCCTGTTGACTTCATCTAGCCCCTCATATAGCTCTCCCGCTGTAGTCCAGGCGCCTGCCAAGTATTTCTTAATCCTATCCCAGATTTGAGGGGCATCTGCCTTTACCTTCGCGGCAAACTCCTTGAAAACGAGAATGCCCTGCTTCGCATACGTTAGAGCCAGCCTTGCAGCTAATGCGGCAACCTTTGGATCAATCGGGGCGCCTGCCCCTAACCCTTCCGGACCCATCGTGTCTTCCAACTCACGAATGATGGCGTCTCGCTCCTCCTTGATGGCATCCAGTTCAGCTTGAGAGGGCCCTGCTGTAGGCGGCGCGGGAGGCGGGGCAGGCGGGGCAGGCGGGGCAGGCGCGGGAGGCTTTGCCGCTTTTGCCAGAGCCTTCAATGCTTCTTCGTATGTGTAGCCTCCTTCTGGGAGATTGCTAAAGTTCGGATCGCTTTTAGTAAGAACAACCTCTTTGGTCGTCTCAGGCCCAATTACATCGACGACTTTAATTCCGCCGTTCCCATCCGAGATAACAAACCACCCACCGCGGGCTCCATATACATTTTTCTGAATACTGGCCTTTACCTTCGGCCATAAAACTTTCGCGGTAAGTAGTGGGTAATCGTCTAGTGCTGGTGCCTCTTCGGGAACAGCAGGGCCTGCGTATTGTTGAGCCTCTGTGATATGCGCCAGTTCTGCTGGCTTCATCCCCTCACTGGTGAGGTATGGAACAGGAGCCTTCCCCCGCATTTGCCCAATCGTTCTTCCAGCTTGGTCCCGAGTCTGCCATTTGCCTTTATGAAGGAACCCGTATCCCCCTTCCTCGGGCATATCGGCTACGAAGTCTTTCCCATAGGTTTTCACCCCAAGGGAAATCGCATCGGCGTGAGACGGCCCTACGATGTATCGGGTTGTTCCGTTAAACGTAAACCGGATTGCTGGAGTAAGGTTATCCCCTGTCCCTGGAACCTCACCAGAAGCAGCTGGGGCCAGTGGACGGCCAGCCCCAGCTGTTGTTGGAGTCATTTCATCCTCTTTTTTCCCTTCCCTTTGTGTTTCTTTCCGCAACCCATTTGCCTCACCTCCTTTCGTTTTAAGGCCCAGTTCCTCCAAAGTGAATCTTGGCTTCCAATCAGCAGGATATGGGGAGTCTTTCGCTTCATTTTTGCCGGTAAGCTTCCCTTCTCGGTCCCTGCCAGTCAGGTATTGGATGATCTCATGGTAAAATTGGGCTGTGCCTGTTACGGCAGAGAACTCATCCATCCATTGTGGATTCGGAACCCCGCCCCTGTCCTGCATATCCTGAAACTCATCCAGCAGCTTCTGGGACCGCGCCACCATCTGACGGTCCAGCTTAACAACCTCCCGCGCCTGCTCCAAAGTGGCTTGCTGGGCGAATTTGTCGTTGATCCGGTTGAACCCAGCCAATTTCATCAGTTCCGAGGCTGGCATAGTCGCTACAGCCCTTACCAACGCCCAAAGCTCGGGACTTTTCCCAGTCTGCTCTATAATAGGAAGCCCTGCACCGGGTTTAGGCCCAGCTGCCGTTTTGTCCGTACTTTTGGGTAATGGCGCCTCCGCACGTTCCGGTACCTTAGAAGGGCTCTCAGGGGCTTTTTTAGCTCCTCGGAGCTTCCGCATGTTTTCCTCCAGCCCAGCCAACTGCTTCTGTAATGCCTGTTTTGCCCCAATACCTAGGTTTTCGGCCTTTAATTCTTCGAGGATTAAGCCTATTTCCGTCTTCAGGTTCGTCAGCTTGTTGCCCAGTCTCTCCTGCTCTTTCGGATCCTCGGTAATATCAATCTGAGCTTGGGCTTCCTGCTCTAGTTGGAGTCGTTGCCCGTCAGACAAAACCTCGACCTTTTTATCTCCTGGTAGGGGTAAAGCCGATTCCGCCATGCCCTCATCAGCCAAATTCATCAAGGCAGCCACAAGGTCCCCAGAAGTCTCGGGGTCGGATTTCCCGCTACTGTCTTGGTCCTGCCATACCTCAATCAGCTTTTCAGCTTTGGCCTTGATAGAAGGGGGGAATTTCTCTGCCAGCCCATACACGGCATCTGCAAACTCCGTCTCAGTTATCTTTCCAGCAATATTATCTTGGGCCAGAGCCTCAATTTCAGCAGCAGCCCATTTAAGCCTTCCGTTATTAACTATCGCTCTAACGCGCTCGGGGTTTTGCGCGTCTGCTGTGTTAATCTGGATATACGATTGGGTTACGGGATCTTGGAATCCAAGCACGCCAGTAGTAGGCCCTGTCGCCCCGTCGCTCATGGGCTCTAGCCCTTCTGCCGCTACAATTGCTGCATGGGTTTCGCGGTCTGTCTCGTCGATCTCTACGGCTGTAGTGTCATTGCCATAAAGTGCTGGATTCTCTTCCTTCGCAGCAGCAATGAACTCCCTTTCCATTTCGGCAGACGCAGCATCGGCTGGACCTCCTGTAGCAGGAACCCCTCCCGCGCCCGGTTCTGGAGCCTTCGGAGGGGCGCCGGGTTTGGGCGGAGTTCCTTCGCGGGATGGTGAGGCTTTGGAACCACCTCGGGAAGCACCACGTTGAGCAGCTTTTGAAAGATCGGCAGTTGTTTGGGCAACTCCTCCAATGACGGTCTGACCAGCCATGCCCATCATCCCCTCATGCCAAGCCGCAGCAAGGTCAACCTCTCCGCTTACAATCAAATCCTGTGAAACCCGTTGGGTAAACTCTTCAGTAAAGCCTGCTCCTGAATCCTTTGCTCTTTCCCACCCTTGCTTTCGGATGTATCCAAATAATCCAGGGCCTCCTTCTCTGGCCATCCTCCTTCCAGCCTCTTCTGCTACTTCTTTCCCAAAGTATTGCCCAACCTTTTTGAGAATGCGCCCTATTCCAAGAGGCATCTCGATAGTTGTTGCAACAGTGGAATATGATGCGGCTTTGTTCCAAGCCATGTCCACGTCCACGTCTTCCCCGTCTTTCTTTTGACGTGCAATCTCGGCCTCGAAAGCGTCCCCGAGTTCCATCATTGACCCAGCAGCTAGGGCACCGTGCATTAATGGCAACATCACTCCGATATTCCCAACTGCTTCAGCTGTTCCTCCAAGTGGACGGGACACGTTGGCAGGCTGAATTGAAGGGAACGCCTTATCGGTTGCTTTCTCTACCTTCTCACCCGTCTTGTATAGCGGGTGGTTTTCAATTCGCTTCAGGCGTTCCTCTTGAGTGTCTTTGGTCTGCTCCAAAGGGATGCTCATGTACTTCTCAAGACCTAAAGCCTCCCCAGCTTTTCTAAAAACAGCTTCGCCAATTTTTGTTGGAATGGTGAGTGGATTCCCAAGCCCTTCCATTGCAGTCCGCCAACCGGAGTCCGCTGGGAGCTTTATTTTATCGGAGGCAAGCTTCCCAACATTCATAAACTCAGGGATTTGTCCTTTTGCTAAGGCTTCCCTGCTTTGTATGTCGGTGATTGCAGCGCCTTTAAGCCCCACCCCTACTGTCTTTCCAGCACCCTGCCCCATTCTCGAAAGATCAGACTGAAGCCGCTCTGTCTCAGACATTCCCTCCCAAGTGGTTCGCTTCGCCCACTGCTCTTTAGCTGCCGGATCCCTTAGAAGGTCCGGAGCCAGATCCATCAATGATTTATCGATGGCAGCAGTAATCTGCTTTTCATCCATGTCGTCTGGAAACTCAATCAGACCCACGGACGGCACCTCGACAAACTTAGGCATTACGCCCCTCCCCGCTTCTTCTTTGGAACAAACGGAGTTGCTCCCTTAGTCGCATCATAAACAAAATCAGCCTGTCGCGTATCGCCTTCCGCTGCGGCCACGTCTTCCGGAGTCGCCATTTTGACTTCTCCTTTTTTGTTCACGAGAACGACCCCTTTAGCTGTGCTCATGGGGGTCCACTCTGTTTCCTGTTCGGCGCCAAACTCTGCCTTGCGTTGGTTCAATAGCTGTTCGCTCATACCAAGCTTCTCCTGCTGAAGCCCCTGCTGTGCCTTCATTTCCTCTCGGGCCAACCCCAGCCGAGCAGAATCCCGTTCACGTCCAGCCTGAATCGCAGCCTGTTGCCCTTGTCGTGAGGCGGCGATTTGCGCAAGCCTTGTAGCGTTGTTGCGGATGCTTGCCTTTGCGGTTTCTCGGATCGAGCGCAATTGAGCCCCAGCAGATGAACCCTTGCTCATCTGATCCATGTCTGCCGGCCGTAGCCAAGGTGCGATTTGTGCCATATTAGATCCTATCGGTTGTAGTCTGTCCTGTCAGAGGATCGTATGATCTCCTGAAAGTGTCGTTGATCCCCGCGTTCCACTGTTCACTTGTAGTAACCTCCATTGGATTCATCATTCTCATGTAGTTGTTGAACAGTGACTGAGAATAATTGGCGGCTACTGTTGGGTCTGGAGCCGCTGCGTTAATAGCGTTTTGCATCCCTATTTGGGCCTGTAATTCCGGAGAGGCTGTTTGTGTGTTCGCTACAGTTGAAGCTAATGCCCCGTAGTTCTGTTGCCCCTGCTGTTGAACCTGCTCTGATGTTCGTCCCACATCCCGAAGCCCACGATTGATAGACAGCCCTGCACCAGGCATTCCTGACCCTACACCCCATTGTGCCGATGCGTCTTGAATCGCTGCCACAGTATTTGGTGACAGTTCTCCCCTAAGCTGCTGAAGGATGTTACTTGATGCCTGCTGATTGAGCCCTTGAAGTCCTGGAATCTGTGCGGAAAGATCAGCCGCGGGGTCTGGCACCCCGATGGCGCCCGGAACTGCCCCGAAAGCCCCCCTCCCAGCTGTCGGAGCAGGAGTGTAATCAAACCCTCCAGTAGTGTATGACGGTTGCGTAGCCGGTCCTTGCGTGTCTCCTCCCGGAGGACCAACAACGTATCTCCCATCAACGTAATGATAATCAACTCCCTCTTGTGTGTATGGCATGGTCTGGTCTCCTAAAAGCAACGTTGTTCGGGTATTCCTGTAGCATTGAAGGCTTCAATGCTTACTGCGGTTTGGGCTTCGGGCATCACATCCCTAAGCTGTAGGTTGAGTTCCCTGATCGCCCTAGTCTCAAATGTGTCTGCCTGTGCTGAATCATTAGCCTCTTCAAAGATGATGGCTTGAATCATCGTTTTCAAAGCGGCCTTATTGGGAATCAGAATCAAATCTTCATCGTTTACTGCCTCAATAAATTGAAGCTTCACCATCGCCATAACGCTTGTTGAGCAATCTGATCCACTACAGTTTCTTCCGCTTGTTGACCCCGGAATGCTCATGCGGACATAAGTTGGATTTGTCTCCTTTGGCTCATAAACAGCCATGTCCTCCAAGTCTTCGTTTTCGTCGTTGTAACCGTATAGCCAAACGCGCCCTTCGGTCTCGTCTTTCAGAACTCGGTGAATAGGTGCCCGAAGCTTTATTGCAGTGCTGCCATATCTAGCTACCCCCAGCTGAGTTATTGAGCCAAGGGTTATCTTTGCACCTGGAGTGTATGTTACCGTCCCGTCGTCTGCGGTGTTCTTGGTCATCGCAGGCTGGCCATTGGAATCTTCTGCAAAGATCGTCAGTGTTTTCCCGTAATCCTGAGGATACTGGCAGTACGCGCGGATGTATCGGTCTCCCCAAGGATCCGAGTAAACAGAAGAGTGCCCAGTGTTATTCGCCCCCAGAGTGCTATACCGTAAGGATCCGCCTTTCATCGAATAAGAGGAAGACAGGTCTCCCCATGTATTTACATTTGGCCAATCATACCACCCGCTAGAGTTCTCTAAGAACGGACTCCATGAGCTTGTGACTGGGACCGGAGTCCCACAAATGTTCATCTTCCGCACTTGCCCGACATATCTGGGAAACGTCACGCAGCCGTATTTCATGCAGACGTGAATTGGAACTATGGTCGTTGCCCAGTCCCCACGGGTCATCAGCCTCTCGGTAGCCTCATTGACGAGGCTCGTGAACGTTGCCGATGTTGGACATGTGCCAGTAATCCGCTTGATGGGAGAGTTCTTAACATCCCCTAGAGTAAGAAATGTCATGCTGACCTCACATATTTCCGCGCTGTTCGCTTGATGATGTAGATTCCGCGATGAGTGTAAGTCGTTCCAGCACCTCCAAATGTGTCGTCTACTGAGACTGCAAGAGCCCCAGCACCAATCAACATTTTGTTCGTGAAGTCTACGTCGTTCTCCCAGAATGGGCCTGTTGTTGCCGATATGCTGGACGATTCTCCGCCTTCGTACGTCACCAGAGAAGCTTCTGTTCCAACCCAAAGGCGTCTCTCGTTGGCTTCTGGAGCAACCCGATACGGGTAGAGCCATGCCCCATAGAACGGACTCCATGTAAATATCCCCGTTATTTCGTTCGTGCTGGGATCTGTTTTAATCCACGCATAGTCCCTTTGCTCGACTGTCGGTTCATTTGATCCCGTGATAAAAAGACTGTACTGAGCTGGGAATAGGACACGAATTTGCCCCATGAGTTGTAACAAGTATGAATCAACACAGCTTCCAGGGGCTGCTGTTGGGGCTATAACTTGTAGATCGATGTTCTCTGCCATGATGTTTTATTGGTTATGTCGCGCCTATCTTATAAATGTAAGTCAACGTACTTGTCTCACCGGGATCAGGCGTGCCGCCTATAGTGGTTATGAATACATTAGCACTTGTAGAGATTGGGGGGGTAAGATCCGTCCAAGTCACAGGAACTTTCACCTCCAGTGGGCCGGGAGTGTTGTAAATCACGTCGCTTGTTGCTCGCATATATCGAACCCTGATCTGCCCACCGACTGGAATAACAGCTGTAAAAGTTTGAACACAGGTTGGAGGCGTTTGCCCTACCCCGATAACAACGGACATAGTTCCTTTGATATAACCACGGGAAGTCCCACAGCTTACCGTGGAACCTATTGGGCGAATACAAGTGACTTCTCCAGAAACAATTCGCCCTACAGCTGGCGAGAATGTGCTAACTCCAGAACAGTCGGATCCACATACAAAGTTGAAGGCGGACGTAGGGATGCCAGTTTCCTCCCAAGTCATCAAATCAGAATCAGCCCAGCAATTCTCCGGAATGCAAAGCCCTCCTTCTGCAACGTATTTTGCAACCTGCGCCTCCACATAGGCAGCAGCAGCAGCATCAGCAGCAGCTTGGGATACAGTGCTTGAGTGTGTCCCAGCTGGAAGAGTCACCAGTTTAGTTGCGCTATCATACCTGAGAAGTCCTCCGGGATTTGTGGCAAATAACGGATCTTCTACGCTGCACTGAACGGGATCTATTTCCGAGTTTGCGAACAGTGATCCTGACGTAGTTCCTCCAGAACTGTAAGGCGGAGATGAGCCTATAATTTCCGCTTCACATTCTGCCGCTTGAGCAAGAAGGTCGAAGGTGGCTCTGTTAATCTCCCTCGGTGTAGCTGAAGCTGGGATAGTCTTGTAAAGATAATCGTTTCCACACGGAACTTGAATCGTATAAGGAAACCCGTCTGGAGTTGGCCCATACGGGTTTGTGACTGTTCCATCTGGGATTGTTATGGAAACCGGATATTGACCTTCTGTACAGATGATCCCTTCTGGACAATCTATGATGTAAGTGCTTTCAAGATTGCCCTGAACGGCACCACCAGGAAAATCACCACCGACTATGGAAAACCCTCCGAAATCGCCTAAAGCTGGGTCGGTTTGGCAGCATTTGATTTTATCACATGATGTAGCCATTACACGTCAACTGACTCTTCGATTATGTTGCAGATTGGCGCTCCGAAAGCTGGTTCCGGCTGAAGAACAGCCATAAGGCGCAACCCTCTGATTTTGCATGATCCAATGACTTCGACACGGACTTGAAACGTCCTTCCAATCCTGTAAGGGGATTCTGTGTTTGAATCGCAATCATCAGTCGGCTGTCCAAAAGGCATTTTGTGCTTATAGGTTAGCTTATACACGTCTCTTGAAACGCAGTTGCTTTCGTCTATGACACACTCACTTTCCTTTTGGCAGATAAACCAGTTATGCCACGGGACCCAACATGGATGCTGGTCTGGCTTGAAGAACACCTTGAAATCAACCCGCCCTTGAACGTCGCTTACATAAAGCTCTCCGTTCATCAGTTTTTTGATGTCGATTTGCGTATATTGGTCTGAGCTTCTGAACATGTCCGCGGTCTCGAACGTCCACTTAATTGGGATGTTATTTGCATCTTTTTTCCCCTCTCTCGAAAGCTCCCATAGCTGAATAACCCCGTCCCCAGTCATTACAAATTCAAAGCATCTCTCGTCTCCCTCTACGTCCCCCTTCAGTATTTGCAGCGTGTTCGCCCCTACCCATACCCCATCATACGAGGGAGGCGCCTTGTCTCGCATACTGGATAGAACATCGAAGTCCAATGCGACAAGACCCCTATGATATGTGCCGCGCGTACTGTGGACTGGAGAAGTCGTCATCAGCAGCCGGTTATCAAAGACGACTCCACTTGCGTATTTTAGAAGCGTTGGATCGTCCTTCGGAAGTACCCGGTTCATTTCTCGGGATACGGGAGTGTTACTCCACTGAGATGCAAAATCCCTTTGGCCTAGGACGAAGCTGCGGATCCCGTCTTTTGCCCGGTAGAACAAGTCTCCATTGACGTTTATTGCCGATGTTTGACTTTGCCCTCCATTGGTTAGCTGTGAAACGGACAGTATTGGGTTAGACAGGTCCTGCCATGTTGTTCTGTCTACCGGAAGGTCTAAAGCGAACAGAACCTCCGGAGTCCCAACCTGAACTGGGCCTTGCCCGAGTTCCTTTTCAAGGATTGCAACAGGCTTTAGAAACCGGATTTCTCCAAACCCTCCTGGAACAGTGAAGAATCCTCCGCCAGTTAGATAAGTGTTCTCTTTTGTATAGAGAATGGCATCCCTGTTTCTTTCCCCAGCCGTTCCAGAAGATCCGTAGACAATATCTCCAATCAGGAAAGTTTTGCCATCTGGATTGACCTTAACAATCCTGCCCAGATTGTATGTCATCATCTTCCCTGCCGTGATTTGCCCAAGACTCAGCTTGGACCTTTCCGCATTGGCGCCATCCCACAGAACAGGAACCGACTGTCCATCCTGAATAATGAGCCACTTCTCTGCCTGACAAAACCAAGATTGAGGACGAAGCGCAGGGTTCACGTCCCATATGATAACGCCTGTTCCAGAGGATACTGTGTTACCAGGAATTGCGTTTACATTGCGTATCTCAAGCGAAGTGGAGCTTAGAACACTAGCAATGCTATAGGTTGCCCCTGCAATCTCCACTTGGACGTTAGCCTTGATGTTGTCAGTGCTTGCAACGTTGATTCCTATTATCGTGTCAACGGCAGGAGTCACGAAATCGGAAGTAGTTAGAGTCTGGTTTCGTATTGTTATCTCTTTTACAACACTTGTGGCCCCAACTAGAGAGAACGAGAATAACCGACCAGATATGCTGGCAACAATATAAGCTGCCGCGTTGTCAGGCTGATAAAACTCACCGAATTGAAAAACACCGCCTTGAACTCTTTGCTGAACAACTGAGTTTGATCCAAAATCCATCACTCTCGGGCTGCGGGATGGCCTGTGAGTGATATATCCGCCCCTTATCGTGCAATTCCAAGCAAAGCTTAACTGGTCTCTTTTGAGCAAAGACGGCGCCCATCCGGAGTTGATTCCCCCAGTTAGTTCGAGGAACCCATCCCATACCGTGGTGTCTGAAGTTAATCGTACTCCTGCCATTGGATCATGTGGTCGATTCAGAAATCTTCAAGGCAACGATGTCTGCCTCTACCGCCCAGATTTGTCCAGTAGACGGGAGAGCAGATACAGAGCCCCATAGCTGAATTCTGTCGGTAGTCGATGTGGTTTTGTAAACTACTCCAGGCAGGTTGGTAGTTTGCGCCGTAAAATAGGCGGTCGTAACATCTCGCATCTGAAAAGTAGTCGAACTGTCATCCAGATTAAGGTTTGTGTTCAGTGTCTCTCTTAGCACCAACGTAAACGTAGGAACTTCATCCAAATAGGTGGCAGCTGCATAAGTCGCATTGAAGTAGTCAATTCGCGCCCTTGGAAAAATCAACCAAGTGCCGGCCTCGTTGAGAACTAGAGAGGGGTCCGTTCCCCCAAAGTCCAACAGTTCTGAAGTGACTTTCATGGGATATGGATCGCCAGACGCATATACCGTCAGCCGAGTGTGAGTCGTTACGGCTTGGCTACCTCCCGGAGAAACCCCAGCGCCTAACGCAATCGCGGACAAAGCCGCAGCATCATCTTCGAAGCCTTTCCATTGTAAAGTAACCTGTGTCGAACTTGGGATGGCAGTTACGACATAATTTGACCCTCCCTCAACATAAATTGGCTGTCCGACCACCATCCATGAAGAGTTTACAACATCTAAAAGGACGGTTGATCCAACTGAGGCGGGGACGGTATTTGCAATAGAAACAGTGGTATATGCGTTGAATCCATTAGAACCATCAACTCCAGGATCTCCATCGTTGCCAATGGTTCCAGGAACTTGAACAGTTTGAGGTGTGGTGCAGCAGGGGACGCAGGGTGTAGTCGCGCTCATAAGGTTTGCCTTGATTCAGTATAATTACTGAGGCAGTAACGTCCTAGAGCCGTTTCATGTCAAACGCAATAATAACCCAATACGGCTACGACTGGCCGGAAGATTCGCTTCAAATAGACATCGAGTTAGCGATGTTGCGAGACAATCTGTTTGCCGAGGGCAAAGCCGTCGAACACTTCAACAAAATAGAACGCCTTCTATGGCCTGAAGACGACGTTCATCGATGGAGCGAATTGGCCTTCAAAACCTTAGTAGAGGAAACTATCACGGTAATGATGGGGCCAGCTGACGCTGGGAAAACCTATCCTGCCGCCAAATGGGCTCTTATCGAATACTGGACGGATCCGGATAATACTCTCGTTTTAGTCAGTTCCACGGACGTTCGAGGGCTAGAACTGCGTGTATGGGGCGCCATTAAGGACCTTTTCAACCGAGCAAGAGACATTTACCCCCATCTGCCTGGAACCCCACTAGAGTCCTACCACTCGATATCAACCGACAAAATTACCAGAGACGACAAGGCCAGGGTTTTAAGGAAGGGGATCATTTGCATCCCGTGTATGCAGTCAAATCGATACGTTGGATTGGGGAAATACGTCGGAGTTAAGCAGAAACGCCTTAGACAAGTCGCAGACGAGTGCCAGCTGATGGGATCTAGCTTCTTGGACGCAATCCCCAACTTCCTAGGGAAGGACTATAAAGGGGTGTTTTTAGGAAACCCTCTGGATCCAATGGACCCGCTTGGGAGAGTTGCAGAGCCTGTCGAGGGCTGGGATAAGCAGGAAGAACCCGAGAAAACAACCACATGGAGAACGCGGTTCCATAACGGAATCTGCATTAACTTCGTCGGAACTGACTCCCCCAACTACGACCACCCCAGCTATCTGCCTCCTAGATATCCTTACATGATCAGCTGGCGGAAGGTTGATGCAGTCAAAAGCTTCTGGGAAGAGGACTCAATCCAGTATTATTCCCAATGTAAGGGGGTAATGCGATACGGGCTGGTCGGGCACAGGGTAGTTACGCAGCAGATGTGCAATCAGCATGGCGCGCACGAACCCGCTATCTGGGGAGGGGATAACGTTACTAGAATTTACGGGGTTGATCCTGCATACGGCGGAGAGGATCGCTGCGTGGGGGGCATGATTGAGTGGGGTCCGGATCGAGACGGGAAGATGATTCTGAAGGTCTATCCTCCAAGGGTAATCCCAGTAAAACCCGGAATTGCAGAAAAGCCAGAGGATCAAATTGCAGCAGAAGTCCAACGAGACCTGCAACGATTCAATATCCCAGTCGAGAACTGCTATTACGACTCGTTTGGGAAAGGAACTGTAGGACACGCCTTTGCCCTTCTTTTCGGGCACCAGACTCCAAAGCCAGTTGACTCTGGAGCTAGACCTAGCAGCCGTCCGGTTAGGTCTGATCTTCTCATATGGGATGAAGCAAAGCATCAGAAACGCCATAAGCGTTGTGATGAACACTATTCCAAGTTCGTAACTGAGATGTGGTTTTCCGTCCGTTACACGATTGAATGCAACCAAATGCGAGAACTCCCGCATGACGTGATGCTTGAGGGATGCTTGAGGGAATACGGAGTTGTTCAAGGCAATAAAACTGAGATCGAGAAAAAGTCTGATACCCGCAAGAGAATGGGGCGGTCCCCTGATTTGTTTGACTGGCTTGCCATTTGCATTGAGGGGGCAAGAGATCAAGGCTTTCAGATTGGGAATATCGCAGCAGACGCTGACGAGGCCGATCCGTTTGATGATTACTACGAGCAGGAAAAAGAGTTTCGAGACGTGTTAAGCAGAGCAACCCTACAGCACATATGACAAAGTGGATTCTTAGGAGCACGCATAAACATCCTCCAGGGGCTTTTCCGTATAAAGAACTGTGCGGCGGAAAGGAAATGTATTTTCCAGGAGACTACAGCTTCTCTGTTCAGCTTCAGTTGATACTTGCATATCGAAAAGCAAACAACTGCTCCAGAGCCACTATGGAAGAAGTTGCGGAAGACTTGCATACTTACAATTGCAACAGGCTTGGGAATGATCCCAAATGGTGCAGGCAAGTATCGGGGTCAGTGTCTATTGTTACAGCTTCTCCATCAAGCGTTCCCCCCATTAAGCGTCCAGGTGGATGCTCTACCTGCGGAGCTAGGATAAAGAAATGAACCCAATACAACAGGCCGAAGCCATGGCTTTTATATTGGCAGATTGGCTGGGAGACGGAGCCAAACCCGTAGATCGAGAGTTAGCTCAGTCTAGGGCAAATCATTGCATGAAGTGTGTTAAGCACCATGGGGGGCTATGGTGGGAGGTTGTTAAAGACCCTATCGCTTCTGCAATACAAAAGGCTTTAAGTGTGAAAAACAACATGAAGGTATCTGTTGAAAATGAGCAGGACCTAGCAATGTGCCTTGTGTGTGGGTGTGCAATGAGGCTGAAGGTACATGTTCCGCTTGAGCATTTTGTTTCAACAATTACAGACGATCAAATGAACGAGTTCACAAAAGCAAACTGCTGGATACCAATGGAGATTAAAAATGAAATTCACTGATGCGAGAAAAGCACTGGATACGATTCGTGCTGGCGATGATGTTGAGAGGGTCCGATCCGAAAACCGGCGTCGGATAAACGATTTATTTAACGGAGTTCCACCAGTTTCAAAGGAGGACGCTAGCAAATGGAACCTCAAGATAAACGTCAATTGGGGGGAAGCCTCTGTTCTGAATCATCACGCACGAAGGCAATACTATAACGCCTTCCTTAAACCATCCATCTACTTCCGAATTCGCCTAGTAAACGGTCCAGTTCGAGAGTCAATGGATTGGGAGACATTCATTACCACGGCCATCAATCGAAAGATGAAGGCGAACAGGACCTTCTACGAACTCTATAAATCAAAGTTCGCCTCTGTTGTCTCCCACGGAATAGGGGCATGGATCTGGCCAACAGCAGAGGGATGGGTTCCTCGATTGGCCTCCATCGATAAGCTACGAGTCCCTACTGATACTCGCACAGCATTGGATAACTTAGTATGGTTCGCCGAAAGACGTAACTATACCATAGGGGAACTGTCTGAAGTAGCCTTTGGCAAACATGCACGCAAAGGATGGAAAAAGGGCGCGGTTAAAAAGATACTCAAAGAATACCATCAAATTAACTGGGAAACCGATGAACAAGTTGACTGGGAGAATCAGCCTGAACGAAGCTCCGAAATCTACAAGCAGAATGGAGCGTTCTACTCTGGAGACGCGGTGCCGACAATTCGGCTCTGGGAGCTTTATTTCCTGGATGAAGATGACAACAAATGGAAGCTCAGGGTCATTCCAGACAGGGAAACTCGCGGTGCTGAGTGGGACGAGTTCCTCTTCGATAACGGCGACACGCCAGTTGCTGAAGACCTATCCCAGATCCTGCACATACAGTTTGGGGATTTGTCCTCAACCGCACCGTTCCTGTACCACAGTGTTCGATCACTGGGTTTCCTTCTCATGGAACCATGTTTCTGGACCAACCTGACAAGGTGCAGGCTGATGCAGCACATGTTTGAGAATTTCAACACTATATTCCGGTCTTCCGATCCAAATGGAAGGGGTAGGGCTAACTCAGTTGAGCTTTTTGACCGCGCATTTATACCAGAGGGTATTGGGATAGTTCCACAGAGCGAGAGGCACCAAATTGACGGCAATCTTGTGCAAATGGTGATGTCTCAGACTCGGCAGCTAATGTCTGAGGCGTCTATGTCCTATACACAGGAGATAGATAGCGGAACACAGAAAGAGCAGACTGCTTATGAGACCTCAGTGAAGCAGTCCACTGTCAATGCAATGCTGACCGGCCTCCTTGCAACTGCTTTCCAGTATGAGACCTATTCGCATAAGGAGATTTGCAGGCGCTTTACGATCAAAGACAGCAGTGACAAGGACGTTCAGGAGTTTCAGAAAGAGTGCAAAGACTTTGGGGTTCCTGAAGAGTGGCTTGATGCGTCAAAGTGGGACCTCGATCCAGAGGTTCCGATAGGCGCCGGCAATCCCATTGCAGAGCAAACCCAGATTCAGCAACTGATGCAGGCACGCCCGATGTTCTCTCCAACGGCACAGCAGGAGATCCTGCACATGTTCGCCAATGTGATGACTGGAGACCCGAAGACAGCAAAAAGATGGGTGCCAACAGAAGGGAAACCACAGATTTCCGAGGCAGGAAGAGATGCCGAGTTTGCCTTTGCCACCTTAATGAATGGCGTTCCTGTCAGAGTAAGAGAGGAATTGAATATCCCCGATCAAGTTGAGGTATTCATAGGGCTGTCTGCTGGTGTAATCTCCAGAATCGTTCAATCCGGAGGAAACGCCAAGATGCACGAGGTTATAGGGATCAGAACTGTTGAGGCACATGCCAAACAACTCATTCAGCAACTAGCCCAAGACACAACACAGATGCCCAGAGTTAAACAGTATATGGACTCTCTTGGGAAACTGATGAATGAGGTAAAAGGATTTGAACAGAGGTTGCAGGAAAGCCAGCAGTCTCAGATGGATCCAGCAACTCAGGCCAAGCTTCAGGCAATGCAGATGGAGTCCCAGGCAAAGATAAAGAGAGATGCGATGCAAGCTGCTGCTGAACAAGTTCGCAAAGACACCGCGGCAGACGCAGAGCAGGAGAGGAAAGACGCCGCAGCGGCTGCTGAGATCGACCGGAAAGACCTCATAGAGATGGAGACCCAAAAGCCGAAAGCTTAACAAATACCCCCCCTGCACTCACAGGGGGGGCTCACCCTTTCAGTCCGATGCCTTGTCGGGACAAACGTCAAGGCAGGGTGATTGATCTTTATGGTTTGCGTATGGTATCCAGAAGGTTCTGGATCTCCGTTGCAGCAACTTGAGCATCCTTGTTGGATACATATTTCCTAAGAAGCGACAACACGCTATCTATAGCGCCAGCTTCCTGCTGCTTGTCCTTCATGAATTTTACAAGTGCTTCATCATAAATCTTCCCTTCAGGAACGCTGGATTTGATGAACTCTCGGATTGCTTCAATGTTCTGGGCAAGCACAGTTCCTGATTTTTTGTAGCTACGCATCCTGCCCCATACACCTAAAGCCCCCACCAGCAATCCGCCAATAATACCACCGGATCCGGGAAGAAATACGTTGGCAATGCCGCCAATCATCTGGGCATCCGCAATGGCATTGGTGCTAGGAGTGAAGATATAGGTTGGGACAGTGCTTGTTACAGAAACCGTTTCGTACTTTGGAATAAAGATTTCGTTGGTTTGTTTAACAATCTGTCCGATCTGGTTGGTCACAGATACAACCGCAATGTTTGTTTCCCAGACTTCATTGGTGACTACTGCAACCTGAGTAATCCAGTTGGTCTGCGTATTGAAGATAACCTGTTCAAATTGTCCGGGAGGCTTGTTCGTAGCGCATCCAACTAGCGACAGGGCGATGATTGATAACAGAATGAATTTGTATGGTCCTTGCATTTGGTTCCTTTTTGTTGTGGTTTTTACTATGGTTTCAGGGGCTGCGCGGATTGGTTCCAGCCTCGGCTTCGCCCTAGATCTATGGCATCAGTCTGCTTTTCCAGCATGTGAAGAGTCCCTTCCAGATTCGCCACCTTGGCCCGCGTAACAGCCGCTTCCTCACTCATTTCATGGACACGTGCGAAATTGTGGTCGGTTTTGGCTTCTGTGATTCCGGCCAGCCGCGCAGTCTCATTCACGATTGCTGTAATTCCCTCAATGCGGCTCGATGCTCTAGCGTCTGCCGCTTCAAGAGGTTGTTTTACGGTTTGAATGTGGTTGTAGCCGAATGCGACCATGGCTACTGCGGTTGCAACCAATGCTGGCCAGTTGGCTGGCTGATGTTTGGTTGATTGGCGGATTAGTTCTGACAGACGATTGAAACCGTCGCCCATTTCTTTGCGAGTATCGCTGACCTGACGGAACAATTCGGCATCATTAGCCATCAGCACTTTGATGTGTGCTTCGTGCTCTGCTATGGCAGCTTCAGATGGCTTTCTGTCGTGCACCATGTTCAATACTCGACTGCGTTGACCGTTTTCATCTCCTGACGGATCCTGAACGTTCCGAAGGATTGAGTGCTGATTACAATGACTTCAACCGAGTCCAGTTTTACCCAGTTGGTTCCGGTCTTTCCTTCAATGTGCAGCGTCAGTTGCGGGTTTTGAAGCCGCGTCAGTGCCGATGGGCTTCCGGGTGCATCTTCGGCAACTGGTATGTAGGATATTTCGTTGGAGAAATCGCTTTCCAGCTGGTTCGTTCCGATGGCTGTTACAGCGAAGAACTGTTCAACGTCATACTCCAACCCGTTCACTGTGAGGTTTGTGGATGGCCCTGCGTTGGTATTCTGAACATAGAGTCCAGCGTTGGTTCCGATATACACCCTGTATGATGCTACACCAGAGTCCGGACTGGGATCCCATGCGAGTGTGACAGAAGCTTTCTCGTCTCCTGTCATTATCAACGGAAGGGGAAGCGGTTGACCGTAGGAAATCTTCAGCATGACCCAGAAGCAGATGGCTAACACAATCAGCCATACAACGAGTTCCCACTTTGTTTTTTGGCTGATCTTTTTCATGTGTCATATCCGTAAACGTGAAACTCTCTGCCCAACTCTACACCACGGTTGTCTTTCAGGATGTTTTTTATTTTTACCTTAAACCCAGCCGCCTCCAGCTTGGAGCTTATTTGAAACGGGTCTGCCATAGCCGTATGAACTTCCATCAAGATTGTTTGGTATTGGCGTAAAGTGTCCAGTGAAGCACCGTGTATTATTGGGCCTTCTGCCCCTTCACAATCTAGTTTCAATATGCCGCCGTTGATATTGTGTGCGGCTGTTAAATCATCCAGTGACATTTGGGGCAGGGTTGTTCCGGATTCAGCGCCGTAATGAAGCCTGCTTGCTCCATTGTTTTTGTACTTCGGGTTAATGGATATTGTTTTTGTCTCGCTATGCACAGCGGCATGAACCCATTCGATGTTATTGCAATGGTTGGTTTTCGCATTTGATGCGATATACCGCCCACTCTGAAAAGGCTCGTAAGCGAACACTTTGTTTGCTCCTTGCTTGGAAAAATAAACAGCCGTTTCTCCGAAGTATGCTCCGACATCAACAACGTCCAAACCGTTCACATCTACCGAATACGCTCCTGCTTCGATCTCGCTAAAAACTTCGTGTAGATGCTCTTTGTTAGAAATCCAGTTTTCGTATTCTATCGTTATCCCTAGATCGGTGTTTATCATTACGCTCATATCAGCACTTTCTTTTCGTGCCATAATTGAACGTCCGAATAGTGAAGCTCAAGATTTTGGTCTATGAAGAAGTTCACGTCTTCGGCTATTTCGTCGTAGTGGAATTTGTAATCCAGAAAGACGTTTCCGTAATAAAACCCCATGCCAGAGACGGTATCAGGCAATGGGTCTAAATTCTTCAGTCCAGCGATTTCTTGGTCAGTATAGCATCGGGTTTTTTTTCCGGGCGTTAGGTGCATCAACACGTTTTGCATGTCTCTGCTGTTCGTTTCGCATTGAATACGGTAGTTGCCTATAAGGTTGATCCCGCGCTGGTCGGATTCTGCGATTGTGTTGGCCAGCTTCCGAAGGTCGTATTGTGGATCAATGATTAGATCGTCGTCCCACCATAGCGCTCTGACTTTGCCATTATGTTCGATCTTGCCTTGGTCTAACTTGTGTTTGAGTTGCTCCAAGACATGGGTTCTGGCTTGTGTGACCCCTTTACCTGTTACGGTTACTGGGAAAAAATGCCTGCCCAACAGTTGAGGAAGCATGGCCAGCCGCCAAAGCGTGTTGATTTCGGCTTTGCCGCTAGACGTTGGAACAATGAGAATAAACAACTCCTCAATGTTTATTGCAGTGCTCACGTTATTGGCAGATCGTTTAGGTCTTGGGCGACTTGAGCATCTTGGGCCTCTCGTAACTGTAGGTTCTCATAGATAATAACAGTTCCTTTGAGATAGTTGATGATGTTGGTTTTTGCCTCTGCGGCATTGGCCGCACCAAGTGCAGTAAGAATCCTTGGTACGTGTACGTCCGGTATAGTTAGTGTGATTTGAGCCATGATGTTTTCACTCTAGTTCTTCAACCACAATGTTAGCATGTTGGATGTGTGAAGTGTCTGCTGGATTAGTGTTATCTATAATTACATCAAACCAATATTGTTGGCCAACCGTAAGTCCTTCTACCACGGAAAGGTAAGGTCTGCTCATCCAAGCATTTGGTTGGCTCTCCCAATTACTAAGATCAGGAGTACCGGGACATTGTGTTCCTTTTCTGGCTTCTTGATAAACTGGAACACTGCCATCTCCGTATTGCAAAAAAGTAACGCACTGACCAGACGTTTTTGTGCCAGTAAACCTTCCGCGCATGGTTGCAATCACTCTGACTGTTCCTGTGGTTTTGGGAACGAGTGTTAAACCGTATCCAGCATGAACAAAGCGAAGCTGTGTGCTTACAGTGGCAAGGTTGGATGTGTAGTTTCTGTTTGGAACAGCCCCGCTTGGCGCATCAGCAAGCAGTTGCAAGGTAACATCCATCTTGGATGCTTCTGACAACAACGGAAATCCGCTGGCAGTTGCATTTGCAACAATTGTTTCTGCCGGTTCGATTGCCATTACGGAGATTGCGGATCTTGTTCTTCAGCGTAATAACTACTTTGCCGTATCCGGACGTTGAACGCTGTATTGCTGCGGTAAATAATTGAGGCATAATACAATGTACCGGGTGTTAAACCATTTATTTCTGCATACATTGCGAATGCATTTGAATAGGACACTGCTATGTCACTTTCTTGCTCTGAAGACAAATAAGCAAGGTGTGAACCGTCAGGGGCAGCCGTGTTTTGAACTGGGATTGTTCCAGTCCCGTACGCTAAGGAAACTATAACTTTGTTGGAAAAGTAAACAGGCTGCATTCCGCCAGCGACGTAGATTTTCATTTGCCCCGTAGTTGCTGGAGTGAACTGAACTCCTTGTCCGGTATAAACACCCGTAATACTGTTTGTCTGCAAACTACCGACGTAAGTGGCATAGCTGCGATTCGGCGTTACCACCGCGCCTCCTGCGCTCTTGTTGCACAACAACTGCAACAGAAGGTCCACCTTGTTACGCGCAGCCAGTTTGGGGAATCCGCTGGTTGCGGCATCCTGCATCAAGGTTTCTACGTTGCACGTAGCCATTATGCGTTTCTCCCTAGTGCTGTTTGGAAATTCTCCATCGCCGTGTTCCACTCAGACGTATATGCGCTTACGTCAGCACTCCAAAACGCGAAGAACCCAATAAAGCCCGTGTACCACAAACTGCTTGGGCTAGTAGTAAAGCGGTTTAGAATTCCATACTCAGCAGTGGGATCTGCGGTCATATTCCCTGCTTGAGCAACCGGACTAGATGAGCCTTCTACCCCCCGCACAAACACTCTGAACTGCCCTCCTTCCGTGCAAGTCATCAAGACAGTTCCTGTTTGGTTGGATCCACCGATGTTCTGTGCAAGTGTGTCAGGGGTTCGGCACAAAAGCTGAGTCGCTGAGTTATGTCCAAGTTCCCTTGGGGAATTCGCTGGACCTAAGTATGCGCTTATGACTTGCGGAAAACCACCGGGTCCAGAGGCAACTTCCACCTTATAGCACGACAGGGAATAGTTGTTTGTTGTGACTGCTTTAGTGATTCCAGTTCTTCCGTATGAATCGGTTCCGTTGGATTTTACACCCTGATCACTGACAACCAGCGTGTTCACCCAGTTAATCTCATACGCAGTAGGATCAACAAGGTTGTAGGCGAACTTAGCCTGTGTCCCACCAACAATGGGATACAGTGCAACCCCATTGTCCCACAGCGGAGCAGTTGTTTTCAGTTCCTCCACCAGTGCGATGATTGCGGCCTGTTCGGTTGCGTCAGTGATGCCCGCCGTGGAAATGAACAAAGCCGCATCGGCATCCACGGCATTGTAATCACACATCAACTGTAGGAACGCGGTTTTCTTGTCGTTCTCGGCCAAGAACATGAACTGGGATGTGGCTGCATCGGAAAGGATCGTTGATGCAGCCGTAGTTCCCGCGTTGATGTTGACCAGCAGTTGAAGAAGGATGCAGGCTTTGTAGCGTTGATCCGCTATCTTCGCAAATCCAGCCGTGTTCGCCGCCAGCATGAGTGTATCCAGATCATCAGCAGATCCAGATGCCTCATAGATGCTTTGGAGCATCACTTGCAGCTTCTGCTGTTCAGATAGCTTGCTGAATCCGCTTAACGCGGCAGTCTCCAGAATAGTTTCGGCCAAGCATGTAGCCATTATGGATTGGCGATGTCACACGCCTTCTGACAGATGCAGTCCCACACTGATCCATCGGACAGGAACAGGTATTCGTTGGTTGCAGCAGAAGCCAGAAGTTGTGCTGCCGTGTCAGAACCGCTCTCCCAACGCTGAGCGAGGGCAACTAGCACGCTCCAGGCATCGGTTTCAGACAGTTCTGTAAATCGGTTTGCCGCCGCAGCAGCAAGTAGGGTTTCGGCGTCGCAAGTAGCCATACCTCACCTTTCTCAATGAACCCCACTTCCCGCAAGCATATTGCAGGAAGCAGGGCCATGAACCCAAAAACTACTGAACGTAGTCTTTTGCCCGTCCAAGCTGGCACCTCAAAAGGGTCCATGCCTTGTCTAGGCGCTGACAGTCGAACAAAACTAGCGACTTTACAGCCTCAAGCTTGTCGGTGATTGATCCAGGATCCGCGGCGCCGGCCGAATCCGCGTTTGCATAGCAGATTGCTATTTTCGCTGCACACAGTTGATCTTCATTCATGTATGCGGCAATTGCATCCGCATCCTCAATCAACGTTGTTTCTAAAGCCGCGGTGTAATCGGTTCCTCCAATTGCCGCCAACTCTAAAGCCATTGCGTGAAGCTCTAGCGCCTTTTGCTGTTTTGGATCAAGAGATCCACCATTTCCAACTCCGGTGTAAGCCGCTGCGTTTTCAATCCAGGTTGTAGAAGTGCATGTAGGATTAGCCATTTGTTTCCTTTCTGGTTCTTGTAAAACCACAAAGCCCTAAAGCGCCCCCCCAAGTACGGGGAGGCGCCATAGGACAAGGTAGCGATTAACCTTCGCAGAGGGTGTTGTACGGAGTCAGTTCCTGATAGGCAGTTCCAGTTCCACCCATCACAATGTCGGCAGCGACGCGAGGAACGTTAACAATGCCCTGCGGCTCGCGCTTGGCAATGATGATCATTTCGATCTCAGGGTAGATGGTCTTGACGCCCATCTCGTATTCCCCAAGGAAGAAACCTTTGTTCTTCTTCACGTTGTCGTGAGGGCAAACGGTTCCGGTGTTGATGTCCCAAGCATCGAAGTAGTCAGGGTTTTTCCAAGACCACTTGCCCATGAGGGAACGGGCAAGCCCGAATTTCATGGTGTTGTTCACAGAGGTAATATCACCGACATACACCTCACGCGCTGCGCGGTTGTAGACGTGATACATCTGGTAGGTTGCGTTTTTGTACTGATCCGAGAACACCGGCTTCTTGCCGACAGTAGCGGCTTCGTTCTCATACGGCCAGATCCGGCGCAGCTTGCCTCCTCCAATATGGTTGAAGCGCAACGGCGCCTTGTCCACATGGAACAACCAGTTGCCAACTCCGCTCATCACTCCATAGGCGTAGAATTTCCCGCCCTTCACGAAGTCAGCAGCCTGATACATACCCGTCAGTGCCGGGTTTGCATTTGCCAGATTGCGCTGAGTCTGGATGTCGCAGGTGATCATAAACTTGCCGTTCGGAACGAATTCCTTGTTATGATACCCGTTGTACATCAGGTCCTCGATATGGTTGTCCAGATACTCCATAGACAACTTTGATGTGGGCAGATTTCCAACCCCACCGAGATCGAGGTTTAGACACCCTTCAGTGAAAAGTGTGTCCGGATCCGAGACAGTTACCTTGGTGTTGGCCGATCCGCAGATGTGAAGATAATCTGCTTGTCGCATCGATAGGATACGAAGGAAGTCAGAAATAATCTCTTCCGGTTGGTTCTGAAGCCCTTCCACGACAGCCGCGAGTTGCGCCCTTGCCTCCTGGACGTGTCGAAGCTGGTCGAAGCAAAAGACTGGGGTACGGTAATCCTGATGATACTTGACGTATTCATCTCGGGTGGATCCCCAGCCCAGATACTTCGGAGTCGGATCGCAGATGTTGGTAATGCAGGAATCTGAATCCATTTCCTCCCAACAACCTGTGTCGTTGGCACGAGTAACGTGGACACGATCCCACTTGTGGACGTGGCCCGTGAACGCTGGCCAGGTCTTTGTTTGATACATGTTCGAATACAGGTAGTTGTGAGGATACCTGTCTTTGGCCAATTCTTTGTCCCAGTTTTCGAGACGCCGAAAGAGGTAATCATTAAATTTATCGCAGTTTACAGCCATAAGCCTGTTCAGTTGATTGCCCAGTTGTGGGCAGATTATTGGTGATGTTAGCGAGGCGCGGGACCTCATTGGCCAGAGTGGCCACACCGCTCATGCCCCCGAGTGGAGAAGGGGCTTTCTTACGCACTCTTACCGTGGGCGACCCTCCCAATGGAGGCACGGTCAATACGCCATTACCCAGTGAGGTAGTCCATCCGTACTATTACGTCAAGGGCTGCCCAAGAAAATGGAATCCAGATCCAACAGTCAAAAGTGGGACATTGGCTGTTTTTCGCAACTACGTAGTATTACGGAGCAAAAAGCAGTTGCATGGTCATTAACTGTGGTGCAACCATAATTGCCCTATGATACCTACTCTAAGAAGGCGGATTATCGCAAACTCAAACGGTCGGCAGTGCATTATCTGCCACAAAATCCCGAAATGGACGAAAAAGGTCAAAGACTGCCATCACATAACCTACACGGCAGTTTGTCAGTGTGGTTCCAGAGCGTTTGCAGAGGGACCCAAATTCCTTGCGGTCCAGGACTGGAACGCAAACCCAATAGGAGGAACAGATCAGCATGAATGAAAAACAAACAGATGTACCAATCCGAAGCACATGTTCTGTAGCTAAGGACCTAGGGATCAGCGACACAACTCTATGGAGATGGCGTAAATACGGGTGGCTGCAAACTGTAAACATAAATGGGCGCCCTTTCGTTCTTATGGATTCCCTGAATGCGTTTATTGAGAGAGCCAAGACTGGAGAATTTAGCCAAACAAAAAAGATGCCGCCCAATTGCAAAACGCCAACAACCAATGAAAACACCAACTAAAAACAAAACACGAGAACTGTTGGGGCTGTGGGCGCGGTGGGCAGACATGGCAGATGATGTCAGGAACGAGTGTACCTGCGACAGAGAGGGGAGGTTGATTTAAATGAGTGACAACCTCAGCAACATTCTTGCAGAAACAGAGTCCAAACTCGCAACTGCGGAGCGTAGACTGGAGCAGGCAAAGGTCGAACTGGAGACAGAGACAGCACTGTGTAAGGCGGCAATAAAACAGTCCGCAATCAAGCAAGCAGAACTGGAGCAGGCGCAGCGGGAGCTAGAGCACCTGAAGAAGAATGAGGACAGACGCATTGACCGTCTCTGCTATAGAGGCAACACAGTCAAATACATCTACGACAAGCTCAACAACTACAAGAAAATCATTGATGATTGCTGCGCTCAATTCCAGATGGACGGCAATACGTCTGTTGTGGATTTGATTGGCAAACAGAAAGCTGAACTGGAGCAGGCGCAGGTAGACCTCAAGCAGTCACGAACTTGGATGGAGCATTCTGGAACGTGCAGATGGAGAACCCATTGGAACTACGCAGGTGTCTGCGACTGTGGCTTGTCTGAATGGATTACGAAAATGGAGAACAACCAATGAAAACTGAAACAACAACAACAACAACAGCAGAGGCGGCAATCGTGGACGCTTTAGGGTTTCGGGCTCCTCACAGGCAGATTGAACAGTTGATCAAGCACCTGCGTAAATTTGCAGTGGGACTAGAGCAGGCGCAGGCTGTGATTCGTGACCGTGACGAGAAAATAAATCGTCATGGCGCGATCCAACTGGAGAAGGACGCAGAACTGGAGCAGGCGCAGGCGCGAATAACTCAATTAGAGGATCGCCTTAAACCCCAACCCACCCTTTCATGGCCAGCCAACTGTCGCGGAATATGACTATGAAAACACTAAGCAAAACAAGTGAACCACAAAGAGAAACCCAACTCAGCATAGCTATAAATCGACTTGAAAAGCTGACTGAGGAACACGGGGAGATTCAGATCAAAATAACGCACCAGCTTCAAGACGTGCTCACACCAGATCCTCCGACACCCTGCAAAGAGGAGACAGGGTGCGACAGGAACCCAGAGCCACCTGCTGTCGCAAGGCTGCGGAACATCACAGAAAGGCTGGAAGTGATAGCGGGCCGGTATATGGAACTCTGCCAGCGAATTGAAGCCTAACTATAAGGCCAGCAACGGAGGCGACGGGAACGGTGAAGATTAACAACAACAAACAGCTAGAAAACTACTATTATGAAAGACAAACCAAACACAATAAGCATTGATGGGACTGAATACGTTCGTAAGGACACGCAGCAGGCGGCATACGAGGATGGGCACAGGTATGTTATTGTCCGGTCCAAGGACAGCGGTTGCTGGGCGGGGTGGGAGACGGCGGTGGAACATGACCGCTTTCTTGGTCAGACTAGGCTCTCCAAGGCGCGTCGTTTGTGGTATTGGGATGGGGCGGCAACTTTGTCGCAGTTGGCGATGGAGGGTGTAAAGAAGCCTGAGAACTGTAAGTTCCCCTGTGAGGTGGACACGGTTGAGGTGCTGGGTGTGTGCGAGATCATCTATGCGACCGAGGCTGCAAGGTTGTCCATTGCTGGGGTGAAGGTGTGGGAGGCGTGATGGAAACTGAAGATATGCGCGGCGACGGCTTCGGCGGCGGCAGCGGCGTCGGCGGCGGCGCCGCCGAAGCCGTCGCCGCCTTTGAAGGCAGCGGCTTCGGCGGCGGTCACGGCTCCGGCGACGGCTGCAGCTACGGCTCTGGCGACAGCAGCGGTCACGGCGACTCCCCCGGTTCCGGCTACGGTTACGGCTGCTACTGCGGCTGCGATGGGGATGCCCAGGCCCACGATAACGGTTACGGCTCCGGTTCCGCTAGAGGCCGACAAAGCTACGACGGCACCGGCGGCGATTACCCACGGAGGAAACGATGACAACAGAACTTTACATTATGGCTCTTGCCCTTGCGCTTGGGATGTTTGCTGCATACCTGATTACCGTGATCCCGGCCTTGTGAGAAGGACACAATCTCCATTCGCGAATAGCGTATGAAACCTCAAATAACCAGAGGAACTATGAAAACACCTGATCAACAAAAGAGGATAGATCAAATCATGGACTGGTTTGACTTCGCTAGTGTTGCAACCACGATGAAAGCGTTGGGCTGGAAGTGGGCGCAGCTTGATGGCGGCAGGGTTCCTGACGTGTCCGAAATCCGCGAGTTTGCCAGGGAGCGTCTGGAGGAGGCCAGTTGTAGAAAGTCAAACTACAGTGCTTGTGGAGGGTTTGAGGCTGAATACGACCCAGACAGTTCTTCCCTCAGTCTGAGGTTCTGTGTTGATGAATGGACTACAGAAGAGCAAATTTAGGAACACCAATGAAAACACCAACACCTAGAACGGAAGCGGCCAGACCGTTACCAACCACTACTAGCAATCAGGCGCCCAATTGCTACAACTCTACCTTTACAGAGTAACCGAGCAACAGAGTAACTCACCAATAGAAACTGTTGTGGACTTGTGGATGTCCACTGTGGACTTGTGGACTTTTGTGGACTCAGGGCGGCCTTCGCTACCAACTCGAACTGATACTTTTTGGAGGGGGATAAAAATGGAGAGACTCTAACACCCCCCCCGAGGGCACAGGGGGCCCCCACCCCCATCCCGCCCCCACCCCTTCAGCCTGCCTCTTCTGCCTCATCTGTGGACACAGCCTCCTCCCCCTGGATGTCCTCAGGATCGTCCAGGCGGCCTTCGAGCTGGGTCGGTGGTGCGACTGGACCTCCTGATCTGCCCAGAGGCGCCAGAGACCTCCCTTTGGCTGGATGACGGCGCTGATCGGCAGCAAGGGCGCCTGCTCTACTGGTCTCCTGCGCCTGATCCTCCTGCTTCTGGAGCATCCCCCTGATGCGCACCAACTGTTCCAGCTGATCAAGGTCTTCAGCCCTGTCAATCCGCACGCCAATGCGCTCCAGATGGTATGCAGTTGATGCCTGAGGGGGTTGCGGCAGGTGTGCAGGTGATAGGTCGGGAGTGAGGTTGTGCTCGCGTTCGAGTTCTAGGCGATTGGTGCGGGAACGTTTCCAGTTTTGCTCTTGGGACCAGCGTTTGACGGTTTGATAGTTGATATCAAGCTTGCGGGAGATATTGGCGAGGGAGCCCATGCCATTGATGTAATCCTTTTCGGCTTGGACCTTCTTTGATTGAGGGTATTGGTATGCCACGGTTCGGTTCAGTATCATTACGGACTGGTTTTGGCTAGGGATTTGTGGTATTGAATGGACGGGGATCGGTGGGGAAAACCTAACTAGAAAGAGAAAGGCAAAGCATGAGTGACAAGATAAAGCTAACAGTGGAAGACGGCAGGCTGCATACGCCTCACGCAGTTATGACAGACGGGGTTCGCGGCTTCCTGATTGGGGACGACGTTGAAAAGGATGTGATTCTTGTGGCGCAGTATCCTGAAGGGGATTGTGACACAGTTCGATGGCCTAAACCTGACCCGTTCACGCTTCGTCGTGCGTTGTATGATGCTCGTGAGATGGGAATCATTCCTGACGTGTTGAGTGTGCTTCTTCCGGATGGCACTGAGTTCGAGATTTAACCTAACTAGCTAGAGAAAGGATAGAGATGAAGATGATTAAATTGCCAGTGAGTGGGAATATCCCCACGAAATACCAAGATTGTATTCCAGTGATTGAGCATTTGTATTTGGCGGCAGCAAAGCGTGATCAGATGGAACAGTCTGAACAGGTTCAGATGGATCGCGGCATTGCACAGCTACGCAGGTCGGTTCATGAGCTAGTGAAAGCGATTG
>Ga0307378_10001124_pt1 | contig 44295 bp, 43 predicted proteins | sample UN1MG_FD_202238 | JGI IMG/M metagenome (GOLD analysis project Ga0307378, IMG submission 202238) | Soil microbial communities from Risofladan, Vaasa, Finland - UN-1 | ecosystem: Environmental > Terrestrial > Soil > Coastal area > Acid sulfate soil | place: Finland: Risofladan, Vaasa | collected... | reverse complement strand
ACACTTAGTTCTTTCATGAATTCGGTATTATTTAAATACTTTTCAACTAACATATTTATCATCTGAGATTTCTCTTGAGTACTCATACCTACGATAGAACCAAGTATTACATGCTTAATGTTCATTATTTCATATTTCATCAAATAATTCCTTAGAAAAATTCCCATACTCTTAGGAGAATACGATATGATTTTTCCAATTAGTTTTATATATGTATGGAACAATGCTCTCTCAATATCTTCTATTGTATAGGTATTAAAACTGAGACCAGGATAAAATTTACTTATATATTCAATAAATTCTTTGATATCAGTGATTTCTCCTAATTTTTTTAGTGTTATTTCATCCATTATTAATTGTTTTAGAATTCCAATTTTTATAATAGTATAAGCGTAAGAATCAACAATAACACTCGTAGAGCTCACCCAAAAAGGTATTTTATTAAGTAATTGAAAAAGGGTATTATTAAGCTGATGGGGTGGGGATCTTCGTCCAAAGTAAAATTCCTACAATTAAACCATAAACTGCTAATGCTTCACATAAGGCAACAACCAAAAAGGCTTTGAAGAAAGCCTCCTCTCGTTCCGAAAGGGCGGAAATTGCAGCTGTACCAACAGTTTTCATAGCCCATGCACTTCCAAGTACCGAAAAACTCACGGAGATTGCTACACTAATAGCTAATGCTATAGTCGTTGTTGAATCATAGTAATCAAAAGTACTAGGAACTTGAGCTGCCACAAAAGAAATAATTCCGTTACTTGTAAAAATTACTAATAAAACCAACACCACTTGAAATAACCCTAGGCACAAATAAAATTTATGTTTACCATTCATCTAATTTACATCCTTATTTTTATTTAAAAAAAATACTTATTTAAATGAGAATAGTAAAGTTTTGCGTATAAATCTTCTCAATTAGAACATATTTTAATTGAACGAATACGATTGATGATCAAAGTGATTGAGATAAATAATATTATAACCAACATTTTGTATTAAATTCAAGAAAAGAGAATCTAATAGATAAAAAAACATTACAGATCTTGATAGCGGGGTGATTCTAAAACCCAATTCACTGATAAAGCAAAATTCTAATTTCGTCTGCTATATCATGCATTCTGTCGCAAAGTTGTTCAAGTAATACAATACTATCTCTTAGACGTAAAAGAATCCTTACATCTAAACCTTCATTAGAGTACAAAAATTCAAGAAATTGCCTATATATAGTATCAATTTCATTTTCTAACTCATGTATTGTTGTTGTGTTTTTAAACACTGCATCTGGATTGTCCCTTAGGCTTTTTATTGTTGATTTCAAAACATCAGCCATCTCAATTGTTTTATTAATCAACTTCTCATATCTATTTGTTATTTCTTGGTTATCCTTAGCTATTATTTTAATATTGGGAAGCATATCCACAAACTCCAAAGGATAGTTGAGGACGTTGTCCATTTTTAAAATTAGGGATATAAAATTTCCTAAGCCAGCTCCGGATTCAGAAAAATTTTGAATTAACTGTATTTTAATTGCGTCTGCATCTTCTTCATTTAATTGCATCTTATTCTTCTTCTTTTCAAGTGAAGCTTTATTTTTCTCATAATCTTCTGCCCATCTATTGTAAAAAACACCCATATCACTGAGCACAGAATAAATTATCCTGGAATGTTCTATAAGCATTGCTATAATTTCTTCCTTTATTTTATTCATGAAAATTCAACTCAAATATTTAATTAACTCTTATTATTATAAAAATTAGATCAATAAAAAATATAGTACTTAAAGAAATTTTAATATATTTCTAATTTAATCTATATGTAAAATCAAAAAAAAATTTAAAATTCCTCTTATATCATTCTAATTATTTAAAAATCAAATGAAGATTAGACATATTAAAAGGTGAAAATCAAACTCAATGAAGATCAGGGAGAAAATTAAAAAATGGAAAGAATACTCAAAATTATCTGATTTAGGAATTATTGCTAGGAGAAAGTTCTTTAACAATGCTTTTGATGGCGCATTAACTTGTGCAGGAATTGTAAGCGGGATTTTTATAATATTTCTAGCAGAGCCATTTACATTTGAAGCCAAAGATGTTCTCATAACTGGGTTTGCAACAGCTTTAGCAATAGGAATTAGTGGTTTGTGGGGTGCGTTTCTTTCCGAAGAAGCTGAACGTAAGAAAAAAGTCTCAGACATGAAGAAGGATATGGCGATTGTTGAAGAGGAAGCTGAAAATCCGGAGTTGAATAATAAAAAAAATAAAAATAGGAAAAATAAGAAACCTAGAACATTACTAGAACGAGCTGAGAATTATGCGACAATTGTAGCATCTTTAGTAGATGGAGGTGCTCCAGTTCTTGGAAGTTCCCTTCCTTTAATTCCCTTCTTCTTTGGAGCATCTCTAAATTGGATACACTTTATTTTCTCTTATACTATACTTGCTGGTTTACTTATTTATTTAGGAATCTTCCTCGGCCAGATTTCTGGAGGAGGACGTTTAAGATATGCCTTGCATCTAATTACTGCCGGAGTTGTAACTTTGATTGTGTCCATCTTACTAGGTATTTGAAACGATAAGGTGTGAAGTAAAATTAATAGAATAATAAAATGTGAATAGAATTAATGAGAATTTCTATTCCAATCAAGTTTTAAAATAATAAATAAAATGTTGGAAAAAATCCGAACCTACGCAAGAATCACAAAGTTATGGTCAATCGCTAGACGTTATTTTGTAAATAATTTTTATGATGGAATGTTAACTGTCTTAGGAATCCTATTAGGTTTTTTTACGGTAATACTTAAAGAAGGTGAAACCTCAATAGGCAGTCATCTTATTATTTTAACAGGTGTAGGGAGTTGTATATCTATGTTTATATCAGGTTTAACTGGATCATATCTTTCAGAAAAAGCTGAACAAAAAAAAATAAAAGAGGAATTGAAAAAAGCAATGGTGATAGTTTCAAATGAGGAAGTAGAGCAGATTGATGAAGATTCAGTTGATATACAAGAAATTGAAAAAGCAATGTTGATTAAAATAAATCAGGATATCACCCCAAAGATAAAAATCAAATTGACAAAAAGAGAAAAAAAGAATAAGACGCTCCAAGAAAAAGCTGAGAATTTTGCTAGTATAGTTGTTTCTTGCGTAAATGGTGGTTCACCATTTTTAGGAGGTATGATACCCTTAATCCCTTTTTTATTTGTACCATCCGCTAATTTTTTAATTTTTATTATATCATTTCTTTTAATCCTAGCTTGCATTATTTTACTTGGCATCTTTTTAGGGGTAGTTTCAAAAGAATCTATTATTAAAAATATACTTCAGATGACATTCGCCTTTTTTATAACTCTTTTAATCTCTATCTTTTTATTACGTTAAATTATAATCACAAATTTTAATTTTTGATATTCATTTTGCACCTCAGCAAGATAATTTACTATTAGGTGTTATAAAAATTGAAAACATGTGGAGTTGACATTGGATCATTAGAAACAAAAGTAGTGTTACTCGATGATAAGAATATTGTTGATTATCGGGTTGGACGGTCTACATTTGATTTTAAACGTGTAGGTAATAATTTGTTCAATGATCTTTTAGAACAACATGACCTGAAGAAAAGTGATGTTTTTGTCATGAGTACTGGATATGGTAGGAATACTGTATCGGTTGCGGATGATCGAATTACAGAAATCACAGCACATGCGCGTGGAGTCCAGTATTTCTTTCCAGAAGCAAATTCTGTTATAGATATTGGAGGACAAGATAGCAAGGCGATTGTAATTTCTAAAAAAACCGGTAGCGTTATTGATTTCCAGATGAATGATAAATGCGCTGCTGGGACCGGTCGCTTTATTGAAGTGATGGCTGGAGCACTTGAGGTTCCCATCCAGGATATTGGACAATTAGCACTTAAATCCAATAACGCAGCATCCATTAGTTCAACATGTACTGTTTTTGCTGAATCTGAAGTTATATCTCTTTTTGCTAAAGGGACAAAAAAAGAGGATATCGCTGCGGGAATTCATAAATCAATTGCAAGAAGGGTTGCTGGAATGGCTAAACGAATAGGTGTAGCACCGATTTTGGTTTTTTGTGGTGGTGTTGCTAAAAATATTGGAGTTAAGAAATTTTTAGAGCAAGAATTAGGATTTGAAGTAGTTATACCAATGATTAATGGAAAAAGTAGCGCACAGCTTACAGGAGCAATTGGAGCTGCTCTAATTGCTCAAGATCAGAAAAATAGTTAAATTCCTTTTTAAATCTTTTTTGATATTGTATGTTTTGGATAATTATAATAAATTTTATGAATAATTAACTCTTTTTTGATTAATAATTCAAAGTTTTTAAATAGTAAAATGGATAATTTAGAGCTACTATCTGAGTACGGAACGTTTTTAAGAGAAAAAAAAGAAGAGGGAAAAAAAATCGTGGCGTTTATTTCTCATGATAATATCCCAGAAGAATTATTAGATGCAGCGGGTTTTGTCCCTTTAAGATTGATATTTGCGGGAAATGATGAATTAATGGATGCTAGCCATGATTATTTACCTCCGTCTACATGTGCTTTCGCCCAATCATGCATTGGATTATTTTCTCTGAAGCCAGCTCAACATAATTTTTTAGATTTAATAGATTACTTTGTTGTTTCAAACCATTGTGTAAGCGATATATGCGCATCGGAGGTAATTTCAAAATATTTCAATATTCCTCGTCTAAATTTTTATATATCCTATACTAAGAATGAAAATAGTTTGAAATATTTTAAATTAGAATTGATAAATTTAAAAGATCAGCTTGAAAGAATTAATGGAGTTCAAATAAATGAAGAGGATCTAAGGAATAGTATTAAGAAATATAATAATTTCAAAAAAAAAATATCACAAATGGTTAATTTAAGATTGATTGGCTCCCAAAAATTAAAAATGTTACAAGAAGCAATGTTATATGGCCCCGAATATTTATCAAAATCGGAGGATTTAGTGGAAAATGAATTTAATACTCAGGTTCCTAATAATCAAAAAGATATTGTGTTAACCGGTTGCTCTATTTTTATAAATGATTATTTGATTGATTTAATTGAAGAGGGTGGTGGAAATGTTGTCTTTTTTGATACATGGATTGGTTTTAGTTATTATTCACAAGTTCTTGATGATGAAATTATTAATTCCTCAAAAAGTCCATTAGATTTATTAGTTAATCGATTTAAAGATAATATTTATGGTGATCATTCCGTCCCAAATTTTTTAGAAAATAAAATTTCTCAAATAGAAGAATTTTATATAAATTATAAGAATAAGACAGGAAAAAAGGTTGGAGTCATAAACCATATAATTAAATTTTGCGATCATATGTCAATAACATCCCCCCATTTAAAATCAAAACTGCAAGAGAAAGGAATCCAGGTACTAAATTTAGAAAGAGATTATTCCAGAGCTAATAGAGGACAATTATCAACAAGAATAGAAGCATTTTTAGAGATGAAGTGATAAATGAGTATAGTAGCTGATGAACTAATTAGGTTCTCCTCTGTTTTAAAAATAGCTTATAATTTTTTAACTGGAAGAGATTATCTTAAGAGAAAAAAGTTTCGAGATAAAAAAAAATTAATCTCTGTTGCTTTACCGTTTTCAGATTTAGTTTATGCATTTCCAGATTTAATTCCTGTTTTTCCTATAAGAATGCATACATTTAAGATCCATAAATATCTTACATATTTGGGTTCTGCCTCAAACATTTTTGGTTGGAATAGTGTCACCAACTTCTTGGGTTTTGTAAAAGATCTTGGTATTAAAGATATTAACCACCTCGTGGATAACATCATAGAAAATGTTATAGACACTATAAACTATAAATATAATGAAATGTATGATATTGGCGTAGAAAATAGGATCCCTACTGATTTCTGTTATGGTATCAAATCTCTTTATGGCATGAATGTTTCAAAAGGGAAAAATTGTGAAGCGAATTTAAATTATACTATTCGATGCAGTGCTTGGAATAAATATCTTGAATCAATTAAAGCAATCGGAAATCCTTCTAAACAGATTTGGGTTGATATCCCTCCGAGAAATATAGGAAATTCATTGGAGCTCTTTGTTGATAACATAAAGCACGGAATAAATGAATTGGAAAAAATAAGTAATTATGATTATGATGATAATCTTTTAAGAGATCATTTTCACACAGCTAATCAGATTCGCCAATCTTATAAAAAAATTATATTTGAAATAGGTACATCTGATTTTTATCCATGTAATCCAGCAACTTTCTCTGAAATTCTAGCACTGTTAAACATAAGCTTCCACGATTATAATTCCAATGCTATTCGTTTTAGGGATAATCTTTCTTCCTTGTTAAATGAAATGAAAGGAAGAATTAATAAAGGTATTGGGATGGATGTTTCAAAGATGCCAAAAATTCTAATCACTCCTATGTTTGGTGGTTGGGAGCCTAAAACTCATGATATTATTTATGAATTTGGAGGGAGAGCTTTATATGGAGATTGGGATCTATTATTATTTTTAGAAGATATACCCATCTCTAATAGAACTGATCCTATCGAAGCATATGCTCAATATTTAATGGAAATAACCTCAAATGGCATTGGTTGTGATAATGATACTTTAACAAATTCTTATTTGAGATTAGCTAGAAATTTGAATGTTGATGGCCTTGTTTTCGTGCAACTTTTTGGTTGTCACTCTGTATCGAATTGTTATACTATGTTAAAAGAGAAAATTCGACGAGAACTAGAAATACCAACCATAGCTCTTAATTTTAATAAAATAGGAGAAAATTTGGAGCAGGTTAAAACTCGTTTAGGAGCCTTTATGGAAATGTTTAATTAAATGTTATTTGTTAAAGAAAATACGATTAAGAGAAAATGACCATGCATTAAGAATACAGTCTGAATTTGAAATTTTAATTAATAGACTGTTTGGTGATACGTTCTTTTAAATATATTAATAATGTGCGTTGAAAAGATGGAAAGAGAAGAACCTAAAAAGTTAAAAAGCAAAAATCTATTTGTATATGGTACATTACAACATGGACTAAGCCGAAATTATATCCTTAGAGGACTAAAGTATGAAAAAGCAACATTGTCCAATTATCGCATGGTAACACCTCGATCTTTAGGTTTTCCATTTATTATTCGCGATGATTCTTCGAACGTTAGGGGTGAAGTATATTTTGATTTAGAGAATTCTCTTATTAATCAAATCGATATAATTGAGGGAGAAGGGGAATTATATCACAGAATTTTAGTAAATGTGGGGTTGGATAGTGGAATAAAATTAGAAGCTTTTACATATTATCCCTCTGAGATTTTAATTAAAAATTACATATAATCTTTTGGATGATGTTAATGGCTGAAGAAAATTCTTATGTAAATGATGAAAACAAAAAAATTCTTCTTATAGATAATTATTCTCGAGGTTTTCCGACGGATAGAATAACACAAATAGAAACAATTATAAATAACTGCATAGAAGAAATAGAGTTAATAACTATCCATTTTACTCAATTTAAACCAGAGATGGCAAAAGATTACATAGGAATAATTTTATCAGGTTCTGAACTAAATGTTTCTAGTTTTTACTTTGATGAAAGATTAAAACAAAAATTTAGACCTCAATTAGAATTAATTCAACACATAAATCAAACACCAATCCTCGCACTTTGTTTTGGATTTCATCTAGTTGCTTATGCTTATGGTGCACAAATTTGTAGGATGAGTTTACTTGATTTAGGAGGGAGAATTATTTTTATATTACTTAACAAAACAGATGAGTTAATAACTCAAAAAAATATCCCTGTAAATACACATCATCTTGATATTGCGTCTCCCAATGATTGTAAAATTCAAAAAAATTTCGATATTATCAGTACTTCCCGAACAATGGGTTATAGAATGGTTCAATATATGAAACATCACGAAAAACTGATTTTTGCTCTTCAATTTCATCCAGAAACTCATAATCCTCATTATTTTCATCCAAGCTTATTTGATGAGAGGATTGCAGAAAAAACAAGGATGATAGGAGCAAAAATTATTGAAAATTTTATATGGATTTGTTATTACAAGAAAAAATCTTAAATTTTATCAAGATAAAAATTAATAATGATAAGATTAATTATCTATTCATTTTCTTTTGGAAAAAACATTTTTCTTCCTGAATGAACTGCTTCAAAAGATTCTTTATAAATTTTAATATCTTCATGAATTTCTTCCAATTCTTCATTTTCCAACATATTATTAAAAATTCTTTTTGTGGATATGTATAATTTAGGAACAAATGTATCTATTTGAGACAATTGGTAAGCGAGTTCTTTGATTGAAGAAAAATCTAATTTTAAGTTAATTTCTCTTCGTTTAATTCGGTTAATTATTTTTTTTTCCAATTTTCTTCTAGAAATATTACTCCATGTTAATTCATATACGAAATAATTCACAGACTGGACGGCTTCAGTTAAAAGAGCGGTTCCAGTAGCTATAGCAAGGCTTCCTGTAATTAAGTATGCCGTTAAAGTTCCTAGTACCAATGTTATTGATCTATAAATAACACTTTTAACAACACTTTCTTTCCACTCTATCTTTTGTATTTTTTTTTTTGATTTCATATCAACTTTTTTATGATTCTAAGTTTATAAGCATTACCTCATAAATCTTAAAATAGTCTTATGATTAAATTTAAAATGTAGATTCTGAAATATTAAGATCAAATTTAATTTAAAAGAGATATAGTAAAATGAGTATATATGCCGATGATGTCGTAAACTTTACATCTGTTCTAAAAATTGCTTACAATTTTTTAACGGGTAGAGATTATTTACTAAAAAAGAAATCAAAAGAAAAAAAAACCCTAGTTTCTGTAGCTTCTGGTTTTCCTGATTTAGTATTTGCCGCAGATTCTATTCCTGTTTTTCCTATTCGTATGGAAAAATTTAAACTTAATATATATTTACTCGCTTTAAATTCAGCTACAAGTTTATTTGGTTGGAATCTTACGACTAAATTATTAGGAATAGCGCGTCAAATTGATTTTTTAAAAATAGTAGATAATGTTTTAAATGATGTTATTAGCACTATTAATACTAGATATAATTTGTTATATGATTTAGCTATTAAAAAGAATGTGTCACCTAACTTTTGTTTTGGCGTTAAATCTCTTTATGGAATGCATATTTCAGAATTAAATAATTGTGATTGTACTCTAAATTTTACTATAAGATGTAATAAATACAACGATTATCTGAAATCATTAAGGGCAATAATTCCAAACCAAATATGGATAGATATTCCTCCTATTGATAAACAAAATGAGGTTAATGCCTTAGAAATTATGATTGACAATCTACAAAATGCGATTAAAGAATTAGAAAATATTACTGGCAATATTGTTACCGATAATAGTTTGAAAAAACAATTTCGTATTGGAAATCAAGTTAAAAGATATTATAAAACAATTTTATATGAAATAAGCACCTCAGATTTCTATCCATGCAATCCTGCTACATTTGCAGAAATCTTAGCATTATTAACAATATCATTCCAAGATTACAATTCCAATCCACAGAGATATTTAGAAAATATTGGCCAATTAGTTAATGAGATGAGAGAACGTATAAAAAAAGGTGTTGGGATGGATGTTTCTGATAGTCCGAGAATTTTATTAACTCCGATATTTAATGGTTGGGAACCTGCAACTCAAGAAATCATTTATGAATTAGGAGGGAAAGTTATTTATTCAGATTGGGATTTGCTAGGATTATTAGATGAAATTCCCGTTTCGAAGGATTCTGATCCAATTGAAGAATATGCCCGTTTCCTTTTAAATTCCTCAAAAAAAGGATTATCATGCTTAGATGATTGTATGACATTAACTAATTCTTATCTAAAGTATGTAAAGAAAGTAAAAGTGGATGGTCTTATTATTAACCAACTAGCTGACTGTAACATAAATTTTAGTTGTTATGATTTGTTGAAAAATAAAATTAGAACTGAACTTAAAATTCCATCAATTGGAATCAATTTTAAGAAAATAGGAGATAGTATTGAAAGAGTAAAATCTCAATTAGTGCCCTTTATGGAATTATTTGGATAAATTAAGAAATTTTACATACCAAAAAAGTCAGATGGTTTAAGTAAGTGTTGATCTTCTTCTTTCTCCTTTTTCGCTTTTTCATGAGGATCTACCCATTCGGGTTCCCCACTTGATGCTGTCGCAGCAGTCCCTCCAGGAGCTTTTAAACTGGCTGGTTTTAAATTAATATCAGCCGATATTGATTCTGGTTGTTGCCCCACAGCTACTGGTGCTGCGGGCACATACGTGATTCCTCCCGCTTTCAAAACTTTTAATTCGCTTAATACTTTCTCCAGATTCATAGATTGCACACTTTTATTCATTGTATCCATTATTTCTTTTAACGATTTTGATGTTTCTCTCAATCCTTTAGGATTAATCCCTGTTAATAATGAATCTAAATTGGCGCTTATGCTGTCATTTAATTCTTTTAAGGATTCTAAAACAGTGCTCCAATGTTTATTCATTTGAGATTCGATGGCGCTAATCATTTTGATTGTTTCGTTCATAAAATTAACGTGAGCTTCATAACGTTCTTCATCTTTAGCTCTTAAGTCTGAAATTAGCATAATTAATTTACGTAACGCTTCTTTCTCTTCACTCATTAATAATCACATTATATTTTTTCTAATAATAATTATAATTCTTTACTAATTTATATTTATGCTATTCTATCTTAAAAAGCTTGATAAGAAAGCAATCTCTTCTATTAACTATTTAAAACATCTACAAACTTATTACCTTCCCTTTATTTTGCTTGGACTAATACCATGCATATATTTCTAAGTGATTTATTATTAAAGTTAAATAAATCAAGGGTTTAATGAGACATTTTAAAAGGTATTTATTTTATAAGTAAAGAAATCCAAATTTAATTTATCATTTCAATTATAAAATTGAAAATTTGGTATAATAATGTCATTTGGAAATAAGGAATGGCCTAAAAATCCTAAAATCTATGAGATTAATACATGGCCTTGGCTTAATGCATTATCTGAAACTTACAATAACCCGATTACTTTAACAAATATCCCTGATAAAATTTTTAATGAAGAAATAAGATTTTTCGATGCTATATGGTTTATGGGCGTATGGGAAAGAAGTCCTGCTAGTAAAAAAATTGCCCTTGAGCATCCTGGATTACAAAGTGAATACCATAAAGCATTATATGATTTTAGGGATGAAGATGTTGTAGGATCCCCATATGCCGTGTATTATTATCATGTAGACAAGAATATTGGCGGCATTGATGGTTTAAAGAATATTAGAAAAAGATTAGCTGAGAGGGATATTCGCTTAATATTAGATTACGTTCCAAACCATGTCTCAGTCGATTCTTTATGGACATTTGAATCAGATTTATTTATTGAAGGGACTTTGGATGATTTAATGGCTCATCCTTATGGTTATTTTTCTATTGACAAACGTATTTATGCTTACGGTCGTGATCCTAACTTTCCTCCATGGACTGATGTGATTCAGATTAATGCTTTTTCACATAAAGCTCGTGAAAAAACTATTAAGACTCTTTTAGCTATTGCTGAAATCTGTGATGGCGTTCGTTGTGATATGGCTATGTTGATGACTAATAAAGTTTTTAATAGAACTTGGGGTGAAAAAGCGGGGTCTATTCCTGACAAAGAATTCTGGGAAGAAATAATATCAGCTGTAAAGGAAAGATATCCAAAGTTTGTTTTTATAGCAGAAGTATATTGGGATATGGAATGGGAGCTTCAACAACAGGGTTTTGATTTCTGCTACGATAAAAGGTTATATGAAAGATTAGCCCATGAGAATGCAAGCGCAATTAGAGACCATCTAAAAGCGGATTGGGCTTATCAAAGCAAGCTTGTAAGATTTATTGAGAATCATGATGAATTAAGAGCTGTAGAACAGTTTGGAGTAGAAAAATCACAAGCAGCAGCACTTATAGCACTAACTTTACCCGGTGCTAGATTAATTTATGCAGGCCAAACACAAGGTAAGAAAATAAAAATTCCCGTTCAATTAGGAAGAATTCCAGTAGAAGAAGAAAATAAAATATTGATTGGTTTCTATCAAAGTTTATTAAAATCAATACCAGGGCAAGAATTTGAGAATGCTAGTTGGGCACTTTGTGAAACAAAATCAATCAATTCTGAGGATACTTCATTTTCAAACATCCTTTCATATTTATGGTGGATAGATAATAATTATAGACTTATTGTGGTTAATTATAGTTTAATTCCTTCAAAAGCTCATGTAAGAATAAAACCCTTCCATTTTGATACTCATAAATGGAATTTTACAGATTTGATTACAAATAAAAGCTATAGTTATAATGGAGAAGATTTGTTTAAATATGGATTATACGTTGAATTAAAGCCATGGAAGGGGCACATTTTTAATATAAAAAGGATTGATTAGACTTACTTTAAAAAGAAAGTATCGGTTTTTGCTAAGTTCATACGAAGATCTAAACAACTTAAAAACTTTTATTAGAAGTTGGAAATTTGTGATATTAAAAAAGGATTAAGTACTAAAAATGGGATGTAATGATATGGAATATAATAAAAAATCATTAATTGCTGCTTTAATTGAAAAAGGAGTCAAAATCCCAAATCCTTCTTCAGTTGAGATCAGTAAGGAAGTCAATATTAATCTTATATCATCTGAAAATGTTACAATACATTCAGGTTGTAAAATATTTGGCAAAAAAACACTTATTATGCCGGGGGTTAAGTTGGGTAGTAGATCTCCTGTTACTATTAAAAATTGTCAATTAGGGAGAAATGTTGAATTAAAAGGTGGTTATTTCGAGGAGTCAACATTTCTGGACTCTGTAAATGTGGGAGACGGTGCAGAAGTCCGGGAAGGGTGTCTTCTCGAAGAAGAGGCTAATGGTGCGCATACAATAGGTCTTAAACAAACAATACTCTTTCCCTTTGTTACATTAGGAAGTATAATTAATTTTTGTGATATTTTAATGGCAGGTGGTACAAGTAGAACAAATCATAGCGAAGTTGGTAGTTCATATATTCATTTTAATTACACACCTAATCAAGATAAAGCAACCGCATCTTTAATTGGAGATGTAGCATATGGTGTTATGCTCAATCAACCTCCTATCTTTTTAGGAGGTCAAGGAGGTTTGGTAGGACCAAGTCAGATAGGATATAGTACGACGATTGCTGCCGGTGTTATTTACCGGGGAGATTGTCCTCAAGGTCATAAGCTTTTAATGGGAAAAGAACTTCAAAAGGATGACATGAATTTCTATCCTGGACTATATTGGAGTATTAAGAGAAGAGTTATAAATTGTATTGAATATATCGCAAATATAATAGCTCTGAGGCAATGGTACCTAATTGTACGCTCTAAGTTCTTTCAAGGGAGCGATATGGAAAAATTGCTCTATGAAGGAGCGGTTGAAAAGCTTGAGTCTATTTATAATGAGAGAATTAAAATATTCAAACAACTCGCTAACAAGATGAAAAGATCCATTGAATTATGCAAATCGATCATAAACAATAAATCATCAGAAGTGTTGATAAAACAAAAAAGAGAACTGTTCGAAAATATTCAAAACATTGAGAATGGCTTTATTGAATGTCTATCATTTTCTGGGCTTAAGGAAAAAAGATATGAATTTTTAAGGAATATAGATACAACAAATAGTAATTATATTAATGCAATAAAAAATCTAAATGAAGATATTATAAAAGTTGGAAATTCTTGGCTTCTAAGTATAGTAGAAAAAACACGTAGTACTGTAATGAAATTTCTTCCATCTTTTGCCTAAAAACCATTTTTCTTTTAAAATTATCATTATTGATTCATAAAAAAAACTAATGAACAGTAACAGTTTTTGATAAATTCAGTGGTTTATCTGGATCTAGTCCGTGAAGTAGAGAGGCATAATATGCTAATAATTGTAAAGCAGGAATAAATGTTATTGGACTGAAGATATTATGATATCTATCTCCTGGTTGGGGTATTTTAATTGTTAAATCACTTAATTCTGAAATAGTTTTATCGTTTTCAACAACAAGAGAGATAATTTTGCCCCCTCTTGCCTTAAATTCCATAACATTTCCAATTAAACGTTGATATGTCTCGTCTGGGGGTGCTATAAAGATAATAGGAAATCCTTCTCTGACTAGGGAAATCGGACCATGTTTAGCATGGGCTGCCGAATATCCTTCGATAAAACGACAAGCAACTTCCTTTAATTTTAGTCCTCCTTCTTTAGCAGTGGCGATTGATATTCCTCTTGCTAAAAAGAAAAAATGAACACTTTTTTCTAAAGTATTTACTATTTTTTTAATCTCATCAACATTTTCATTCAAAAATCGCTCAATAATTTGAGGGGTTGATTCTAAAGCTATTTCATACTTTTCAATATCAGATTCTAATTCAACTTTTCTTAGTTTTGCTATTTCTAATGCGATTAAAGCTAATGTAAGTACTTGAGTACAATAAGTCTTAGTTGCTGCCACCCCAATCTCTGGTCCTGCTTGAGTTACAATTACATTATCAGAATACCTTGTAAGGGTAGATCCCACTACATTTGTAATTGTTAATATTTTTACATTCTTTTTACTTTTTGCCCATCTAATTGCTTCAACTGTGTCAATTGTTTCACCTGATTGTGAAAGTGCAATTATTACTGAATCATTTTTTAATGAATTAGACATTTGTGTTTGAAATTCAGAACATTCAATGGCTTGAATATACTTACCTAAAAATCTTGAAACAATAAATTTCCCAGCTAAAGAAGCATAAAAAGATGTTCCTGCAGCCGTAATATAGATATTTTCTGCTGACCACAAAATATTGGCAAAAACTCGTAATAGCTCTTTAGAAATTTTCAGAGTTCGTCGCATTGCAGCTGGTTCTTCGTAAATTTCTTTTAGCATAAAATGTTCATAACCACCCTTTTCAGCCGCATCAATATTCCAATCAATTATATGCAATTCTTTATTTACTTTTTTATCATTTTTTAAATCATAGAAATCAACTTCTCCTGCTTTAAGAATAGCAAGTTCATCATCCTCCATAATATAACACTTTCTTGTTAGTGGTAAAAAAGCAGGAATATCTGAAGCTAAATAAGTAGTTTTACCTTCCTCTATTCCAATTACTAAAGGAGATTCTTTTCTAACAACTATAATTAAATCAGGGTAATCAGCATGACAAACTGCCAATCCATAGGCTCCACTACATAAATTCAATGCTTCAACTACTGAATCTTTGAAATTTAAACCTTCTTTTATTTTTTGTTCAATTAAATGAGGAATAACTTCTGTATCGGTGTCCGATTTAAAAATATGCCCTTTTTGGATAAGTTCTTTTCTTAATTCTATAAAATTATCTATTATACCATTATGAACAACTGCAATTTTATTGGAGCAATCCGTGTGTGGATGACTATTGATTTTAGTTGGTGCTCCATGAGTCGCCCATCTTGTATGAGCAAGCGCAAGTTTTGAATTATGTGGAATATCTGCTAAATTAATTTTTTTTTGAATTTCATCAATTTTTCCTGAATCCTTTTTAATAAATAATTTAGAATTAGATAGAGAAACTATTCCACACGAATCATATCCTCGATATTCTAGGCGTTTAATTCCTTCAAGAACGACTTTTCCCAATGAGATATTGTTTTGATTAGTAATTATCCCAAATATACCACACATTTTGAAATAAAAAGCATATAAGATATTTTAATATTTCATTTATTGATTGTTAAGCTTGAATATCTGTAAGAGATTGATAAAGGTTAATTTTTAAATTAAAGTAAGCATTTTGTAGTTTAAATTTTAGTTTTAAGTATATAATATAGGTAGTAAAAGTTGCCAATTAAGGTTATTATAACACAAAACTTTAATCATATGAGTGAAGTAGCAGCGGGGATAGTAAAAGATAAGATTACCTTTGGATTAAATAAAAAAAAAGAATTTGTATTGGGATTAGCTACAGGAAATTCACCAACAGGTCTTTATAAACATTTAGCAAAATCATTTAATTCTGGTGAAATTGATAGTACTCGAATTCGCAGTTTTAATCTTGATGAATATATAGGTCTTCCTGGTGAGAATCCTCAACAAAGAACATTGCATCCAGAGAGCTATTGTTATTTTATGATTCAAGAGTTTTTTGGCCTTCTTGATAAAAAGTTTATCGAAACTTCTGTCCCATATGGATGTTTGATTGATCAGAAAGAATTAATAAATGAACTTGAAGCCCATAAAGAAGACTGGAAAGAATTGGGTACAGAAGCAGGTAAATCAATTGTTATAAGAGAAAATTCAAGTTCAGATTATCTAGAATGGATAAGAAAAACCATATTAGATGGGTATGCTCAAAAAATATACAAAGCTGGTGGAATCGATTTACAAATAATAGGTGTTGGAGGTCGTGGTCATGTTGCTTTCCATGAATCGGGGATACCTTTTAAAGATAGTAGTGTTTTATTAGTAAAACTTGATGATAACACTGTAGAAAATTCTGTGGCTGATGGACATTTTTCTTCAAAAGAGGATTCTCCTTGGTATGCAATCAGTATGGGCGCTGAATTAGTTTATAAAGCAAGAGAAGTAATTTTGTTAGCTAATGGAGAACGTAAGATTGAATCAATCACTAAATCATTATTAAGTGATCCAACTCCAGAAATTCCAATTTCCTATGGACAGATATATTCAGAAAATGGCGGTAATTTAATTTATATAATTGATAAAATAACCGGTCGAGAACTTTTATCCAACAAAAATATATTAGAACAAAGAGGAATTGAATTCAGCATCTTAGAATAAAAAATACTAGATACCCATTTTTTTTTTTGAATGTAATTTTTTTCTAAAAAAATTATGAGATCTATTAGAACAGCTAAAAAAAATAAATTGTAAATCTTTATATTAAATCTAATTTTTTCATTCGTTCTTCAGCAAGCTCGTTTAATGCTTTAGAAGCTTCTAAACTTACACTTGACTCTCCCGAGAGTCTTAAATAAGGACTTGTTCCTGAACGCCTAATTAAAATCCATCCATCATTGTAATCAAATCTGACTCCATCCATTTTGTTAATATTTTTTATTTGTTTTCCTTGTGAATCCAAAACTTGCTGCATTTCGTCAATGATTTTTTGATTTATATCCTCTGTAAATGGTATATCTTTTTTTAATCGAAAGTTTGTACTATAATATGGATATATTGGAATCTCTTTTAGTAATTCTCGTAAAGTTTTTCCGGATTCAACAATCATTCTTAACACTTTAGCCATTGTGACTATTGAATCTGGTCCAAGATGTGTTCTAGGCCATATATATGTACCAGAGGTTTCTCCTCCTAAAAAGCCCCCTTGTTCTTTTAATGCTTGTGCGACTTTGATATCTCCCACTTCTGTATAAATAACCTCGCATCCAAGTGGGGTTAATACATCTTCCAAAAGGCTCGATGAATTAATCGCAGTAGAAACTTTTAGGTTTTCCTTAGGAATTTTACTTTTATATCGATTTAAATAATCAACTGCCATCAATGCCAAGAGACGAATTGGATCAACAATTTCTCCGTCTTCATCCAAAAATATAACCCTATCAGCATCCCCGTCGAGAGCTATTCCTATATCACTTGTATCTGAAGTTTTCAAAAATTTAGAAAGCCGAATTAAATTTTCTTTGCTTGGTTCAGAATTCCGTCCCGGAAATTTACCATCCATCTGAGCATTAATAGTCATAATTTTTACATTATAAGTGCTTAATAATGTTGGAGCTATATCGCATCCAGCTCCATTTCCTGGATCAAGGATTACATGTAATGAAGATCCATCAAACTTAATACGGTTATTGATATCTTGAATGTGGATGTCATTAATATCCTCAATATGAGTTACTTTTCCCACCTCATCCCAGTTAATGTCTATGAATTTTTTATCATTGTAAATCCTTTCAATTTCTTCTTCTTGTTCAGGAATGTATCCCATTCCAGAAGGATTCCAAATTTTTAAACCGATGTATTCTGGCGTATTATGCGAAGCAGTAATCATAACTCCACAATCTGCATTTAAAAATTTCTGCGACATTGCTAAAGTAGGGGTTGTGACTATACCTAATGTTTTTACATTACAGCCTGTACTCACTAAGCCAGAAATTAAAGCATATTCTATCGGTAAAGCAGAAGTTCTAATATCTTTTCCAATAATGATTGTGCCTTTACCTTTTAAATAAGTTCCTAATGAAAGGCCTACATCTAAAGCCATTTGAGGTGTAAACACAAGATCTGATTCACTATAATTTTGAAATACGCGACGAATACCGGATGTCCCAAACATAACAGTTGTCATATAATTTTCACTTCTAGTTAAATAGCTATTATTTTATTAAGAGATGTATTTAATATAAGATAGGTACTATTAATGAAGATTTTTAAATATATTTTCCGAGTTGTATCAAAATCTTGTCAAGTGAAATCATAATCTAACAATGCCTTAAGAATAAACAACAAAATGAAACATAAGGAAAAAAATTTATAAATATTTCAAATCTTTCGGGTTTTTCGTCTATTAGCAATAAGTATTGACTTATTTAAAAAAAGAAAAATATTAATTTACTCAAATTCTTTATAAATTAATAATATATTATGTTAAAACTCTGTTAGCGTTTTAGCGTTTCCCAAAATGATTTTACAAGGACTTTTTAATATCTTAGATTTATATTTTAAAGAGATTGATCTTTTTTATAATAACATAGATCAATATTTCCGGGATAAAATCAATAGTTTTTTTCTAGAAAGTCTTATAACTAAGAGTAATATCAACCAAAAATTTGAAGAACTTACAAGGTATCTTATACAACTATTTGCGGATATTGGATTTGACAAATTTGAAATAGAAAATGATTTTTTAGATCCATTTTTAGAAATATATGATAAGGATAGAGAAGAAATAACTTCAATAATAGAATTATATGACAAAAAACTTGCCCCATTCATTTACGAAATATTTTTGGAAACAATTGTTGATTATCTTATAGATATTAAAGTCGCTCCTTTAATGTTAAAATTGAAATCTGAAGGGTTTCTAAGTATTGAATTTATTATGGAATTAAGGAATTTGAAAGACTTAATTGAGACTACACCTGAAAAGAGAGAGAATTTAAAAAAATATATTCAAATTCGAGGAAAAATTATTGATAAATTTCAAAAGAATAAGAAAAAAATTGAAAGCTTAGAGGATCTTCAAGAACCCGAATTTAAACTCCAAATCTTATACTTAATCTATAGAATTATTGATTTCTTTAATCTTCAGAAAATGTTTGATTTTTCTCACATAAAATCATATTTAGAAGAAAAAGTAGATGAATGGTTAGTAGACGTTCCTTTGGTTACCCTTAAAAATCCGGATATTTATTATTGTGGAATATATTTATCTAAGCATCTTAATACTAATCTTGACGAGAAAAAAATTACAGATTTTTTGTTAGATCTATTTGAGGAAGCAATAGATAGATACGATTCACCCCTTATAGAAGCTACAGATGGTGCTTATTATTTTCTTAAATCAACCGAATTAATGAAATTATGGCTTAGTTTTGAACAAATAAATAATATTATCAAAGCAGATCCAAAATTTTTTGAAGCCAGTTATTTAAAAACTTTAGAAACCTCTCAATTAGTTGTAATCTTAAAATTATACTATCACTTAGGGGTGAGTAGGCTCGAGCAAAAGATAAATGCAATTAATGAAGAAATTGCTTTAAGAATAACACCAGAGGGAATAAAGCAATTTCGAGATGGATTTGTTTCATCAGAAGCTACTTATTATGTGATTTTTAGCCATTATATGAATAATTCACTTGATAAACTAAAGGATTTTGATCTTTTAAAAAATATTGTATCTCGAATTTATAGGAATTTGGAACTTCTTGATTTTTCTGTAGATACAAACTATGATTTAGTAAGCGAATTATTCTATTCAATTGAGAGCTTAAAACTGTTTAATTGTATAGAAACAAAGGAAATGATAAAACATTTAGCACAATATCTTTTTCCACAGAAAATTTATGAATCAATTTCAACTAAAAAAGAAATTATCAGAGAAAAAGCAAAATTTAGGCATTTAAAAGTGAATAAGATTACAGGAGAAACAATTTATTAAACTAGATTATCTTATTCCCTCTCGCTTTTAAGGAATTTATTATTTAACAATATATTGACTAAAATTATAAATTAATCCTAATCATTTTAATAAGTTAATAAAAAAAACCTAATGATATTTATGGATTTTAAAGACTTTGAATTAATATATAAAGAAAATCGCTGTGAGATTAAAGATAAACAGAAGACAGAATTGAAATTAAAAAAAATTATAGGAGATAACAATGTTTCAACAAATGACATTGATATATTAGCATATACAAAGGATACATCACTAATAGCATTCAATTGGGCAATTCAAGGTCAGATAGCTGGATTACCAGATTTTATAACATGGCCGGAAACTGTAGAACAAATTAGCGAAATTTTAAAGTTTGCAAATCAAGAAAAAATTCCAGTTATACCATATGGTGAAGGATCTGGAGTTGTTGGTGGAGCAATACCAATTCAAGGTGGAATAGTTGTTGATATGAAGAAATTTAATAAAATCCTTGAAATAAACGATAAAAATTTAACAGTTACAGCTCAAACTGGTATAAATGGAATGAATTTAGAACGTTATCTAAATAATAAAGGGTATACAACAGGTCATATACCACAATCCCTTTATATTTCTTCTTTAGGGGGATGGATTGCAAACCGAGCTGCGGGTCAATTCAGTACTAAATATGGAAAGATTGAAGATATTATCTTAGGTATGGAAATTGTATTACCTCAAGGTGAAATTATTAGTTTTAAAACCATTCCAAGAGCCTCAACAGGACCTCAACTTGATAAATTATTTATAGGAGGAGAAGGTACTCTAGGAATAATTACTAAAGCAACATTAAAGATTTGGCCTTATCCTGATAAAAGAGTTTTAATGTCATATGCGTTTCCTTCAATCGAAGACTCATTTAAGGCTGTCAGACAAATTTTAAGAGAGCAGATTTATCCAGCAGTGATTAGAATATATGATTCTTTTGAGACTTCGAGACATTTTCCAGATATCGAGAAAGCGAAAGATAAAGTAATGGTTGTTTTTGTCTGCGAAGGTAATTCAAAGCTAGTTGATTTAGAAGAATCGATCACAAGAGATAAATCTGAGAAAAATTTAGGCGTAGACTGTGGAGTGCATCCTGCAGAACATTGGTTTGAGACTCGATTTAGAGTAACAGAAACTTCGACAATGCCTCCGTATAAAATAGTATTTGATACTGTTGAAGTTGCATCTCTATGGGAGAATGCATCAGATATCTATCATTCTGTTTTAAAATCAATGAAATTATTACAAGGAGTCATAATGATTACTGCACATATTTCACATTTTTACCCAAATGGAGTAGGTATTTATTTCACTTTTGGTGGAGCCCCTGGAAAAGAACAAACAGATTTGGAATACTACCAAAAATGTTGGGATACAATAATTAAAGCTGTATTAGATGCGGGTGGATCAATTGCACACCATCATGGTATAGGAATAAATAGAGCTCATTGGATGGAAAGCGAATGGGGTAAGTCACTAAATACATTAAAAGAAATAAAAAAATTACTCGATCCAAATGATATTCTTAATCCAGGGAAGATTTATGTAGATACCTGGAAAGGAGGTGCAGAATAAATGGGCGTTGAAGAAACATTGAAAAAATATAGTTGGATTTTACCACTTATTCAAAAAGCTGATAGAGTAACAAGATCATTGATAATGAAAAATTTTAGACAGAAAAAAGATAATTTTTTTCCAGAAGGAGAATATAAGGCAGATGTAGAGAATCTAATTAAATGTATGCTTTGTCCGAACATGTGTAGGTTTGATTGCGGAACTCTACAAGCAACACTAACAGAGACAATGAGTCCTTCTTATAAAGCAAAAATTGCATATTATTTAACAACCGGCAAGATAGATCCAATGAAAAAAGAAAACAAGGATTTCATTGATTTGATGTATAAATGCACAAATGAGGAAAATTGTAAGGTCTGGTGCCCATTTGAATTTTCTGTGGTGTCACTTTTAGAAACTGTCAGAGACGATTTAAATGATAAAGGATTGATGCCAGATTACTGTAAACATCAGATTAGTAAGTTGAACAAGACCAATACTATAGAAGAGTACAACATATATGAAACTTATAAAGAAAAAGGAATAGAAAATATAGAAACCGATGGCAGTGATGAAGTTTTCTATTATATAGGATGTGAATCAATGAAGTTTCCTGATGTAGTGAACGCAAATATCCAAATTTTGAAGAAAGCTGGAATCAAATTTTCAACAAATCTCGAGAAGAAAGTATGTTGTGGAGGCCCAGCGTTTAATATCAGAGATATGAAAACTGCAACCAAATTTGCTAATAAAAATAAAGAACTCATAGAAGCTACAGGAGCAAAAACGATCATATCTGATTGTCCAGGCTGTATCTTAACATTAACAAAAAGATATGAAAAAGCAGAAATTAAAATTGAGAGAGATTTTTTCCACATAACCAAATTTTTCAATAGTTTATTTGATGATGGAAAACTACAATTGAAAAATGATATTCCTGATGAATATAGTAGTATAACAATCCATGATCCATGTCTAATTGCGAGAAATTTAAATGATACAGAATCTATTAGAGGAATTCTAAACAGGATTCCCAATTTAGAAATTGTTGAACCTATTTATAATAAAGAATATGTACATTGTTGCGGTTGGAGTGGTACAACTCATTGGGCAGATAAAGACTTGTCTATTAAGGAAGCTAGGAATAGAATTTCTGAGTTAAAAGAAACAGGAGTCAATATTTTTATTTCTGCTTGTCCACTGTGTGAACTAGGATTGGCATATGGAATTGAAGAAACTGAAAAAGAAAAATATAAAATATTAGATATATCTGTATTATTATTAAAATTACTAATATAAATAAATGAATAATGAAAGTGGTTATATGAGCGATTTAATTTGTGTTTTTGATGTTGGGACAACTGGAGCAAGAACAATTATAATTGATATAAATGGCAATGAAATTGCTAAAGCTTATGAAGCGTATCCTGTTATAAAACAACCAATAGGAATTTCGGAACAAGATCCAATAATTTGGTGGAAAGCTATTAAAAATACTTGTAATAAAGTGGTAAAAACAATCAATTCTGAAGATATAATTGGGATATCCGCCACATTTCTACGAGGAACGGTAACTATTATTGATAAGAACGGTGAAGTGCTTCATCCCGCTTTAACTTGGATGGATGAAAGAGAGGCACATACAGCAATAGAATGGAAGAAAGATGTAGATCTTCGAAGATCGATCACTAAAGTGTTATGGCTTAAAAATCATAAGCCAGATCTGTTTAATAAAGCTGATAAAATTATCCACACAGATTCCTATATATATATGAAATTGTGTAATGAATGTGTAACTGACCCTTCAATCAGTATTTGGGGAATACTAAATAATCGTTCACTTAAATGGGATGAAGGCTTAGCGGAACGATTTGATTTACCTGTAGAATTATGGCCTGAATTGCATCAGTCAGGTGAAATTATTGGAGAATTATCTAATTCTGCTTCAGAGGCTTTAGGTTTGAAGAAAAATACTCCAATTATCTTAGGTGGTGGTGATCAACAATGTTCAGCATTAGGACTAGGCGCAATTAACGTAGGTCAAGCTAAAGCAACCACGGGAACTGGAACATTTTTGGATTATGTTGTAGATCACCCCATTGAACCCGCGGGGGATTTCCCTATTTTTTCACTACCTTCTGTTATAAAAGGCAAGTGGAATATTGAAGGTGTTTACCCAGGTTCAGGTGATGCATTAAAATGGTTTGCTAATAATTTTTCGCAGTTACATCTTAAACAGAGTCAAGAGCAAGGTATCAATGTGTATGATATGCTAACAGCAGAAGCCGAAACAATACCACCTGCAAGTGGAGGATTGTTATTTTTAACAGGATTATCTATTTTCCGAAAAGGGACTCTTCATGGTTTAGATTGGAATCATACTAGAGCACACATAATACGTTCGATATTGGAATCTGCTGCTTTGGGTACGCGATATTATCTCCAAACAACAGAAGCAATGGGTGGTGAAAAAACGACTGAATTAAGAGTTGATGGAGGGGGAATGAATAGTGATTTATGGGCTCAGATTTTTGCAGATGTAACAGAGAAAAAAATATTAATTTCAGAGAATAAAGATGGTGCTGCTATGGGTGCTGCGATTTTGGGATTTTTGGGTTGCAACAGATATGACAAAATTGAGAAAGCTATTGAAAATATGATTAGATTTCCCACGTTTAAAAATCCAATTAAAGAAAATTCAAAAATATATAAAAAGTTGTATAGAGTATTTCTACCAACACTTCTAGAAGTTTATTCAAAAAAGAGAGTCACTAAAGATTTATAATTTTTATTTATTACATTTTTTTCTAAGTAACCATAAGTAAGCATTATTAAAGACTCTATATTACCCACAGTAACTTTAATTGCTCCTACAGTTGGTGAAACATTTGGAATAGTGGCCCCCAACTTCACTGTTGATATCTACGATATAAATCTTGATGTTAAATAGTATATTATAAATGGTGGGTTGACCAATCATACTTTTACGACAAATGGAAGCATAGATCAAAGTGACTGGACAAATCATTCAGATGGAGTCGTTAATGTTATATTTTATGTGAAAGATTTAGCTGGAAATATTGGAACAGTTTCGGTTACCATTATTAAAAATTTGCCACCATCATCTCCAGGAATTCCAGGATATAATATCTATTTCTTAATCGCAGTTATCAGTATTGTCTCCGTATTATTAATTCGAAAACGATTTAAGCCCTAACTTTCTTTCTTTTCTTTTTATATTTTCCTTTCTCACACTGCATCTTTTTTCTTGGATTCTTATTTAAAAATCATAAACTTTCTTTTTGTCACATTAAAATTATTTATATGTAGAAGCTTTACCTAATTTATGATTAACACTTTTGACAAAAAATGTTAACTCCTTTTCAAATTTTCATGTCGAAATTTATTCATTAAATTACATCACATAGACTTCACTCTGCTGTAGCTTAACGAAAAACAAAAAGTATTTTTGGAATATTTAATTTCAAAATTTATAGAATATTATAAGTTTCTAGCTCACATGCCTTATTTCAAGAACCAAGAGGGTTACAATCTATACTATGAGAATATCAATCCAGATTCAAATAGTTGTGCCATTATTTTACTTCATGGATTCGCGTCTTCGGCTTCTTTCTTCAAGGCACAAATAAAGATATTAAAAGAGAGGTATCGAATTATTGCTTTTGATGCATTAGGGCATGGGAGGAGCGATCACACCAAAGCACTAAACCTATCGAAAAATCTTAGGTATGACATTATCAGAGATTTAGAAGATCTTCTGAAGTATTTAGAATTAAATGAAAAATATGGAATAATAGGACACTCTTTAGTTGGTGGGATGATTGGTCAGCTATTTGCAATGAAACACCCTGAAAATATTAAATTTCTTATCTTACTAAATTCAGGGTATATAATGATTGATAATGTTATAAGGAATATCTTTTATAATCTACTTCCATATTTTATACGAATGAATTTTTTGGATGTAGTAGCGAATTCTGTTGAAAAGTTGTTAGATAAGACAATTCCTTATATAATTACTGCTTTATCAGATACGTTAGTGGGATTAAATCTCACTAAAGATGAATTATATATGCAAATTGAGGATCAAATTTTTCGTATGATACATGAAATAAAGGAATATGATCCATCGGGGATTAGTTGTCCTACTTTAATTATTGGTGGAAGACTTGATAATTTTGCTCCAGAACAGATGTCTGAAAAATTACATAATATGATTCCAAATTCCACATTAGAAATAATTGACATGGCTGGTCATTTTGCTCCGGCTCAGAGAAAAGAGGTAGTTAATGAATTAATATGTAATTTTATTAGAAAACTAAAATAAATATTACATAAATTTCTCATAATCGCTCTAATAGATTTAGTATGAATGAAAATTATAAATTTAATGATCTTAAAACGGCAATTTCATTTTTTAAAGAAGAAGTAAAAAAGTTTGTAGAAGCCCGTAATTGGAATAGATATCATACTCCAAAAAATTTAGTTCAAGCTATTAATTGTGAAGCGGGAGAATTATCTCAATTATTACTCTTTAAAGATTACACAGTGGAAGAGATTTGGAATAATAAGAAACTTCTTACAAATATTTCTGAGGAAATAGCTGATGTTTTCATTTATCTAATAAGTTTAATCAATGCTCTAGATTTAGATTTAAGCCAAATTTTTACAAAAAAAATGGAAAAGAATAAAACAAAGTATTCAAGTAAGGAATTCAATAACGGAATGTATTACAAAAAATAAAGAATTGAGAAGATAAAATGTCAGATATAAATAAAGCTCTTTTAGCCCCATGTGGGCTATATTGTGGTGTGTGTGCAATACATATTGCCGATCGAGAAAATAACTTAAAATTTAAAGAAATACTTGTTGATGTCTACAAACCCTTTTCAAAAACGGTTGATGATATTAAATGTGTGGGTTGTCTTTCAGAAAAACAGGAGGATATATTTGGATATTGCCAAACATGTCCTATCAGAGACTGTATAAAGAGTAAAGGAATTGATGGCTGCTATCAATGCGATGACTTTCCGTGTAAATTTATAAAACGTTTTCCAATACCTGTTGGTAAAAAAGTTATTCTAAGGGCAATACCTCGTTGGAAAGAATTAGGAACTGAAAAATGGATTGAAGAGGAGGAAAAAAGATATCACTGCCCCGAATGTGGTAATTCCTTATTCCGAGGTACAAAGAGATGTAATAAATGTGGAATTTCAGTCAATGTAGACTGATGTTAATCTTATTTTTTTATAAATAATAACAATTTTTAGGGATTTTTCTTTTATTATTTAAAATGGTTGCTAAGAATATTGATGGTATAATAAAGGAACAATTAAACTACACGTTAAAAGAAACAAATTTTTCTAAATTGGGGGAATTATATCGAGGAAAAGTTAGAGATAACTATATAAAACAAGATAAAAGAATAATTATTGCAACAGATCGTCTAAGTGCTTTCGATAGAGTAATAACCACAATTCCATTCAAAGGACAAATGCTTAACCAAGTTTCATCTTTCTGGTTTGAAAAAACTAAAGGTATTGTCAAAAATCACATTATTGATATTCCAGATCCTAACGTAGCCGTTGTTCATCAATGTAAGACAGTTCCAGTTGAAGTAGTTATAAGGGGATACCTAACCGGAAGTATGTGGCGTGATTACAATAAAGGAAAACCCACTTCTGGTATAATGCCTCCTATAGGAATGAAAAAAAATCAGAAATTTGATGAAATAGTTATAACCCCATCCACAAAAGCAGAATCGGGTCATGATATTTACCTCTCGAAAGAAGAAATCTTAAGAAGAGAAATGGTTGAAAAGGAAGTCTATGAAGAAATGGAAGATGTTGCATTTAAGTTATTTAAATTCGGACAAAAATATTGTGAACAGAATGGTCTTATCTTAGTTGATACTAAATATGAATTCGGATTAAAAGAAGGTGAATTAATGGTAATTGATGAGATTCACACTCAAGATTCATCACGATTCTGGATCCTTGATACTTATAAAGAAAAATTTGAAAAGGGAGACAATCCTGACATTCTAGATAAAGAGATTTTTAGAGGATGGCTTATGGATACTTATCCTGAAATTTTTCCAGATATTAAACCAGAAGAGGATATTCCTCCAATTTCTGAAGATATTAAAATAGAATTAGCAAAAAGATACATGAGCAGTTATGAAAAAATTACGGGATTAGAATTTAAGGCAGAAGTTTCAGATGTTCGAAAAAGGATTTATGAAAGTTTAAAGGAAGCCAATTATTTATAGAATTTAAGAAAAATTTAAATAATAATTCACAGTAATTTATCGTATTATGTTGAATTTAATATTTTTATTTGTCGATTTTACTTTATTTATCCTTAGTTTTGTATTCATTATCTTAGATCTTAAAAGTTATAAAGAAGAAAAAAATGAAGAGCTAAAGGGAACTATCATACCCAAACGAAGTAAATACGCTTTATTGTTTGGCTTATTAGCTCTAGTACTCGCAGTAATTATTAGTTTAGGTTATATATGAAAGATCAACAGCAATTAAAGAAATTAAATTCTTCAATTTTACCATCTTTTATTTAATTAATTCACCTTTCAACAATCTTTTTTTCTCTAAGAAATCTAGATTTTAGTTTAGAATGATTACTTGAATTATATTGAGGATATAAAAGATCTTGTCGTTTTTGTCGATGCGTATTATTTTTAAGTTAATAAGAACTAATAAAAATATATAAAACTTCTTTTTTCACAAATGGATAACCAAGAATTTGAAGTAGAAATAACGTTAATGAATAAACCAGCAGCTAGAGATCCAGTAGGAGAAACTATTCAAAAAGACCTTTTGGCAAAAAAAGGATATGATATGGTATTTAATGTTCGTTCAGGGCAATTTTTAAGATTGAAACTTAAGGCTGCTGATGAAATTCAAGCTAAGAAAATTGTAGAAAAAATGTGTAATGATCTCCGAATTTTTAATCCAGTTACTCAAAATCTAACTATTTTAAAAGTATCAAAATTATGAATATTAAAATAGCAGTAATCGAATTCGCAGGGAGCAACTGTGATTTAGATACTTTACATGTTTTGAAAAATGTTATTGATGATGTAGAAGCAGATTTAGTTTGGCATAATCATTTTAAAGAATCTAAATATGATGGAGTAATTTTACCTGGAGGATTTGCATTTGGAGATTATTTAAGAGCAGGAATTATTGCTGCTCATAGTCCGGCAATTGATGAAGCCAGGATAATGTTAGATGACGGAAGACCAGTAATAGGTATTTGTAATGGATTTCAAATATTAACTGAAGCTCAATTCCTCCCGGGTGCTTTATTACGTAATGATTCTCTTAAATTTATCTGTAAGTGGGTAAACTTACAGATAGTAAACAATAATACTGCTTTTTCTAATAAGATGCAGCTAGGTGATGTGTGTGCTTTACCTATAGCTCATGCAGAGGGACGATATTTTACTGACAATTTGAAAGAGTTGGAGGAAAATAACCAGATCGTTTTTAAATATTCTACTGAACAAGGAGAACTGACAAAGGAAGCAAATCCAAATGGTTCCTTAGAAAATATTGCGGGAATTTGCAATATGGAGCAAAATTGCATTGGATTAATGCCCCATCCAGAACGTGCATCAGAAGCAATTCTAAGCCCAAAAAGAACAACTCATGGAAAACTTTTTTTTGAATCGATGATAGAATTCATTAAACAGAGGTTATCTTAATGACAAAGGTGGATGTTAACGGAAAAGAAGTAGACGTAGAAATGAATAGTGATGAATTTGAAAAAGTAAAAAATTTATTAGAAAGAGATCCAAATATTACTGAATTAGGCATGTTTGATGTAATGTGGAGTGAACATTGTTCTTATAAATCATCACGCCCAAAATTAAGAATGTTTGAGGATGCTGAGAAAAATTATGATTATGTTTTGGCTGGTCCTGGTCAAGATGCGGGAGTAATTGATATTGGAGATGGTTATGCATTAGCATTTAGAATTGAATCTCACAATCATCCGTCTGCAATTGAACCTTATCACGGAGCCGCTACGGGTATTGGAGGTATAATAAGAGACATTTTATGCATGGGTGGTCGTCCAATAGCATTATTAGATCCATTGAGATTTGGTCGTTTAAAAGATAATCCTCATTCACAATGGTTATTCAAGTACGTAGTAAAGGGTATCGCAGATTATGGTAATTGTACTGGAATACCTACCATTGGTGGAGAAGTTGAATTTGATAATAGTTTTGAAAGTAATTGTTTAGTAAATGTTGCATGTATAGGACTAGGAACAATAGAAGATTTTAAACATGCACCAAGTAGAGCTTATAATCCGGGTGATTATGTGATTTTAATGGGTGGATCTACGGGTAGAGATGGGATCCATGGAGTCACATTCGCTTCCCGTACTTTAACTGAAATGTCTGAGGCTGATAGACCCGCTGTTCAAATAGGAGATCCGTTCACTAAAAAAATGATTATTGAAGCAACTTTAGAAGCTTTAAAGACAGGTTATGTAAGAGGCTTGAAGGATCTAGGAGGAGGAGGATTGACTTGTGCAACTAGTGAATTAACAGGGGATGGGAATACAGGAGCAAAGGTAGATTTAAAAAAAGTTTTTACACGAGAACCTGGAATGAATTCTTATGACGTAATGCTTTCTGAATCACAAGAAAGAATGGCTTTCATTGTTAAACCTGAAGGGTTAAATATAGTTCTTGATGTATTTAGAAAATATGAATTGAATTTTGCTGTAATAGGAAGAACTGATGAATCAAAAGTTTTAAAAGTTTATGATGGAGATGATCCCGTAGTTAGTATTCCCGCAAAAGCTCTTTCTGAATCACCTACCTTTAAACGAAAAGAAAAACGACCCTCCTATTTAGATGAATTATTAGCTCAAAAAACTCCACAACCTTCTTTACAGTTTGAAGATATTATCTATAGACTAATAGCATCAGAAAACATTTGTAGTAAAGAGTGGGTTTACAGACAATATGACCATGAAGTGGGTGTTAGATCAGTTGTAAAATGTGGAGAAGGAGATTCAGGTATTTTAAGAATAATTGGTACAGATAAATTTATTGCAGCGAGTGTTGGTGCTAATTCTAAGCATTGCTTTTTAGATCCCTATGAAGGCGCTAAAGGGGGATTAGTTGAAGTGTGTGGAAATATAATAGCAAATGGGGCTAAACCGATGGCAATGGTAAACTGTTGTAATTTTGGAAACCCCGAAATTCCCGAATCTTTTTGGTATTTTTCTAAAGCTGTTGAAAGTATGAATGATTTTTGTAGGACTATGAGGATTCCTATAGTAGGAGGAAATGTATCTTTCTATAATGAAGATGAGGTCAAGAAAACCGCGATTAAAGCAACTCCAATAATAATGATTGTAGGCCTTCTGGAAGGTGAAGAAAATATAATAACCCTCCCCTTTAAGAATGCTGGAGATGATATTTTTTTAGTAGGAGAGACAACATCCGAATTAGGTGGTTCAGAATATCATTCAGTAATCTACAACCTTGAAGGGGGAATTCCTCCTAAAGTTGATGAGGCTAAAATAAAGAATATTTGGGATTTTTTGTTTGAACTCTATAGAAATAAATTAATTAAAGCCAATCACGACGTGAATAAAGGAGGATTTATCATAACAATAGCAGAAATGTGTTTTAAGAATAAATTGGGTGCAAATTTAGATCTTACTAATTGTTTTGATGGCAAATTAAGGGATGATGAGTTTTTATTTAGTGAATCTAATGGTAGATTTATTATTGAGACAGATCCAAAAGATTACGGTGAAATAATGAATTTAGCAAATAGTTATGGGGTAGCTCTCAAAAAAATAGGAGTTTTAATACCTCAGCCTGAAATAATTATAAGAGGTTTAAAAAAGAAAGATTTTAGACTTACTCTACCAAAATTGAAGGAAAATTTCGATTCTACAATTCCAAATTTAATGGAAATATAGCTTTTTAATTTAGAACATTTAGAAATAAAAAGTTTAAAGATTATTATGTAATAATAGTCGAACAAAAATTAATGTTCATCATTATAGATCATTTTTAATTTAAAACCGTAACTTTGAAATATTTGTATACTTTTTAAGATCTTAGAGAATTACTTGCGTATCAATTATTTCATCAATATAATTAGTAAATAACACATTAAATATAATTATGAGAGCTCGTGCGTGTATTAAATGTAGAGAATATGTAGTAATACACCCTGGTAATCCCGTTAATCAGTTAGAGATAAAAAAGTTTGAGAAGAAACATTTAAGTCATACCATAATGACTGTTGATTTTAGTGAGATAAAGGGGATCTATTCTTCTTTTAAAAACAATGGAACTGAAAAGCCGCCTCAATAAATTAGTTAATTTATTTTTTAATTTCTAATAAATTTAAAGCTAAACCTTTTAAAAACCATTTTAACTCATTTTCTTAGGACTTCTTGACGTTATATTGATAGATTATTATTTAATTTCAATGATCTTTCAATCATAATCATAAATATATTTATATATTTGTATCTTATTTACCTCATATAGGATCTTTCAACTTAACTAATCTAATAAATAAGGAAATGGATGATATTCAACGAGAAAGGCTACAAAAAAGAATTAGAATAGGAAGATTATATAAAATAAAATTTAAAAATATTCAATTAGATGAGGAAATTCTGCCCTTTTCTAAACCTATAAATAGTAAGAATACTGAAAAAAAAGATTTAATTGAACATTTAGATTTCTTGAAGAAATTATTGAAGTTAATTAATCGTGGCGCTACGGGATTTGATTTAGCTTATGAAGTGGAAAAAAATAAGGAAATGAAGTATTTAATATATGATGGTATTTTGTTTTACAATACTTTTCTAGAGATTGGCAGTAATAGATTTATAGACGCTCCTGATAAAAGGAAAGTAGACTTTAAATCATTTAAAACAATTGAAGATACTGAAAAATATATTTTCATAATATGGTTGAAGGATACAATCGAATCGATTGAAAGGGAGATCAAACCAAATGGGGATTATGCACAGTACTTAGAAAGGAGAAAAGAACAGGAGCTTTTAAAAACTAAAAAGAAGTTACTTAAAAAACTTAATCAATGTAAAAATTGTGGAGAGAGGATACGGAGTTTAGACCAAGAATACTGTGAAAAATGTGGTGTAAAACTTTTAGAGGATTTATGAATTAAAACACTTATTTATAAGAAATTAGACGTAATAAAAGAAAAAAAAAAAATTTAGATTTATTAATTTTCTACTTGAGTACCACACCATTTACAGAATTTTTCTGTTTCAGTAAGTTTACTACCGCACAATGAACAGTTTTTTGCATTGGCAGGAGTAGTCATAGAAGGAGCACCAATTTGTCTTCCCTCTATTTTGCCTCCACAATTAGGGCAAAATTTGGAATCTGGTTTTAGTGGTGCTTTACAGCGTTTGCATTTATTAATTTTTTCCGGAGCTTCCTCAGTTGTGACTTTGTAGGGTGAAGCATCAGTTGGGGTTTTTTCTGGTGTTTTAAGCTTTAATTTTTTCTGACCTTTTCTTGCTACCACTGCTGCTAATAATATAATAATGACAACCACAAGAACAATAATTAAGATCCATTGAACACCAAGCCATCTTTCCGTTGATGTTACTCCGGTATTATATGTCACATCAAAAGTAATAGTAGTAGATTCCTCTGGTGATATCATTGGATCAAAATAAATAAAGAAATACCAGTTTCCTGCAGAAAGTATAGGATAAGAACCTGAGAGAGGGACTCCTTCTAGTATATCTTGTGTATATATACCTGTAAGATCAAGTACATCGGTAGCTGTATAGTTTATTGTATAATCGACATCCACAGAAGTAACCCCATCATTAAACCACACAATGTAATAGTCTTGAGCTTCCTCAATAATTAATGATCCACTGCCTAGAGTAGTATTTGCAATATTCACATAGAACGATGGTGAATAACCTTGATCCCATAAATATAAATCGTACCCACTCGCAATAAAGAAATAGAGCTGATTACTAGCATTAAATTCATAATCTATTATTGAATCAGGTTTTAAAAACAACCATTCAGCCCAATACTCATTATTTGATAGAGTTTTCGAATATACAACATCTATATGGTCTGTTTTTGTTTCAATGTTTTCAAAAGGACTATTCCAAATGATAAAAGTTAAATCACTAGATAAAGATTGAATAGAGTAGTCTATGCTTCCTGTTTCAATATATTCATATTCATACCAAAATTCATTGAAATATAGGGTTTCAGTAGAACGGTAATTGACATAGCCATTTGTATCAGCATTGCTAAAGGGAAACAAAAAAGCTACACCTGCAACTGGAAGTATTATCAGAGCGAGTATTATCATAAATAGTATTCCCCCGCCAACATATACCGGACTATAGTACCATGGTCTATACCAGTTACCTGCCCAATACGGTGAATACCACCATCTATAATACCAGGGACGATGATACCACCAATAAGGTCTATAATACCTGCGATGTGGAGCATAATATCTATGAGAATAAGGTCCACTAGGAGATCTTGATGTTATTCTTGTAGCACCCGTTCTTCCAAATGGTATGCCACTCCTTGATCCACCTCCTCTATATCCACCACCAAATCCGCCACCTCGGAAACCTCCGCTAAAACCACCACCTCGAAATCCTCCGCCTCGAAATCCACCACCACCTCGAAATCCTCCGCCTCCCCCTCTTGGCATTTTTAAGCTGACACCTCACTTGTTTTAGCTTCAGGACTTTCTATCCCTCGGAAGATATAGTCTCTATTAATAGCTAATATAAAAAGAACCATTGAAATTATTGACATTGTTAATCCTATTGGATCTATTGTTATTGTAGGTATAGGATTCGTAGTTGCAAACGCTATCCCGAATAAAATCCATTCAAATACCATAAAGAAAACAGCTAATCCTGGTATGACTGTTCTTATTATCCATCCCGTTTGTAAATTTCTACTATCAGAAAAACTCGTATAAATAATTGAAAACAAACCGATAATAATAAAAATTAACATTAAAATACCAAATATGTCTATTACAATCCAAATTGCATCATTTAAGTCAAGAAACGGCACCATAATCCCGGGACCTCTAATATCGAATAAACTAAATACTAATGTTGGATCTTCTACAATTGGTCCCATACCAAGTAAACTCATTAGATCACTATATTTCCCGATAAAAAATCCAAAAATTCCTGCTAAAGGCAGAATTAGGCCTAATGTAAAAGCAATAATAGCACTTATACTTGCAAACCAAAATTCAGCAACTTTCGTATTCTTAACTGGAATTAATCCAATATCGTCAAAAGTCTGATCTGGAATGTAACTCCAACAATCCTGAATTGTACATACGCCTACAAGTTTTTCATTTTCAACTACAGGTACAACATTCACATTCAAATTTCGCATTCGATTAAAGGCTTCGGTAACAGGGGTATCTAGTGAAACTGGATCAATTTTATACATTGTTGAAATAACATTTTCAGTTTTAGCTTCTTTTCCTTCAGCAACAATATTTTGTATAATATCAAAATCAGCTATAACCCCAATGACTTTTTGTTTTTCTCCTTTAATAACAACTAAATCAGGGACGCCTAATTCTTTCATTTTTTTTGCAGCATCTTGAATTGTCGCATTTGAGTCAATTATCCCATATTCATCGTTAATTACTAAATCTCGTACAAAATATTCTTTTAAAGCCATAGATAATGCATCTTATTTTTAATTAAATTATTATTTTATGAATTAACAAAAGAATGGAATATATAAATTTTTTTATTCACTCCTATTACCATACTATAAAATAGTATGTAAAGATTGGTCTCTTTATGTATAATATTATGTATTTGATATGTTTTTTAATCTAATAAAATAATATTAAATTAGTTCTATTAATGAACTAAATGAATCAAGGACCAGATTTGGCTTAATTTTCACTTTAGTTGGGTCATAATACTGACCTTTACCCGTTTTTACTAAAATTGCTTTAATACTTGCATTGATAGCTCCTTGAATATCAGACTCAAGATCATCGCCAATCACAATTACCTCATCGGGAGTAAGATTTAATTTTTCTATTGCTTGAAGGAAATATTCTCTCGAAGGCTTTCCAAATATTTTTGGAGTCACATTAGTAGCATTAGCAATCATCTGTACAAATGTACCAGTGTCTATAACTGGTTCACCATTACTATCAAGATAATATCTATTACCTTGCATTCCAAGCAGTTTAGCACCTCTAAGAACATACTTAAAAGCTACATTAAGCCTATTTACATCCCAATTATCATGAAAATCACCTATAATCACAAAATCTGGTGTTTCAGAACCCTTAACTTGAGGAAATTCTTGAAATTCTTCTGCAACTTCTTCTGTTGTGACTAAATAAGACTTTTTATCAGGGTATTTTGATATAAATTCTTTTAAGGCTATAATTGGAGTAAAAATCTCGTCCTTATCGATATTAAATCCATAATCTTGTAATATGTTTAGCAGTGTTTTGGGTGATTTACTATCAGTATTTGTGAAAAAAATAAATTTTAAGCCAATTTCACGAAGTTTTAAAAGTGTTTCAAAAGCCCCAGGAATCGGAGTTCCTTTAAAATAAAGTGTTCCGTCTATGTCAGTTAAGACTCCTTTAACTTCATTAAATTTTATTTTTTTACGCATTAATATTATAAAACCAAATGCTATTTTAAATAATTGTTCGAATAAACTCTAGGAATGTTCGTGAAAGCTTCATTTCGCGCAAAATCATAACTATTAGCATATCATGAATAATATGATTTAATGAAGAAATATATATAATTCGATAAATCCGAAAACTGATAATCTCTCTTCTTTCTTAAGATAATTGAGATAATAAGAATAATTACATGATTATTAACAAAAATTCTACTCATAATAGAATTTCAGTGGAAACTAAAAAATGTCCAAAGTGTAAAAAAATCTTACCTGCTACACCAGTTTATTTCTATAGAAGAAAAAGAGCAAAATTTGGTCTTGATAGTTATTGTAAAGAATGCTTAAGAATATATTACACACTAAGAAATATAAAAAAAAGGTATAATATTTCGAAAAATCAGTTTGAACAAATAGTTAAGAAACAAAAAAGCAGTTGTGCAATCTGTGGTGTAAAATTTGCTAGCCTTTTTCATCCACATAATAAGAAATCATTTACTTATCATGGATCTGCACCAAGAGTGGATCACAATCATAAAACTGGATTTATAAGAGGCCTTTTATGTGATAGATGCAATCTATTAATAGGGGAGGCACATGAAAATACAATGGTTTTAGTAAATGCTATAAAGTATTTAAAAAAAAATCATAGGAAAAAGAAAGGAAAATAAAAATGTCATTTATTTTATTAAGCTCGTGCTGCTCAAAAAAAAAGATTTTATGGGTTTTAAAGATAAAGCGCATTTATTCTCTCATTTTATAAATAATTCTTTGATGAATCTAGGTAATGTAAATCCTATATAGAAACAGATCGAACTGATAATTACAAAAGTTCTAGCAAGAAATATAGTTATTTCTGTAGGACTTTCAGCTCCGACGACATCTATTATCGTTCCAATTGTAAATGTTAGAAATGCTGATAATAAAAACTTTCCTTTTAGTTTAATTTCTGAATCTTCTGCTTTTAAGCTGCTTCTAGTAAATAAAAATCCAGTAACTAAGAATAGAACTATCGAAAATAATAGATAAATTTGTATCCATAAGGCCCATTCTACTACAAAAGCACTTCTTTGACTGCCTATTAGATATGGATTCACAAAAAAAACAGTTAAAAATGCAATTTCAAATAATAATGCTTCAATTCCAAAAAATAGCATAATCTTCTTCTGCTGCTTTTTGAAAAGAAAATTAGTAAAAGCATAAGACCATGTCATATGAATTGGTGCAATAAAGGCATTAGCTAAGAAAAAATATAAAGGTGGATCTATACTTAAACCGAAAAACGTAATTGTAATGAATTGTATCGCATCAGACCAATAAGGGCTCGCTAGTAATATCCATGTAGCTCCAACTAAAAATAATTCAATTTTTTTATATTTTAGATACTTCAAAGCAATAAAAAAACCCAATATCGTAGACATTATAACGGAGACTAATGTAAAACTTCCTTGAAATATCTCAAAGCCAGTTAATTGTGCCAACATTTTCTTAAATAGATTTTTCTTTATGAGTTTTAAGTAATTTATTTATATTAATTTTATAAAAACATAATTTGTTATTTAATGATTCTTATCCACTTTATTTTCCGTGTCATAATTACATATTAAATTAGAGATTCTGAAATAAATTTGGTGTCAATTGGGGGACGAGGTGGTGCTCGGTAATATTTCACTGCGGGATAGCCCATAATCATAATTCCAAATATCTCATCATCAATACCAAATAGATTCTTTAATATTTCTTTATTTTCATTAAGAAATATCTGAACACCCCCTATCCAACAAGAACCTAAGCCTAATGTTTCAGCACCTAGCATTGCAGAGGTTATTGCTATAACCGCATTCTTACTATCCCAATCATTATTTGAATGGAGCATTAAAATGTGAGGTGCGTTATAGAAAAATGGATCAATCTTTTGCTTTCTTTTTTTTTTATAATCCTCTTTCTCTTCTTCTGATTCTATTGCGTCGATAATAGAATTTATTAAATCATTTATCTTTGTTTCGTCTGAAATTACAAGGCATCTTAAAGTTCGTTTATTCATAGCTACTGGAGCATACCTTATACAATCAATAACTTTTTTAATTATATCTCTTGGAACTTTTTTATTTTGGTATTGCCTAATTGACCTTTTAGAACGAATTAATCTATATATTGCTTTATATGCTATTGATTCACTCGGTTCTTCAAATTCTAAAGCTGTGTCTTTCATATCTTCGTAAATTATAGCATTTTCAGGACATATTGCAATACAATGTCCACATAAAATGCATCTTCGGGAACTGTCGAAACCTATTTTTCCGTTAGGGCTACTAAAGTTATCCATTGGACACTCTATTGTACAATCTTTACAGAGATTACACCGATTAACATTTATTCCTTTAATTGGCATTATAATAATGAAAATCTATAAAAATATATTAATATTAAAAAAAAGTTTAATTCAATTCTAAATATCTCAAATTATTTGATTATAATTTCACACCTAATTTTAAATTAGGATATTCTATTATCGATTTTATATCTCATTAACCTTCAATGAATGATTGTTTACTAAATCTCTGAAGGAAATTATTATCAGTGACATTGATTACCATTTTTATATATTAGTTATCATTTTAGGTTTATTCATGTTCAGTTGAATGAATTTTGAATATTCGATCACCGATACATTTAAATAGATGTCTTTTCTTTAATATCATGAGTTTTATCAAAAACTGATATATTGGTGAAGTTAAAAAAAATGTTCTTTGGCAAACGGTTTAGTGGCTATAGAGGTGAAGCTTTCTCAGGATTGGATATCTTAGTACTTTCAATTATACGGAATCATGAAGGAATTTCAGGATATGAAATTAGTCAAGTTATTAACAAAAAATTCAAACCAATGTGGAGAGCTTCTCCCGGAACAATATATCCCTTATTGAGCAGATTGGATGATAAAGGATATGTCGAAACTGTAGAATTTATTGATAAAAACAATCGTCAAAAAAAGAACTATAGAATTACTGATCTAGGAATTAAGAGACTTAAAGAAGTTTTGAAAGACAATTTTGAATCTAGTATTAATACACTTGGAGATTATATACGAACAGTCGTGAATGCGTGGTTACCTCATGAAAAACGAATTAAAGGAGTTATGTCATGCTTTCCTTATCATTGTGCACCCATTGATAGAGAAATCAATCAAGAAGATTTTTCTTTAACAAATATTAAAAGAATCGAAAGAATTGTGAACGATTTAAAGTATAGTAAGGAAAGGATTTCAATAAGATTAGAGGACATAAACCAGGAAGTTGAAAAATATGAAAAAATTTTAAATAACCTAATAAAAATGAGAGAAGCAAATATCAAAACAATTCCTATTGTTGATGATGATGAGTACGAAAATTTTTAGCTTTTACCAATAAAATTTAAAAAAAAAATAAATAAAGGAGGAAAATCAAGTATGTGTGATGAAAGTCCCCATGGTCATAGTCATGGTCCAAAAGCGATGATTGGCTGTCTTCCATTCAATCCTCAACAAATGCACAAAATGAAAAGAATGGCTAAACATTTTATGAGAGATTTTATGGGAAGTCAAATACCGTATAATGTTGAAGATCTTGGAGATAACTATTTGATTACTGTACCTTTAGCCGGCCGTACTAAAGATGACGTCAAAGTTTCTTTAATTAATAAACACCTTAACATTAAATCAGAGAAACCTAAGATTTCTGAAAAGGAAAATGTACAAGAGACCCCAAAGGAAAGAGAGACTCTTCATGAATGTTGCGGTCCATTTTTCCAGAAAGGATTTACTTTTATTGATGTAGATATGGATATTCCTTTACCAGTTGATGCAGATACGGATACAATAGTTTCAAAAATGGCTAATGGATTACTAAAGGTAACATTTAGCAAAAAACCAGCCAAGAAAATAGACATTAGTGAAAATTAATCAGATACCCGAAATTAAAGGCGGAGCGCTTTAGATGTAAAGATAAAAAAGTATCCAGAAGATTACTATAATAAAATCTAACTCTAAAGCACCCCACTTAATAATATTTTTTTTATATTTTTTAATTTACTGTTTAATTCTATTCTATATTTTTTATATTAATATTTTCTCTACAAAAATGTTATTTTGATATTTCTAAAATGACAAAAGAACTTTTTAAATCTTTAGCCTATTAAATTACTACAATAAATTCTATTTTTTTTTAATTAATAGATTAAAATAATAAAATTGTGAAATACCATGGAAAAATTAAAAGTTGGAATCATTGGATGCGGAGTTATCTTTGATCTTAATATATTGGGCTATTTAAACCGTGATGATATTGAAATCACTTGCTTATGTGATAGTAAAAAAAGACATGTTAAAGAGAAGATTGAAAAGTTTAATCTAGGGCACAATGTTAGACAATATCATGATTATAAGGAAATGCTTGATGCTGAAAACATTGATATTCTAGAAATTTTATTACCTCACTATTTACATTGTGATGCGACTCTTTATGCAACTCAAAAAGATATTTTAGGAATAAGTCTACAAAAACCAATGGCAACCTCTATCAAAGATTGTGATAAAATGATTAATGCTTGCAAAAAGAATGATATTAAGCTTAAAGTCTTTGAAAATTTCACTTTTTATCCTCCAATTATGAAAGCGAAGCAATTATTAGAAGAAGGAATTATTGGTGAAGTAAATTCAATTCACATTAAAACAGTAGAAGCAACAAAAGGAGGGTGGGATATAACTACTACTACATGGATATGGAGGTTAGATCCAAAGCTATGTGGAGGTGGATTAGAATGTGGATCACCGATTATATTTGACGATGGATTCCATAAATTTTGGCTAGCCTTGTACTTAATTGGGGCGAAAGTGGAAAAAGTTTATTCATGGATCGACAGATTTAATAATTTGGATGTTCCTGCTTATATAATGTGGAAGTACACACCTCCAAAGGATTCAGACTTTTTTGTGCCCACATATGGAAGTATGGAATACAATTATTCTCCTAACATGACTTTACCTAGTCCCTATTATCCTGAAGATGATTTTATATCTATTACTGGCTCAGAAGGAATTATGTGGATTAATCAGGCGACTGCGGGAGGCAATATCATGTCTAAATCAGAGGCCTTTCCAGCAATTGTTATCTTCCGAGATGGAAAATTAGAGACCATTTCAGATATGGAACGAGATTGGAAGTATGGATTTATTAATTCTACTAATCACTTCATTGAGGCTATAAAGAATGATGGAGATCCTATATTATCAGGTGAGGAAGGTAAGTATACTACACAATTTGCTTTGGCAGCTTTAAAATCCTCTATGATTGGAAAGGAAATCAGTCCAAGTGATATTAGAGAATAAATAATCTTTGATTTTCTTTTTAAGAATTTTTTGATTCTTTTTCACGATCTCTAATAAATTTCTTTACAGGACGATATATCAGATAATGCCCTTGTTGGTAAATTTTGGATCCATGTATAACTTTTCCTAGCTTCGAACCAAAATAGTACCAAAATGAATATGAAATGAGTAAAAAACTTGCAATAACTTCCATACCAGGTTGATGAGTAATTTGAAAATCAATTCCGAATGCTATAAAAGAATTCCATAAAAAATATTTACCACCTTCAACTGACGGAATATTTACCCAAGGGAGGAAATTTAACCATGATACATCAATGATATTAGAATAAATTAAGCTATCAACAGTCCACAAAACAAAAAGGAAAATCACTGCTAGAAAAACAATCCAGTCTTTATTTCGTTTACGTAAATATTTTCGATATAAATAAGAATTTATCCAACCAAGAGTAAAGCTTAGAATCAATCCTTCCGCGAATCCCATTTAATATTCACTCTCCAACCATTTATTGTTAAGATACCAATCAACGGTATCCTTTAAAGCACTTCTAAAATCTGGAAATTTAAACTTAAATCCTAAATCTTTAACCTTTTTATTAGAAAAGAGATATTGATGAGTTGTATATTCTGCCATGGATAAATCGATTGGGGGTCTTGAGTTCAGTTTTTTTGCTTTTTCATTTTTCCTTTTATTCAGCCAGTAAAGAAATTTCGAGAAAATTTTGTAAAATGGCCACCAAACAGGAAAATTAAAATAATCGACATTTAATAAATCCGCGAGATATTCAAGGAAATCTTCTTGAAAACAAGGGTCTAGAACAAGATTATAAGCTTCTCCTAGTGATTGTTCATTTTCTGCTAAAAATATAGCCGATCTAGCTAAATCTTCAACATGAATTAAAGGCATGGCTAAACGCTTCTTTTTAGGGTAGATATGAATGCCAGGTCCAAATCCCGACTTATTAACTATTTGCATTATATGAAAAACCCCATAGATCTGATATGGCCCCATTATCGGGGCAGGTCGTATAATTGTGGCTTTTAATTGATATTTATTAATATATTCTTTTAAAACCAGTTCTTGTTCCATTTTACTTACACTATAATTATTTGGTGGTTCATAAGGTGCTGTTTCATCTGCAGGAAGTGGGTAACCTTTCTCATTTTTTTGATATTTTGGTTCTCCATAAACACCACATGTACTCCAGGATATGAACCTTAATTTATTTAAGTCTTGAGTTTTATATACAATTTCAAGCAAATTTTGTATACCTTCTACATTTATTTTTCTTAAAAGTTCTAATTCAGCAAAATAATCATATAAGCTAGCAATGTGAAAAATAATATCATATCTTTTACCTTGAAATAAATGGATAAGAGTACTCTTTTGAGTTAAATCTGCCGGGATAAATAATATTCTCTCATTTTCTAATATTTCAGTCATATACTTGAATCTATTACTAAAAATAGTTTCCTTAGCCATTAATTCATCTCTTTTATCAATGGGTAAATCTGTAGCTATAATATTCCAATCTGGCTTTGTTTCTAATATTTCTTTTATAAGAAATGTACCAGTATGCCCTTTTGCTCCATCAACTAATACTAATTTACTCATTGTTAATTTTATTAAAGAATCAGTTTAATTATCTTTATTTTATTTAAATATATACAACATATTCGCAAATATTATCACCTGCACCTATTGATTTTAACATCTTAACGTGAACAGGCTTTTTAAGCAAGGTTTTAAAAATTAATTTTACCCATCCTAAGGAACAATAACAAAATGTACTATTTAAGGTTACAATTTTATTTCTAACAAGAGGACATTCAGATTCATTGCATATTGATCTAATGATATTGTTTTCTAAATTCCATTGACCGCACCAAGGAATTTGATTATTGATTTTTTCAATAATCTCTTCAATACAAGTCGTTTATTCAGAAATTTTTTTTGCAATTTCATAACTCCCTGCTATTGCACACGTTTCTCCACTTTTTTCCATTATTCTCTTTTTTTTGCTATACTTAATTCTTCAATACCATTAAGAATAGAATTTATAACTCTACTAGACCTTTCTAATAACGCTTTCCTGCTGTTATATTTGTTTGACATAAATTATTCAGCCTCACTCTAAGAATCTAAAGCATGAATGATTATAACATTTGGTTTTTATCTATGAAGATTTTTATTTAATGATTTAATTATAAATAATTCAAAGAGTTAAAAAAACATAGTTTTAAAATATAATTACAATTGAATTTTAGATATATTATCGTAGTATTATACTGATATATTATATTGTCAAATTGTGTAAATTATAACAAAACCAATAAGTTTTGAATATTAAAAGGGGTTTTATAAAAAAAAATGAAATTAATAACATGTCATAT
>Ga0307378_10001123_pt1 | contig 44313 bp, 42 predicted proteins | sample UN1MG_FD_202238 | JGI IMG/M metagenome (GOLD analysis project Ga0307378, IMG submission 202238) | Soil microbial communities from Risofladan, Vaasa, Finland - UN-1 | ecosystem: Environmental > Terrestrial > Soil > Coastal area > Acid sulfate soil | place: Finland: Risofladan, Vaasa | collected... | reverse complement strand
GCCAAAGGGCAAAAGTTCGCCTGTGCGTTAATGTCGGCTTCAGCCGTTGATATAAAAGGACTTACGAACATTGCAGCATGAAAAACACGCATAAAAAACAAGGAGTTGAAAGATTGTATTACGGATTTATCAGTGTTAATCAGCTTGAATCTATGTTAATCTGTAGTTAGTATCTGTTGCGGAAAACGAAAATCGACGATGTCGCCCCTGCGAAAGCAGGGGTACAGAGCGAAAAACTGGATTCCCGCTCCTTCGACTCTGCTCAGGACAGGTTTCGCGGGAATGACAAATACTGTTTCCACAACAGGACATAATTATGAGAATTCCGCTGACAAAATATGGCTGGCCGCAGGTGGTTATCTACCCTGTTTTAGTACTTGCGTTAATGTTTGCCATTCTATTAGGCACAAGGGCGGTTTTGCCCCCACGTCTGCTTGCGCAGACAAGCGTGGGGGGGGGCATTATTTCGATAGAAGCACTTTTGGCCGCTGTTTTAATATGGTCTTTGATGTTTTTCCGCGACCCTGAGCGCCGGTGTCCTTCGGACAGGAACCTTCTGTTAGCGCCCGCCGACGGCCAGGTTACCGACATCGAGACGGTAGATCCCGTTAGAGACCCCATGTTAGACTTTTTACTCGTTAGAGACAGGGAGGACAAAGGCTCTAACGGGGTAGATGACCCCCCTGCTTTCTTGCGAAAGCAAGAAGTGGGGGGCGGAGCTGCACTGCGTATCGGGATATTTCTGAGCATTTTCGATACCCACATTAATCGCGCTCCGTGCAATGTCAAAGTCGAAAAAATCACCTATCGAAAAGGCAAATACAAAAACGCAATGAATCCGCAGTCCGGCCGGGTCAATGAGTCCAATGACCTGCACCTGGTCAGAACCGACAGCCCACAAGACAGACTGATTGTCCGGCAAATAAGTGGAGCGATTGCCCGGCGAATCGTTTGCGATAAAGTGGCGGGCAAGGAATTGACCGGCGGTCAGAAATTCGGGATGATAAAATTCGGCTCCAGAACAGAATTGTACGTGCCCCTTCGTGAGGCAGCAACGCCGGGTTCCGAGCGATACCCGCCAGCGGCGGGTGTAAAGTGCCTGGTCCAAATAGGCGATAAAGTCAAAGCAGGCCTGACACCATTGGTGAAATACGAAATTGGTGAGTAGTAAATAGTGAGAGGTGAGTAGTAGTCGATTCACTAATTAGTTCTTGTTGCGGAAACAGTATTTGTCATTCCCGCCCCGCATCGTGTGCGGGATAAACTCCAGCGGGAATCCAGCTTTTTCGCTCTGGACCCCTTCTTTCGCAGGGGTGACATAGTCAGTTTTTGTTTCCCTCAACAGATACTAATTAACCATTACGAGGTACGAGTTATGCCGAGATTAAAAACCGAATCTGCTCCTAAGGGGGTAGTCGGCCGCAGCACGGCCAAAAAGAGTCTGCTGCGGCGTGTGCGAAGGCAAAGGTTAAAGTACATTGCCATCCTGCCGTCGCTGATAACAATTCTCAACGGCGTATGCGGCTTCACGGCCATTGTCTTTGCAGGCAAAGGTGCAAAGCTCGGCATCGGGCAGTTTTCTTACTTTGCGATGTCAGGCTACATGATACTTCTGGCAATGATTGCCGACATGCTCGACGGCCGACTGGCACGAATGCACAAGAGCACCTCCAGCTTTGGCGGCCAGCTCGACAGCCTCTGCGATATAATCAGCTTCGGTGTGGCGCCGGCATTTTTGATGCTGAAAGTTCTGGAATACAAGCTGGCCGAGTTTGCCGGGCTTAATCCCGCCATAGAAACTTTTCTCCAACGTTTCATCTGGGTGGCAGCGGCAGGATATATAAGCTGTGCGGCCATTCGATTAGCAAGGTTCAATGTGGAAAACGAGGAGGACGAATCCGCCCACATGAGCTTTGTAGGTCTGCCCACGCCCGCCGCTGCGGGGGTAATAGTCAGCCTGGTAATACTCCATCAGGAAACACTTCCGAGCCTGAATGTAATTATTTATGCCCTGCCGTTTCTGGCCCTGGGCGTTGCGGTGCTGATGGTCAGCAGGATTCGATATCCGCACATCCTCAATCAGTACCTAAAGGGCAAGAAGCCATTTGCGTACCTTATGAGGGTGCTGTTGCTCCTGGCATTTGTTATCTTGAACATACAGTATGCGGCTTTAGTGCTGATTTTCTGCGGCTTTGCGGCGAGCAGCTTTTTGAAATGGTTTTACTACAAAGTAATCCGCAATAAGCACAATCTCGTCTCGGCAGCAAATTCAGCTTTGACGACTGTTGACAATGGCCAAATAGCCGACCAGGACGATATCACCTAAAGAAGGGTACCAGGTTATCAGGGAGGGTATCAGGTAGTGGGTATCAGGTAGTGGGTATCAGGTAGTGGGTATCAGGTAGTGGGTATCAGGTAGTGGGTATCAGGTAGTGGGTATCAGGTAGTGGGTATCAGGTAGTGGGTATCAGGTAGTGGGTATCAGGTTACCAGGATTTCAGGTCAACTGCGCAGTATAAATGCACAGCGAGATTTTTTTTCTGGTATCCTGGATCTCTGATATCCTCCACCCTGATTTCCTGATACCCTGATTTCCTAATATTCTAACTTGTGCTGGGGGTTATAGATAGATAAAGAGAATCCGGGCGGCTCCGGCCTGTGTGTTACACTGTGTTCCGAACCGGCTGTATATCCCGCCGCCTGGCGCCGGATTGATTTATCTGGTAATACTGCTCGACAATACCAATAAGCCGCGCCAGAACTTCATGACCTTCGGGACTTGCTTCCAGACCAACAATCTGCAATCCAAAAGAGGCGCTCTTGCCGTCTGCGGTCGGCAGGATATTTCGAATCTGGGCACTAACGACCAATGGCATTTCATAAGGCATAGGTGTAAATCGCATCCCAACAAACTGACCTTTCTTGAAGTCCAGCTCACCGGCACAAAAAGTCCTGGACGTATTGCCTTTAGACTCCTGCCTGACAGATTCAGGACAGCCCGCCTCGTCTGAGTACGAAACTACAACCTGCGCACCGCCGGCGGAAATGTCAACAAGCCTGCCCTGGCAATAATTGTGAATATCCTCTGCAGCATCCTGTATCTGTTTTTTTGCCTCATGTCTGCCGCTGCGATGCCACATTATCACCTTTACCTTCAGTGATTCGGGCACATTAACACGGTAATAACTTCTCCTCTGGACAACTTCTATCCGTCCCGGCACCGCAAGTATCATCGTTCCGCCCCATCCCTCGTCAGCCTCCGGGCTGGACGACGACTCAAAACCAAGCACAGTCGTATCAAAAACAAACTTGCCGTATTCATATTTGAACGATATGCCGACCGGCTGATTAGCCTGTATATTTACCGGGTGCTGCTTCTTCTTCGGGGCGGCACTGTCTACAGTTAGCCTGTCCTCCACAAGCCCGGTCAACAGTACCTTTGCAACGTGCCATTTGTCTTTGGACAAATATGACATTATAGCAGGTACTTTTTTATCAATCGCGGTTTGCAGGATTTTCTCCGGCTCGTCCCCGCGCAGTAACATCACCTTATTCATATCAACCTCTCTTTAGAAAATATATATATAATTCGGCTATAAACAAGAGGCGTTTTACATTAAACTTGCTGTGATACCCATCCCGCACCGAAAATCCCACACGCAGGCTGTAGGGGGCAACCCAGTGTGGTTGCCCTGGGCAGGCACACAGGCCTGCCCCTACCATCACGCCTCACGGGCACAGGATGCAGGTCCCATAACTACGGTTTTCTCGCAAATAAGGTATAGTCTAAATGGTTTGCCCCGTTAGAAAACTTCCTTTTTTGTACCCCGTTGCAATTTCTAACGGGGTAAACTTGCAAAAAAAACGCCTGGCAATTACTATTAGCGTATATATGAACAAAACTTACGATATAAAAAAGATAGGGGGCGATAAAATAGCCCTTTTGGGACTTTTTGTTTTCGCGCTGCTCATTGCCCGTCTTATAGTCGCTTCAAAGTCCGCTCTTATTCTTTCGGAGCCGATAAAACTAACTCAGGCCGGTTTATCGGTATCAATGCCGGCGGGCAACGGCTGGAAAAACGAAAAGCAATGGAACTATCATAAAAATGCCTCTTCTTATTCTTTAAGCAGTAATTTCGCTCACGGTTCCGGCAAACCCACAGCGTGGGCTTACTGCCAATACCTCTTAGCTGCCGAGACAACCACCCCCCAAATGCGGTTTGAGCAAAGGGCGCTTGAAGTTGACGGTGTGATTATAAAAACAGACCGGATGCAAATAGATACGCTCACTATCGATTGGGTACACATACAAAAACCACAAACCTCACTCAGTTTTCTTTTCGGCACCGCAAAGTTGCCAAACAACCATCAGCTCGATATCGAAGTGCACCAGATTATGGGCGATGCCGAGATGGCTGAGCTTACCTTCAAACGCATCGTAAAAAGTCTGAATTTCGAAAGCACCACCGCAGAAGACATAATAAGTAAATTTACCGAACGGGCCGAATACATCCGCCGACAGGTGTCCCTTTCGTGACTGCGAACGAACAAAATGCTGAAATAAAAAAACCTATCTCAACAAAAGGTGCCGGTATGAAAGATAAGCGAATAAAACAAAAAAAGGCAACGCGAAAAATGACAAGCCGAGTAACTCAATATACGGTAGTTTTGTGCTTGTTTATTTCAGGATGTGAAATTAGTCCTTCAGGCCAGGTTGGTACGAGTCGCTATGCAGCGAAGTGGCAAAATATGAAGCTGTGGTATCGCCAACCTGCACAGAAATGGACAGAAGCTCTGCCGGTCGGAAACGGACGTCTTGGAGCTATGGTCTTCGGCGGCACAGCACACGAACAGCTACAATTCAACGAAGACACACTGTGGACAGGTCAACCGCACGAATATCAGCACGACGGAGCCCTCGAGTATCTGCCTGCAGTCCGCAAGCTGCTGTTCGAGGGCAAACAACGCCAGGCTGAAGAGCTGGCGATGGAACAAATGATGAGCGTACCGCTTCGGCAGGAAAAATATCAGCCTTTCGGTGATTTGCATCTGTACTTCCCGACTCATGACGAGCCTGTCAATTATCACAGGGAGCTGGACATCGACTCCGGGCTGGCAACAGTTCGCTACCGCATCGGCCAAACGACTTTTACCCGCGAAGTCTTCTCCAGTTTTCCGGACCAAGCGATTGTTGTTCGCCTGAGCAGCGACAAACCCGGGCAACTGACCTTCACCGCAAAACTGGACAGTCCTCACCCGGATATACAGACCCTCGTAGTGAATAAAAACACATTAGCATTGCGAGGTCAACTTCAAGAGAATATGAATAAGCGAACGAAGCAAGAAAGGCCCAGCGTGCTGAAGTTTGAGGCGCTCCTGCGTGCGACGGCCAAAGGCGGCAAGCTCACTGTTGATTCTGAAAAGGTAGACGTTGTCGGAGCTGATTCAGTAACACTGATACTTGCTGCCGCCACAAGTTTCAAGGACTTCAGGGATGTCAGCGGCGACCCGGCCACCGCCTGCCGCCGGACTATCATAGCGGCTGCCCGCAAAAGCTATGATGATTTACGCAAGGCCCACATCGCCGATCATCGCCGCCTGTTTCGCTTGGTCGAATTCGACCTGGGCATAACCGAGGCGATGAAGCAGCCCACCGACCAGCGCATCGAAAACTTCGCCAAGCAGGATGACCCACAATTAGTAGCGCTGTACTTCCAGTTCGGTCGCTACCTGCTGATTGCAGGCTCCCGTCCGGGCAGCCAGCCGGCAAATCTCCAGGGCATCTGGAACGACCAGCTTGAGCCGCCCTGGGACAGCAAATGGACGACCAACATCAACACGGAGATGAACTACTGGCCAGCCGAGGTAACCAACCTGTCCGAGTGTCACCAGCCGTTGTTCGACTTGCTCGATGACGTCGCTCAGTCGGGGCGTAAAACCGCAAAGGTACACTACGGCTGCCGGGGCTGGGTGCTGCACCATAACACCGACCTGTGGCGGGGCACAGCACCAATCAATCACTCCAACCACGGTATATGGGTAACCGGCGGGGCATGGCTCTGCCAGCATTTATGGGAGCATTACCTGTTCGGCGGCGATAAAATGTTTCTCAAAGAGCAGGCGTACCCCATAATGAAAGAGGCGGCGATGTTTTTCGTTGATTTTCTCATCGAGGACCCGAACACCGGGTGGTTGATAAGCACACCTTCCAACTCGCCGGAAAACGGCGGACTCGTTGCCGGGCCGACGATGGACCATCAAATTATCCGCGACCTTTTCACCAACTGCATCGAAGCATCCAAAACGCTCGGCGTGGACACAGACTTTCGCCGAAAACTGACTGAGCTGCGAAGCCGAATCGCGCCCAACCAGATCGGACAGTACGGGCAGCTCCAGGAATGGCTCGAAGACAAGGACGACCCGAACAACCAGCACCGCCACGTCTCGCACCTGTTCGGGCTGCACCCGGGCAAAGAGATTACGCGTCGCGGTACACCCGAACTTTTCGCCGCGGCCCGCAAGTCACTGGAACTTCGGGGTGACGGCGGTACAGGCTGGTCAATGGGCTGGAAGGTCAATTTCTGGGCTCGGTTCGAGGACGGCGACCACGCATACAAGATGCTCAGCTCTCTGCTGAGTCCGCAGCGGATGTATCCAAATATGTTCGACGCCCATCCGCCGTTCCAGATAGACGGCAATTTTGGCGGCACAGCCGGAATCGCAGAGATGCTGCTGCAAAGTCACACCGGCGAGCTGCACCTGCTGCCTGCTCTGCCTTCTGTATGGCAAAGCGGATACGTCAAAGGCCTGCGGGCACGCGGCGGATTCGAAGTGGACATCACATGGAAAAATAACAGGCTTGTCACCGCTAACATACGTTCGCTGCTGGGCAGTAAGTGCAAAATCCGCACCAATGTGCCGGTCTGGATAACATCCAACGGCAGACCAATCAAAACCACTAAACCTGAGGAAAACGTTATTGAGTTCAATACGAAGACCAGGCAAACATACCTGATTTTGACTAACTGAAAAATGTTGTGAGGAAAAAATGAAAAATCTTAAAGTCGCAATTGCCTCAACATTACTTTTTGGAGGCACCTTTATTGCGGCCTGCTCGATGGTCGGCATCCAGGCAGGCAAGCTTAGCGATGAAAAATGGAGCAGCCTGAAATTATGGTACAACAAATCCGCTCAACAGTGGACAGAGGCATTACCTGTCGGAAACGGACGGCTTGGAGCGATGGTTTTTGGCGGAGCGGAAAACGAGCAAGTTCAGCTTAATGAAGATACCCTCTGGGCAGGTAATCCTATTGACCGTGACCGAGTAGGTGCTTACAAACATTTAGCCGAGGCCCGGAATTTAATATTCGAAGGAAAATACATCGAGGCCCAGCGGATAATGCAGCGGGAGTTTATGGGCCCACGGATTATTCGCAGCTATCAGACGCTCGGAGATTTGAGACTTCAAATTAAGACCGGCCGGCCCGTAACCGACTACCGCCGTCAGCTTGACCTCGACACTGCGATTGCCTCTGTTACCTATCGTGCCGACGACGCCACCTTTACCCGCGAGGTCTTTTCCAGCCCTGTGGACCAGTGCATTGTCGTTCGCCTTTCGTGCGATAAAGCCGGGCAGATTACATTCGACGCGAATCTTTCCCGACCTGAGGATTTTACCGTCGAAACAATCGCGCCGGACCGTATCGTAATGAAAGGGCAGGCTACACAAGAGGGTGAGCATAAGGGCGTCAAATACGAAACCCATTTGCGGATTATTCCCCAGGGCGGCAGATTAACTGTAACCAACGATGGCCTGCGACTGGAAAAGGCCGACGCCGCAACGCTGCTGATAGTTGCCGCAACGAATTATCGCGGCGATAATCCGAAAGCTCTATGTGAAACGCAAATGGCATCGGCCGCAAAGAAAAAATATCCCGAGCTGCGACAAGCTCACGTGGCTGAGCACAGGCGTCTGTTCCGAAGGGTGGCGCTGAGTCTGGGTGTTACGAATGCGGCGAACAAACCGACGGATGAGCGCCTGGCAGCAATGAAGGCCGGTGCCGACGACCCGATATTGTGCGCCCTTTATTTTCAGTTCGGACGCTATCTTTTAATCAGCAGCTCCCGGCCCGGTTGTATGCCGGCCAATCTTCAGGGCATCTGGAACAATCATATCAAAGCACCCTGGAACAGTGATTACCATATCAATATCAATGTCCAGATGAACTACTGGCCGGCGGAGGTTTGCAACCTGTCCGAATGTCACGAGCCGTTCTTCGACCTCGTGGACAATCTTCGGCCGCGAGGCCGAAAGACCGCGAGAGACGTTTACGGCTGTCGCGGATTCGTCGCACATCACACTACCGACGCGCAGTGGTGGACCAGCCCCATCGGAAATGTAGGATACGGAATGTGGCCCACCGGCGCTGCGTGGTGCAGCCGGCACCTGTGGGAGCATTATCTGTTCGGCGGCGACCGTGAATTTTTGGCAAAACGGGCCTACCCCATTATGAAAGAAGCGGCCGAGTTCTTCCTCGATTATCTCGTCGAAGACCCGAAAACAGGCGAGTTAGTTTCCGGCCCATCCATATCGCCCGAAAACCGGTTTCGCACACCCGACGGCAAGAACTCCAATCTTACAATGGGCCCTGCTATGGATCAGCAGATAATCTATGACCTGTTCACCAATTGCATCGAGGCAGCCGAGGCTCTCGGAATCGACGATGAGTTCACCAGACAGGTAAAGGCCTTTCGCGGGAATTTAGCCGGGCCAAAGATAGGCTCCGACGGTCGATTGTTGGAATGGAACGAAGAGCTGGAGGAACCGGAGCCGGGCCATCGGCACGTATCACATTTATTTGCCCTGCACCCCGGCAGACAGATTAGCCCAACCGGTACGCCGAAACTGGCGGCAGCGGCCCGCAAGTCATTAGAGTATCGGCTGTCGCACGGCGGCGGTCATACCGGCTGGAGCAGAGCATGGATAATCAACTTCTGGGCCCGTCTGCTGGACGGCGATACAGCCGGCGAAAATGTGCTGGCACTGCTTCGAAAGTCGACTCTGCCAAATTTGTTCGACACTCATCCGCCGTTCCAGATAGACGGCAACTTCGGCGGTACTGCGGGCATCGCAGAGATGCTGCTGCAAAGCCACGCCGGTGAAATTCATCTGCTCCCTGCCTTGCCGAAGGCCTGGCAAAGTGGAAGCATCGAGGGCCTGCGCGCACGCGGCGGCTTCGAAGTTGATATAACCTGGGACCACGCGACGCTCAAAAGTGCCTCTATCCGTTCAGAGCTTGGTAAAATATGCACATTACGAACCAACGTGCCGGTTCAAATAAAACTCAACGGAAAGCCGGTTAAAACCATTGCTCCCAGGCGAAATGTTGTCCGGTTCAAAACAAGGCCCGGCCAAACATATACTGTATTGCCCAAAAACAGGTGATTTTATGGACTTCAACCCCGCCCTCGCAGTGCTCTGGTATGCGGTCTTCATAATATCGCTTACCTTTCATGAGGCGGCGCACGCCTTCACTGCCCTAAAGCTCGGGGACCAGACCGCCTATTACCAGGGGCAGGTTACCCTGGATCCCATCCCGCACATCAGAAGGTCGCCCTTCGGCATGGTCCTTGTTCCTATTCTCTCTTTCATCCTCGGCGGCTGGATGATCGGATGGGCCAGCGCACCCTACGACCCCTATTGGGCACAAAGCAACCGTCGAAAGGCCGCATTAATGGCCATGGCCGGCCCAGCCGCCAACTTCGTCCTTATTCTCCTCGCCGCTCTGATAATCCGTGTTGGAATCCTGCTCGGTTTCTTTCAGGTCCCCGACCAGGTCAGCTTCAACCATATCACCGCCGCGGACCCGGGTTTCGCGAACGCCCTCTCCATCCTCGTGAGCATCCTGTTCTCGCTCAATCTTGTCCTGCTTGTATTTAATCTGATTCCGCTTCCTCCGCTTGACGGCAGCAGTATCCTTTCGTTCTTTCTCAGTGACCGGGCCGCACAACGATACGAGGCAATGTTGCAGGAACCTGCGTATAGAATCGTCGGCCTTATTATCGCCTGGAATGTCCTCGGCTATATACTGTACCCGGTGCACACAATCGCCCTGAACATACTCTACCCCGGTGCCGGCTACCACTGATAATCATCCCACTTCCGGACGGGCCTGGGGATCGAAAGGATTGGTTCTGACCGCAAGAGAAAACAGGTACGGATACTCGTTCTTCAAATGCTCCATGTGTGCAAGCCACTCGCGCACCAGAAGTCCGTACGCCCTTTTCATATCGCCCGCCAGGTGCGCATAGTCACTGTCCGGCAGCTCATCAATCCGGGCCCGGTGAGAGAGCTCCTCCACCAGATGAAAAACCGCCCAGAGAAGCTCCGTAAACAACTCGTGCTCCAGCAGGTTCGGATTTTCCAGAAGCCTTAGCAGAAAGCCCCGCTTCTCCACCAGGAAATCCTTAAGACCTTCAAGGTCACCGGCGCGCGGGTCAATCTTCGAATTGTGATCCTCCAGAACCTTCTGCATCTGTGCAAAATGCTCCGGCTACCACTCATCTCTTACTACCAGGTGTTTGGAAATCTTTTCGGAATCGGAGTCGAATTCTCGAAAGCGCCTCAATAACGGCGTGCCAACCTCGCTGAAAAATGCGCCTATCACCATATTCAGCTTCTTCAGCATCGAGCGCTTTTCCCTCTCGCTCAGGACCTGATGAATAATCAGCGTTACCAGCAAAACCTCGATGAAGACAAACGCGATATCACCTACCAGGTAGATAAAGATATGGTGCGCATCCCGGAAAATCACGTAGTGAAACGCATAAAAAAGCACCGAAAGCAATACCAGCAGCAGGCCGAAAATTAATCGTTGATTCCAACCGATCTTTTTCATAACTGCTCCGCCCGGAACATAGCCGGGACTTTATTCCTGTAATAACTTTCAGGCCGGGTTTCTTTCGCAATGACCTTCAAACCCGATGTATAACACGCATAAGTTTAGGCCATTACTCGCTTTCTTTCAAGGAAAACCATAAAAGTATTGATGAATGTCTGAGCTGATAATATACTACTGAGCTGACAGGATGATTCGTCTTTGTAAAATTTTAGGGGGCCGGATTATGCAGACGCGACAATTAGGCTATACCGAATTGAAACTTACTACCGTAGGCCTGGGCACCTGGGCGATGGGCGGGCCATGGCAGTTCGGCTGGGGACCGCAGGACGACGACGAGGCGATTGCCGCAATCCCGGCCGCGCTCGAAACAGGTATCAACTGGATAGACACCGCCCCTGTTTACGGGCTCGGCCATTCCGAGGAGCTCCTCGGCAGGGCCCTGAAGCAAACAAGCCAAAAACCAATCATAGCAACAAAATGCAGCCTGCTTTGGAATGAAAAAAAGGAAAAAGTAAGCTGCCTGAAAGCTCAAAGCATTCGCGAGGAATGTCACGCCAGCTTAAAAAGACTCGGCATTGAGACAATAGACCTTTATCAGATGCACTGGCCCGAGCCGGAGGAAGATATCGAGGAGGCATGGGAAGAAATGGCCACGCTGGCCCAGGAAGGAAAAATTCGATTCCTCGGCGTATCGAATTTTAACGTCGAGCAAATCAAACGCCTCCAGAAGATTCATCCGGTCGCCTCGCTTCAGCCGCCTTACAGTATGCTCCACCGCGAGGTTGAAGATGAGCTGTTGGACTACTGTGCTCAAAACAACATCGGCGTTGTCGCATACAGCCCGATGCAGCGGGGTCTGCTGACCGATAAATTCAGTCAGGAAAGGCTTGCGGACTTACCTCTGGACGACCATCGCCGAAGAAATCCTGACTTTCATGAGCCGCAGTTTACCGCAACTTTGGAGCTTGTTGAGCAGCTCCGGCCTATTGTGGAAAGAGAAGGTAAAACATTAGCCCAACTGTCTATTAGCTGGGTTTTACGCCGGCCTGAAGTCACCGCCGCCATCGTAGGTGCACGCAGAGCCGGGCAGATTATAGAAACCGCTCCGGCTTCAGACTGGGATTTGAGCGAGCAGGATATCGAACAAATCGAAGAGCTGTTAGCTGACCGTCAGAGAAAAATAAATATAAAATAAAGCCGATTAGTTTAAGTTTGTCATCCTGAAGCGAAGCCGAAGGATCTGGCCGTAGTGGAATATAGCGGCGTCGCGATGGTTTTGAGATTCTTCACTTTGTTCAGAATGACAATGTAGAGAGGAAAAAATGGCAAAAGACCAAGAGCTGTATACAAGCCCTCTGGTAGAGAGGAATGCCTCGAGGGAAATGGCCGAACTGTTCGGGGCCCAGAAGAAGTTCAGCACCTGGCGCAGACTCTGGCTGGAACTGGCAAAGGCACAGAAAAAACTCGGTCTGGATGATATAAAACAAAGCCATATCAAACAGATGGCCAAACATCTCGATGATATTGATTTTAAAAGAGCAGCCCGCTACGAAAAGCAGTTCCGTCATGATGTTATGGCGCATATCTATGCCTTCGCCGATGTGGCACCAAAGGCTGAACCGATAATCCATCTCGGTGCAACAAGCTGCTATGTCGGTGACAACGCCGATTTAATAATTATGCGAGAGGCGATGCAGCTAATCGCAGCCAAGCTGGCGGCGGTAATAAATCTGCTTAGTAAATTCGCAAAGAAACATCGTGTGCTTCCCACATTAGGCTTTACCCATTTTCAGCCGGCCCAGTTGACCACCGTCGGCAAAAGGGCAACGATGTGGTGCTATGAGTTCGCGATGGACATGCAGGAAATCGAACACCGCCTTGAGACGCTGCCATTCAGGGGTGTCAAAGGAACCACCGGCACGCAGGCTTCTTTCCTGGAACTTTTCGACGGTAAGCACAGTAAAGTTAAACAGCTCGACAAACTCGTCGCCGCGGCATTCGGCTTCAAAAAAATCTGCGCCGTAACCGGCCAGACATATCAGCGAAAAATCGACGCCCTTGTCGTCAACACTTTAGCTTCAATCGCACAATCAGCACACAAGATGTGCAATGACATTCGGCTGCTCGCAAACCTGAAAGAAATTGAGGAACCATTTGAAAAGACACAGATCGGCTCTTCGGCGATGGCTTATAAAAGAAACCCTATGCGCTGTGAGAGGGCAACGTCCCTCAGCAGATTGGTATTAAGCCTGGCCTCCAGCCCGCAAATGACCGCCTCCGAGCAATGGCTTGAGAGGACGCTCGATGATTCAGCCAATAGAAGAGTGGTCATACCGGAAGCGTTTTTAGCTGTTGATGGAATTCTACAAATCCTTATCAACGTAACGGGCGGGCTTGTTGTTTATCCGAAAGTGATAGCGGCTCGTGTGGCTGCCGAGCTGCCGTTTATGGCCACCGAAAATATCCTGATGGCAGCGGTCAAGGCCGGAGGAAACAGACAGGAATTGCACGAAAAAATAAGGCTGCATTCACACGCCGCCGCCGCGCAGGTAAAAAAATTCGGCAGACCCAACGATTTAATTAACCGGCTAAAAGCTGATATTTCTTTCAGTAAAATCAACTTTGAAAAAGTGTTAGACCCGAAGCATTACATCGGTAGGGCACCACAGCAGGTCGATGAATTCATAAGAGATATCGTAACGCCGCTCTGCAGAAAATATCGCAGTCAACTCAATAGAAAAGTAACGCTTGAAGTTTAGCGTCATCCTGAGCGAAGCGAAGAATCCGGCCCATGAGGCAAGAGATTCTTCGCTCCACTGGGTTCCGCTCAGAATGACATTCAAATGGGTAATTGATATTATTTGGCCTCTACAGAATAAGGGGAAAAAATGACCAGAGAAAAACTAATAAAGCGCATAAAAGAAACAGCTTATCTGGAAGGTGACTTTGTCCTTCGCAGCGGCAAGCGCAGTAAGTATTATCTTGATAAGTATCTTTTCGAGACCTGCCCGGACATCCTCAAAGCCCTGGGAAGGGAATTCTCCAAATATATTACCGACGATGTTACTCTGATAGCCGGTGCCGAACTGGGCGGTGTGGCCCTGGCCGCAGCTACCGCGATGGAATCCGGCAAAAACTGGGTCATCATTCGCAACAGTAAAAAGGGCTACGGAACCGGCAAAATGGTCGAGGGCGTCCTGAAGGCGGGCGACGTTGTTCTGCTGGTTGAGGACATCGCCACTACCGGCGGACAGGTCCTCGAAGCCGCTAAGATTATCACCGAGGCCGGTGCTACTGTCAAAAATATCGTCTGCGTAATCGACCGCAAACAAGGGGCCGAAGAAAATATCACCAACGCCGGCTACAAATTCGAGAGCATCCTTACAAAAAACGACCTCGGCATAAAAGACACAGATTGACTGGAGCCGGCAATTCCTTATCCGATATCTCTATCGGTCGGTCCAGAAACATCCATGGTTTTATCCCCAATAGCGGGCGAATATTAGCCTGAAGTTATGACTGCTACACCGATATTACGGCTGGCGAGGTCACCATACCAACCTCTCGATGTAGGTGTTGGGGGCGGGAGTTAGTCACCAGATGTTTCCAGTATCAATATAGCATCTTCCCATTCATCGGGCGTCGAAAAGTGCTTCACCCCCGTATTCGGAAAACCGCCAATCGGGACCGAATCGCCTTTTTTCGGGTCAATCCAAAATGCGTTCACTTTGTTTCCCGCTGTAATTTTATTCATGTTGATGGAGAATGAGCTCTTACTGCCTAAATAAACCATAATCCATTCGCCGTTTTTATGACGTGCCGCCAGGTTCAATACGTCTCCGCCGGTTTGGCCGCCGCTCGAAAAAATCGATTGGTCCGGGACAAGATACCACCACTCTTTTCGGCCCAGAAATATTTTCTTAAGGACGCCCATTTGACGAGCACCCGACGCATCTAAGGCTTTTTTCCATGTAGGCAGAACCCGCCAGCTATCGTTGTGCCCATAAGTATGATGAGCACCGGCCAGGTATGAATAATAGGCCTGCCTGCGAATCCACAGGGGAGTTACATTAAATCCATATTCAGAGCCTGCCTCGTATGCACCTTCGGCCATTAAAACGGGCTTTACCGGCTTGAGGTTATAATCCTTTGTCACCATAGGATAAATCAGCTTAACACCATTCCATGTTTGCATTGAATTGAAGTCAAGCCAATCTTCATTGTGAATGAAGCTGGATGAGTATGGTGCAGGATCGGGCTTGAAGGTAATAAGATGGCAACCTCCATCTCCTTCGTGGAGACCCGCAGCCAGCTCCCGAAGAACAGGAACAAACTCCTGTTTGGCCTCAGGTGTCATCGACCAGACAATATTGGGCACATCCTTATACCGCTGAGCCAGCCACTTCGCCCACGCACGGGCATTCTTTAGCGTTATATACTTGCGGTAACGTTGATGATAAAGGGTCACCGAAAAGACCATGTTATTTTCACGGGCTATCCGGATAACAGAATCCACATTCTTGAAATACGCCTCGTTGGGCGTGAGGGGGTCGTTATTAATCCAGGGCTTTTCCCCGTACACATTGGGTTTAGTGCCGTCACCAACGCCCATGAGCATCGCCTGAACAAAGACAAAACCATTGCCTTTAACCTTTTCAAGAGTCGTCCTAACTTCGTCCAGAGTATATTCCCGAAAGATTTGCCATTGAGTAGTGCCTAACCAGAAGACGGGATTGTTATTCTGGTCTATAAAATATCGTCGATTCTTACTTACCTTGATTGGGAAAACCGGCTGCTCAGCCACTGCGCTTACTGTAAATATTAACGAAGACAGCAACAACAGAATAGTTGTTTTAATCTTTTTGTTCATTGTCTTATCTCCTTTTTTAAGTGGATAATTAGTATCTGTTGAGGAAAACAAAAACTGACTATGTCACCCCTGCGAAAGCAGGGGTCCAGAGCGAAAAATCTGGATTCCCGCTGGAGTTTATCCCGCACACGATGCGGGGCGGGAATGACAAATACTGTTTCCGCAACAAGAACTAATTAAATACCTTCCATAATCCCTATACTACAATATCTGAGTTTTTTTGTACAAATCCAAATGGAAGATTAGGATTTTAAGTAGTTCCGACCAGAGAAACAATTCTTTTGGCGATTGTTGCCTTGCTTGCCTGTGAGAGTTTTAGCCATTCGCGCCCAGCTATTTTTATTTTAACGGTTGATTTGTCAGCACCGATAGCAGCAGAGGTGTTGGCTATTATCATATCAAGGTTCTTTTCTTTCAGCTTCTTTTCCGCACGGGCTCGGACGGCTTTGTCTTCGAGGGCAAAACCGACAACAATTTGATTTTTTCTTTTACGTCCCCCCGCCCATTTCAAGATGTCGGTTGTTGGCTTTAATTTGAGAGTCAGATACTTATTGCTCTTTTTAATTTTTGTTTTAGCCGGCCGGGCAGGAGTGTAATCAGCCACAGCCGCAGCCATAATCAGACAATCGCACTTCTCAAGATGCTTTTTGACCGCCTCGAACATCTGGGCGGTGGTTTCAACTTTTACGAGTTTCGCCTCGCCCGGTGGCTTTTGGTTGGTTGGCGTGGTTATGAGTGTTACTTTATGCCCGGCCTTGAGCGCCGCACGGGCAAGGGCGTAACCCATCCTGCCGCTGCTGGCGTTGGAGATAAAACGCACCGGGTCAATGTATTCCCGGGTGCCGCCTGCTGTGATTAAAATTCGCATCTCGATTCTTGATTCTCGATACTTGATACTCGAATTTAACTTTTTACGAGCATCGAGCATCCAGCATCGAGTCAAACCTTGCGCTTGTTAATCTTTGAAGCAACTTTTTCGATGACCTTGAGGATATCCTGCGGCTCTGCCATTCTGCCGATGCCTTCAGCTCCGCAGGCGAGTCGGCCCTCAACAGGGCCTATCAACTGAAAACCCATTTCTTTGACCGTCTTGACATTGCGCTGCACGGCCGGATTGTTCCACATATTATCGTTCATCGCTGGAACCAAAAGTGCCGCCTCTGATTTAATCAGCCGCCAGGCCGCACAAAGGACCGTACTAAGCAAATCATCACAGATACCATTTGCTATTTTGCCTATGATATTAGCCGTTGCTGGCGCCACTATAACAATATCAGCCCAGTCGACCAAAGCAATATGGCCGATTTTATACTCTTCGGGCATACTCCACAGGCTCGTAAAAACGGTTGAGCAGGTAACCGCCTCGAAGCTTTTTGGGCCGACGAGCCGACAGGCGTTTTCCGTCATTACGGTATTTACCCTGGCACCGACAGCGGTCAGTTTGCCGGCCAAATCGACTACCTTGTATACAGCGATTCCGCCGCTGACACCTAATAGAATATTCAGATTCTCGAGCATCTCGTATCTCGTTTTACCCCGTTAGAAATTTTCCCTTTTCGTTCCGCATCTTTATCAGTTCTGGAATTTCTAACGGGTTTTTACCGCCGATGCGTACCGGAGAGCTGATTTGTCCCTAATTTTCCTTCGTTTTCCCTGAGGTCTTTGCGGGCAATCCGTCATCAACGGTGATTTTGTCCTGCAGGATCTCCTGAATAACAATTTCGAGCATTGTTTTGCCTGCGGGATCCTCAATCAACGGCCTGGCACCCTGCAAAAGCTCGCCTAATCGTTTTTGAATCAGCGCCGTCAATTTGAATCTACCGCCAACTTTGTTAATTATCTCTTCACTCTTGAGCTCATCTATCATCTTTTACCTCATAACTAAAGTGCCTAAAGTGAGCTAAAGTGAGCTAAAGTTAAAAAAACAAATAACTTTAGGCACTTCAAACTTTAGGCACTTTCAACTTTAGGCACTTTCAATGATTTGCACACATTCGTCCACTGCCTGCTGCAAATCCTCGTTTATAACCATATGTTTATAATATTGCCAGGCCGCGGCGATTTCATTACTTGCCCCGCTCAGTCTTTCTTCGGCGGCATCAGCGGCTTCTCTGCCCCTGTTGCCCATACGTTCTACAAGGTCTTTTTCGGCCGGCGGTAAAATAAAAATCATCACCGCATCAGGGAAAATTACCCTTGCTTGTTTGGCACCTTGAACGTCGATTTCAAGAATAACGGTCTTACCGGCCCGCACAGCTTCTTCAACCTTGTCTTTCGGCGTCCCATATAGATGACCGAACACCTCAGCATGTTCCAACAACAGGCCCTTATTGATTCGCTCTTGAAACTCCTGTTCTGATATAAACAAATAATCCTGGCCGTCAACTTCAGATTCGCTCTTCGGCCGGGTAGTAACCGAAATGCTGAGATAAATATTATCCAGCCGTTTAACCACCTCTTCGCAGATAGTGCTCTTGCCAACACCGGATGGGCCGCTCACTATCACCACTTTGCCTTTTCTGTTCCCAATGTCGTTCATTCCAGCTCCAGTACAAACTTCCGATGCCCTTTACGTTCTGCATCCTTTCTACTCTACATTCTGAACCTGTTCCTTAATGCGATCTATTCGGCATTTCATATCGACCACACAGCGGATAATCTCGGTATCGGAGGCCTTGCTGGCAATGGTGTTTGCCTCTCTGAGCATCTCCTGGCTGATGAAGTCCAACCTTCGTCCGGCCTGGTCATTAGCCTGACAGCACTGAAAAAATTGCTGCAGATGTGAATCCAGCCTGGCAATCTCCTCGGATATATCCGACCTTTCTGCAAAAACTGCAACTTCTCTGGCAAGGATTTCTTCATCCAATGTCAGTCTTGCCTGTGCAAGCAGCCCATCGACTCTTTGCTTTAGTTTTTTTGCGTACTGTTTGAGAACTACATCGCACAGAGCCTGTATTTTCTGCAGGTTCTTTTGTATGGCCACGCATTGTTTTTTCAAATCATCATGGAGCATCTTTCCTTCGGCGGCTCTCATTTTTTCGACCTTATCTATGGCCTGCTGACTTATTTTGCAAACCAGCTTTTTGATTTTCTCGGCCTCCTGTTTATCGGGGGATGCCGGCTGAATGATACCGGGCAGGTTCAACAAATTACCTACATCAATGGTCCCCTTAACAGAAGCCGACGACCCGGCCCGGCTCAATTTTTCCACAACCGCCCGCAGGGCTGACTCGTTAATATCAAAGAGCGCATTTGCCGAGGTATCCTTGAGCCGAAGCACATAATTTACCGTCCCGCGCGACATATTCTTTCGCAGAAGTTTTTCAATATCTTCTTCCAGAAACGCCGCTAATTCCGGCAACCTTACAATCGTCTTGAAGTAGCGATTGTTAAGGGTCTTGATTTCAACGACGTAACTTACGCCGTTAACCTCACCCTGCGCCTCGCCATAACCGGTCATACTATTTATCATAACGTTACGCTTTCAAGCTGAATTCGGCCGTGCACACAACCATTATATGTGCACTTTGAAACAATCTCCTTATTAACCACCGGGCGAATTCACATCACCACCGGCATTAGCATCACTTGTCGTATCCTCGATGTCGACGGACGGTGGTAGCTGCTCCGAGCCTGTCAACGGCTGCTGCTGAACCGGCTGGTCCGCCCCATAACCACTGTCACTCGGTTTGTAAAACCTGGCCATTACCACCGCAAGGGTCAGAAATATACCCACCAAGACTATTGTTACCCAGGTCAGGAAGTCACCTGTTTTGGAACCCAGAATCCCGCCGGCCATGCCGCCGCCGAACGCCGCACTTAAACCCCCACCTCTGCCCTTCTGAATCAAAATGATTAAAATCAGCGCCACGCAGCAAACGACAAACAACACGGCGACCACCTTCAAAATAAAACCCATTGCCAATAGTGATAAAACGGTCATATTCGTTACCCTTTCAATTATATTGCCGCCTGAATTATTGCGAGAAAATCATCTGCCTTCAGGCTTGCCCCGCCGACCAGCAGGCCGTCGATGTCAGGCTGGCCCATCAACTCTGCTGAATTGCCGGGCTTTACCGAGCCGCCATAAAGAATACGAATTCCCTCAGCTAATTTGTCATCGTACATTTGGCCTAAGAGCTTTCGTATAAAATCGTGCACTTCCTGGGCCTGCTGCGGTGTCGCCGTCAGGCCTGTCCCGATGGCCCAGACCGGCTCATACGCTACGGTTAATGCTGAGACCTTTTCGGCACTCAGGCCGGCCAGGCCGTTTTCTAACTGCCGAGTTACTACTCCATTTGTTTGTGAAGCTTCCCGCTCGGCGAGCAGCTCGCCTACACATAATATCGGCAAAAGTCCGCCTGCAATTGCAGCCGTAACTTTTTTATTTATCAGCTCATCAGTCTCACCGATCACGTGCCGGCGTTCCGAATGGCCGCATAGACAATATGTGCAGCCGATATCCTTCAGCATCGACGAGCTTATCTCGCCCGTAAAAGCACCCTCCGGTTCATAGTAAATATCCTGGGCACCGACGCCAACACACGATGCACTAAGGGCCTTGGCAACAGCCTGCAGATAAACAAAAGGCGGACAAACCGCCACGGTTACGCTTTTGCTCGCTGCATTCAGCGACCCGGAAGCAATACGCTCCGCCAGCTCTACGCTAGTGTAACTGTCGGTGTTCATTTTCCAGTTACCCGCCACAAACGGCTTTCTCATAACACTCTCCTGATTAGTTCGTAGTTCTTAGTTCGTAGTTCATCGATGAACTATCAACTCAATTAAAGCAGCTCCATCGCTCTCGGGAAGCTGCCTAATATCGAAAGCTGCAGACAATGCTTCCTCGCTTCTTCCATTCCCTCCCGGACGTTCTTGCCCGTTCTGTGTCCCAAAAAGTCCACGAAGAAATAATACTCAAACTGTCTTTTCTTGCTTGGCCTGGACTCGATATTTGTCATATTGATATCGTATCGCTTGAAAACATCGAGCACATCGGCCAAGGCGCCGGCCTTATGAGCGGTGCTGAACAATATAGCTGTCTTATCTTCGCCGGTCGGCCTTGCATCTTCTCGGCTGATTATTAAAAATCTGGTTATATTGTTGGCAATATCCTCGATATTCTCGCAGATGATTCGCAGCCCATACAATTCCGCAGCCACATTGGAGCCAATTGCAGCAGTTCTCGGCTCATTGGCAGCCATTTGTGCCGCCCTGGCAGTAGAGGCTACAGGTATAGTTTGTGCAACCTTAAAGGTGGCACTTAGCCAGTTTCGGCACTGGGCGAAAACTTCCGGCTTCGAGTAAATCTTCTCGATTTCTTCCAACAAACAATTTCCCAAAAGACTATGATGGATTGCCATCAGGACCTCGGCACAGACCTTCACATTCGAATCTATAAGGGCATCGAGCGTCTCTATTACGCCGCCGCCCATCGTATTCTCTACCGGTGCAAGGCCCAGGTCGCAATGACCTTTGCTCACTTCATCAAAGATACTTGTGATATCCGCCAACGGTTCATATTCAACACTCTGTCCGAACTTGAGCATGGCTGCAGTATGACTGAAACTGCCTGCGGGGCCAAGATAGCCGATTCGCAACGGCCTTTCCAAAACAAATGAGCCGCTCATCAACTCACGCCAAATAGCCACCAGACACCTGTCCGGCAACGGGCCTTCATTGGCCTTGGTAATCCTGGCAAATACCTCTTTTTCACGGTCCGGCGAATAAACCGGTTTGTCGGTTTTGGTCTTTAGCTTTCCTATCTCCACCACAACGCGCGCACGCTCATTGAGCAGCTTGACAAGCTGATGGTCAAGTTCGTCTATTTTCTTTCTCAGTTCTTCGAGAGACATAAATTAAAAGTAAAAAAATCAAAAATAAAGCTGTTAGCAAATCCTGGCTGCTATCCGCTATTTTTGTAAAAACTAACATATTTAACAGAATTTTGCTCTTGCGTCAATGAATTTGACAACAGTAAAGGAAAAAAGTATAAAACAGAAAGACGGAGTCAAAAAGAAACTTGACAAACTGCGTTAATCTACAAAATCTGCATATAAAGATAAAAAATAAAATCCGTGTAATCCGTGAAATCTGTGGTTAAAGATGCAAAAAGTCATAAAATACACGATTTTTAAGACCAAATGGGGCTATTTTGGCCTTGCCGGCACCGAACATGCTCTTTGCCGAACCCAACTACCCGGGCCGAAACCCGAAAAAATCAAATCAATGCTTCTAAAAAATTTTCGCCATCCGCAGCTCGACAAAACCTTTTTAAGAACACTTCAGGAACAGATAACCGCCTATTTTGAAGGTGCGTACATAAATTTTAGCCGGGATGTCCCTCTTGTCCTTGATGGATTTAGTTCGTTTGGTATCTCGGTTTTGACCGCCTGCAGGACCATAGAATTCGGCCAAATGATAACTTATGGCCAATTAGCGAAAAAATCAGGCCGACCCAACGCCTCCAGGGCCGTCGGCAGCACACTTGCCAAAAATCCACTGCCGTTGATTATCCCCTGCCACCGTATAATCCGAAGCGACGGAAAACTCGGCGGCTTCTCCGCACTCGGCGGAGTCAACCTAAAAAAGAGATTGTTATTACACGAAAAAACACATCATAACAGTTAGCCTGCCGTCCTCCGTAGGTGTTCTACGTCGGAGGATAGACGGTTTTACCGCAGGTTTTACCCAGCTATTGGCTTTTTACCCTGCCCCAAAAAATTTTAGTTTTTTTTGAATAAATTCATTTTCTTCGTTGACAAAATATTGATAATCGTGTATAATTACACGATACACAGCTGAAATCGATAAAAATTAAGAAAGGAGCGATAGCATTATGAATGAATTCATTGAAAAAAACAGGCGGTTATTGAAATTCTACTGCATTGTAGCTTGTATCTTTGGATGGTTGCTTTTAATAGGAGGTACCTTTTGGTTTATTATAAGTCTATCTTCGGTGGATATCAATAACAACGAAAGGCCAGATATTCTTTTGCATCTTATTGCGTCGCTGTTCTATGACTTTATGCTGCCCGGGCTGATGGCCCTGGCCGTTATGCAGTGTATCATTGTACCTATTTGAAAGCGAACGTAAGCCAGGTGTTATCCTTCGGAATGGAGACAAGATTCTCTATATGTATGCGACATTTCTGGTTGTGAAAACTTACTTTAAATACTTTTGGTATACTGCGTGGTATGCAGAGCTAATAGAGTCAGAAGCATCACGTTTAGTGTTTATGCAGCCGTTTCTATTGCCCACTGTAGCCAAAGTTTTGATTCTGGTTGGTCTTGGTCAAATTCTACGGCGACTCATACCTGTCATTGAAGAGTCAAAAACGCTGGTCTAAAAAAGGGTTCACAAATGATTAACGTTCGACTGGATTATGTCCTTCTGGACAAGCGGATGAAGCTAAAGGATTTAGCCCAGGCAACTGGTCTGGCGGTAAACAACCTTTCCATTCTTAAAACCAACAAGGCCCGCGCTATTCGCTTTTCCACTTTGAACAGCTTATGCAAAGCATTGAGCTGCACGCCGGGTGATTTGATTGAGTACGTCCCGGATGAGGATGAGAATTCTTAAATTTATTCCAGATGCACAACGCCGGTTCGCCGGTCAGCCTCAAGGCTGGCCTTCTTGATAATATCGTAGAGCTCGCGGGACCTGTGTATCTTTTCAAACTCAAACTTCGGGTCCGTCTTGTCGGTCGTTATCAGCCCCACAGTACCGATGCCGAAAATACAGTCGATCACACTCCTGCGCATCTTCAGGTCGATCACCCTGAACATATCTATATTATCAACCCGTCTGTCGAGGATACCCCGGCTCCATTCGATCCTGTCAGGCGAAACTTCGTAGCGGGTCATTTTGAGCCTGACTACTTTCATCACAAGAACAAAGACAACAATTAAGCCAAGCCCAAAGCTGGCGATAATCCTGTACCCGCCAACTGTCCAGCTTTGGCTTTCGGTAAGTCCCAAACCTAACAGGTCATTAATGAAGCTCTCGAGGGGCAGCCTTACCAAAAGGCCCGCCAGAACAATAAAGAACAAGCCCTTGAGCATCGCCGGGGCCATCCCCCACAGAGAAGGCCTGGCTACAAACAGGACGTTATCGCTTGTTTCTTCGTCCTCGGATGACTGCGAATCCGGCTCCGGGTCCGCCTCCAGTGCCTTTGCCTTGTCACTGTTGAGAAATTCCCCGCAGAATCGGCATTTGATTGCGCGGGCCTGTATGGTCTCAGCACAAAATAGACATTGCTTTGTCTGGAAATCAGTAAACGCCATCAAATATATATCGGAAATACATCAGAATTTGAGCAGTAGATTCTTCGCCTATCACTTTCGAAGGCTCGAACTGAGAGATTTCTTAGTTACGTTTGAACACACAAGCCAAGAACAGAGGTTTGCACCGAGATTTCCACAAAAACAGTTTCTCCCAAATCATTCTAACATCTTATCTGCAACGGAGTTACAAGGAAATCCATCTTTTTGTCAGCAAAAAAAAGACTAAAATTTCGTAAAAAATGTAAAATATACTTGACAAAATGTAAAGTTTGCTTTACATTTGAAAACATAGAGAATAACCGCTCAAGGAGTAATATGTTGAATTTTGGCTTTTTTATGTCATTGCAAGCGAGGCAGAGCCGAGCGTGGCAATCTCTCTGCAACGAAATTTTGAGATTGCTTCGGCCTAAAGGCCTCGCAATGACATAAAAGCACTGTTTTGCCACCGTGAACGGTTATCATAGAGAAGCCCAGGAATATTAGAGGTGAAAAGCTGAGATTCTCTGCAAATTAACCGCGAAGTATTAAGGTAGAATGCGGGAAAGTAAGAAAAGTCAGAGATGAAGCATCCAACTATGAAAACAAGGAAATTAACCAGATTCGCTTGAAAGGAGACATTCTCAATGCTTAAGCTTTCTGAAAATCGCTTCATACGGTTCCCCTATAAGACAGCAAAAATACTGGTGAAAATAGCTTTTGTTTTTGCAGCAGTACTTGGGGTTCTTACATTCTCCATTTGTGTAATAATGGGACATCGCATTATTTCCTTCGATGCAGACCCAGCGACGGCAGCGATAGTTCGTTCCGCAGCAGTCGAGGGCAAAATCGCTTACAAATTAACCATCCCGGAAGAATTTAAGGCTCTGTTTGGGACTCCTGTTATGGAAACCACAGTAGACCATAGTGCCGGGATACATAAAATTTTTCTCGACTATCGTGGATTTTATGCTGTCTTTCAGAGGGCTGTTCTTCAGACGACAGAAAATTCCGTACCATTGACCCTCCGCGAAGTGATGTTGAGCAAAAAAAGCATTAACATCAGTATGTTCCGCATCCCGCTTGGCGGTAGAAGAGTTGATATTGGAATGTTTCGTCCTCTTGTCCTGAGAAATGAGAATGACCTTGCAAGGATGGACCCCTTTGAAGGCCTTGTGGGCTCCATAAAAAATGTGTCGCTGGCCAACCTCGATTTGAAAGACCATGCAAAATTGCTTGATAAGATGCGTTTTGACAGTCGAACCGAATGGCCTGAACCAAACAAAATGCCTGAAGGTTTTGACCCTGCTCGCTTGCTCGAAGAAGGAAAAAATCCAGGTCTGGGCATTCGTAGTTTGCATGAACAGGGAATTGATGGCCGAGGTGTAGGCATCGCCATCATTGACCAGCCTTTGCTGAAAAATCATCAGGAATATGCTGAGCAATTGGTGATGTACAAAGCCCTGGATTTGCAGGCACGTTTTGCTTCACCACAGATGCACGGACCAGCCGTAGCAAGCATTGCTCTCGGTAAGACCTGTGGTGTAGCACCAAAATCTGTACTATACTTCTTTGCCACCTCTCCTGGATTTGAACAATGGTATAAGGTGATTAATAAAATTATCCAACTAAATGAGACCACAGAAGTCTCGGAAAAAATACGAGTTGTAAGCATTTCGGCCGGTCGATTTTCTCAACAACCAAACTTCTCTCGTTGGAAGGAGGCCTTAAAGAAAGCCGAACAACACGGAATTCTGATTGTAACCTGCGATAGATCTGTTCTCAACTATGGCACTCTTACCCGTCTTTCGGATAAAAACCCTGATGATCCACATAGTTACCGGCGGGGAATGTTTGGTGATGCTGGAACTGTTCTTTGGGTACCAACAGGAAATCGAACAACTGCTTGTTGGAGGGGGGCAGACCTCTATACCTACGAGCGAGAAGGTGGAATGAGCTGGGGTGCACCTTACCTGGCGGGTCTCGCCGCTTTAGCTTACCAGGTTGATCCCAAAATTGAACCCAAAACAATCGTCGAGTCGTTGCTCCGGACTGCTGTACATACAGATGTAGGCCCAGTTGTTAATCCTAAAGGTTTTATCAAATCCGTTGGAGAAATTCGCAATCAAATGGATAGTACTTATATGAAGTGAATTTAAAAAGGAAAAATTATGAATAGAGCACAAAAGGGCGCATGGTTTACTTTTGGCGTCGCGATTCTGCTTCTTACTTTCGGCCTCATCATATTCACGCAGATGTTTGCGGCCGGGGCAACGTCAACAAAGTTAATAAAGTTAGTCAGGATTTGGCTGTTAGTAATTTTGTTTTTTATGGTCATCTCGGCGGTTTTGCTTCGCATCAAACAAAGCCGGGCCGAAGTGGATTTCGATGAGCGAGACAACTCCATCAAGAAAAATGCCGTGTTGGTATCCTTTGTCTCGCTCTGGGTCTTATTGTTCGCTGCCAGCATAATTCCAGGGTTCGTTGCCGGAGATGCAGGCTCAATTCCTGTTTGCCTGCTGCCAATTATCAATTTCGGCGTATTCCTTATTGTTATGCTGGTTTACTCTGCGTCGATTTTGGTTCAGTACGGCTGGAGTAGCAAAGGAGAAAAATCATGAATAGGGCACAGAAAATATCCTTAACTATGGTCATCACATTTTCGCTCGGTCTGTTTCTAGGAATTATATTAATCGTAATGCTACTTTTTGATGTGGATATTCCCAAAATTGCCTTTCTTTTTCCAGTTATTATTGCAGGCAGTGGTGGGATTATATCGATTACCTGCTTTAAAAAGGATAGAGGCCCTGTTAAATTCGACGAACGAGATAAGCTGATTGAAAAAAACGCTCACCTGGCCGGCTTCGGCGCCGTGTATTTATACGTAATTCTCATGTCTTTCCTCCCGATTGGCATCCTTGGCGAGGAAGCATCAATACCAGTGACATGGTGCCCAGCACTTCTAATAGGAGCAGGATTCTTCCAGGTTTATGCTCAATCTTTAGCGATTCTCATTCAGTACGGCCTGGGGGGCAAAAATGTCGAAAAGTAACTTAACCAACAACATCCGCAAGCTGCGCTTTGAAAATGGCCAAATAACCCAACAGCAGTTGGCCGACAAAGTAGGCGTAACCCGCCAGACAATTATTGCCACCGAAGCCGGAAAATATGCCCCTTCGCTGCCCCTGGCTTTTAAGATAGCCCAAACTTTCGCAGTACCAATAGAGCAAGTCTTTCAATATCAGGACGATGACCCTCAGGTTTCAGCAAGCGATACAAACGCCTGATTATTCAAACTCCCGCAACAACTCCAGCAGTTTGCGGTCAAGTTTATGGCCGTGGAAGTCTTCGTACTCGACGTCTTTTCGGCCGGAATCGAGAATGCCGAATGACCCACGGAAGTTCCAGATAGATAAGCCGATACCGTGGCTGGTAAGTATATCCAGGACATCTCGCAGCCAAGCCAAAACTACTTTGTGCGGCGTCTTGTTATACGCGCCGCCTTCACCGCAGTGCACGCCAACTCCTTTTTTAGCAAGGTCGGTCCATTTCCGGTAATGCTGCTCCATGCGTTTGCGGTCCCAGCCGTGTCCGGGCCAGGCGGGCTCGGGGTATTTATCACTGTTTACCCACGAGGCCTTGTAATGGCTGATAAACATCGGCTGATATGCACGCGTACTCTGGCCGATTCCGAGGTTGGCCAACTCCGGCGCAGGCTCATTGCCCCAGCTTATACCATCGGCTATGACAATACGGTCGGGATTTATTTCACGGATGGCTGCCACCGCAGTCCGGACTACCCGCTCATGGTTGGCACGGCTCATACGCTGGCCAATGGAAGGCGGCTCATTGATTAAATCGAAGCTGAGCTTATCTCTCGAAATACCCCGATAGCGCTTAGCAAGCATCTGCCAGTGGAAGCAGAATGCATCGAGCGGCTCTTTGTCCTTCCAGAGGTTGAACGGCTCGGTGAATTCCCTGTTCACCGAATATCCGGGCCCACGGTGAAAGTTCAGACTGACGTGCAGACCGTATTTGCCGGCAAGCTCAACAGCCCGGTCGAGCTTCTCTAACATTGGCTCGTGGATTTTATAATCGTCTCCATCCTCTATCCACAGCCGATAGCACATCGGAAAGCGAACGAAGTCAAAACCCCAGTCGCGCATCCAGCGCAAATCATCTTCCTGAAAATCACCTTTGCTTCGCATTGTGAACATATCCAGCAGATTAAAACCCCGCCAGCGTGGCAGAGCCGTTTGCGCTACAGATTTGTTGGGTTTTCTCTTCGGCTGCTGCGCATACGCCGGCAGCGCCGCCACAGCCGCTCCGGCGGCCACTATTTTCAAAAAGTCCCGTCGATTACTGTCCATAAGAATCACCTCACCTGAAAAAACTTCTCACAGCTTAAAATTTGAACGTTGACTGTTAGATACCGAAAATAGTAAATAATAAATAAAAGACAGTCAATAAAAAGAGTTAACAAAAAATGGCACTACCTATAGTTGCAATAATTGGTCGGCCGAATGTCGGCAAGAGCAGTCTGCTAAATGCGCTGGCAGGGCAAATGATAAGTATCGTCGAGCCGACAGCCGGCGTTACAAGAGACCGCATCAGCACCTTTATCGGAAGAGACGACCACTATTTTGAGCTTATCGACACCGGCGGATACGGGATAGTCGATAGCGACCGGCTAAGCGAACATATCGAACAGCAAATCCTACAGGCGATCAAGTCGGCGCAGCTTATCTTGTTTATGGTCGATATTCGCGATGGCCTGGTGCCGTTAGATGAAAAAATAGCCCGGCTTCTGCGCAAAAATAATCTCGACGTCATCGGCGTTGCCAACAAGGCCGACACGGCCAGGATGTTCCCTGCCGCCGCTGAATTTTCAAAATTAGGCTTCGGCGAATTTCTGTGCATCTCGGCAAAGCACAATCTCAATAAAGCGGTCCTGCTTGATAGAATCTTTGAAAGATTCACAGATATGGAACTGGGTGAGCCTACAGAGCCTGCTATGAAAGTAGCAATCGTCGGCAAGCGAAACGCCGGCAAGAGCACACTTGTGAATGCTATAGTTGGCTTCGAGCGGGTAATCGTCAGCGAAATCCCGGGGACTACAAGAGACGCTGTGGACGTAAGGTTCGAAAAGGACGGCAAGACCATTATCGTCATCGATACCGCAGGGATAAGAAAGAAAGGTAAGATGGCGGGCAGCATTGAGTTTTACGGTTATGTTCGTGCGACTATGTCGATCCGGCGTGCCGACGTTGTGCTGTTTATGATTGATGCTACCGTGCCGGTCTCGCAGATCGATAAGAAATTGGCCAAATTCATCGCAGAAGAACACAAAAGCTGCATAATAATCATCAACAAATGGGACCTGGCCAAAGATTCGGCTGCCACCGATGACTACCATGAGTATTTGACGAAACTGCTGCCGGGCTTAAAATATGCACCGATAGCCTTCACCACAGCAACTGAAGCAAAGAACATCCAGAGCGTTCTGGATTTGACGGCGGAAATCTTCAAGCAGACGACAATGTGGATACCCACCGTCAAACTAAACAAGGCGTTTGAAATTATAAAACAAGAAAAAATCGGCACGGCTAAAGGCAAAAAAAAGGGTTGGCCAAAGATTTATTATGTTACTCAAATTGCTGTCAATCCTATTACGATACTTATGTTCGTGAACAGGCCAGAACTTTTTGAAGAAAACTATCGCCGATTTATAATAAACCGGCTGCGAACTATGCTGCCGATAGAAGAAGTGCCGATAAGACTTTTGGCCCGCTCGCACAGGAAGCACAGGAAATAGTGGATAAGAAAAAGTAAATACAAAATACGAGGTATAAGGAATGGATACACTTTTACTTATGCTGGTTTGTGGAGGTGGGTATCTGGTGGCTTATCACACTTATGGGCGGTTTCTGGCCAAGAAGATATTCAAACTCGACAAGAATGCTCCTGTGCCGAGCGTGGAACTTCGGGACGGCATCGATTATGTCCCCACCCGTAAGGGGATAATCTTCGGACATCATTATACTTCGATTGCCGGGACAGGGCCGATAGTAGGCCCGGCTATAGGAATTATCTGGGGCTGGCTACCGGCTATCCTCTGGGTGTTTCTCGGTTCCATATTTATGGGGGCGGTGCACGATTTAGGGGCGCTGATTGTCTCGTTGCGAAATGAGGGCAAAAGCTTATCAGAAGTCGCCGCCAAGTATATCAATATGCGTGTGCGATTTATATTCTTTGCCGTTGTGTTTTTGAGTCTGCTGATTGTTATCGCAATATTCGGCGTTGTGATTGCAACGGTCTTTACCAGGTTTCCCAGTGCGGTCGTTCCGGTCTGGCTGCAGATTCCGATAGCCGTGGCTCTGGGTTTTGCCGTTTATAAAAAGACTGCCAACGTAGCCCTTGCGACGACAATAGCTGTAATCGGAATGTACCTGTGCATTGCTATAGGCAGTTTATTTCCCGTCGAGCTTGGCACAGTTTTTGGGATACCGTCCACGGGATTGTGGGTGATAATCCTGCTGATTTACGCCTGGGTGGCTTCCACACTGCCGGTAACAACGCTTCTTCAGCCGAGGGACTATATCAACGCCTGGCAGCTATTTATTGCTATGGGGCTCTTGGTCGGCGGCGCGGTAATAGCTTCATTATCAGGGAAACTGCCGATCGTGGCACCATATATAAATCGGTCGCTGCCTACAGATACTCCGCCGATTTGGCCTTTTATGTTCGTGATAATCGCATGCGGCGCCATCAGCGGCTTCCATTCGCTCGTGGCCTCCGGCACAAGCTCAAAACAGATCTCCAAAGAAACCGACTGTCAGTTCGTAGGGTACGGCTCCATGCTGCTCGAAGGATTCTTGGCGATGCTGGTTCTTGTCTGCGTGGCGGCGGGTATCGGAATGGCTCTGAAACTCGACAATGGCACAATTTTGACCGGCCAGGCCGCCTGGCAGCATCAATACAGTACCTGGATAGGAGCCAAGGGATTGTCCGACAAAATCGCTCCGGTAGTTATTGGTGCGGCCAATATGATGGGTAAACTCGGGATACCTGAGGCGGTTGGAATTACACTTATGGGTGTATTCATCGCATCGTTCGCCGGCACGACCCTGGATACCTCGACGCGAATCCAGCGCTACGTGATAAGTGAGCTGGCGACCGACCTGCGAATTCCGTTTCTGGCCAACAGATGGGTGGCGACCAGTTTCGCTGTGCTTACAGCGGCGGGGCTGGCATTCGCCACGGGAGCAGACGGCAAAGGGGCAATGGTGCTTTGGCCTTTATTTGGAAGCGCAAACCAGCTCTTAGCTGCTCTGGCCTTGCTGTTGATTACACTTTATCTAAAACGCAAGGGCGGACTGAAGTTTATTGTTACCGCGGTGCCGTGTCTGATTATGTTAGTGATTACAAACTGGGCTATGGTTAAAAACGAAATGGATTTCATCAACAAGGCCGATTGGCTTCTTGTTATAATCGGCGGTGGGATTTTTGCATTAGCGTTGTGGATGACAATCGAAGCCCTGGCAGCCTTTTTCAATCCGGCCCGGACGGCGAAGTCGGGACAGAAGTTAGACGTATCAGCTTAAATTTCGCTTCTGCCGGCTGCTGCGGATTTTTTAGCCTGATTTCATTTTTGCGGACGGATTCTTCAGGAAAATTGTAAACCACCTTTCTCCGCTGCTCCTCCTCCGGTCCCTTCTTTTCGTCATTGTCAAGAATATACAGGGTCATCTGGAACGGTTGGCTCTCATAAGCAAGCTTGGCTTCCTCAGTAGCTAATATAGCAAAAGGACGGACCACTTCGTTATAATTGACATCCACTTTGTATTTGCCCTGGAGGTTCGCACTAAATGTGAATCCAAGCTTGGCTTCTTGTATAGTGTGTTCGCTTAACGAGTCCGCTTCCGGCGGTATTTTAATTTTCACGGGGGTGGAGGCTTGCCTTATCTGGTCTGTCGCTAATACGACAAACGGCGTTTTTACAACGCCCGAGATTCTTGCCCGCTCGATTTCCCTGGGTGTCAACCGAACCTGCGCTGTCAGCCTGCTATCAGCAGGCACAGACATAACAACTTTCGGCGGCTCAATGCTCTCAACCCCCAAAGGAGCTCCACTTTCATTAAAACATTCAATATCCAACGATCTTTCTACAAGCTTAACGACATTGACTTCGATATTCTCCGGCTCGCAGGCTTCGACCGTAAGGCCGCCGAGTTCTTTTATCTTCTCGCTCCTTCTGAAAAAATCCAAAACGGTTAGAGTGTGCGGGCCAGCAGTAGTCATTCCATCCCGGACAGGGTCCAAAAAGAAATCAAGTACCAGCGAACCGTCATTCAATTTTCTCCTAACCTCGGCGATTTTGGACGCCGGACCTTTGAGGACAATATTGTCAATCGAAGCCGATGGTTTATTATCGAAGCTAACCCAGAGATTCGGGCTGAAGGCTACATTTATTGTGGCCTTGGGGGCGGTGAATTCTTCGTCCAGAGCCAGGTCAACCCAGACCCAGATCAGGACCGTCAAAAATATCACAATTGCTATCTTGCCGAATTTAATCTTTCCTATCATCATATTACGTATCACACTTGCCTCTGCGACTCTCGTCACTCGCACCTGCGGTTACGCAAGTGCAGGCGCAGGACGAAGCAGCAGGTATCCGGCGCAATTCACGAAATCACGTTTGCGAGATGCTTTCTCAACGCAGATTCGTCTATATTACGCGTAATTTTGCCGTCTTTAGCAAGAGAAATGATGCCGGTTTCCTCGCTTACCACAAGACAGGTAGCATCCGAGCCCGCTGTTATGCCTATGGCTGCACGGTGTCGCGAGCCGAGTTCAACGCCGCCGATACTGCCGGCCTCGGCCAAAGGCAGCTGCACACCGGCGGCAACCACTCTGTCGCCTCGTATTATAACGGCCATATCATGAAGGGTCGTACCGGGGTGGAAAATGGTCCTCAGCAGGTCAGCCGTTACCTTGGCATCGATTCGAACTCCGGTTTCTATGAATTCGCCCAACGCCACCCGCTGTTCAATAACAATAATGGCTCCAATACGAGCGGCGGAAAGTTCGGTTACAGCGGTAATTAATTCTTCTACGGTCCTTGTTAGCTGCTGTAACGAGCCTGCCCAGAATCGCGGCTGGCCAAGTCGCATAAGCACTCTTCGAATCTCCGGCTGAAAAGCTGCAACGGCGATAATCAAAATGCCAATCAAAAAGCCCTTGTAAAGGTATCGAAGCCGGGCGAAATCAAACTGCCGGACGAGCAAATTTGAGACGAGCACTCCGATAACAAGAATAAGTATTACGCCTCGGAATAATCTCTCTCCGCGAGTGCCTTCGAGGAAGTCCACAATCCAGTAAACCACCAGGCCGATAAGAATCAGCTCAATGCCAACAACCCACCAATCATTGTTGTTGGCCACGCGGCGGAAATAATCAATGAGCATTTCCACTTTCAATTTCCTATTGAATATTGACTGTTGACTATTGCAAAAAATTAGAATTCGAAATCAATAATAAATAGTAAATAGACAATAGTCAATTGTCAGGGTATCCTTTTGTCGGTGAGCTTACTGGGCTTATCAAGAAGCAAAAGCGTGTCCAAGTCTGCCATCAGCTGCTGTCGTTGAATACGAAGATTGCGTTGATGCCTTCTGCGTCCTTCAGCGGCGGTCTCACCCATCTGTTCGTAAGAACTGCAGCCGCAGGGCAGGAAAACAAGAACAAATAAAACAACAGCCAATACTACTCTGCGAAGCAGCTCGCTACGTAGCACGAGAATCACCTTGCCCCTGCTCCCGCAGGGGTAATCTTGTCCCCGCGAAAGCGGGGATACCAAAACAGAAACGCCTTTCATCTTTTCTTCCTCTTTGAAATCACTTTTACCTGCGTAATCGCAGGTGCAGGCGGTACAAAACAGAAATCCGACCATTTATTCATTATAGCAGCCGCTGGAATTGTTGTCAACCCCGTCAAAATTTTCCGAAGTGTCCAGGCAATATTTTGACCTCGTGGCTGTACCGGCGTATAATAAGAATGATAATTGACACCCGAAGCGTGTCCCACTCCACGATTTATCAGGGCCCCAGATGCCTGCTATAGTGTTTAGGGGACTTTGGCTCAGTATAAATAGGAAATCACTGGAAGGACGGGACTAATTTAAGGGGGTAAACTATGAAACGCAGCAGAATCAGCAGGGTCATGCAGATTTTAACAACATTGCAGGCGGGAAAAAGCTATGCTGTCAGTGATTTGTCGAAAATGTTCGGAACGAGCCGGCGAACAATCTTTCGCGATTTGAAAGAACTTCAGGCTATCGGCGTGCCATTTCACTACGACGCCAAGACCGGCGGCTATACCATAGAGCCAGAGTTTTTTCTTCCACCGGTAGATTTAAGCCTGCAGGAGGCACTGGGTCTGCTCCTGCTGGCGCACAAGGCAAGGGAGCAGATACAATTGCCGTTCAAAAACTCAGTTCTCTGGGCGGCTCTGAAAATCGAGAACAATCTGCCGGCCAAGATAAGGCAATATTGCAATACAGCGCTACAAAATATCTCAACCAGACCCTGCGCCCAGGCACCGGTCACGCATTCCGCCGGCCTTGACAAAACCTTCGCACAGTTACAGCAAGCTATCGTAAAGAAACGCAAAGTGAACATCCGTTACCATTCGCTTTTCGAGGGGACAATTATTGACGTTGAGCTGAGTCCCTATCATTTGCTCTATAACAAAAGGGCGTGGTATGTACTGGGCCGCTCCAGCCTGCACAAGAGCGTTCGCACTTTCAAGCTTAACCGCATCAGGGAGCTAACAACTACCCAGAGATGTTTCGTGGACGGCGAAAAGTTCGATGTGTACGATTATCTCGGCAGGGCCTGGTCAATGATACCGGAAGGCAGAATCTACAATATCAAGCTGCGGTTCCTGCCCAAAGTAGCCAATAATGTCGCCGAGGTACAATGGCACAGCACACAAAAAGTTGTTCACAACAGTGACGGCTCAGCTACCGTAGAATTTCGCGTGGACGGCCTGGGCGAAATCACCTGGTGGATACTCGGCTACGGCGACCAGGTCCAGGTGCTCGCGCCAAAGACCCTCCGCAAAAAAGTCCTTGAAGTCGCAAAAAACATGACCGAATTAAATGAGAAAATATAAATTGTATTCATAGCTTCTGATTATTGAAAAACAGCCCACTACAAAAAAATTTCTGTAGCGCTTTGAACACACCAACGTTCTATATTACAGAATTACAGAACTGATAAAGCAATTTCCACAGGAGATATTTAGTGCCGGATAAATCTAACATAGCTGCCGACGACGAAAAGCTTATCGAAGCTACCTTGCAGGGTGATATTTCATCCTTCGGTATTATTGTAGAGCGATATTGGGATATGGTCATAGCATTTGCACTAAGCAGGATTAATAATGCCACTGATGCGGAAGACATTGCCCAGGAAAGCTTCCTCAAGGCATATTCACAATTACACAGGCTCCGAAACCCGTCACGATTTGCAGGCTGGCTCAGCAAAATAACAGTTCAGCAGTGCGTTAATCATATACGCAAAAATGCTCACAAAAGAATTGCTTCAAGCTATACCACTTACGATGTTGATGCCTCAGCACAGGCTGTTGCATTCAATAGCAATCCGGGCTTAACTGACGAACAAATCTGCTTCGTCAGACAGACCGTAAGCAGACTGCCCGAGAAATTCCACAAAGTAATAATTATGCGGTTTGTTGCAGGACTTTCTGCGGTGCAGATTGCAAAACAATTAGGCAAACGTCACGGCACCGTTAGAGTATGGCTGCACCGTGCATATCAAATATTACGTAAGGACCTTGTATCACTTTTTGAGGAGGTCAAATAATTATGAGCTGTGAGAAATACAATGAGCTTATCGAAAAATACTTAAACGCAGACATAGAAGATACAGAGCTTGATGAGCTGAAGGAGCATAGCCTGCAATGTGCATCCTGCCATAAAAAGTTTGAGCACATCGGCAGATTTGAGGACATCGTAAAAAGCGCATTTTCTTCGGCTACTACTGCCGGGCAGGCCTCGGATTCTATCCTGTCTAAACTGCCGGCGACTCGGGTTGTTTCAGACCCGGCAGCGATGTTTAGCAAACAAATGGCGGTTGCTGCCAGTATCTTTTTGGCTGTAGGTCTTTTATCAGGATATGGCTTGGCCAGATTGAACGCTGACAAGCAAATTGCAGTACCGACGACTGCAAAAGTCCCGATGAAAGTTGCCCGGCTTGAAGGCACAGTGCTTGTAAAACACCAGAACTCAGACCTCTGGTATCCACTGATGCCTGCCTCTGGTATATATGTTGGCGATACATTCCACTCAACAGCCAAGTCGGCTTTTGTCCTGGAACTGGAAGATAAATCCACGATTGAATTGAATCAGAACAGCATGCTGGTTTTGAGGTTGTATAACGGCGGAACGCAGTTTCATCTTGAGCACGGCAAATTGGCCGCTGCTTTAGAAAGTCCGCATCCGCCATTTTTCGTCAGCACTCCACACGGCCGGGTGGAGGCGCTGGGAACAGAATTTACAGTAACAGTCGAATAAACAAAGAAAATTGCCCCTCTGTTGTACTTGAAAGGCACCAAGGAGACATAAAATGAAAACGAATTTAATTAAAATCTGTGCTGCCATTCTATTGACAGCCCAGACATTAGCTTACGGGCAAAAGACTGAGATCAGCGTTCAAAAAGGAAAGGTCATAGCCGAGACGGAGACCACGAGCGTGGCTGTTGAAGCTGGTCGAAAGGCCGTCCTGGCGCCCGATAAGAATCCAATGGTCTCTGTGGATAACCCTTTGGTCGATGACGCCCTGCAGTTGTACAAGCTGATAGAAGCCGAAAAAGAGCGCAGCGATTTAAAGATCGACTCGGTCTTTATCCTTGTGGGCAAGGCGGATAAGGAGAAAATACTTGGCGCCCTTTATTTCGAGGTTCCAAACTCTGGATCAGAGGCAACGAATGTGCTGACGATTTCTCAGATGTCAATAATCGAAGACTTCAAAGTTTATGACTTGAATGGCAACCTCTGCCGCCTTGACGTAAAGCTCCTGAACAAAAGCACTGCATCCTATAGCATCCATTTCTCAGAGCAAGTTCAGCCGGGAGAACATTTCAAATTGATCGGCGTGGCCAACCTTGACGATATACCGCTAATTCCCGGGGGAACCCCAGCCTATGACAAAGAAGGGCCCTTGCGGCATTTCAGAACAGTCAACGGATCACCAAATTGTCTGAACTACTTTCGCTTCATTCTGCCTGAGTCGGCAATACTCGTTGACTCGAATCGAGAAGTTCTTGCGACAGACACCGTAGATGGCAGGTTAGCTGTGACTATAAGGAACTACACTGGAGAATATGCCGACGGATGGTGTATGATTGCTTTATTATGGCCGGACGAAGATGGTACCACCCTTGCCGATATTCCCGATGAGTATCACGGCTTGCGAAATAGACGAGATGAACAAAACGCCGGGATATTTAAACAAGGAATGGACAAAATTCGAGCAGGTATAAAGTTCGAAGATCAAAGTACGCCCCTGGCAGCCCTGCTGACTTGTCTCGGAAGTGCCGTACATCAAGACAAGGCTCTTTATGTAAAGTCAAAATACACAAAACAATCACCACAGAAGCTGCAAGGATATGTAGAACAGGCAGGATATTGGGCAAATATACTCGAATTTCTAAGTACACCAGAGTGGCCGAACAATCCCGGGAACGGATATGTCCATCCAATCTACCTAAGTAGAAAAGGATCGATGATTTGCGAACACATGGCACCGATTGTCTTCTGGGACGGCAAATGGTATGTACATGACACTAAGTCGCAGTTTGGTGGTAACAAGAAGCTCGAAAAGCCAACAGCGCAGGAAATTGCAACCGCCGAAGCCGAAAGTTATCTGACCGACTGGGAGGTGGCCGGCCCATACCTACAAAGGGACAAAAAAGCTCTGGAACTGTTTGACATCCCGTTTGGCCCGGAACTGCCTGGTACGGACGTCCCGTGGCGGCCAATGCCTATAGAAACGCTGGGCAAACATCCTGCCTATCTCAATTTGGATAAGGTCATGTACGAAGGTGATCAAATGGCTGCCTATCTGCGCACTGAAATTGTCTCTGACGCGGAGAAACCGGCTCGCCTTGAGATTTATTCTGATGACGGGGTCAAGGCCTGGCTTAATGGAAAGCTTGTCCATTCAATTAATATCAGCCGAGGGATTCTGGAGGAACCGGACACAGTTGTCATCACGCTACAGAAAGGCGCCAATCATCTGATGCTCAAAGTGACCGACGATATCTGGTCGTGGGGAGCCATCGTGCGGCTACGGCCTGTAAAGGTTACCGAGCCTTAATTTGGAAAATAAGAAATAGAAATTTTGAAAAGACACTCAGTGCAGAAGTTAATTAAACATTAAGGCCGTTTCTTTGGAGAAACGGCCTTTGATGTTATTTGCCTCTGATTTCAGCATTTAGCAAGTAGTAGATATCACATCTTTTGGTTGTAGTCTTTCCTTTCTCCTCTTTAGTGAAGTTTTTTAAGGAGAAGTCACCCCAGTCACTTGCAGAACGAGCATCGGATCGACAATGTGTACAGATGTCAGGAAGCTATGTCCGATTATCTGTCACCTTCTCAGCTCAGACTCAATCTTATCAAACTCATCAAGAAAATCATGCGGCTCAGGTACAGTCACTTTGTAGATAGACAAGGACGGAATTTTCAGCAGGCACAGGACAGGCACTGTCCAAGGACATTGTATCACCAATTAGCCACTCACGAAAGGCCGTAGAAGCGATTTGCGTTCCTCCAGAAGAGCTTGCGTTTTTCTTCAAAGGACCTTTTTCGTACGATTTCACGGAGCAGATTGGTCCATACGTGCAGCGGCGCTCCACGGGTGCAGACCGGCCAATCGCTGCCAAAAACCACTCGACCCGGCCCGAACGCGTCCTGACAATGGGTAACAATGGGTGAGAGGACTTCGGCGGTCGCCTTGCCCCTCGGCACGCGAGCAATTATTCCGCTTATCTTGCAGATCACGTTCGTCCGCCCGGCCAGTGTGTCAATATCGCGTTTCCATTGATCGGCATCATGCTGCGGCTCTCGGCCCCAGTCCAGCTTGCTCTCAAATGCCAGCGGGTCGGCATTGCCGCAGTGATCAAGGATGAATCGCGTATCGCCACATCGCTCGACCAGCTTTGCCGCTTGACCGATTAATCCGGGCGGTACCAGCAGATCGAAACTCATATTCAGGCTGCCAAGCAATCGTAAGTTTTGAATTAGCCGATTATCTTCCAACTGCCTTGGGTTATTCAGGCCGTGTCGCAAGCCCTTAATATAGGAATTACCCTTGAATTGCAGGATGTAGTCCTTAAAGTTGTCTTCCAGAACCAGTCCGCCAATCACGGCTGCACAGGTGGGATTGCTCTTGTCCGCGCATGTCTTGACAATGTGTTCCGCCTCAGCCAGCTTCTGCTCGGGTGCAACAGCTACCTCCATATAAATCACCTTTGTGATCCCCAGTCCCTCCGTCGCATTTTCATAGTCGGCCATAGTGAAATCCCGAGTCAGTTCTCCACCGGCCTTGAGCCATGGTAATCGAAACTGACGAAGATTCCACAAATGCTGATGCGTGTCTACGATCGGAAGAACACTCGCAGGGTGCTTTGGCCCTGCGCACACAGCATCCTCACAACCGATTACAAATATAGCTGAACCGAAAAGAAATTGCCTGCGATTCATCGAACATCCTCTCTGCTGAGTTTTGTCGGGCAAATATAATATGGTTTCTTCATCCGGATATTCTTTGTGCTCTTCGTTTCTCTTGTCTTTCGATTTCAAGAGTACCAAATTGTCACACTCTTGTTTCCAAGATAGAATTTTCGCCGGCCACAAGGTGTGCCCTGCCGAACACACAAAACAAGGGAACCCATACCGAATCAATCAGTATAGGCCCCGAATTGATGCAAACCTGCAATATCAACCATGCAATTTTTAATTGCTATTTGCAGTTTAAGGTGCTTCCAGCTCCGGTGCATACAGTCGAATATCATCGAAGTACATCGTACCTGAACCACCAGCCTGCGGGTTGTTCTTATTACCTAACCCGAGGGCAATAGTATTGACATTGGTAAGGTCCACGCCCTGGTCTGCGAATGCCTGCAAGTCGATATTCCATTGTGTCCACTCATTTATCTGTGCTGCATCAGGTTTATCATGAGAGACCACCGCACTGCCGTTAAGGGCAACATACAACGTCTCAGCAGCATTATCCGAATTGCCTCTGAACCAGACCGTCAGCGTGCTAACACCTTTCTCGGTCCAGTCACGCGGGTAAGTCAACGTCAAAGTTGCCTCAGAGTAACCAACACTGTTGTCGTAGAAAAGCGGAATCGACTGGTTGCCTCCGTGAACGATAGTTTGCTCTGCAAAAGGAGGAGCGTCATAACCAACTAAAGAACCGTTTGTCGGGTCGTCATATCCGTCTATCCACGCATTAAATATCCTGTTGCTTTCGGGGACGGCGGGGTCAAGGTCATTGTAAGATTCAAAATCGTCCACGATAAGGAAGTCGGCTGTCGTAAAGCTCCAGACAGGACCAATCCACGGACTGTCGGCGTTGGTGTTATTGACTTCGTCAATACGCCAATAATAAGTGACATCCCACTCAAGCTTTCCGGGGTCATAGCTCTCGGAACCAAGGTCCCTGGTGCCTTTATACTCCGGCGAACTTGTATCGGCATCGCGCACGACCTCTTTATCTGTGCCGAAGTACACCTCATGCGAAGCGGCTGCCTCTCCCGGCGACCAGGTAAGAATCTGTGTCTGCTTTACATCCACTGCGCCATTAGAAGGCTTCAAGCTCCCGACGGCGCCCTGAGTAGTAAAGCTCCAGACCTCGCCTTTAAACGTCTCGATAATATCAAACTCATCGACACGCCAGTAATAAGTCTTACCCGTTTTAAGTGGACCGGGAGTATAGGTCGTAGTTCCCTGAGGAAGATCTTCAGTGGCATTACTCACATCGTCAAAATTATCACCGAAAAATACGGTGTGTAATTTCGCACCGAAACCTGCCGTCCAGCTAAGGTTTGCAGTCAGGTTTACCAACTCGGCACCATCAGCCGGGTCCGGGTAGTAGGCGGTCTTGGGAGGAATACTAAAGCTCCAAACCTCACCTTTCCACGGACTATTCGGCTCAGTGTCATTGACCTCGTCAATTCGCCAGTAATATGTTGTGCCGGGAACAAGACCATCCGGGTAAGGAAATCCGGGAAAGCCGGCAACAAGAAATGTCGTGGTCTGGTTGCCCTGGAACGTGCTCTCGGCGCCGGCACTCACGTCGTCAAAATTGTCGCCGAAATATACGTCATGTGAGACTGTAAGAGCTCCCGGCGTCCACGAAAGGTTCACCCATGTATCCGGATGTAGGGCACCATCAGCCGGATTGGGCCTCGAGGGAAACGGATATCCTTCTCCACCACTCAGCATAACAGTCTGAATCTCCTCTTCTGTCAGCGCATGGTTGTAGACCCAAACTTCATCAATCATCCCTCGCAGGAACTCCGTCACGCTTCCGGCACCCCCGATCCAGAAATCGCCGGCGCCGGTGCCGTCCCGCGGGCCGCCACTCCAGTCCACGGCACCGTCGATGTATGTCACGCCGGTACCCTCGGCACCATCCTGAACGTAGGCGATATGAACCCAGACCTGGGTGACCGCAGGGCTGCCGCGGTTCTCCCAGCCGCCGCCCATCCATTCGCTGCTGTCGGTGATCCAGATCCCGTAGTGGGTCCCCTGATCACGGCTCTTGGCTATGACCGTCTGCCATGACCCTGGAAGTGCCTCCAGGTATATCCATGCCATGATCGTGTAGCTATCCGCAGAGGAGAAAACCATGTCGTCGTCATGGGGCACCTCGATGTGACCGTCGACGCCGTCCACACTGAGCACTCTGCCTCTTTCGGGGTCGTCCGTGAACTGTGCGCCACCTACTAAAGTGCCGTCGTGACCACCGAAGATGTCTTTGGCGTCAACATCCAGCGGCCAATGTGCCACCAGATCCGCGGAGGCGTTACTAACCACACCCAGTACCAAAACAAAACAAACCAAACAAATCATTTTATTACACATAATAATCCTCCTTCAAGAAAAGGTTCAGATAAAGAGAACGACAATGGTTGTCACTTTTCACTGTGTATGAGTCATGTCTCCTGAGGATTCCATGCTGCTTCGCACTGCCTCCTTCCTTCGAGAGCCCGAAGAATTAAGAAGAAATCTACCGCCCGAAGGATCCAAGAAACCACAGGCTCTAACAACTTCACTTATACCAAATCAGCCATATGTCCGTCAAGGAAAATCACTGGATTGTCCGGGATGTCCAAGGAACATCGTTAAGAAAAGCCCTTTGATATTATTTGTCTCTGATTTTCTTGCAATTGGCTCGTTTTCACTGTAAATTAACAAAAAATACATCAGTATAAAAATGACGCCAACGTAGCTCAACGGTAGAGCTCTGGTTTTGTAAACCAGGGGTTGTCGGTTCGAATCCGACCGTTGGCTTTAGAAACTGCGTTATTGCCCCCATCAGTGTAGGTGGACTGTCCAGTGCCGTCCATAGGAATACATTGTTTTCCGCCCTGAAGCGCCAAGTATGACGCCAAGTCAGTTTTTCTATCCGTCCCAGTAGCTTCCGCTTTCTGTTTGCTTGGCATAGACAGGTCCGGCATGCTTTCTACAGCTTTGGCCTCTTGTCCGGTGAGCGTATGCGTATAGCGAGACATGGTTAAGTTAATGTCGCTGTGTCGCATGATCGACTATGCAACCTTAGGATGTGTTCCACTGGCAGCCAGCAGGGTGCCCGTCTGGTGCCGCTGGGCGTGAAAATCAAAGAAAAATCCGTCATCAACATAGGGAATACCCGCTTCTGCTAAATCGGCCCGAAGCATCTTTGCCGTCTTATCAGTCAGCCGCTTATATGTTCCGCCAAATGCCTTGACGTTCGGTAGTTTACCTGTAAAGAAACGTTCCAGTTCAACTGCCGTATCTTTTCTTAAAGGCAGCACGCTCTGTCTTCGGTTCTTACTATAAGCATCCGTCACAGTGACGGTGTGGGTCTTAAAATCAAAAGATGAAACCAACAAGCTTTGCAGTTCCTTGCGACGCAGACCGCTCTCTATTGCCAGTCTGTAAAGCAGGCACCGCTCATGGCCGTTCATGCCATAGCGGTCCAGCCCCTGCCTTGTGGCTTCCAGCAACCTGCGGATTTCATCTGGCTCCAAAGCCCTTCGGGCATGTCTTCGGTCAGTCTGCAGTACCCTCAAGCCCTTCAAGTGCCGCACAGGTGATTCAATCGCCCGTCCGTTATCTGTCATCCATGCGCAGAATTGCTTGATTGCCTGTAGATAGTGGTTGGAAGTCTGAGCGGATATACCCTCTCCATTATTGCGTAGCTCAGCAAGATACCGCTGCACCCTGTTCGCCGATATATCGCTCCAAGATTTGAAACCACACCCCGTGACTATGCGCCTTGCCCTAGTCACTATAGTTCGAACATGCCCCTTTGTGTCACCTTTCGCAAGCAGAGACTGCTCAAAATCCTCCAAGTGATTTTTCAGGGATTTACCCGCCGCGGCTCGCGTGGTATCGAGTAGGCCCACTTTCACAAGTCTATCCGTAAGCTTTTCCGATATTCCCTCAAGCCAGCGCGATAACTCTGGGCCCGGTTGCTGACCCGCTATCTTGCAGCTCACCAGCCGCTCGATCTGCCTGCCCAGGGTCTCAGTTGCTTTCTTGTCAGTACAGCCCGGAAAACGTCGAACGACTTGCAGGTAGTCTCTTAGTTCAATCCACCACTTGCCGATGGGCTTTAGCTTGCCCGTTTTCTTATGTCGATATTGTGGTTTGAATATTCGCATAATATTCACCTACCTTTTGAAAAAAGTGGCCGGGGGTGTATGAGGCTCAGAACAAGCCTTGCCGTCCTTTCGGATAGGCAGTCCCCGGCCATAAATGTACTATTGACTTGAAATGGTTTGTTTTGTTCTGATTTCATACGCTGCTATTTTCTCATGCTTTGAACAAAATTTCAAGTAAAAATGGTGCTCTACTAGTACTCCGTCCGCGGAATAAAGTCTGTTAGGTCTTTTTGCCGATAGGATTAACATAACAGTTAATTCCTTAATTCTGCAAGGAGGCCAACATGATAAAATATATTGTTGAGTTGACAAGTGAAG
>Ga0307378_10001116_pt1 | contig 44416 bp, 40 predicted proteins | sample UN1MG_FD_202238 | JGI IMG/M metagenome (GOLD analysis project Ga0307378, IMG submission 202238) | Soil microbial communities from Risofladan, Vaasa, Finland - UN-1 | ecosystem: Environmental > Terrestrial > Soil > Coastal area > Acid sulfate soil | place: Finland: Risofladan, Vaasa | collected... | reverse complement strand
CGTACCTCTCCTGGCAACGCTCCGGGAAACAGCGACCACCGCATCACGATATCCAAGCTAGCGTCATTCCCCCGGCATGCCCAGTGGGCCTCCGAAAAAAATCACAGCCTCGGCGTGTGCCTGCTACGGAAGTCGGCAAGTGATTTCTTGGGCCGATCCTTAGCGTCGAGCCGAACCGCCGACACGCGTCCATTGTCGTACCGCCTCGGACAACGGTTCTCATGACCGCCGATCGTCAGCAGCTCGACAACGCGATTGAGATCGTCACGCCCGAGAACATCGCGTTCCGCTACCAGGTGGCCGGACCGTTCCGCCGATTGCCGGCCTACCTGATCGATCTGGTAATTCGCGGAATGATGTTCGTCGGGGGGACGATTCTCGTGTCGCTCGTGTCGCTCGTGTTCGGGCTTGCCGGACTTCCCGGTTTGGGGGCCGGTCTGACGCTGGTGTTATGGTTTGCCTTGGAGTGGTTCTACGGGGGGCTGTTCGAGACGTTCTGGAACGGCCAGACCCCGGGGAAGCGGCTGATGCGGATCCGCGTGCTATCGGTCGACGGACAGCCGATCAACGGGCTCCAGGCGGTGCTGAGGAACGTGCTGAGGGCGTTGGACCAGCAGCCGGTGGTTTTTTGCCTGGTGGGTCTGGTGACGGCCTCGCTCAACGACCGGTTTCAGCGAATGGGGGACCTGGCCTGTGGCACGATGGTTGTGATCGAAGAGCCCCAGTGGTTTCGCGGCGTGATCCGGCTGGGCGATCCCGAGGCGATCCGGATCGCCGGTCGGATACCGCCCAGTTTCCAGGCCGGTCAGACGATGGCCCGGGCGTTGGCCGCGTACGTCGAGCGGCGAGGCAATATCCTGCCCATGCGCCGGCTGGAGATCGCCTGGCACTTGGGTGAGCCTTTGCGCGAGAAGTTCGACTTGCCGCCGGGCACCGATCCCGACATGCTGCTCTGCGGCTTGTACCAGCGGACGTTCATCACCGACTGGGACGAGCAGACGTCGGCTCGCACCGGTTCGCCGTTCCGAGAGTCGGGATCGCCCTTCGGCACGTCCGAGCAGGCGCCCTCGGAGAACAGCGACTCAGCGGCCGCGGCCCAAGTCATGGCTGCCGCCGACCAAGGCCAAGGCGAGTGGTCCGCGTCGGAGGAGGAACGATGATCGATCGCCCGTTCCGGCCGCCTCCGACGAAGTCCTTCATCCTTCACCCTTTATTCTTCGTCCTTCCCCCATGAAGGTCTCCGACCTGTTGAAATCGCGGCAGGCGAATTGGGAGGAGCTGGAACGGCTCTGTTCCCGGATCGAGGGCTCGGTGCGCCGCAAGCCGGACGCCGCGACGCTCGCTCGATTCTCCTCGCTGTACCGTTCGGCGTGTGCCGACCTGGCGCTGGCCGACGCCTATCAGCTCCCGCCGGCCACGATCCACTACCTGCACCGCCTGGTCGGCCGGGCCCACAACCAGCTCTACCGCAGCCGCCGGTTCAACGTCTCGACGTGGACGCGGCAGTTGCTGGTCGACGTCCCCCGCCGGCTCTTTTCCGACAACTGCCTGCGCCTGGCCTTCTGTATCTTTTGGGGGATATTCCTTCTTTCAGGGTTTATGGCCTACACGGTGCCCGGCTATTCCGAGCGGGTGATGGGGAAGATGTGGACGATGCAGTTGGAGGAGATGTACTCCGAGCCGATCCAGGGCCGCAACCCGGGCGCGAGCAGCGGAATGGCCGGCTTCTACATCCGCCACAACACGAGCATCGGCCTGCAATGCTTCGCCTTCGGGCTGTTGTTTGGGGTGGCGGGCCTGTTCGTCACGGCGACCAACGCGGCCCTATTGGGGGCGTCGTTCGGGCACATGGCCGCGGTGCCGCAATGGGAAAACTTCCGCGACTTCGTCACCGCGCACGCGCCGTTCGAGCTGACGGCCATTGTGCTCTCGGCCGCCGCCGGAATGAAGCTGGGTTTCTCGCTGATCGACACCCGGGGGCTCGCGCGGACCGCCTCGCTTCGCCGCACCGCCGTGGAGGCCATGCCCACGATGGGCGCCGCGATGGTGATGTTCCTCCTGGCGGCCCTGATCGAGGCCTTTCTCTCGCCTTCCGCCGCGCCCTACTGGGTCAAGACCTCGGTGGCCGTGTTATCCAGCGCGCTGTTGGTTGTCTATTTCGTGGTCCTCGGCTATCCGCAAGAAGACTGATGCTCCAGTTGGACAAGACCCGCATCGCTATCCGGGAGCGCGCGTACGTCGACATCCTCGACCTGGCGCTCCGCGTGATTCGCGTCCACGCGGGGCCGTTGGTGTTGGCCTTCGCCGCCGGAGTCGCGCCGATGTTGCTGCTCAACGGTTGGCTTCTGGCCGGTTACGCCGAGCTCGACTTCGAGTGGACCTTTCCCTTCGTTTACCCGTTCTACATGGTCTTGTTGATCTTCCTGGAAGCGCCCCTGGCCACGGCCCCGGCCACCCTCTACCTGGGCAAGGCAACGTTCACCGACCGGCCCGAGCCACGCGAGATCCTCCGCGAGTTTCGCGAGTCGCTCCCGCAACTCTTGATCTACCAGGGGCTCCTTGGAGTCTGGCACTTTCGCTGGACCTACCTGAACGAGGTGATCCTCCTGGATCGCAATCCGATGCGGCGAAGGGCCGCCGGGGGGGTGTCGACCCTGGAACGCAGCCGCGTGCTGCACAAGGTGCAAAACGTCGACACGGCCAGCCGGTCGCTGCCGGCGCTGATCGTGGGCGGAACGCTTTTTATCGCGATTTGGGCCTCGATCTTCATCGTCCGGGGGATGCTGCTCGGACAGTGGGGGCTGGTCGGTTTCCTCTGGGCTCTGTTTAGTGGACAATGGGAGTGGAGCTTCCTGAAGCCGATGTTTACGTTCTACTTCCAGCTTTCGATCTGGATCGTGGTCTGCTACTTCACCGTGGTCCGGTTCCTCACGTACCTCGACCTGCGGATTCGCCGCGAAGGCTGGGAAGTGGAGCTGTGGATGCGGGCCGAGCGCGCCCGGCTGGTGAGGCACTGGAAATGACGTTCGCCGCATGCCGTCTCCTGTGCGCCGCAACGGTCGTCTTCGGCGTGGCCGACCGGGAACAGTCGGTCGAGGCCGGACGCCAGGCCTTGGACCGCTGGGTCTGCCAGTACCCCTTCTACGACTCCGAGCATGACGGCCTCCGGGCGATCCCGGTCTCCGAGCCGTGGCACGTGCGATGGGAGTGGCTGATCGATTGGCTTGGCGAGGTCATGGACTGGCTCGGCGGTCTGTTCACGTTCCGCGGGGGCAGGCTGGGGTCGATGTCGTGGCAGCAGTGGCTCACCTGGGCGGTGATCGCCGCCCTGCTGATCCTCTTGGCCTACCTGATCGTTCGCGTTTGGCGGAGACGGGAAGAGGGGAGATCGCCGGCCGCGACGGGGGCCGGCGAGTCGGACGTCGTCGAAGAAAAGAGGCGCGTCGAGGCCCTGCCGTCGGCCGTGGGACGAAAGCGGGCCAACCTGCTCGACGCCGCCCGCGAGTGCTACCGGGAGGGAGATTACCGCGAGGCGATCATCTGCCTGTTCAGCTACCAACTGGTTCGGCTCGACAAGCGGCAGTTCATCCGCCTGGCCAAGGGGAAGACCAACCGCCAGTACCTTCGCGAGATCGGCCGCCGAATCGCGTTGCGGCGACTGTTCGAGCGGACGATGGTCACCTTCGAGGACGTTTTCTTCGGCAACTACGCGATTGACCGGGCCCGATTCGAGTCGGTCTGGTCGCACCTGGACGAGTTCGAGTCGTTGGTCGCCGGGGACGCAGCGTGAGTGGGAGTCGGGAGATGGGAGCGCGGATTAGGAAAAACGTACCAGCGCGAGGAAAGCCGCTTGCGGCTTCGCAACCTCCCGCCCGTCCCTCCGGCCGCAATCGCTCCGCCGCGTTCCTCGGGCTGGTGCTGGCCGCCCTGGCGGTTCTCGGCCTGTTCTTCCTGGCCACCGGCGGCTGCGTGGATGAGATCGACGTCGTCTACGGCCAGCGGGCGGGCAGCGCCTGGACCAGCGTCAACGGCACGAGCGTGCTGGGCAAGATGTTCGAGCGGGCCGGACACACGGTCTTCTCCTGGCGAATGCTCTCGCCGCGGCTTCGTCGCCGCGCGGATTGCATCGTCTGGTTCCCCGACGACTTCCATCCGCCCAAGCAGCAGGCGTGCCAGTGGCTCGAAGGCTGGCTTCGGGACGAGCCCGACCGGACGCTCATCTACGTGGGCCGCGATTTCGACGCCGCCGCGTGGTACTGGGAGACGATCCAGCCCAATGCGCCCGCCGAGCAGAAGCAGGAGATGCTCCGCCGCAAACTGGAGGCCAAGAGCCTTTTTCGCCGGAATCTGCTCCCCCGCGGCACCACGGAGGAGTGCAACTGGTTCTCGGCCAAGGGCGGCCAAAAGCATCGGAAGGTGCGTACGCTTCAGGGAAAGCCCGAGTGGCTCCAGGGAATCGACCCGGCCAAGCTCCGGATCGAGCTCGACCACGGGATCGTCCCGTCACCCGACGCCGAGGTGCTCCTGGAGTCGGAAGGCGACCCGTTGGTCACCAGCGAGCGGTTCGGCGGGAGCCGCGTGATCGTGGTCGCCAACGGCTCGTTTCTGCTGAACCTGCCGCTGGTCCATCACGAGCATCGCAAGCTGGCCGGGCAATTGATCGCCGAGGTCGGCCCCCCCGGCCAAACCGTGGTGTTCCTGGAGAGCGGCCTGGGCGGGCCCTTCGTTTTCGAGACCGACCCGAGCGACGGCCCCCCCAGCGCCCTGGCAATCTTCCGCGTCTGGCCGGCCAACTGGATCCTCTTGCACCTGGCGGTCGTGGGGATCATCCTTTGTTTTTCACGGTTCCCGATTTTCGGGCGGCCCCGCGATCTGGAGCCGGAGGGCACCTCCGACTTCGGCCGCCACATCCAGGCCCTGGGCAAGCTGCTCCAACGATCCGGCGACACGGCCCATGCCGCGGGGCGCGTGTCGCACTACCAACAACTCGCACGTCCCGACTCCGGCCCCCGCCGAGAGGTGGCGCAACCCAACCGAAGCCACATGAGAAAAATCCCGAGAGGATGACTACTTCGCGGAGGCGGCGAAGCCGCAAGCGGCTGCCCGCGCGGCGGGTTGCTCTTGCTGCTCCACGATCCCCCTGCCGTTCTCCCAACTCCCGACTCCCAACTCCCGACTCCTTACTCCCAACTCCCAACTTCCAAAATGCCCGAATCGCCTTTTGAACCGAACCCCGATCGGCTTCACTCCACAGACAGACGGTCGGATCCTCCGCCGCCGCCCTCGGACAATCCGTGGGACGATACATCGCCCGCTTCGCAGCCTCCGCCCGGCGAGCTCCAGCCCATCGACTCGCCCGTCGAGCCCGAGCCGATCGACCCCCCCGCCGAACCGCCCGCGGCTCCATCCCCACGGCTCGATACGCCCACCCGGCGACTGTTCGACCGGATCACCGCCGAGGTCGGCAAGATCTTCGTCGGCCAGGAGGAGCTGGTCCTGGGCACGCTGGTGGCTTTGTTCTCGGGCGGGCACGTGCTGATCGAGAGCGTGCCCGGCTTGGGCAAAACGCTCTTCGTGCGCACGCTCGGCCGGGTGCTGGGGTGCAAGTTCGGCCGCATCCAGTTCACCGCCGACTTGATGCCGTCCGACATCACCGGCTCGCCCATCTTCGACATGAAGACCCAGGAGTTCCGTTTCCGGCGCGGCCCGGTCTTCACCCAGTTGCTCCTGGCCGACGAGATCAACCGCTCTCCGGCGAAGACGCACGCGGCCCTGTTGGAGATCATGCAGGAGTACCGCGTGACCATCGAGCGGACCAGCCACCGCATCGAGCGGCCCTTCCTGGTGATGGCCACCCAGAACCCGATCGAGGCCGAAGGCACCTACAACCTGCCCGAGGCCCAGCTCGATCGCTTCATGTTCAAGCTCCTGGTCGACTACCCGTCGAAAGAGGAGGAGGCCGAGATCCTCACCATGCACAGCGTGCAGGTCGAGCTGGATACGCGCCTGGAGAAGCTCGGCACGGTCACGCGTCCCGAGGAAATCATCGAGACGATGCGTACCACGGGCGACGTGTTCGTCGACCCGAAGCTGCTCGACTACATCAACACGCTGGTGCGCGAGACCCGCCAGTGGCCGCAGTTCTATCTCGGCGCGTCCCCCCGAGCCGGGCTCGCCCTGGTGCAGGGCGCCCGAACCCTGGCCGCGTTCAACGGCCGCGACTACGCCGTGCCCGACGACGTGGTCGAGCTGGCCCTTCCGGCCATGCGGCATCGGGTGATCCTATCGGCCGAGGCGGAGGTGGAGGGCCACGGCGTCGACGAGCTATTGGGCGAGCTGATCCGTTCGGTGGAGGTGCCCCGGCTTTGAGCCCCTTCGGCCTGCTACTCGTGAAGCTTGCGGTCGTCGCGGTGCCGCTCTTGGCCCTGGCCTGGCTCGTACGGGTCTATCCCGACCGCCGCCTGGTCCGGGTGGCTCTGGTGCCGGCGCTTCTTTCGCTGGGGCTGTTGGGCTCAGCGTGGTTCTTCTGGCCGCTGGTGGTCCTCGACGCGGCGCTCACGCTGGTCATCCTCGCCGACCTGGCCACGCTGCCCCCCGGCTCGGCCTTCTCGGTGGAGCGCCAGGCCGTGCGCGTCGCCTCGCTCCGCAAGCGGCATCCGGTGAGCCTGACCGTCGTGAACCACTCCCCCCGCAGCTTCCCGGTCACCGTCCGCGACGGCGTGCCGCACGAATTGCACCCGCAGCCGTCCGAGTTCGCCGTGGCCATGCGGGCCCGCAGCCGCACCACGTGGGACTACGTGCTGCGGCCCGGCCGCCGAGGCGCGTTCGTCATCTCGCAGGTGCACCTGAAGGCGCAGAGTCGCTGGGGGCTGTGGCAGCGGCTGCTCCGCTATCCGTGCGAGACGACGATCCACGTCTACCCCGACATGCAGCAGCTCCGCGAGTACGCCATGCTCGCCCGAACCAACCGGCTCAGCCAGGTCGGCGTTCGCCGCACCCGGCGGATCGGCCGGGACCACGACTTCGAGCGCCTGCGCGACTACACGATCGACGACAACTACAAGCACATCGACTGGCGGGCGACCGCCCGGCGGCAGAAGCTCACGGTCAAGGATTTTCAGACCACGCAGAGCCAGCGGATCGTGTTCCTGGTCGACTGCGGCCGGATGATGACCAACGAGGCGATGGGCTTGAGCCTGTTGGATCACGCCCTGAACGCCGTGCTGATGCTCAGCTACGTGGCCCTCTCGCACAACGACTCGGTGGGGCTGATCTGCTTCTCGGACGAGATCCACGCCTACGTGCCGGCCCGCGGCGGCATGAGCCAGATGAACCGGCTGTTGCGCGCCGTCTTCGACCGCTTCCCCCGGCTGGTCGAGTCCCGCTACGACGAGGCCTTCCGCCACCTCGCCTCCCACTCGCGCAAGCGATCGCTGGTGGTGCTCGTCACGAACGTGATCGACGAAGTGAACGCCGCCCAGATCCAGCAGTACCTGACGAACCTGGTCGGCCGCCACTTGCCGCTGGGCGTCCTGCTTCGCGACCACCGGATGTTCGACGCCGTGGAGGTCGAGCGCCCCGAAGGCGAAGCCCTCTGGCAGGCCGCCGCGGCCGCCGACGTCCTCGCCTGGCGCCACCAGGTCCTCAGCGACCTGCAAAGCAAAGGGGCGCTAACCCTCGACGTCTTCCCCGAGCAGATGACCGCCCCGCTGGTGAACCGGTATCTGGAGATCAAGGCGAGGCACTTGTTGTAAGGATGAGGGATGAGGGAGTCGTGCTGGGTCGCGCCGGGCTTCTCAACAGATCATGAAGAATACATTGCGCCTTGCCTTGTTCCCAGGCTCCGCCTGGGAACACACTACCCCGAGGCTCCGCCTCGACGGCGGCCCCAAGTGCTGAGCGGGATACGAATGCCGACCCGCTCGGCGTCCGTGTCAGAGCCACCTCCGCCTACTTGGGAGATCCCGCGCCCGGCGGCCGCGCCGTCGGGTCTTCCGGCGCGAGCTTGGCGTCGCTGGCCCGGCGCCCGTCGCCGCCGATCTTCAGACGCCGCGCGGAGATGCTCCGCGGCTCGAACCAGGGCTCGGCGTCGGGCGGAAGCGAGTCGAGCACGCGCTGGAGCTTGGCACGCTCTCGCACCACGGCCGGCTCCGTGCTCCCGGCCAGGTCGCGCTCTTCGAGCGGATCGCGCACCAGATCGTGGAAGCGCCCGTCGGAGCGGAGCTTGTAGCGATGGTCGCGGACGAGGCACTGGTGCGCGTATTGCGAGAAGATCCACGCCCTGGGCGACGCCGCGTCGGGCGCCCCGCGCAGGATCGGGGCAAACGATCGGCCGTCGATCGTCACGCCTTTGGGGCACTCGGCGCCGGCCAGCTCGACCAGCGTGGGGAACACGTCGGAGGCGTCGACCAGGGCGTCGCTCACGCGCCCGCCGGGCACCAGCCCCGGGCAGTTGACGATCATCGGCACGTCGATGCTTCCCTCCTTCATGTCGCCCTCGACCATCGTGCTGGCCGCCGCCTGGAACACGCGCCCGCCCACGCGCCCGCCATAGACGGCCGGCGTGCCGTTGTCGGTGGTGATCATCACGACCGTGTTCTCGCGCAGCCCCAGGTCGTCCAGGGCCTTGACCAACCGGCCCACGCAATGGTCGGCATAGCGGACCATGCCGGCAAGCTGCTCGCGCTCGGTCAGGTCTTCGTCCCGGTTGAGCGGCGTTTTGGTCACCGGCACGTGGGTGAGCACGGTCGAATGGACGGCCAGAAACGGGCGGTCGCGGTGCCGCCGCATGAAGTCGATCAGGTAGTCGGTGAAGAGCTGCGGACCGAACTGGCCCTCGGCGCGGGCGCGGCGGCCGTCCCGCAACACGTACGGGTCCCAATACCGCTTCGTGTGCGCCGGGTGTCCGCGCGGGCCCTCGGGGAAGACGCAGTGCTCGTCGAAGCCGTGCTTCGTGAGGGCGTCGGGCTGATCGAAGAGGTGGTTGATCTGCCACTTGCCGCCAAGCGCCGTGGCGTAGCCCGCCGATTGCAGCACCCGGACGAAGCTGATCTCCCGGTTCCAGTCGAAATATCCGCCGCCGTAGATGGCCGCGTCGTGGTGGATCGTCCAACCGGTGCGAAAGGGGTACCGCCCGGTGAAAAAGACGTGGCGGCTGGTGCTGCACAGCGGCACCACGTAGCAGTGGCGGAACCGCACGCCGCCGGCGGCGAGCTTGTCGATCTCGGGTGTTTGCCCTTCCAGGCTCCCATAGCAGCCGAACCAGTCCTGGCCGATGTTGTCCATCAGGATGAAGAGGAGGTTGGGCGGTCGCTCCGGCGTGCCGGCCGCACGGGCCTGGCCGGCCGCCGATGCCAGAGCGCCGATCAACGCCAGCACCGACAGAACCTGCTTGCCGTAAACCATGGGCCGTCTCCTCTTGCCGGGGCGTGCTTGCCGGGGCTCGCCGCTTGGGTCTACCTTGAGCGCCGAAGCGAGCGACCTTTTGGAGTGCGGTGACTTGTCACCGCTTTCTGAGCAGCCGGAAGTCGTAGCGAGACGCCTGCCAGGTGAACTCTGGCATCGCTCGCCGGTTGCGCAAGACGCCCAAGAAAGCGGCGACAAGTCGCCGCACTCCATAGAAACCTCGCTTGTTTCAGGTTTAGTGCCGTCCTGACCCACTGTCAAGGAGTCGCGTGCTCCCTGCCGCCATGACCGGGCCCCGCGGCACGGAGGAAGACTTGGTCCGCGACGGCACAATGCGGATTGCCAGGGCGTGCAGGTTCGACTAAGCTCGGAGGGCCGCTGCGGGACAAGCCGGCGGCACCAATCGCCGCCGCAATACGGGAATGACGAGCCGGTGATCGAAATTCTCGGGATACTGCTGTCCTTGGTCTTGTTGATGTGCCTGGCCTATCGGGGCATCGACGTAATCATCCTGGCGCCCGCCCTGGCGCTGTTGGCGGTGTTGCTCGGCGGCAGCGCGCCCGTCTTCGCCACGTACACCCAGGTCTTCATGACGGGGCTGGGAAAGTTCGTCGTCGATTTCTTCCCCGTCTTCCTGCTGGGCGCGATTTTCGGCAAGCTGATGGAGGACTCCGGCTCGGCCAAGGTGATCGCCCACAAGATCGCCGGCACCTTGGGTAAGCGACACGCCGTGTTGGCCATCGTCCTGTCGTGCGGCCTGCTGACGTACGGTGGCGTTTCGCTGTTTGTGGTCGTATTTGCGGTCTACCCGTTGGCCGCCGCCCTGTTCCGCGAAGCGGACGTCCCCAAGCGATTGATCCCCGCCACGATCGCCCTGGGGTCGTTTACCTTCACCATGACCTGCCTGCCGGGAACGGTGCAGATCCAGAACCTGATCCCGATGCCCTATTTCAAGACCACGGCCTTCGCCGCCCCCGCGCTGGGCATCCTCGGCGGGATCCTGATGTTCGCCGGCGGCACACTCTGGCTGAACCGCAGGGCCCGGGCCGCCGCCCGAGCGGGCGAAGGGTACGGCACCGGACACAAGAACGAAGACTCGGCGGAATTCGAGGGCCCCCTTCCCTCCTTTCGCGTTGCGTTGGCTCCCATCGTCGCCGTGATCGTTCTCAACTACCTGTTCGCGGAACACGTCATCGCACGCTGGGACGCCTCGTACCTGGCCGAGCCGAAATTCGGGGCCACGAGCCTGGACCGGCTGCGGGGCATCTGGGCGATCCTCGCCGCGCTCGTCCTGTCGAACCTGCTGGTGGCGATCCTCAACGTCCGATCGTTTGCCAGGCTCAACGAGTCGCTCCGCAAGGGAGCCGTCGGATCGTTGCTGCCCATCTTCAACACGGCATCCGTCGTGGGCTACGGCGCCACGATCGCCTCGCTCTCCGCCTTTGATTCGGTGAAGAACTGGGTCTTGGGAATTGCGCCCGGCAGTCCCCTGGTCTCAGAAGCCGTGGCCGTGACCACGTTGGCCGGCGTCACCGGCTCCGCCTCAGGCGGCATGCGGATCGCTCTGGAGGCGCTGGGAACCACCTACTACGAGCGTGGGCTGGCGGTCGGGTTGGACCCGGAGCTGATGCACCGCATCGCCTCGATGGCTTCCGGCGGCCTGGACACCCTGCCGCACAACGGCGCCGTGATCACGCTTCTGCTAGTCTGCGGCCTGACCCACCGACAATCCTACAAGGACGTCGCCGTGGTCTCCCTGGTCATCCCGGTGCTCGCCACGGCGGTGGTGCTGGTGTTGGGCACCCTGTTCGGATCGTTCTGAACGCGGCCGGCGAGGCACGTGCGCAGTCCCGCCGTCGCGCCGCCGCCGTCGGGTCGGAGTGGTTCCCGCACTACGGGTCTGTCAAGCGTTATCTTGTGGGTGGCACGGGCATCTTGCCCGTGCTTTCGTGGCCCCACTGGCGAGACGCCAGTGCCACCCAACTCACAAGGTAATGATTGGCAGAGCACTACTCCAGCCGCAAGTCGTACTGCCGCCGCTTGACCGTGAACATCGGCTCCGCCGCGACGGTGAGCGAAAGCCCCGACGTGGCGAAGTCCTGGTGCTTCTCCGGCACCGGCGTGGCTCGGAGGATCGTCCAGCGGGCGCCGTCCTCCAGCAGCGGCACTTCCTTCTCCGGCGCGGTCTTGACGACGAGCACCCGCTTCCTCTCGGTCGTCTTGATGAACAGCAGCTTGCGCTTCTCTTCTTCGACCGTGCGCTCCTCCACGTCCGTCCCGGGCGGAAGGGCCGCCAGGATCTTTTCGACTTGATCGGGGGCGTCGGCCTTCACCTGGACCACGTAGTCGGTGGCCTGCGGCTCGACCCGAAGGCGATACGCCGTCCCCGCCGGGGCTCCCCCCAATGCGCTTGCCGTGCCGTAGGCGTAGTGGCCGTCGGCGTCGGTGACGAGCGCGGCGTTGAAGCGCGGGTCGCCGGTTTCCAGAAACACGCGGGCGCCGACCACGGGCGTGCCGTCGGCTAGGGTGATCCGCCCGGCGACCGAATAGTACGTGTCCTCGCCGGCGAACCAGACGTAGAACCCGACCATCACCACCACCAGCGCCGCGGCCAACACGCGGTAGTCGCCCAGCCCGCGCCACGTGTTCTGGCCTCGCAACGCCTCGAGCGGCGACTTCCACACCAGCGATTCGCTCTGGGCCGTGTGTTGGTGCGGGAAGACGTACGAGAGGATCACCAGGGCGATCGACTCCAGCACGAAGAGGAGGAACGCCTGCAACAGGGCGTTGATCTCGAAGTCGCCGACGTAGTTGAGCTTCATGAAGTTGACGATGAACAGCACCAGCCCGACCGCCGACCCGCCGATCAGCGTCACCAGCGCGGCCTTGGCGGACGCCCGTCTCCAGAAGACGCCCCAGACGAAGACGACGGCGGTGGGCGGGGCCACGACCGGGAAGACGTCGACCATCATCTGGAAGATCGACTTCTGCCCGCCGATCCCCATCGTCCAGACGACGGCCACGCACATGGCCACGAACGTGGCGATCCGCCCGACGCGGACCAGGTGCCGGTCGTCGGCCGCCGGCTTGAAGCGCTTGTAGATGTCGTAGCTGCAAAGGGTGGCGATCGAGTTGAGCGCCCCGGAGACCGTGCTCATCAACGCGGCCAGAAGCGCGGCCACGACCAGCCCCCGGACGCCCACCGGCAACACGCTGGCGATCAGGTGCGAGTAGGTCTTCTCCGTATCGGGCGAGCCGTCGGGAAGCGTGGGAAGCGCGGCGATCGTCCCCGAGTTGACCAGCGCCAGGCAGATGACGCCGGGGATCACGAAAATCAGCACCGGCAGGACCTTGATGAACCCGGCGAACAGCGGGCCGATTCGGGCGTGGTTTTCGTCCTTGGCGCCCAGCACCCGCTGCACGATCGTCTGATCGGTGCACCAGTACCAAATGCCCAGCACGGGATAGCCGAACATCACGGCGTACCAGGAAACGCCGGTCGGATCGCTGTCGGGCCGGATCATGGAGAAATTGCCCGGATGCACGTTCGCCTTCACGCGGCTCCAGCCTTCGGCCACCTGGCCCACGCTCAACAGGCCCAGCCACGAGCCGTCCCAGCCGCCCATCATGTACAGGCCGAGGAAGGTGATCGAGATCGCGCCGGTCAGGAGCACGACCGTCTGGATCGACTCGGTGAGCACCACCGCCAACAGCCCGCCGATGATCGTGTACAAGGCCGTGGCCCCGCAGATGGCCAGCACGGTGAGAACGCGGTAGTGTTCCGGGTCCTCAGCGCCCAGCGGGCGCAAGACGGACCCTTCCAGCACGATCGCCCCCGTATAGAGCGAAAAGCCTATGTGTACCATGATCGCCGAGAAGATCGAGAGCAGAGCCAGGTAGTCGCGGCTTCCCCGGCTGTAGCGCCTCTCCATGAAGTCGGGGAGCGTGGTCACCCCGGACCGGATGTAGAACGGGGCGAAGAAGAGCGCGAGGATGACCAGCGTGAACGGGGCCATCCACTCGAAGTTGCCGTAGACCAGCCCCGACGTGTAGCCGTTCTGCGCGAAGCTGACCAGGTGGATCGTGGAGATGTTCGTGGCGAATAGCGCCAGGCCGATCATCGGCCACCGCAGCGACTTCCCCGCCAGGAAGTAGTCGCTCCCCTGCTGGCCCTTTCGCCTCATGCCGGCCCAGCAGCCCAGCGCGACGATGCCCACCAGGTAGACCAGGATCACGGCCAGGTCGATCGGGCCCACCTCGAGCTGCCGCTCCGAGGCGCCGCTCGGCGCTCCCGCCGGGCTTGCGTCGGCCCGGGCTCCCCACGCGAGGCACATAGCGAGCACGAGCAACGCGAGCTTCTTTTGGGACATCATGTTTGACTCAACCTCTGGCGCCGTGTCGGGTTGCGTTGGACGGGCTCGCCGTAACCGCATCCATGCGGTCAGACCGCCCGCCTCTGGATGACCCAGATTCACGAAAACGCCGAAAGTAGCACAACTTAGGTGCGCCGGCAAGGATCACGGGGCACGGCCCCTCCCTTAGGCTTTAGCAGAACCCCTCTGGCGAGTTACATCCTATTGGGGGTGTGATCCCGAAAAGCGAAGGCTCTTCCGTTTCTGGGTGCGGGAGTCGTTATTTTCACACTAACCCGAAGCGCCCGCGAGGCAGGAGAGCCTACGTTGTGCAATGTCCTCGCTCGCGCTTCGGGTTAGTGTGCATTCAGAAACGGAAGAGCCAAAGCGAATGATTGACCCGGGCGCTGCCGGGGCGCAGAATAGCTTCTCTGCGGGCGGTGGCTTGCCTTGCCGACCACCCCTCGCCCGCCGGTCTCGCGCACGCCGCCACGCCAGGGAGTCTGCCATGAGATCGCTCGCACCGCCGGGGTGCCACGCCCGCGTCGCCAACTCGGCGGCTCGTGGTGCCCGGTCCGTCGTGTTGTTCGCGACCGCCCTCGCGCTGGCGGTGATTTTCGCGCCCGGCCGGGCGATGACGGAGGAGCCGGTGGCCCTGAGGATCGAGAGCTTCCTGGTCGCCCCGGCCCATTCGCCCTCGGCCGTCGTGGCCGTCGTGAACCGTGGGCAAGCGCCTTTCGAGGGGACCGTCCGCGTCAAGCCGCCTGAAGGTTGGCAGCTCTCGCCCGGCGAGCAACCGGTCTCCCTGGCCCCGGGCGAGGTGAAGCGGGTGGCGTTCATCGTCAGGCGGGGGATGATCCGGGAGTCGAACCGCTATCCGCTCGAGGCGTCGGTCACGCGCCGCGGGGTCACGGTGACTCGCCGTCAAGAGGTGGTCACGGCCAGCGCCCCCTACTTCAAGCCGACCATCGACGGCGCGACCGACGAGTGGAAAGACGCCATCCCCGTCACCTGGACGACCGGCGGCAAGCGGACGGTCGTGAGCACCTATTGGAACCGCCGGCAGTTCTCCCTCCTGGTGGCCGTGGAAGACGACAAGCTGATACCGTACCAGGAGAAGCCCGGCCCGGCCGGGTTCGACGCCGTGCAACTGGCCATCTCGCCGCAAGACGCCACCACGGGCACGTCGCCCGACGACGAGGCCGACCGGTACGAGTTTCTCTTCGTGTCGACCGGCAGCGGCACCGAGGGGAAGTGCTTCCTCCTGGCCGAGCCGGGGATGAAGCTCTCCGAAGGGCAGAAAGCCCGCGAGCTGGGCCCGCTGGAGTACGACGACGCCGAGGCGGCGGTGAGCCGTCGGGACGGCGTCACCTACTACGAGTGCTCGATCCCGTTCCGCCTGATGCGCGACAAGATCCGGCCCAGCGAGGGCCGCGAGTTTCGGCTTTCGGTGCTCGTGCACGACCCCGACGGCACCGGCATTCGCGACTGGGGCCGGGAGGCCGGCCTGGGACCTGGAGAGCGGAACCGCCTGGCGTGGAGCCTGTGGCCGGGCGCGAAATGGGGCGACGAGCCGCCTTTTGATAATAAGACCGAGTGGGGGCTTTGCTCCTCGAAATACTAGGGCAACTGGAGGGTTCAGGGTTCGGGGGTCAGGGTTCAGGATTTGTAGTTCTGTGTCTGACCCGGAAGCAAGCGACGTTCTGGAGTGCGGCGACTTGTCGCCGCTTTTTGAGCGGCCGGAAAACGTAGCGAGAGGACTTTCAGGCGAACTCTGGCATCGCTCGCTCCCTTGCGCAGGACGCCCAAGAAAGCGGCGACAAGTCGCCGCACTCCCAAAGGACCTCGCTTGTTTCAGGTCTAACGGGAAGTCTTGAACCGTGATCACTGGACCCTGAACCCCGAACCCTGAACGCTGGAAAGGACTGTCATGAGTTATCGCAACACGTGGTTATCGATTTCGAGGTGGATGCCCGTGGTCGCCCTGCCGGCACTCGTGTGGAGCATGACCGCGCAGAATGCGGCCTGCGCGGAAAAGGGCCGGCTGGTGTTCAAGATCGTGATGGTCGAGGACGAGGACGAAGACCCGGTCGCCGCCGGCAAAGCGGCCGCCGAGTCGCTCCGGAAGGCGATGGGCGACGTGCCGCCCAAGGCCGTGATCCTCTCCGAGTGCTTCGAGGACCGCGAGTACAAGGAAAAGCTGCTCCAGGGCGTCTGCTCGGTGTTGCCCGACGAGGTCGTAATGGGCGGCGCTACTTACGGCTCGTTCACCCAGGAGGGCTGCACCGACGTCGACGCCGTCTGCCTGCTGGGGATCGGCGGCGAGGGCATCGCCGTTTCGGCCCGACTGGTGACCGAGATGGGCACCGCGAAGCTCACCTTCGAGCAGGACCAGGACCTGATCCGCAAGAAGCTGCACGCGGCCGGCAACCAGCTCGCCTCGAAGCTCCGCCGAACCGACAAGGACCGCGTGCTGATCCTCATCGCCGACGCCCACGCCCCCAAGAACCAATATTTGGTCGAGGGCGTGCAGCAAGTGCTGGGGAAACAGTTCCCGATCACCGGCGGGTGCGCCAACAAGAACGCCGGCCAAACGTTCGTCTACTTCCGCGGCAAGATGTACGAAGACGCGGCCGTCGCCGTGATGCTCTCCGGCGATTTCCAGGCGGCGCTCTCTGGGCGTCAAGCCAACGAAGAGCAGAAGGTGATCGCCACGGCGAACGAGGGCGCGGCCGAGGCGCTCCGGGGCGTCAAGGGAAAGCCCGTCGCCGCGTTGGCCTTCAACTGCGCCGGCCGCCGCAGCAAGCTGAAGGATTACGGAGAGGAGCTGGCCGCGATGCAGAAGGCCCTGGGCAAGGAGATGCCGCTGTTTGGCTGCTATTGCGCCGGCGAGATCGGCCCGGTCGACAACCCCGAAGAGCCCTCCGACGCCCTCTCCGGCGGCTCCGGCTGGCACGTGATGTTTACGATTATCGCAGAGTAGTGCTTTTTTGCTTCGACGAGGGGAGGCTCCCCTGGTTCCCAAGCCGGAGCTTGGGAACGAGGGTAATGATCGCAGAGTAGTGCTGTTCCACTTCGACGATGGGAGGTTGCCATATGAGTGAGAGACCCACCAGACGACAGTTCCTGGGCACCACCGCGGCGACGGCGGCCGCCACGTGGGTAGGCGGACGAACCTACGCCGCCGACGCGAGCGCCAAACCCGGACCCAACGAGACCGTGAACATGGCCCTGATCGGCTGCGGCGGGCGCGGCCGGGGCGTGATGCGGGAGCACCTGGGCGTTCCGGGCGTGCGCGTGATCGCCGTCTGCGACGTCAACGAGCCCCGCATGGCCGCGGCCCAAAAGGAGGCCGGCGGCGACGAGGTCCGGACCTATCGCGATTTCCGCAAGCTCCTCGAAAACAAGGACGTCGACGCGGTGATCGTCGGCACCAACGGCCATTGGCACGTTTTGTCCACCATCCACGCCTGCCGGGCCGGCAAGGACGTCTACGTCGAGAAGCCGCTGGGCACCTCGATCGGCGAAGGCCGCGCCGCGGTCGAGGCCGCGCGAAAGTACGACCGCATCGTCCAGATCGGCACCCAGCAGCGGAGCTGGGAGCACTACCAGCGAGCGGCGGAGATCATCCAGTCGGGCAAGCTGGGCGAGATTTCGGAGGTGAAGGTCTGGGACTACGACTACTTCTACCCCGGCTTCGGCGCCCCGCCGGACGGCGATCCGCCGGCCGGGCTCGACTGGGAGTTCTGGGTCGGCCCCTCGCCCGCCCAGCCCTATAACCCGAACAAAATCGCCCACCACTACTGGTTCTTCGATTTCGGCGGCGGCTGGCAATTGGACTGGGCCGTGCACCACTACGACATCGTCAACTGGTGCATGGGCGTCAAGGAGCCGATCGCGGCGACGGCCCTGGGCGGGTTCATGTGCTTCGAGCAGCCCTGCAACACCCAGTGGCCCGACACGTTCTCCGGCGTCTGCGAGTATGGCCCCGGCCCGGTGGCCGAGAAGGGCTTCCTCCTCCAGTACACGTTCCGCGGTGGATGCCGACGGGAGCAACGCTCGCACGGCAAGCTCTTCTTCGGCAGCGAGGCCTCGATGATCCTCGACCGCAGCGGATATACGATCACGGCCGAAGCCACCAGCGGCAAGAAGCTCGGCGAAGAGATCGACTCGTTCCGCGGCAAGGGGCCCAACCACGCCGAGGTGTTCATCAACAACGTCCGCAACCACACCCGGCCGTTCGCCGACGTCGAGGAAGGCCACCACTCCACCAACCCGGGCCACCTGATGAACATCGCCTGGCGCACCGGCCGCAAGATCCGCTGGGACGGAGAGAAGGAGCAGATCATCGGCGACGACGAGGCGAACGCCCTGGTCACCAAGAAGTACCGCGCCCCGTGGACGCTGGAGGTGTAACGCGGAAGACGTGCAAAACGCGCTCGGCGCAGGTCTCCCGACCTCGCGGTCGTGGCGCGTCTGTGTGCGGTGTCGGGAGACCCGCGCACAACGCGTGGAGTTGGAGGTGTAACGCAGAAGACGTGCAAGACCGAAGAGGATTCGAGGCCCCCTCGCCTCGATCCCCGAAACCCGGCAGTCGTTCCCAGCGCTCGGCTGCCGGGCGTTTTTTTGCCGGGAGGGACCTGCCTACTCCGACGCCTGTTTCTTCAGCGGCGCCGTGTACAGGTAGATGTAGTGCTTGACGCCGTCTTCCAGGGAACGCACGGTAGCGTACTTGTCGTCGACGATCCCCTCGATGTCGTAGTTGTGGCAGACGATCCGCGCGCCCGGCTTGAGCTGCTCCAGTTGCGGGATGAGTTGTACGTTCATGTCGGGCAAGAGGTAGAGCATGATCACGTCGGCCTTGCCCAGGTCGAGCGTGAAGATGTCCTCCTGCTCGATCTCGACGAGGCGTTCTACCTGGTGCTTTCGGACTTTCTCCAGCGACTCTTCGATCCGCTGGGGATTGATGTCGTAGCCCACGCCGCGGCAGCCGAACCGCTTGGCGGCGGCGACGACGATGCGGCCGTCCCCGCAGCCGAGGTCGTAGACCACGTCGCTTTTCCGGATCGATCCCATGTCGAGCATCTTGTCGATCACGTCGTACGGGGTGCCCACGTAGACACAGTCCGGACTCCGCGGGGACTCGCTCTCCTCCTTGGTCTCTGCGGCGCCCACCGGGATGGGCGCTGCCGCCGCCAGGAGAAGGCTCGCGGTGACGACGGTTGCCGAAAGGACGCGGTGCATGGGTGTCTCTCCGCAGGAAGGGGTCGTTGATCCCTGAACTGATCGTGGAACGTCAATCGGGTCCCAAGCCCAGGGGTTGCAACCCCTGGGCTTCGAACGTGTTCATCTTGTTCCCAGGCTCTGCCTGGGAACACACTACTCGCGAGGCTCTGCCTCGCGTGGGCAGTCGCGGCCGGCGCTAACGGAAAACAGCCAGTCCCGGCATCCCTTTCTTGAACCGGCGCGCTTCTTCCGCGGTGATCTCGGTGTTCTTCACGCGGAGGATCCGCAAGTTCTCCAGCGGGCGGAGGTGCTCCAGGCCGTCGACGGAGACCTCGCACCCGGTAAGGTTCACCACAATCAGCCCGACCAGGCCGCTGAGGTGCGCAAGCCCCGCGTCATTCACCCCGGTGCGTTGCAGTCCCAGCGTCTCCAGCCGAGCGAGCGGCTCCAGGTTCGCCAGGGCGCCGTCGTCGATCTTGCACTTCCCCAGGTTTAACACCCGGAGCGCGCGCAGCCCCTTCAGGTGCGCAAGCCCCGGGCCGGTGATCTTCGCGTTCTCCAGCGAGAGCACTTCCAGGTCGGCCAGCTTGCCCAGGGGGATCAATCCGGCGTCCGTCACGCCGAGGTCGTAGAGGTAGAGCCGCCGGAGCCGGGTGAGCCCGGCCAGGTGTTTCAGCCCGGCGTCGGTCACCTCGCACTCCCCGATCTTCAGCCATTCCAGGTTGTGGAGGCCCTCGATGTGCACCATGGCGGCGTCGGCGATTTCGGGGTCGGTCATCTCGACCCCTTGCACCACACCCCGATAGCTTCGCACCAGCCGGACCGGCAGCTTCTCCAGGGCGGCGACGGCGCCCGGATCGTCGGGCTCGAGCCGGTCTTGGTTCGCGCTCGTTGCCGCCGCCTGGGCCGTTCCGACCTGCATCGGCGCTGAGGATTCACCAACCGGCGAATTGGCGGAGCAGGCCGCCGTCAAGGTCACAAGTAGGCAAAGGGCAAGTTTCATCGTCGTCTCTACGGGGGCAAAGGTGGGTCCGTGTTGGTTCGACCGACGTGCTTCCGCCGCTCGGTGGGCGGTGCCGGGGTGGCGGGTGCGCAGCACCATGCAAGCAGCGCCCTATTCTAGCTCCGCGATCCCCCGCTCCGCAAGCGTCAAGTGGCCAGATCCCGTGGGAACGCGCTGTGGCCGGTCTCCTGACCGAGCCACTTTCCACCGACCGCAGGTCTCCCCGAAATCCCGGGATCTGCTATAATCCGGCAACAAGCGGTCGCCTCCGGCCGTCTCGTCCTCCCCGGCGCCAACGCGTCGGCCAAGCCGGACGGGAGGATCGGACGCGTCCCCGGCGGACTGCCACGCGCACTCGTCGCCGTCGGCTCGTGATCCACCGGTGCCGTGAATCCAGGGCGAATGCTTTTCTGAAAACAATGATGGGACGGCGTGCTGCGGGTGGGAAGATGAACCTTGTCGTGGGCGTTCTCTGCGGAGACGGCATCGTCGTCGGTGCGGCGGCTTCGGGGGCGGCGCGGGCCGGTGCGCGAGACGCCGCGGAGGCCCCCCCGGCCAACACGTTCGTCCTCCGCGACGACTTGATCCTGGCCGGGAGCGGCCGGGTAGGGCTGGGGCAGCGGTTCGCCGACGTGGTGGGCGCGATCCGCTCCGATTCGAGGTTCCAGGAATGGACCGCGCTCGGCATCACCAAGACCATCTGCGCCGAAGTGGTCGACGATTTCGCCTCCACGCGCTGCGATCGAGGACAGTTCGGCGCCCTGCTCGCCTTTGCCGCCTGCGACGGCTTCCAGCTCTGCGAGTTCTCGGCCGGTGATCTCCAGCCGGAGCTGAAGACGCCCGATCGATGGTTCGCCTCGATGGGGGCCGGGAAGCCGATCGCCGACCCCTTCCTGGCGTTTCTCCAGCGGGCCTTCTTCGCAAGCTCGCCTCCCGGGCTCGCCGAGGGTGTGTTTGCCGCAACGTGGGCGCTGGACTACACGGTCGGACTGGGCTCGGGCGCAGGGGCGAGGTCCGAGCAGATCGCCGTCCTGGCCGAGGAGGGCCCCGACTTGCCGCTCACCGCCCGGCTGCTCACCAAAATCGAGATCGCCGACTGCCTTGCCGAGGTGCGCGCCGCGGAGAAGCACTTGGCCTCGTTTCGCCGGGCGAGCGACTCGTCGCACGAGTAGACGCCTCAGAGGACGTGGACGAGGAAGTTGCGAATCCGCTGTCTGGCTCGCTCGTCGAGGGGACCGCGGAATGCAAGGGCCAAGTAGCCGCTGGGCGTCTTCCTCCCCGAAATGCGTACGGTCCCGTAAAATTCCACGTCGTCTCGAAGAAAAGCGTAGAGCTTCTCCCGCTGCGCCTCGGGAAACGCGCCGCGCAGGCGGCACCTTTGGCTGTTGACGACCACGGTGAAATCCCACTTGGGCCGGAACGCCAGGTAGAGCGCGTAGAGCATCGCGGCCAACACCAGCGCTCTCAGAAGAAGCGGCACCATCTGCCGGTCACTCCTCCGGGACAATCCCCAGGGTGCTCGGCTCGCCGGCAATCTGTAGGGCGAGCTTTCGGCCGGGATGCTCGCGCAGTTGGATGCCGGTGGCGGAGCTGTGAAGCCAGCCTTCGTGGTCCGGGGCCTGTCGCTCGTACCGGTCGCCGGCAAGCGAGTGGACCTCCGGGACCTTGCTGCCGCGGTCGATGATCCAGACTTCCGGCACGCCGGGCTCGGCGTAGAAGGGCATTTTGTCGTAGGCCTCGTCCCCCGGGCTGTGGATTTCCACGACGACCGTCGGCGCCCCCTCGAAGTACTCGTTGTGGTCGATGTGGAACCGGTCGGCCGCGAGAAGCACCAGGTCGGGGATGCGGTAATCGTCGGACCAGCCTCCTACGGACGCCACGTTGATCTGGTGATAAACCTTCGCTCCCTGTGGCGCGGCCCAGTATGTCCAGAGCCACCTCTCCAGGGCACCCTCCACCTCCTGATGCTCACGATTCGGCGCAGGCGGCATGTGCAACACTCCTTCCCACACTTCGTCCCACTGATCGGCCCCAGTCCGCTTGCGCCACTGGAGGATGTGCTGTGGGACCTCAGGCATGACGGCTTTCATGTCACCGACTCCTCGGAAGCGAACCTGATCAGCGGGCTATTGTTCCATTCTATCCGCTGGTGGACGGCGGGCGAAATGCAGGCACGGCATCCGGACTTCGATTCGCTGCGGGGGGATTGACTCCCCCGCATCGAGGTTAATCCGCTCAAGAAACATGCGGTGACTTGCCTCGGCCGGCGTGGTATAAATATCTCCAGTCCGCCGGTATGTACAAACTTCCTAGATTACCAGGGCTTCCCATGCTTACCGACAACATCCTCGACCTAATCGGCAACACGCCGCTCATCCGGCTGGCGGGCGAGAACGTCTATGCCAAGGCCGAGTTCCTCAATCCGGGGGGGAGCATCAAGGACCGGGTCGCCCGAGCCATGCTGGAAGGGGCCGAGCGCGACGGGCGCCTGAAGCCCGACTCGATCATCGTCGAGCCGACCAGCGGCAACACGGGGATCGGCGTGGCCTTGGTGGGACGGCTCAAGGGCTATCAGGTTCGCATCGTGATGCCCGAGGGAATGAGCGTCGAGCGAAAGAAGCTGATTAGGGCCCTGGGCGCGGAGTTGGTGCTCACGCCGGACGAGCTGAGCATTCCGGGGGCGGTCGAGCGGGTTAGGAAGATGGCCGCGGAGGACCCGCGCGTGTTCGTCCCTCAACAGTTCGAGAACCCCGATAACCCCCGCTGCCACTACGAAGAGACCGCGCCCGAGCTGTGGCGGCAGATGACCGGCGACATCGACGTGTTCGTGGCCGGCGTGGGTAGCGGCGGCACGCTCCAGGGCGTGGGGCAGTTCCTCAAGGAGCATCGGCCCGGCGTCCGAATCGTGGCGGTGGAGCCCAAGAACGTCTCGGCCCTTCTGGGCCACGAGCCGGGCCTGCACCAGATCCAGGGGATCGGCGACGGGTTCATCCCCGCCGTGCTCGACGTCTCGCTCGTGGACGACGTGATCGAAGTGACCGACGAAGACGCCATCGAAACCACCCGACAGCTCGGCCGCGACTCCGGGCTCCTCGTCGGCATCTCCTCCGGGGCCAACGTCTGGGCCGCTCGCCAATTGGCCAAGACCTGCCAGGGCAACATCACCACCGTGCTCCCCGACCGTGCGGAACGCTATTTCAGCACGGCGCTGCTTTGAAGTCGGCGGTGCGCAGCAGTCGGTGCGCAACAGCCAGTGAGCGGCCGGCCGTGTGCAGCCGGGACCGGAAAGCCGCCTGCGCCTTCGCACTCGATCAGGATAAGTCGAAGTCGTCGTCGAGGATCGAGCGTGCCCGTTTCTGGGGCGGCGGTTGCTCTTGCGTCGGGCTTGGATCCTGCGCTGGAGCCGGCTTTGGCGGCGGGCTGATCGCCTCCGTTTCAGCCGGCGTCGGTGCCGCGCGTGGCGCTTCGCGCTTCTTCTTGGGGGACGCAGCCGTGCGTCGCGGCACGTCCGCGGGCGGCCCGGCGGCCCCGGCCAGGTCCCTCAGCTCCCCCGCGCTTTCTCTGTGTTCCGGGCCGCAACACCAGGCCAGTCGCCCGAGCAAGCGGCAATAGACCATCAGCACGGCCACACTCAGCGCGGCCGGCAAGTAGAGCCCCCACGGCCCCAGGGAGCGAAACACCCAGGCGGCGAAGAAAACGAACGCGGCAGATAGAACGGCCGTCTCCAGGTAGAACAAGATCCAGGCCCACGAGGCCGAGAACAAGCTCCGCAGCACGGTGAAAGACAGCACGCTCAGCGGGGAACTCCCTTCGAGCATCGACAACATGACCACGGGAAAGAGCACTAGCGCGCTGGCCGGCACGATCAGCCAACTCAGCGGACCGACGTAGCCCGAGATCTGCACAAAGGCCACTCCCGGCAAAACGCTGACGCATACGCTGCTGAAGAAGAAGAGGATGTCGCCGGCCCAGTCAGCGAAGATCGCTTCGGGCCAGTCTTCCACCCGGTCGCTGCCTTCCGCCGTGTCTTGGATGACCGTCATCAGGAACGCGGACGCCACAACCGCCCACATCACGCAACAGAGACCTCCGGCGCCGAGCAGGACCATCGAGCCGACCAAGGGCGCGGCGTTCTCCAAGCCGGCGACCGGCGTCTTCACCATCAGCGAGACCGACCAGAGCACCGGAAACAGCGCGACGAGCAGCCCGCAGGTCAATCCCACCAGGCGGGGCCACGTCCCCTCGTACCCGAGGAAGCTGACGATCCCGCGCACAAACGGCCACCGCGGGCCGGCGCGTCGGACGCGGACGATCCCGCGCGAATCGGCCTCGTCTGCCGCCCCGGTATCGCCCGGCGCGATCCGCATCCGCCGGGCTTTCACGGAGTCTCTCGATTCCACGCGCCCACCGCGCTTGCCCCCTCCATACTCGCCGGCCGCCGTGCCCTCCCGTCCGGGTTGCGGCGTCGTCTCGGGCCGGGGCACGACCATCGGCGTGCCGCAGTCGGGACACGTGATCATCTCGCCCACCTGATCCCGCGTGGCAAGCATTCTCGTCTCGCACAGGCTGCACACCACGGGAATCGGCGGCTCTTCCTGCGGCAACGACTCAGGAGCCGGCCGGCCGGCCTCCACCACAATCGCGTACTCAGCGTCGATGCCGTGCGTGGCCGTCGGCTGCTTCCCGGCCGGCGCCTTGGGCGGTGGGACCTCGACCGGCGTGTAGCAGTCGGGGCACAAGATGTGCTTGCCCACCTGGTCCGGCGAACCGTACAAGAGCGTGTCGCACACCGGGCAATGCACCCGGATATCGACCTGACTCGTCGGGGAAGGGCTTCCGGCCGGCTGCTCGACGTCCTGGCGAATCGCGTAGGCCGCCTCTTCGTCTTCGTCGGCCGGTCGACGCTTCGCCGCCCGTGGCTCCGGCCGCCGGGCGAAGACCAGCTTGGTGCCGCAGTCGGGACAAGCCACCTGGTGGCCGATCTGGTCCTCCCGGGCGTAGATCCGCGTCCCGCAGGCACGGCAATCGCCCACGGCCACCGCGTCGGCCGCCGCCGCGCCCTCGTGAGCCTCGTAGTCCCCCTCGTAGACGGTGTACTCTTCCGCCCGCCGGCCCAGCACGGCGGCCTGCTGGGCGGTGGGCACCACGAACTGGTGACCACACTGGGTGCATCGCTGCTTCGTGCCCGCGTGGGAGGGCCGGGCTCTCAGCCGCGCGTTGCACTGGGGACAGCCGAAACGGAGATGACGGCCTTGAGGTTTCGTCACGGAAAGCCCTCCCCGCAAGCCGACGGCACCGCCTGTCGCCCCACGGCTCGTCGCATCCACCTCGCCCCGGCACGGACTTGCGCCCGCGACGGCGTCTCGACTGAGCCGGTACGCGGTCCGTCAACTGTGTGGACCCAAAAATACGATCAACTCCGCGACATCCCCCATCGGCGTCATTATACCAGAACGTCCGAGCAGGGGGCAGGGGAAGACTCGCTCCCGCCAACTCCAAGGACTACCCCAAGACCGAAGAGCGCAATATCGCGGACGCCGCCAGAGAAGACGCTCGCCCGCGTGTTGCGGCGCCACAAGCACGGCCAAAAACGAGAACCAACCAAGAATTGAGCATGGCGCGTGCGGGAAATCCCGCGACGAGCCGTCGGATGAGGATGCCGTCCGGTCGTGGAACAAGTGCTTCATACGGCGAGGAAGGAAGCTGCTGAGGGAGCCGGTAGAGGTGGGGGAAGGATTGGCGATGAAGCTGTGTCCTCCTTACCTTGCCAGCCTCTCCATCCACCATTCGTACAAGACGGAACCTCGGCGGGGAACAAACCGAGCAAAGCTGCGGATTCGTTGCAGCACCTTTCCCATTTCCGCATCGCCAATACTCTCAGCATCCGCCCAGCGCTTCATCAGTTCGGGTGTGGTGACCACAGCTATTCCTGATTCAGCGGCCAGTCGTTGCGCTTTACGATCATCCGTCGCAACCGCCCATCCTTGGGCCTGTGCGATTGCCAGACACGCAGCCTCGCCGTCGTCCAAGTCAACGGCGAATCGCAGAAAGACGGCGTTTTCCTGAGCAGTCTGCACGTCACAGAGTTGGACCAACCCGGCATCGACCGCCGGTGTCAGGTCAATTTCCTCCTTGACGGTCTTCTGCTCGTCTTCTTCATCTGGCCTGCAAACGTACAGAGACTCCCGCGCTACGGCCTCGGGGACATGAAGACGGCCCCCTATTGCTCGGACGAGCGAACAGAAATCATCCGTGGCCGAATACAAATTGATTATGCAACAGGCATCTACGATCTCATCGGCCATTCACTCTTCCTTGAACTATTCATGTTTGCATTGCCAATGATCACCCGACGTGGACCGGACCCTTCGGTCCCGGGCTTCCGGTGGAAGCCCTCCGTTCATTGGCTATGCAAGGCTCACTAGAACACATCCGTTAGCAAGGAACGCTGGAAGTCTACCGGTTGGCGGAACTCGACTTCGCCGTCTATGGATACTTCCTGAGATGTAAGAATCTCAGCGACAATAGCCCTGACCGTGACCGGATCGCATCGCAAGAATCGAGCTAGCTGTCCCTCGGAGATTCTCGCTTGCTCGAATGCACTGATGGCCAAGAACACGTATCGTTGTGGGAATCGGTCTTTCCTTTCAGGATTCGAGGGCAGATTGAGCATTTGCGATGCCTTGCGAACCTGGAATCCCGACTCCTTCAAGTGATCTCGGGTGCCTCTCGGTATCAACCCGAGACCTTCCAGACGAAACGCCATCGCCTCCACCGAGACGAAGTACATGTGACTCAGCCGACAGAGGTCAGCTATTTGGAAGTCCTCGGTTGCAGTAACGACGTCGTTGAAGCGACGACGGATTGAGCTTGCCGGCATCAGGAAGCTCATCGCAAACGCCTCGGCAAAACGCTCGTCCGCCGCTTTCCTTCCTCGGTTATGCACGCGGTCAATTCCCGGCTTGTAACGATCCACGAACAAATGCCCATACTCGTGTGCGAGGGAAGCCCGCCGACGCTCAGCAGGATGCTTCCAGTTCACCATGATGCAACAGCCAACGTCGGAGCCATAGGCAAACATTCCGGCAACCGCTGACGGTAGGCTGCCGTAGCAGACCCGCGCCCCCACGTCGTTTTCGAGAATACTGCGAAGACGCAGCACCGGCTGGTCACCCAATCCAAGTCTTCGTCGTTCTTGAATTGCGGCATCTTCTGCAATCGCTGCAACGTCGACCCGGCCCCCTATTCGAAGCTCAGGCGGGTAGCTGTGCGTCATCGGGGCGCGCATCAGTCGCTCAAGCTCGCAATAGTCGTCGGCAAACTGCTGCAAATCTGCAATGCCTTGAACCAAGTCGGCAGTCTCTACGCTCATCTTCCGAGCAGCGGTCCTGAGCTGAGGCTGCAAGTCGGCCATCGGCGCACCAGGACGCACGAACTCGTGTACCCGTCGCCCGTAATAGCGAGCAAGCTGCACAATCTCCTCAGCTTTCGGCGCACGGGCACCTTTCTCGATGGCAATCAGAGTCGGACGGCTGACTCCAAGATGATCCGCCGCCTCCTGTTGGGTTAGGCCACGGGCTTTGCGGGACTCCGACAAACGTTGTCCGAGCACTTTCGGATCGATGTTATCGAGCTGTGACATGACCGGTGTCCTCGTTATGCAAATACTTGTTCGCAAGGGACCGAAGCGTTTTGTACAGGCAGTCCTGAACCTTGCTCGTCACTGTCTCCAGGGACTCGCCCCGCCTGATGGCGTGTACGACAGTCTGCCAGCGTCGAGCTTTCGAAAGGTCGATCTCTTCGTTCTCGGCCATGGTTCCAGCCGCAATGAAATGGTCTCTGCGACTTGCCTGCCCTCCACTGACATTATCGACCCTGATTTTACATTGTCAATATCGAAGAGTCGGAAATCGATGGATATGTAAACAGCCCCTCTTCGTTCAGCAGCCGCGATTTCGCTGTAAAGCTATATGAATGCACATTTTACGAACGGAATCCTGCGCACCCTGATCAGCAAGTCCCCGGGCGTCACAGCGGGCCGTACCCCCCCCGACGAGTGGATGCCCGCGTGATCTGGGACGGAGTGCAACAGCGCACGCCGGGCGCGAATTGCGGGGATACCATCCGCAATCTCTGACGCCACTACCACGTTCTCCGAGGGCGCGCGTGCCCCGATTGGCACGTGTCGTTGTCCCAGGCGGGCCGCGGGACGTCACGCGGGCGGGCGTGTCTCGGGGCGTGCGATTTGCCACAACCGAACGGCGTGTCGTGGTGCGGCGTCGCCAGCGCCGGGTCAGCTCACTGAACCTCTGGAGCCTGCCGTTGTCCTCCCGTTGGCCCGGAGTATGGACGGAGCCCGTAGCACACGCTTCCAGCCTGTGAAATGACGAGGCCCGTAGCACAGGCTTCCAGCCTGTGAAATACTGGAGACGGAAGACAGGATGCCCACGCCGCCGCACGGGTGTTGGCACTTGCCATGAGCAGATTCGGGTCGTGCGGCCTCTCGCCTTGGAGGGACACTGCGTCGATGACACACGAACCACCCGTCCCCGAGACGTTTCACAGGACCCGCGACGACCGCCCGTTCCGTGTCCGCCGGGCGCGACGGGAGGATGCCGCGGCGCTGTTGCGGTATGCGGAGGCGCTCTTCGCGGAGCCGGGCTTGTCGCTACTCTATTCGCCGGGAGAGTTCTCAAAAACCCTGGCCGAGGAGGAGCGGTTCATCCAATCCCACCAGGGGCCGAACGCCCTGCTGTTGACCGCGTGGGCCGAGGAGGAGGCGATCGCGTCCCTCGGGTTCCAGGGGGGCACGTTCGCCCGGACCCGGCACGCGGGCACCTTCGGGGTGGGGGTGGCCAAAGCCTGGCGAGGGGTCGGCGTCGGCTCGGTGCTGCTGGAGCGGCTGATCGAGTGGGCGAAAGCACACCCCCAGATCGAGCGGATCGGGATGGAGGTGTTCGAGACGAATCCGGGCGCCGTCCGGCTGTATCGCCGCTTCGGCTTTCAGGAGGAGGGACGCCGCCGCGAGGCATTCCGCCTAAACGACCGGCCGGTCGACGCGATCGTGATGGGCCTTCTTCTTCCACCCAAAAAGGCCGATTAGCCCCACCGATACGGCTAGGGCACTTGGTGCCCGAGAGTTGCCTAATATGAGTCGAGCTTGTGGGGTTCAGGGTTCGGGGTTCAGGACTTGGAGCCCACGTATACACGCAAATCCTGAACCCTGACTCCTGAACCCTGACCACTGACCTCTCGCCTCGGTCTGAGGTGCTGCCTCGCCGGTCTTCGCCCGGCTATTGAGACGGGCGCGCTTGGCCGCGATAATGCGTGCGGCGACGACGCTCGTCGCAGGCCAAAAGGAGTGGGTGCTGGGGGCACGTCCCTTTTCGACTCCATTCTCCGACAAACCACAGGCCCTGCCATGACTTCCTCCGATCCGCCGTCCGACGCCGCCCGCAACCCATCACCCGCCGACCGTCCCCCGGAGGCCCGCGACCGGGCCGCGTCGTCCCAGCGGGAGATGTCGGCGGCCGAGGCCTTGGAGCGGATCCGCGCCGGTCGGACGATCTCCAACGCCCGAATCGTCGGCCTCGTCTTCCAGGGCGAGTTTGCCGACGCGATCAAGATGGAGAACGTCACGCTCGTGCGCCCGCGGTTCGCCGGGGCCACGTTTCGCGACGTGGTGGGTCTGTACCGATGCACGCTGATCCGTCCGTTCGTCGGCCAGAAGACGGTCTTCGAGAAAGTGCTCAACCTGGGCGGCTCGACCCTGAAGAGGCCCACGTTCAAGAACTTCACCATCCGCGGGTCGCTGCGGTGCGACAACTGCCGTCTCGTGGGTCGGTTTCGGGTGGAGAACGCCCGGTTTGAGGGCGGGGTCCGCTTCTGGAACGCGCGGTTCGACGGCTGGGTCGAGTTTCGCGACTGCCGCTTCGAGACGTCCGCCGACTTCCGCAGCTTCCACGCCGACGAAGGCGTGACGTTCGAGCGGTGCCGCTTTGCCGACGACTTCCTCTTGCGAGGCGCCACCGTCTCCAAGAAGCTCGATTTCGAGACCTCCCGCTTCGAGGGGCTGGTGGATCTCTCCAAGGCCAAGCTGCACGACTACGTCTACTTGGAGCGGATCGAGCAGGGCGACGCCCAGCGGTTCGCCGTGGCCAACGCCATCGCCGATCGGATCCTCGTCGTGCCCGGGCAGCTCGACGGACGGCTGGCCAGTGAACGGGAGAAGGACTACGCCACGGCGATGCAGGAGTTCGGCCTGTTGCGGCGGAACTTCGAGACGTTGAATCGCTACGACGACGAGGACTGGGCCTTCTACCGCTTCAAGATCAACGAGCGCCGCTCGCGGTCGCAGAGCTGGCTCCGCCCCTGGACCAAGCTGATCCGGCTGGGCGACCTCGTCTTCCTCGACTGGGGTTGCGGCTACGGCACCGACCCGTTCCGCGCCGTGCGCACGGCGATCGTGATGATCGTGCTCTTCGCGCTCGTCTACGCGGGCGGGATCTACTGTTTCGACGTCGAACGCCCCCCCTTGCCCGACCAGCCGCTGGAAAGCCTCGCCAACCGCAGCCTGTTCGGGCTGATGACCAGCATCTCGGTGTTTACGGCCGGGTTCACGGGCGAGCATTTGAACATGGCCCACGGGTGGATGCTGGTGCCGTTGGGGGCCGAAGCCCTCCTGGGTACTTTGCTCTGGGGTCTGTTTATCGTCGCCTTCAGCCGGAAGGTGATTCGGTAGCGATACGACGGTGGTTGGCGGGAATAGGCCGTTGCGTGTTTTACGTCGACAACGAATTGTCGAGACTGACGCCGGAAAACCGGCTGGAAAAGGAGTCTCTCGCAAAGGCGCTAGGGCGCAAAGGGGAGAGAAGACGGATCGCGATTGTCGTCGGCGAAGACAAGCTGAGTTGGTGCGGGCTTTCGCGGACGGGCGAGAATGGGACTTCAAGAGCGCTCTCCTTTGCGCCTTTGCGAGAGACTCTTCATACCGCAGTTCGTTGCCGCCTGGAGGGTGTTTTCTGCCCTTTTCGGATGACCCCTATGGACAAAGAGGACCTCAAGCGAATCGTCGACGACCCGAGATTGATCCCCGGGATTTACAACTACTGCGACCGGTGGTGCGAGCGCTGCCCGTTCACTTCGCGCTGCGCGAACTTCGCCATCGGGGAGCAGCACTTCGCCGATCCCGAGGATCGCGACGTCCACAACGAGCGATTCTGGATGCGACTCGGCGAGATATTCCAGCTCACGCTGGAGATGGTGAGAGAGACGGCGGAGGAGCACGGAATCGACCTCGATACGCTGGCTCGGGAGGCGGCCGGGGAGGAGGAGATCGGCGAGTTTCCCCGCGACCATGAATGCGTCCGCTCCGCCGCAACGTACGCCCAGATGGTGAATGGCTGGTTCGACTCGGCCGAAGCGGCATGGGACGAGAAGCGAGAAGAGCTGGTCACCCAAGCGCGTCTCGAGCTGCCCGACGCCGAGCCGTTGCAGGAGGCCGCCGGCCTGAACGACGCCGTCGAGGTGATCCGCTGGTACCAGTATCCGATTCAGGTGAAGCTCGCCCGGGCCGCGGGCGGACAACGGGAAGAGACGTCCGAGCTTCTGGAGGGCTTCCCGAAGGACTCCGACGGCTCGGCCAAAGTCGCGCTCGTGGCCATGGATCGGTCGATGGCCGCGTGGGGAGCCATGCTCGGCCATTTCCCCGATCGCGAGCGCGAAATACTCGACATCCTGGTCCATTTGACGCGACTCCGGCGAAAGGCCGAAGAGGCTTTCCCCAACGCGAGGGCGTTTGTGCGTCCGGGGTTCGACGCGGTATGGCCCGACGAGGATGGCGAACGATCGAACGCGGCGGACGCCTGATCGCCGCGCTCAATCCGGTCCGAGCGCAGTGCAAGGCGAAACCTTGGCGTTTGCCGCGTGTCGTGCGGGAGAGATGGCCCCCGCGGTGCCTCTGGGATACGGCGGTTGAGACTTTCGCGGTGGGAACTGGACCCGCGTGGCCAACGGGAGCCTAGCTTCACCGTTGGCCGGTTGTGCGGTTTCACGGTACAATGGAACCATGAGGATTTCCGAGCTCGTTTGGCCGGAAGACCGCGTGGAGCACATCGCGCGGCACGGCGTGACGCCGCACGAGGTCGAGCAAGCCTGTTTTGGGCGTCCGCTGGTGCAAAGAGCGAAGTCCGGCGGTCCGAATCCGGCGTACTACGTGCTCGGCGAGACCGACTCCGGCCGATATCTGTTCTGTGTCGTCATTCAGTTCCCCGATCGGAAGGGCTATCCCGTCACGGCCCGTCCCATGACCGACAAAGAGAAACGCCGATACCGCCAATGGAAGAGCCGATGAGTGGTGAAAAGATCCCCCAGACCGATTCCATTCAAGAGCTGGCCCAATTCTGGGATACCCACGACCTCACGGATTTCGGGGCGCAATTGGAGGAGGTCACCGAGCCGGTCTTCGAGCGGGAAACGGAGGTAACGCTCCGTCTCCCGTCAAGCGAGGCCGAAGCGGCCGAGAGAATCGCGCAGTCGCAGGGGATGGGCCTCACGGAGTTGATCCGCCAGTGGGTCCGGGAGAGGGTGAACGCCTCTTGACCGGCGGATCGCAGAGACGATTCCCAATCTCCGGAAGGTCGAACACCTCCATTACGGTGACCAAGCCCCGCCTCATTGTCCTGCTCTCACTGGCCGGACTCTTCGTCTGGCTCTTCGCCGACGCGCTCTTTGGCGGCGGGGTCTTCGTCTTTCGCGACGCGGGGCATTACTACTACCCGCTCTTCCAGTTCATCCGGGGCGAGTGGACCGCCGGACGCGCGCCGCTCTGGAACCCCTACGAGAACCTCGGCGTGCCGCTGGCCGGAAACCCCACCTCCAGCGTCTTCTACCCCGGCACGCTCGTCTTCCTCCTGCCGTTGGACTACGCCTGGGCGTACAAGCTCTACGTGATGGGCCACCTGCTCCTCGCCGCCGGGGCCGCGTATCGGCTCGCCCGGCGTTGGGGCGGAAGCGTCGAGGCGTCGGGCATGGGGGCCATGTCCTACGCCTTCTCGGGCAACGTGCTGTTCCAGTACTGCAACGTCGTCTTCCTGGTCGGCGCGGCCTGGCTGCCGCTGGCCGTGCTGGCCGCGGATCGGATGCTGACGGAGGGTTCAGGGTTCGGGGTTCAGGGTTCAGGATCTAGGGGCCAGGGGGCAGGGATCAGGGACCAGGGGACAGTTGGCCGGGTGCTGGCGAGGGTGAGGGGCGCGATGCTGTTCGGCGCGGTGCTCGCCCTGATGACCCTGGGCGGAAACGCCGAGATGGCCTACCACGCCGGGCTGATCGCGGCGTTCTACGCGGCGTGGCTCGCGTGGGAGGAGCGGATCGGCAGACGCGACACACCGGAGAAGGAGCGAGGACCCGACCGACGCTCACGCCTCCTGCGGCTTGCCGCCTCGCGCCCCGCGCTTCTCGCCCTGGCGGCGGCGGCCGGACTCCTCTTGTCGGCCGTGCAGGTCCTCCCGTCGATGGAGCTGAGCCGGCGAAGCGGACGCGCCGCCAGCACCACGGCGAGAACCGTCTACGAACTCCCCAAGCACCTGCTGCGCGCCCCCCCGCATTCCCCTGCCGGCCAGACCCATTGGGCCGACGGGCTCCTCTGCCGGCGCCTGGAGCCGGGCACGCACCACCAGCACGCCTACCATTTCAGCGTCGGGCCCTGGCGGCTGGCCGAGTACCTCTGGCCCAACGTCAGCGGCCGGCAGTTCCCCGTCCACCGTCGCTGGCTCGACGTGATCCGGGGCGAAGGGCGCGTCTGGGTCCCTTCCCTCTACATGGGCCTGTTTCCGCTCCTCCTCGCACTCGCCGCTCTGCGGCTTCGCAAGGGCCAGGCGCAACAAACCTGGCTCTCCTGGCTGGCCCTTCTGACTGTGATCGCCGGCTTCGGCGCGTACGGCCTCGGCTGGCTCGTGCACGAAATCCAAATCGCGGCCGGGCACGACCCCGCCGGGCCGTGGCGGGTCGGCGCGCCGTTCGGCGGGCTCTACTGGCTCCTAACCGTCCTCTTGCCCGGCTACGTCTCGTTCCGCTACCCGGCCAAGCTGCTCGTGATTGCGGCCCTGGCGTTGAGCATGCTGGCGGTCCGCGGGTGGGACGGTGCGTGGGCCGGGCCGTCGCCGCGCATGCGACGCGGCCTGTTGTGCTTGGGGGGTCTGAGCCTCTTGGGAACGCTGGGGGTGCTGGCGATGTTCCCGCTCCGGGAGCGGTGGCTGGGACAGGTGCCCGCGAACGTCCTGTTCGGACCGCTGGACAAAACCGGCGCCTGCCTGGACCTGCTCTTCGCGTTCCTCCAGACGGCCGTTCTGTGCGGCGCCGGCTGGTGGCTGCTTCGCTGCACCCAGCGCGGTGCCCGATGGACGCAAGCGGCCGCCCTGGCGCTGGTGGCGGTCGACCTGGCGGTGGCCAACGGTTGGATGGTCGCCTGTGCCCCGGCCCGCCAGTGGCGGAAGCGGCCCGAGATGGCGACGGTGATCCGCGACGAGCAAGCCCGGCGGGGCGACGATCAGCCGTACCGCGTGTTTCGCCACCCCGTCTGGCTGCCGCCGTCGTGGAGCACCAGCGGATCGCCCGACCGAGTGACCGAAGGCATGCAGTGGGATCGCGACACGCTTTTTGCCAAGTACAACCTGGCCGAGGGCATCCCGCTGGCCGAAGTCCAAGGCACGATGAAGCCGTTCGACTACCAAGTCTTCTTGTGGGCCGAGAAAAGAGCGCCCGTCCCCGTCGTCCCCAACGTCCTCGCCAAGTACCTGATCCTCCGCGGCAGCGACCGGATGCCGGGGATGGAGCCGATTGCACTCGGTGGGACCGACGCGGAGGACCTGCCCGACGTCTCCCTCTGGCACAACCCCGGCCATCTCCCCAGGGCGTGGATCGTCGACCGGGTGGACGTGCTCCCGCCGCTCTCGTCCGACGACCCGCGCGAGGTCTGGCGACGGACGCAGGACGTGCTCCATGAGACGCTCGATTCGGGCGTTCGCCCCCGCAATCTCCGCGAGTCGGGCGTGGTGGAGGCCGACGACTGGAGCCCGACACCCGGACGGGAAGCGGAGACCGCCGGCGACCTCGTCTCGGCCGATGCTGCCGCTTCTCGCGGGCAGTCGTGCCGCATCGTGCGATACGAGCCCTCCCGCGTGGAGATCGAGGCCCAGCTCGACCAGCCCGGCCTGGTCGTCCTCGGCGACCAGTTCTACCCCGGGTGGCGATTGGAGGTCGAGACGGCCGGCCGGGCGACGCGCGAGGTGCCCATCCTCCGGACCAACCGCGTGATGCGGGGCGCATGGCTTCCCGCCGGCCGCCACCGCCTCTGCTACCGTTACCGCCCGGCCAGCATCGTCTGCGGCGCGTGCCTCAGCGCCCTCGGCTGGCTCGCCCTCGCGGCGATCGTGCTGGCGACGGCCCTCGCTCGCCGCACACGGGGCGCGGCCGCATGGACGCCGTCAAGAGGCAAAGTGGGCGAAACGCAGGGCACATGATGGTGCTCTCAGGATCAGCCGAAGAATGACTTCCGCGTTCCCCCCGGCACAAGGCTGGGGACGTCGCTTTGGCGATAGCCGCGTTTCGGATCGGGCAACGTGGATCCACCAGTCCGGGCGGAGGACGGGTTCTCGATCAGCTTCTGACGCACGTGCTGCGGCTCCGGCGGGGTTCCGCAAACGGCCGCGCCCATGAAGGCCTTGAACAGGGCAAAGAAACACTTCGACGCCCGGCCGGCAAAGCGTGGAGGCGTTCGCCCGGGCCGCAACGTACCCGGATCAACGCGGATCGCCGCCGGTTGCCGTGGCTCCGGCTCGTGCAGGATCGGAGCATCCTCGCACAGGGTGGGACGCTCCAACAGCAGACGGTAGGTGGCTTCCTCGGGCGTCTCGGGATTGGCAACGGCGGTCGTGGCCGATCGCTCGGCGCGGACTCCGGCCTGCTGCTCGTTGGACTGCCACAAGGCCTCGTAGTAGCGGGCCGCTTCAGCATGACGGATTCTCGAACCACGCAGGATGGGCGTCATGCCGCGTCAACTTCGTCATGCTGAAGCATGACCTGCATCCCCATTCTCACCCCATCCTGCCCATCCCGTCATCCCGTCAACCTCCCTTTACCCCTCCCTCTCCAACCTCCACCCCGGGTTGATCTCGGGCTTCTGCCCTTCCGGGAGCGGCTCGGTGAGCTTCCCATAGAGGTCGGGACGGCGGGCGCGGAGGTAGCGGCGGCCGCTCGATTGGTCGAGCTTGTCGGGGGTGCATAGGGCCGTGACCACGTCGTCGCCGAGCGCGTTGGACTCGGCCAGGATCTCGCCGAACGGGTCGAGGATCATGGCCAGGCCCGGCTTGATCGTGTCGTGGTCGACGCCGACGGGGTTGGTGAAGACGTAGTAGACGCCGTTTTCAAACGCCCGGGTGGGGAGCCACCGCATGAGCCAGGCGCGTCCCTTGGGGCCGAGGAATTCCTGGCGAAGCCGCGCCGGATCGCGATCGCGGTTGTCCCAAAGCCCCTTGTCGATCTTGCCCCGGCCGGGCATGGGGCTATCCAGCCCGCAGGTGACGTGCGGGGCGAAGATGATCTCGGCGCCCATCAATGTGACGGTCCGCGGATTCTCCACCAGGTTGTTGTCGTAGCAGGTGAGGATGCTCGACCGGGCGCCGCACAGGTCGAACACCTGGAACTCTTCGCCCCAGCTCAAGTGCGGGCTGATGAACGCGTGCAGCTTGCGGTGCCTGGCCACGAAGCCCTCGGGCGAGACGGCCACGTAGGTGTTGAACAGCCGGTCGCCGTCGATCTCGACCAGCCCGGCCAACAGGGCGACGCCCAGCTCGCTTGCCAGCTCGACCAGCCGCCGGGTGCTCGGGCCGTCCGGGACCGGCTCGGCCAGGGCCGCGATCTCGTCTCGCGACAGTTCCTGGAGGAACGTATACCCGGAGATGCAGCACTCGTGGAAGCTGACGATCTCGGCCCCCTGGTCGACCGCCCGGCGGGCCAGGGCCTCGATCCGGCCGAAGTTGTATTCCTTGTCAGCGTCCCGCGCCTCGAACTGCGCGGCGGCGATCCGGATGTCATGCATCATTGACCCTCATTCAAGACACAGGGTTTTCCCATCGCAAGTGGCGGAATCGGCCGAAGTCGGCGTCGCAGGAGACCAGCGTCGCGCCGTGGGAGATCGCCAGTGCGGCCAGGTGGGCATCCGTGGTCAAGTTTCCTGCGGTGCCCGTTTCCTCCAAGAGCTGTCTGAGAATCCGCCAGTGTTCTTTTGTTTCCTCGACCAGACGCGTCTTGGGATGGGTCGCCCAGACCTCGACCCGGTCCATCGCCTGCTTCGCGGTGAGGGGTTCGGGGAAGACTTGGGCGTGGGTTGCCAGGCGCAGGAACCCCAAGAGGACGACCCACGCGAGTCCGATCGGCTCGTCGTCCGAGAGGGCCGCCTCCCACCACGATCGAGCCGCCTCGTGGTGGGGCGCGCTGCGGTTGACGGCGTAGAGCAGGACGTTGAGATCGACCAGTTTCATTTTCGGCGGGCCAGCTTCTCGCGGACCTCGTCATCCTCCAACGCGGCGGCCAGCGCGAGTGCCTTGTCCAGGTTCACGGTCGGCTCCCCCATGCGGAACGTCTTTTCGCGATAGGGGCGGACCGGCTTGTTGGCTCGCTGCGAGGCGTTCATTCCGCGGCGGAGCACGCGATTGATCAGCTTGGCCACCGACGTGCCCTCTCGGTGGGCCTGCTCTTTGAGGTCGCGCAACAAGTCGTCGTCGATCTGCACCGTTGTTCTCATGATGGCATCATAGCATCATGCATGGTGATGTCAAGATGTCGATGGGCCGCCGTGTGCATGAGGCGCGAAAAACGCACGCCGGGGGGCTTGGAGTCGCCCCGCGGCTCGGTTACAAAGGGGGGCCCGGTCCGGGAGGGAGGACTCCGGCGAGCCCGCAAGACGCGATTCTCTGGATAGGATTCCTGATTCTGGGGCAACACGTACGAAATCCCGCGGATCATGCAACCCGATTAAGGCAACACCCGCACAAGACTTCTTTTTCTAACGGAGCCCCGTGATGACGAACGATTCGGTTACTTCGCAGAAACTGGCGATCGACGGCGGCCCCAAGGCCGTGACCAACAAGCTGGTCGGCTGGCCCCAGTTCGCCGAGGAGGGGATCAAGGCCGTTGAGGAGGTGCTTCGCTCCGGCAAGGTGAACTACTGGACCGGCCCGAGAGGGAGGGAATTCGAGGAGAAGTTCGCCCAGTGGCAGGGGAGCAGGTTCGCCATCAGCACCGCCACCGGCACCGCGGCGTTGCACGTGGCCCTCTCGGCCTTGGGGATCGGGCCGGGCGACGAGGTGATCGTGCCCAGCTACACGTTCATCGCCACCAGCTTCGCGGTGGTCCAGGCGGGGGCGATCCCGCGGTTTGCCGACGTGAACCTCGACGACCACTGCATCAGCGTTGAGTCGGCCGAGCGCCTGGTGACTCCGCGGACCAAGGCGATCATGCCCGTCCACCTCTACGGCAACGTCTGCGACATGGGCCGGATCAGCGCCTTCGCCCGGAAGCACAATCTCTTCGTCATCGAGGACAACGCCGAGGCGTTCGGCGGCGAGTACAAGGGCAAGAAGACGGGCACGCTCTCGCACATCGCCGGGTGCAGCTTCTGCCAGAACAAGACCTTCACCACCGGCGGCGAAGGGGGCATGATCACCACCGACGACGAAGACCTCGCCTGGGAGGCCCGGAGCTTCCGCGACCACGGCTACGACGTCAAGGAACGCCTCAACCTGCTGGAGCTGGAGCAGAAGCTCCCCTACATCCACAACCGGGTGGGCTGGAACTACCGGATGACCGAGATGCAGTCGGCGATCGGACTGGCCGAGCTGGCCCGCATGGACACCTGGAACATGCCCCGCCGCCGCCGCAACGGCCAGATCCTGCTCGACGCCCTCGGCCCCTTGCCGCAGATCAAGTACATGCCGATCGACACCGAGGAGCGTCGTAACGGGTGGTACGTGTGCGCGTTCTCGCTGGACATCGAGAACATGGGCTGCGACATCCAGCAGTTTGTGGCCGCGGCCGGTGCCGAAGGGGCGCCCTGCTGGAAGGTCTTCTGGCCGCAGTGCCACTCGGAGCGGGCCTTCACGGCGAAGAACGGCTTCGGCAACTCGGGCTTCCCCTTCACCTCCAAGGAGTACACCGACCCGGTGGCCGTCGACTACAGCAAGGTCGAGGTGCCCAACGCCGTCTGGCACGAGTCGCACACGTTCACCTGCTTCCCCTTCCCGACGTTCGAGGAGGAGGGCGTGCAGCAGATCGCCAATGCGTTGGTGAAGGTGATCATGGCTTTCAGCTAGGCGGCTGTGGCTGACGGCGTGGCCGCTTGCGGCTTCGCCGGACGAAACGTTCAGTTTCTCAGCTTGGAGGGATGGGATGGCTACGGTCCGCGTCGGCATCGCAACCGTTGACTTCACCCCCGCCCTTGGCTTGCCCTTGATGGGCAACTTCCGCGACGATTACCTGGCCCAGGGCACCCACGACCCGCTCCTGGCCAAGGCCATGGTCTTCGAGGATCGCGAGGGCACCAAGGCGGCCGTGCTGGCGGTCGACGTGTGCATGCTCGACCGCGAGAACGCGGCACTGATTCGCCGGGCGATCGCCGCCGAGTGCGACGTGCCGCCGGAGAACGTGCTCGTCCATGCGATCCACACGCACAGCGCCCCCGCCCCCAGCGATCGCTTCCTGTTCGGCCTCGATTTCGAGCCGTACCGCCGCGACGCGGAGGAATGCCTGGCCAAGGCGGCCGCGGCGGTCGCCCGGGCCAACGAGAACCTGGCCCCGGCGGAGTTGAGCGTGGGCCACGCCACGGAGGATCGCATCTCCTTCAACCGGCGCCTGCGTCGTCGGGACGGCGCGACGCAGATGAACTGGGAAGCGCTCCAGCCCGGGTTCGATCCAAACGAGATCGTCGGCGCTTGGGGGCCCGTCGATCCGGAAGTCGCGTGCCTGGTGGTCGAGCGAGACGGCGCGCCCGCGGCGGCCGTGGTCAACTTCGGCCTCCACCCGGCGATCCTGGCCGGCGACAACTGGCTCTACTCGGCCGACTTCCCCGGCTACCTGGCCGAGTCGCTTCGGCGCACGGTGGGCGGGGGTTTCATGAGCCTGTTCCTCAACGGGTGTTGCGGCGACGTGAACCACGTCGACTATCGCGAGCCGCAGCAGGGCCGCGGCTACCAGATGGCCCAGCGCGTGGGCTACATGCTCGGGGCGGCCGCGCATGAGGCGATCCGGACGCGATCGCCCGTGCCGGCCGATCGGGTCGCCGTGTCGCGCGAAATGGTCTCGCTCGACCGGATGCCGATCAGCGAGGAGGAGCGACGTTGGTGTGAACGGACGCTACGGGCCGCGGCCGAGAACCCGCTCGCGGGGCAGGTCGACGGTCTGCCCGACGCCTTCTTCGCCCAGCTCCGGCTCCAGATGTACCAGACGCAGCACGTGCCCGACGAAGTCGAAGTGATGGTGCTCCGCGTGGGCGACGCGGCGATCGTGGGTTTGCCGGGGGAGAACTTCTCGGCGACGGGCACCGCGATCAAGCGCGGCTCGGCCGCGGCCCACACGCTCGTGGCCGAATTGTCGAACGACGCCATCGGCTACCTTCCCACGCGCGAGTCGTTCCCCCAAGGCGGATACGAGACCACGGTCGGAAGCACGCTGTACGAGCCCGGCGCGGCCGAGCGGCTCGTCGAGTCGGCAGTCACGCAGTTGCGCTAGCCACGTAAGTCACTTATCGTGAGGTTCTGATTCGGCGCCGACCGGCGGCCCCGATCGGCTGCCCGCGGCGGTTCAGGCAGGATTCAGCTTCGGTTTTTCCAGTAGCCGGGACGCCGTTTCGCGTGGGCGACGGCCACCACCAGAACACGGTTTTCGACGACCCGGAAGACGATCCGAAAAGGAAACCGTCGCACGGGGCACTCGCGGTGAAGCTGATCCACGGTCGCGAATCGCTGCGGATCCGTTGCCACGGCGGTCAGTGCCGCGTCGACGGCGTTCGCGAAGCGGACCGCCGCTTGCGTACTTCGCTCCAAGTACCAGTCAAACGACTCGTCAAAATCGCGACGCGCGCCGGGAAGGTAATCAACGGGTAGCATCGGTATCATCCGGCACCGTCAAGCCTGCGCGGTTCAGTGCATCGGCTCTGATCTGCTCCCACGGCACCGTTTGAACCAAACCGGAATCGTATTCCGCCGACCGCCGTTGGATCTCTGCAATCCACTCATCGGTCAGGGGGGGAAGGCAGTCCGCAGGCAATGTGTCCCATAGGGCTTCGATCAACTGGACCCGGTCGACGAGCGGCAACCGACGGGCATCCGCCAGCACAGTATCGTAATCCGACATGGCAACACCTCCGCGTTGCATTGTACCAGGCCGTCGCGCCAAGGACAACCTGCCGGGATAAGCCGGCGCTGCCACGGCGCTTAGGGCTTGCTTCCCCGCGGAACGGTCAGGCCGTCGGCGGCACGAGCAAGATGAATAGCCTATTGCGGTGAAACGACTTGCGCTGCACGAGGACTCCCCCGGCACGCGCATTCAGGCAACGAACGGGCCCTTGACAATTGTCTCTTGATGGCTACTGTAAGCGATATCCTGAAGCACAGCTCTACGCGCATTGTGCAACTCCTCTACCGGGTTAATGTACTCGTTTAGAACTACCAGACCAAGGACCATCCCATGGCAAACAAAGTCAACTTCGGCGTCATCGGGGCCGGCGGGATCGCCTATCGCAAGACGATCCCCGGCATGCTCAAGGCGAAGAACTGTAAGCTCGTGGCGGTCATGGACCCGGTGAACGTCGACAAGATCGCCGCCGAGTTCCAGGTCTTCCGCGCCTACACGAGCGAGAAGGAATTGCTGGCCGATCCCGACGTCGAGGCCGTCTACATCGCCTCGCCCGTCGACTGCCACGCCCGGCAAATCAAGATGGCGGCCGAGGCGGGCAAGCACGTGCTCTGCGAGAAGCCGCTCTGTTTGAACCTGAAGCAGGCCAAGGAGGCGGTCGAGGCGTGCCGCCGGAGCAAGGTCTTCCTCCAGGAAGGCTACATGATGAAGTTCCACGGGGCCCACCAAAAAATCCGCCAGCTCATCGACGAGGGCCGGCTGGGTAAGATCGTCTACATGCGGGCGCAGCTCTCCTGCTGGTATCCGAAGATGGAGGGCGCATGGCGTCAAGACCCCAAGAAGGGCGGCGGCGGGGCCCTGATCGACATGGCCACCCACCTCTACGATCTGATGGAGTACTTCGCCGGCCGGGTGCGCCGCGTGGTCGCCCTCACCGGGACCCTCGTGCAGGACTACAAGTCGGACGACGCCTCCACGACCCTCCTGGAGTTCAAGTCCGGGGCCCACGGCACCGTCGACTGCTTCTGCTGCATCCCCGACGAGGCCAGCCGCACCCGGCTGGAGGTCTACGGCTCGCAAGGGGCCGTCTTCACCGAGGGGACGATCGGCCAGAGCACGGGCGGCCGTGTGGAGGGGATCTTCGGGCTCGGCGACGCCGGCTACGACGCCGCCCAGGACAAGGACGTGGCGCGCAAGTTCCAGCGGGTCCCCTTCGACAAGATCAACCCCTATACGGCCGAGTGCAGCTACTTCGCCGACTGCATCCTCGCCGGCCGTCCGCCCGAGATCAACGGCCCCAAGAACGCCCTGCACGTCATGGAGCTGATGGAGAAGGCGTACGGGTCGTACAAGAGTAAGAGTATTCTGAACGTGTGACCGGCTCGGAGCCGGTCACCCCAGCAGCATCCGCATCGGCTGCAACGTGCGGTTGAAGGGATTCAGGATGAGTCCCAGGATCTCCAGGGTGACCACGCCCAGAAGGGGTTGATCGTCCGCTTCTCCGAGGATGACGGGCGTGTGTCCGTCTCCCTGGGGCAGCGCCAGGTGACACTCCGAGATCGCGCGTTCGATTGGTGTGCCGTCGCCGAGCGTGAACGTGGCAGTCCGCTTGGGTTCCAGCTCCAAGGCCCGCCAGTCGTTCTCTGCCAGCAACGTGTAGGTTGCGCCGCTGTCGACCAGGAAATTGACCGTGGCCTGTTTCCCCGTCGGGCCGGTGGCCACGCCTTCGATGTAGACGATCCCCATCGCAGCACCCCTCGGGTTCGCGCAGGTTTGACGGGCAGCCGGAGCACCTTGAGCCGAGTATAGCAGAGACGGGGCCCGGTGGCCAGCAGTCCGCGATCACGCGGGCTTGCGCCGTTCCCCCTGCCGCCACTTCGCCCAGAAAACGACGCTGCCGAAGATCACCGAGGCGAAGCCGCCGATCTCGACGCCCCAGATCGAGCCGCCGACCCAGGCGTACCGGAGCATGTCGCCGGTCGCCTCGGGCACGTGGTGGAAGGTGTGGCGGAAGAACTCCGGGCTGAGGCTGGCCAGCGCGATCGCCGTCAGACCACCGACGGCCCAGCAGGCCGCGGCGCAGGCGGCGATCCCCAGCACGTACGCCAGGCCGTGCCCATAGGGGTATCGCACCTTGGAGACCAGCCCCACGACGAGCGTGAAGATCAGCGAGAAGGCCAGCCCGAACAGCAGCCCCTCAAAAATCCCCTGGGCGATGCTCGCCCGCCAGACGTCGCTCACGTCGTCCCAGCCCAGGACCTGGCGGAAATACAACGGGCTGACCGCCCCGTTCACGCTGTTGACGGCGGCTCCCAGGCCGGCGCTGGCCACAACGATCGTCGCGGCCAGCAGGATCAAGGCGAGTGGCCGCCGGTCGCCGTGGTTCTCTGTCGGTGTTGGCATCTCGGAGGCTCCTCGTTCGGACGTGATTGAGTTCACGGGTGCCACGGGCATCTTGCCCGTGCTTTCGCGGACGCACTGGCGAGACGCCAGTGGCACCCAACGGGTGAAGTCAATGCGGACAGACCACCAGGCTCCTTTCCGGCCGGAATACAACGCCAGCCGGACCGGGCGGCTCTGAAGTCCTTGGCAGCTAAACCTTTACGTCACTCGGCCCTGAGCCGGGCGACGAGCGCTTCCTGGGGTTTCAAACGCAGCTCGGGCTGAAAACGGCCTTGCCAGGGTGCCCAGTTGCCGTCGGGACCGAGGAGATATGCCTCCGCGGGGGGGAGGGCGAAGCAGGGGCGTTGGAGCAGCTCGACCGTACGCTCGCGGTGGTCCCAGTTGATCGCCAACAGGAGCAGGTCGCCGCGGCGGTTCGTTGAGAGGCAGACTTCCACGTCGTCCCCTTCCAGCAAGCAACGGGCCATGAGCGGTCGGCCGACCAGCGCCGGGGATTCGGCCCGAACCGCGGCGAGAACGCGCCCGGCCGCCTCCGCGTCGAGGGGCGAGGGCACGATCCGCTCGGTCCGCGTACGCTTCTCGTTCTCGCGACTGGCGGGGAGCCGCTGGAGCACGTCGGGTG
>Ga0307378_10001115_pt1 | contig 44418 bp, 25 predicted proteins | sample UN1MG_FD_202238 | JGI IMG/M metagenome (GOLD analysis project Ga0307378, IMG submission 202238) | Soil microbial communities from Risofladan, Vaasa, Finland - UN-1 | ecosystem: Environmental > Terrestrial > Soil > Coastal area > Acid sulfate soil | place: Finland: Risofladan, Vaasa | collected... | reverse complement strand
GTTGGCCCCTTTGACCCAGGCGAAGGCTCCGGGTGAACGCGGACACTTTCGGCCTGAAAACTGCTTGCTAACCTTCGCAAGGGTGGGTGGTAGCGATCGGCACGTGGAGCCTGCGGGAAGGTTGGCCCTTTCTGGACATGGAGGTGTACCGATGAAATGTCGAGGTGTCGCGCTTCTGTCTGGTCTGGTCATCCTGGGTGCGCTGGCCTGCAACCTGCTCGCACCCGCGCCGGCGGATCTCCCCACGGGGCCGCCGGAGACGCCCTCCGGGGAGGATCAGCCCGCTCCCACGCTCCCGCCGTTGCCCGGCCCGGGTGGGACCCAGGAGCAGGCGCCGACGCCGGAGCCTCCCTCCGAAGTCCCAAAGGAGGAGCCGCCTGTCGAAGCCCCGCCTGCCCCTACCAGCCTGAACGTCCCGCTACGGATCCGCAACCCCCTGGAAGTCGCCCGCACCGATGAACCGGCTACCTCCGGCGTGCCGCTGCCCCGCGATCTGGGTCTCACCGACCCGGGCGACCTGCGGCTGGTGGACGCCGCGGGCACCCCCGTCCCGGCCCAGTTCACGCCCCTGGCCCGCTGGGGTGGCTCCACTGACGACGATCGTGCCCCCATCCGCTGGGTGCTGATAGACTTCCAGGCCACCGTCGGCCCGCAGGACACGGCCGATTACTTCTTGCAGGAGGGAGGTCCTGGCCCCGCGCCTGCTCATTCGCTGGCCATCACCGACAGCGCGGACGCGCTCACGATAGACACCGGGGTCGTCCGATGGAGCATCGGCAAGGCGGATGGTGACCTGTACGGGCCTGGCCTGGGTGGCCCCGTATTTCTGCAGGCGCTCTCCGGCACGACCCACGAGACTGCGGGACCTGTCACCGTCCGCGTGGTCCTGGAGGGGCCGATGCGCGTCTCCGTCCACGTGCGGGGGGCATATCGAGATTTCATGGGCACACCGCTGCTGGAGTATACCAGCCGCTACTGGTTCTACGCCGGCCAGCCTTCCGTTCGCCTCTTCCACACTGTCGAGAACAACACCCTCTGCCCGCTGGCCGAGTACGGGCAACTGGACTGCTACGACATTGGCTCCGGCGGCAGCGTTGAGATCGGTGACCTCTCGCTCATCGTCCCCACCGACCTGGGTGGAGATCTCACCTACTGGGCGGGCGGAGAGGGCGAGCCGGTCAGCGGACCACTGACGGAGAACCTGCTGCTCTACCAGGACTCGAGCGGCACCGACCACTGGGACACTTACCCCACGTTGACCGATTGGGAGGGCAACCCCCTGGACACCCGTCCCCGCATGCAGTCGACCGTCACCTTCCGGGGGTACCGCACGACGTTTGGCCCAGCTTCTGCGGACCCTGGTGGGCCGGTCGTAGATAGCGGCGATCAGGCGGCCGGGTGGTTGGGCATCACGGGCGCAAACGGCTCCTGGACAGTCGGCGTGCGCGACTTTTGGCAGAACTTTCCCAAAGCCCTGCGGGCGCGGTACGTCGGCGTCCTCGAAGTCGGCCTCTTCCCTGACGAGTTCGGCCCGCCTGAGTACGCGTTCACCCTCCGTGCTGGCGAACACAAAACCCACGAGATCCTCCTCTCCCCGCTCCCCCACGCGCAGGCCGCCCCGCTTCTGCACCCCCTCTTCGCCCAGGCCCCGGCCCAATGGTACGTCGAGAGCGGTGCTTTCGGCCTCACGGCCCTGCCCAACCGGGCGGATGGCTCGCCCGTAAGCGAAGCGGCGCTCACCGAAGGCTGGCCCGATCACGAGAGCTACGTCAACCACCAACTGGACACCGCCCCCACGTACGAGGACTGGATGGACTGGTATCCCAACCTGCCCGCAGCCATCGAGTCCACCGATTTCTACGGCATCTTTGACTATGGCGACTGGCCGATCGACTACGAGGGGTATGGGGTTGCGCCATTGAACGCCAAGTACGATAACGACTATGGGTTGTGGCTCCAGTGGGCACGGACCGGCGACCCGCGCTGGTTCCACCTGGCTGAGGCGGCGGACCGCCACGTGGCCGACGTGGACATCCTGCACAACCTGCACACGCCCCGTCACTGGGGAGATGGCATCGCCTTCGGCCACAGTTACCACGACGAGGATGGTTTCCTCAACCCCCATCGGAACTATGGTGGTAACCATCCCGACACTGCCTTCGGGATGACGGGGATGCTGCTCGCCTACTACCTCACCGGCTACGAGAAGGCGTACGAGGCGGCGCTGGAACTGGCCGACTGCATCGAGTACCGGTTGCACAACGATCCCAACCTGTGCGAATACTTTCCCGACTGCAGCGGGGAGGGCTTTGGCCTGGGCGAAGGGTTGTACGACGCCGGGTGCCGTCCTGCGGCCAACAGTCTGTCCATCGCGGTGGCGGCCTACCGCGCCACGGCGGACCCGCGCTACCTGGCAGTGGCCGACGCAGTGGTGGACTGGGCGCGGGCGGAGAAGCAGCCCTACATCGATGGCCCGACAGGCGAGGATCAGATGATGCGCCCGTGGATGCTGAATATGTACCTGCGCGCCCTGGCGGACTATCTGGAGATGCGGGACGAGTTCGGTCTGCCTGATGCCTACGATGCGAAGGGCGCTTTCCTTTCGTACGCGCACTGGCTGCGCACCTACGCCTGGCTTGATCTTGAGCCAATAGACACCGGCTCTCGCGCGGCCCATCCGTACGAGTGGTGGTTCGACGGCCGGCAGGGTGACCTGAACGACGAGTGGGCGGTAGGGAACAACATTCCTTCGATCAACAACTGGCTGCTCTTGGGGGCGGATGCGATGGCGACCGCCTACCGCCTCAGCGGCGACGCCGATTATCTGGAGCGTGGCGCTGCCCTCTTCCGCACCGGCAGCCGCGATCCCTGGTTTGAGGGAGACGCCAACACGTACAGTTCTACCAAAGAGACGGCCAATTCGATCACCTTCGGCCATACCTTCCTGCACGAGTGGGCGCGGGAGCGGTGATCTGGCCGCCGGACTGGGCAATGATATTGCTGGTTGGTTCGATGGCCCGCACAGCCGTCATTCCGAGCGCAACGGAGCGCAGCGAAGTGAAGTCGAGGAATCTCGCTGCATCTACCGAGCGCTGCTCCGCAGCTTGTTCAGCCAGATTTTGCCAACGGTATCATGCAATATGGGAGGAGACGATATGAGACGCTTCACCTATCTGCATTGCGACGAGAGCAGGGGGCTCACCCTCTGCGTACTGCTTGGTCTGCTCACGCTGAGCTTGGCCTTGACGGTAGGTCGTCCGGGCCTGGCCCAGACCACTCGCATCATCTTCCTGCACCACTCCTGCGGCGAGAATCTCATCAATCAGGGGGGCGTGCGGGAGGGGCTTACGGCAGAGGGCTACGAGTTCTACGACCATGGCTACAACGGGGATGGGCTACGCCTGGCCGACGGGTCGTACACGGGCACCAACTTTGACGTGCCGGGCGACAATACAGATCCCGATGGCTTCGCCACCATCTTTGCCCAACTGCTGCACGATCCGCCGGACAACACCTTCAGCCACCTGATGCAGTACGACGTCATCGCCTTAAAGTCCTGCTTTCCGGTCAGCAACATTGGGGATGACTACCAGTTGGACGAGTACAAGTCCTACTATCTTTCCATCCGCGATCGCCTGGACCAGTACCCGGACAAGATCTTTGTCATCGTCACCCAGCCGCCCCAGGTGCCCGCCAACAGCGACCCGGCGGAGGGAGCGCGGGCGCGCGCCTTCGCGGACTGGCTGGAGTCGGACGGGTACCTGGCCGGCCACCCCAACGTCTTCGTCTTTGACTTCTTCGGCCTGCTGGCGGGCGACGATGACTTTCTGCGGCCCGAGTATCGGGTGGACGAATACGACGCGCATCCCAACGAGCGGGCCAACCGCGAGATTGGCCCGCGCTTCGTAGCGTTCATCGGCCAGGCGATCCAAAGCTATGGCGCTGGGGCGCCACGCCCCACGCCCGCTGCGACGCCCCAACCGCCGGAGGAGCCCACCCAGCCGTCGCCCACGGCTCAGTTGAGCGCGCCGAAGCCTGGGGGCCTGGTCGACGACTTCGAGTCGGCCGCCGGGCACTGGGGGACCAACGCCGAGACGGGCTCCACGGTCGAGTGCGGGCCGGACATCGGGGCGGCCCACGGCGGGTCGAGCTCCCTGCGCATGCGCTACGGCGTCGAGCCCTGGGGATGGGCAGATTGCGGGCGTTCCTTCGAATCGCCCCAGGATTGGAGTGGCGCCACCGCGCTCTCGCTGTGGCTCCGCTCCGACGAAGCGGGTGGGTGGGTCACGCTGATGCTGTTCGCCGGTGACCCCGAAGGACCGACGCCCTTCGAGGTCGACTTCGAGATTACGGCAGCGGATTGGACCCGGTTCGTCTTCCCGTGGGCGGACTTAACCAAAGCGGAGTGGGCGGACGAGGAGGGTCTGGCCGAGGTGGACCCGGCGCGGGTGACGGGCTACGCGTTCAGCGTCGGCGCGGGCGAGGCCCGCAGTGAGGGTACCCTGTGGGTGGACGACGTCAGCCTCGCCACCGGCGCGGAGCCGCCGCAGCCCGGCCCCACCGCGACCCCGACGGCTGCACCCGTCGCCGCGGCCGAGGAGCCGGTTGAGGAGCCGGCCGAGGAGGAACCTGCGGGTGGCATCTGCCCCGGTGCGGCCGTGGCGCTGCCGGTGGGGGGGCTGGCGGTTCTCGTGGCAGGCCGCCGGCGGAAGAGGCCGCGAAACGAGAGTTGAGGGAGGAGTACTGAGCGTTTGCCCATGCCAGCGATCAATTGCCCTCCAGTTGCTTCAGGATCTCGCGGACGATGAGGGTGTCGGCATCGTCGAGTCCGGCAGTGAGGGCCGCTTCGTCCCGCTCGCCGGCCCAGACGTGCTGGTGGGAACAGATCAAGAACGGCCAGAGTGCGCTGGCGCTGCTACTGTGCGAGCCGTTGCTGCCAGCAAGCTGCATCAGTATCCGAGCCTTTTGTCCACCACGTTGCGCAGCGGCACACCGGCCTGGTAGCGTTGCAGGTTGTCCAGGAAAATCTCCATGGCGCGCTCGTGGTAGAGCGGGGTGAGGCCCGCGTAATGGGACGTGATGATCACGTTCTCCATGGCCCACAGCGGCGAATCGTCCGGCAGCGGCTCGGTCTCAAAGACGTCCAAACCAGCGCCGGCGATCCATTTTTCCTCCAACGCCCGGATCAGGACGCGCTCCTGAATGGTGCCGCCCCGGCCGATGTTGACGATGTACGCCGTGGGTTTCATCGCCCGCAGTTCTTGCTCCCCGATCATCCCCTGCGTCTCGTGGGTCAGAGGAACGGTCAGCACGAGGAAGTCCGCCTCCGGCAGCAGCTCCAGCAGTTGATCGGGGCCGACCATCGCCTCCACGCCCGGCGCGCCGACCGCCGGGTCACGTCGCATTCCCAGCACCCGCATCCCCAGCGCCGTCGCGAGTTCGGCGGTCCGCTCGCCGATGGCGCCGACGCCGACCAGCAGCATCGTTTTCCCGGCCAGTTCGAAAACGTCCTCGTGCTGGCCTTGGGGGATCCACTCGCGGCGTACCTGGGCGCACGTCGCCTGGTGAAGGCCGCGGGCGAAGGCGAGCAGGAACGCCAGGATGTGCTCGCCGATGGGGATCGGGTGCACGCCAGAGGCGTTGGTCAGCATAAAGTCCAGGTCAACCGCCTCGGGGTAGCGCAACAGCCAATCGGCGCCAGCGCCCCACTGCTGCAACCAACGCAGGTTGTGTGCCTGGGGGAGCAGGTCGTGGGGGAAACCGCCGGCCACGATCTCGATCTCGTCCAGCATGGCCTCGATCTGGTCGCGGTCTCGTGTGACCAAGACCTGCATATCGGGCGCGGCCGCGCGCACCCGATCCAGTTGTTCGTCCGACAGCGTGCCCGGTTCGAATCCGAGTAACAGTATGCTCATTGCTTGCTCCCTGAAGAGAATCCTTGCGAAGTTTAGTGAGCGGGTTTCAGGCCGGAGGTGGTCTCGTCCGACGGGAGATTCCTTGTTGACAAGATGGTTCGCAACCTTCGCACGTGTGCTTCCTGCAGGAAACCCTTGCGAAGTTTAGTGAGCAGGTTTCAGGCCGGAGGTGGTCTCGTCCGACGGGAGATTCCTTGTTGACAAGATGGTTCGCAACCTTCGCACGTGTGCTTCCTGCAGGAAACCCTTGCGAAGTTTAGTGAGCAGGTTTCAGGCCGGAGGTGGTCTCGTCCGGCGGGAGATTCCTTGTTGACAAGGTGGTTCGCAACCTTCGCACGTGTGCTTCCCGCAGGAAACCCTTGCGAAGGTTAGTGAACGGGTTTCAGGCCGGAAGTGGTCTCGTCCGGCGGGAGATTCCTTGTTGACAAGATGGTTCGCAACCTTCGCACGTGTGCTTCCCGCGGGAAACCCTTGCGAAGGTTAGTGAGCAGGTTTCAGGCCGGAAGTGGTCTTGCTTGCCAAGAATCCCCTTATTGGTAGGGCGGCTCGCAACCTTCGCAAGGGTCTCTATTCCCCAATCGTGAACAGCCTTCCGTCCGCCCGGCCAAAGACCTCCGGGAAGTAGAACTCGCGGGCGGTGGTGGGGATGACGTGGTACTCGCCGGGCAGCGTGGCGCGGAAGGTGTAGGCGTACTCGTAGGTACCCGCCGGTAGATAGTCGGCGAAGAGCACTGTCTTGTCGTCCCGCATCTCGCTGCGGCTGTACCAGCGCCACCACCAGCGGTAGAAATCGTACCACCCCTCGTTCTCCGTCTCCCGATACAGCCCGGGCTCCTGCGCCAGCTCGCTCGTCGTCTCCAGGCTCACGTCAATCGACTCTGCGCCCGCCGGCAGCGGGTCCTCGACGACGACATAGTACAGGTCGTGCGGCGCAATCACCGTCAGCCGCACTTGAATTACGTCGCCCACCCCTGCCTCTGTGACCGGCTGGCATCCATTTGGGGTTTGGGATTTGGGATTTGGGGCTTGGTCAGCGCGGCAGTACTGCCGGGAGACGACGATGCCCCGGTTGAGCGGCTCGATCTCCTCCACCGGCAGGTACACGTTCAGGTGCGCGGTATAGTACAGCCGGCCCTCGCCCGGCCCGCGTCCCACCGTCAGCCGGTTGCCCACACCGGCCAGCAACTCCGCCACGTCGACCCGGAGTTGGACCGGCTCGTCGACCGTGTCCGGGGTCACGGCCCCTTCGGCCAGGGGAGCGTCGTTGAGCCACACGCCATAGTCGTACGCGCCCGCCAGTTCGCCGGTCGTGGCCATCCAGTCAGTGAACGCGATCAGCGCCCAGGCGGTCTCCTGCGTCGTCTCCCAGATCCCGTCGCGGCGGGCGACCATCAGCCAGCGCACGACGTTGGGGATGAGGGCGTTGTCGGGATCAAGCCGGACCAGCGCGTCCAGGATGACGGCGGTGGAGCGGGTGTCGGTGTTCATGGCCCACCAGTCGTATTCCGCCTCCTCCCAGTGCGCGCCGGTCGCGCTGAGGATGGCACCGTTCTGGACGTCGGACAGGAGCGTCCCGATGCGTCCGTCGTCGGCGTCAATCAGCCCCAACGTCAGCGCCAGGAAGGCCCTGCCATAGTGGCTCAGCTTGTCACGGTGGCGGTACAGGTCATCGGTGTATTCGCTGGCACGGCGGGCCTGGCCGGCCTCGGCCATCACGTACAGGACGAACGCCTGCCGGTTGGCCTCGCGGTAGGACCCCAGTTCGCGGGCGCTCACCAACGCGCTCTCCAGGTAGCCCAGCCCGCGCTCGATCGCGTCCCCCCGTACCTCAAAACCCGCCTCGCGTGCCTGGTCCAGCGCAAAGACCGCGTAGGCACTCAGATAGGGGTTGCTCTCGCCCTCGACCCACCAGCCCCAGCCGCCGTCACTGTGCTGCCGCAGATAGAGTTTGCCCAGCCCTTCCTCGACCAGCCCGGGCAGCCTGGCCTCCAGTTCCGAATCTCTGATCTCCAATCTCTGCAACGCCTGGTACGTCAACACGTTCGGCAGAAACCTGGACACCACCTGTTCCGTGCACTCGTAGGGGAAATGCTCCAGGTAGTCCAGGCCGGAGGCGACGCCGGCCGCCAGCGATGGGTCGAGCCGGACGGACAGCTCACCTCGACGGTCATCGTACTTGGGCGGCAGCGCCACCACCTCGGTGCGGCTGTCCTTGCCCACCAGTTGCCCGCCGGTGCCGATGATCTCCGGCGCGGTGTAGCGGTGGACCAGCAGCGTGCCCTCGGGCCCCGTGGTCAGCCGCGGACGCGCCGCGTCGGAGTACTCCCCTGCGACCGCGCTCATCACCACATCCACCGCCTCCACATCCTCCACCTCAACCCACCAAACCACCTTCTCCTCCCCACCGGCCGGGATCGAGATCGTGACATCGTGTTGCGTGTTGCGTGTTTCGTCAAGCGTGAGTCCGACGGCACTCAGCGTGACCGTCGCGTCGAGCGTTCCGTCCGTGTTGTTGCTGGCTAGCGCGGCCAGTTGGGCCCGGTCGCCGACGACGAAGAAGCGGGGCGTCACCGGCCGCACCAGGAGTGGCTTGGTGACGAGCAGGTCGACCGTCGCCTCGCCCACCTGTGTGCCGGCGGTCACACCCACGCCGCGAAAGACCCAGGTGGTCAGGTTGTCCGGCAGCGGGATGGAGACAGAGGCGCGGCCGGTCCGGTCGGTGACGACATCACCGTCCCAGAAGGCGGTGTCGGCGAACTGCTCGCGCAGTTGCACGCCGGGTGGCAGCCCCGCCGCTGCATCGCGCGCGCCCTCATCGGGAACTGCCGGGGGCATCGGCGCTACGGCGGGAGCCTCCACCTCCTCGGCGCCACCGCCCATCCCGAGCGCACGGCTCTCCGAGGCGAGCGCTTTGGCCATCTCCTCCATCTGCTCGAGCAGCAGCCGGTTGAGCGAGATGACCAGGCCACTGGCGGTCGTGACGCCCAGCCCACGTCGCCCGTAGAACGATGCGAGGATGGCATCCGGCGTGCGCGGCTTCAGGCTGAGCACCGCCTTGTCCACCAGGTCGAGCGACAAGGCCGCCGTCACTGGCTCTCCCCCGGCATCGGTCGCGCGCACGTCGAAGGAGACGGTGTCGCCCGGCTCCGCCTGCTCGACGCTGGGCGTGAGCGTGACGGTCAGTTCCTGCGCCACCGGTTCGACCGTCAGCAGGACGTAGCCCACCTTGTGCGTTGCCACCGTCTCCCTACTCCCCTCTCCCCCTGGGAGAGGGGCCGGGGGTGAGGGTGTGCTCCCCTCCCCCTGTGGGGGAGGGGTTGGGTGCGTGGGGACATCTGGCCCTTTGACGATCACGGCGGAGACGTAGACGTTGGGCGCGTGGTCGGCGGTGATGGGCAACTGGTAGACGGTAGAGTTGCTCTCCAACCGCAACACCTCCTGATGCAGCACGCCGCCCCGTTCAACCGTGACCCAGGCCCACTGCTCGCCGGAGAAGGGGCTGGGGATGAGGATCTCGGCGGTCTCGCCGGGGACGTAGGTGGATTTGTCGCTGACGAGCGTGATGCGGTCGTTGTTCTCCCGCCGCCAGGAGACGTACTCCCCCCCGCTGACCCACACCCAGGTCGAACTGCGTACCAGTCGCTCGCGGCGGTCGCGCCCGCTGACGACGACGCGATAGGAGCCGCCTTCCGCCGGCGTGAAGGTCGCCACGCCCTCGGCGTCCCCGCCGGTCGTCAGCGTTCCGGTGTGGACCAGCGTGTCCTGCGTCTCCCACTCCCAGGTGCCGCCGCCGAACTCGTTCTCGACAAAGGTGTTGATCCATTCGCGACGGTACACCTCGACGTCCAGCTTCTGGCCCGGCAGCCGTGTGCCTGTCCAGCCCACCGTCACGACGTCGACTGCCAGTTCCTCACCCGCTTCGCCGACGACCTGCCGCGGAGCCAGCCCGACGTAGAACTCGCCCTGGTGGACGACGACGTCGGCCCGGCCGGAGATGGCCTGCCCGTCTTTGCCGTAGGCGGTCGCCTCGACGGTCAACCGCTGCCCGCCGGTCATCACCTCGGTCGGCAGGGCGATCGTCAGGCGACCATCGCCACCGGTCGTGTCGGTACCGCTGAGGACGAGATCGGGGGCGGGAGGCTCCCACCACCAGCACCAGCGACAGAGCCACGGGTCGTCCTCGTCGGCAAAGTCGTACCGGCCGAATTGGGCCGGCTCGAACCGGTAGGGGGTAGAGAGCACGTGCCATTCGACGGCGGCGCCGGCGACGGGGCCGCCGAAGAAGTAACGCACCTCGACGTCGGTGCGGGTACCCCCCTCGGTCCCCCCTGCGAGGGGGGAGGGGGCGGCGAGTTCCGCCTGTTCCGGCGCGACGAGGACCTCGAACTCTGGCGGGCGGTAGGCGGCGACGGTAAAGTCAGTGGTGAACGTCTCGTCACCGAGGGCGACGTTGAGAGCGTATTGGCCCAGCGCCGCGCCATCGGCCAGCGCCAGTTCGCCGTGGAACGTGCCCAGGTCATCCAGTTCCAGTTGTTCCTGGACCACCTGCTCGCCAGCGGCGTCGTAGACGACGACGTCTATCGGGCCAGCGCCGGGGAGGCTGTAGTGCACGTCGTCCTCGGCGCGGATGATGCCGCGGAAGTAGACGGTCTGGCCGGGCCGGTAGATGGGCCGGTCGGTGTAGATGTGAGCGCGGTGAGCCTGGCCTCTTTGTGCCTCCTCCAGGCCAAAGTCCCAGGGGCCGATGCCCGCCATCCAGTCCCACGTGCTCCCACCCAACACGAACGGCTCCTGCGCCACGACGTAGAGCGCGCCGCGGTCGGGACCGCCCAGCGCGAACCGGGCCAGGCCATCGGCGTCGCTGGTCGCCGCGCCAAGATCCGCGCCATTTGCGGCGTGCGCCGTCAGCGCGAGCCCACCGGCGGGCCTGCCGGTCGCCAGGTCGGTCACCCAGGCCCACGCTTCGCCCTGGCTCGTCTTGAGCGTCAGGTTGTACTCCGAGACGACCAGCAGTTTGCGATGGCCCCAGCGGTCGTACTCCACGCCAGGGGCACGCAGGTCCAGCAGGTAGATGCCTGGGGGCAATTTGCCACCGCCCTCTGCCAGGTCCACCGGCACGTACCCGACCTCGTCCAGCGGGGCTGTTACGGGCACCGACCACTGGCGGATCGGGCCGCCGGGAGGGCTGTACTCCCACCAGTCTCGCTGGGCGCGGAGGAATTCCTCCAGGCCGAGCCGGTAGAGGCTCAGGTCGAGCCGGTGAGTGTTCAGGTGACCGACGACGACGCGGGCCGGTTGGTGCGCGTCAGTTGTGCCGACCGTGCCGGGCATGGGGATCTGCACCCAGGGGGAGAGGGGGGCGGTGCGGAAGCGCACGCTCATCTCCTGCCCGGTCGTGTTGCCGTAGGGGTCGGCGATGCCTGGGCCGATGTGCATCTCGTAATCGGTCGAGGGCTGCGCACCAAAGTCGAGCACGAACGTGTTGTCCCACGTGTTAAAGTAGGTGTAGACGCGAGTCGGCGAGAGGGGTGGGGTCATCTCCAGGTTGGGCATCACCGTGGCGGGGTCGATCGGCGTGTTGAACGTGATCTCGAAGGCGGTGTGGGGCCAGGCGTCCTGTTGGCCGTCGGTGGGCGTGGTGTCGAGGATACGGGGAAGGGGTACGGTGGTGAAGCGCCACTCGTAGGCTTCTCGCATGCCCCGCCCGCCTCCAGCGCTCTGCACGCCCGCGGTCACGCGCGCCGAGTAGGTCGTGTTAAAGGCCAGGCGCTCGTCGGGCGTGAAGGTAAGCGTGTCTCCCTCGCAGGTAAAGGTCCCAGGGACGGTGCGACGCGTGGTGTTCAGGCTGAACTCCTGGGCCGCCGAGCCGCACTCGACCGGCATGTTGAAGGTGATCTCTATGCCGGTATCCACGTCCACCAGTTCGGCGTCCTCGTGCGGCGAGACCCAGACGACCTGCGGCGGCTGGGTCGAGAATGACCAGACATAATCATGGGCCAGCACGCCGCCGGTGGTGTCAGCGAGGCCGGCGGCGATGCGCGCGGTGTACGTGGTACCGCCTGCCAGCGGGTCCGCGGGCGTGAAGACGTAGATGGAGGTGTTGAGCCACTCGCCGCTGCCCGCGACCGGCGGGTCGAACGCGACCGGCTGGGGGAGGTCTTCAAAGTCCGGGTCGCTCACCGCCGTCAACGGGACGACAGGGCGGTTGAACATGACGGTGATGGTGCTCCCGGCCTCCACGTCCTCTGTGCCGGCCGCAGGTATGACCTGTGATGCCTCCAGGTAGCCGACGGTGCGGAAGCGGAAGCGATAGGCGCCGTCGAGGGGGTTGCCGTCGGCCGCCTTGGCCTCGGGGGCAAGCGTGGCCTCGTACTCGGTGTCCCGCTTGAGCGCGCGGGCGGGCTGGAAGCGCACCGTGCGCTCGTCGGCCCATTCAAAGTCGCCTCGCACCCCCGGACTGAGGGTGAAGGCGGCCTCGACGGAGCCCTGGTCCATGGACCGGTCGAAGACGAGCTCGATCGTTCCGTCGGGTGGCAGCTCCTGGCCCCGCTCCGGCGTGCGCTGGACGACGACGGCAGGGACGGTGTCGGGCGGGGGCGGGGTGTAGGGGGGTGGGGTGGGCGTGGGGGTGGGTTTGGGCGCACAGGCCCCCAGCAGCAGGCTGAACAACGTGGCGAGCGCCACGGTCTTGTACAGAACCAGTCTTCTCATCGACCCATTCTCCCTCTGATGCACAGCCAATCACGCATCACGTTTCACGTTTCACGTTTCATTCCAGTATACCACAGGACTCGTCGCCACGGTAGCGAGGTCGTGGATGGTTCACAGTCAAGACGTCTGAGCAGGGGAGAAGGTTCCGGGGCGGGACTATAACGGATTGAGAAAGGAACGGATGGCCTGACGCGGCTTTTTCTAGACAAACGTTGTCTTTTCAAGTTTCCCAGTCCGACAGCCTGTGGTAAAATAAGGCCACGATGGATGCAAAGACAAAAGAGAAATCGGCTCGCCCTCTGGGGGTGATTGGGAGCCTGGCGGCCGGGTTTGAGATGATCGGCCAGCACCTGTGGCTGATCGCGTTGCCGGTGTTGCTCGATCTGCTCTTGTGGCTCGGGCCACGGGTCTCGGTCGCCTCGCTCGTGAAGCAGTTTGCCGCCTTCTTGCTGTCGCGGCCGGTACCGGATCCGGCGACGATCCGTCAGGTTGCGCAGATGGCCCAGCTCATGGAGCAGTTCGGCGAGCGATCCAACCTGCTTGCGCTCCTCAGCGCGCTTCCACTGCTCACTGTGCCCAGCCTGCTGGCCCAGCACGCGCCGGGAGTGGTGTCACCCTTGGGCGGGCCCTATGTGTTGTCGACCACGAGTGTGCTGGCGGTGATGGCTTGGGGCGTCGTGTTGGTTCCCATCGGGCTGGTGCTGGGTTTCCTGTACCTGAACAGCCTGGCGCGGTGGGTCCACGCGATGCGTTCCTCCGACGAGCCAACCCCTGCCCTGAGCGCGGACCTTCGATCCGAAGTCGATGGGGCCAAGAAAGCTTTCAGGGTGAGCGACAGCGTGGGGAAATTCATCCGCGTTCTCCTGTTTGCCGCTGCCCTCCTGGTGTCCGGGATGATGCTTGCCCCGCTCTGGGTGCTGCTGGTCGGGACCATCCTGGCGACCGTACCGCCGCTGGGGATGCTGGTCTGGTCGCTCAGCATTGGATTGGGCAGTTACATCGTCCTCCATTTGTTGTTTGTCGTCCCCGGCGTGTTGGTCGGCGGACGTGGGCTGCTGCGGGCGGTCTGGGAGAGCATCCTCCTGATTCACACGCAATTCCCCTCCGTGATGGGGCTCGTGCTACTCGTGGTCGTGATCTATCAGGGCCTGGGATTTGTCTGGTCGCTCCCGTCCGGCGATTCCTGGCTGCTGTTGGTCGGCATCCTGGGCAACGGTTGCATCGCCACCGGGTTGACCGCAGCTTTCTTTGTGTTCTACCAGGAGCGCGTTGGCCAACTGCCGGGGGCGCCCGGGGTCTCAGCCGAGAGTTGAGCACACTGGAGATGGCAAGAGGAACCAAACAGACGCTCAATCAGGTCAATGGTTACGGGGCGGCGGACGTACAGGTGTTGGAAGGACTGGAGGCGGTTCGTCGCCGGCCCGGCATGTACGTCGGCGGCAACGACGTCAGGGCGCTGCACCACCTGGTGTATGAGGTCGTGGACAACGCAGTCGACGAGGCACTGGCTGGCGTGTGTGACCGGATCGAGGTCACCATTCACCCCGATTCAAGCGTGACGGTGAAAGACAACGGGCGGGGCATCCCCACCGCTCCGCATCCTGAGAAAAAGATCTCCACACTGGAGCTGGTTCTGACGACACTCCATGCCGGGGCCAAGTTCGGCGGCGGTGGCTACAAGGTCTCCGGTGGCCTGCACGGGGTCGGCGTATCGGCCGTCAACGCCCTTTCTGATTGGATGGAGGCGGTGGTCGACGATCCCCGTGACGGGCGGCGTCATCGCCAGCGATACGAGCGGGGCGTGCCGGTCACGCCGGTCGAGGACGTGGGCAAGGCCCAGCGGCAGGGAACCCGGATCACGTTCCGTTTCGACCCCACCATCTTCAAGGACGTGGATTTTCGTTTCCAGACACTGGCGCAGCGCATGCGGGAGATGGCCTTCGTCACCCGGGGGGTCACCATCCAGTTGGTGGACGAGCGGGAACAACCCTTCCCGCGCCGGATCACGTTTTACTTCGAGGGGGGCATCGAGTCGTTCGTACAGTATCTCAACCGCAACCGGGAGGTGCTCCACGACGTGGTGTATGCCGGACAGCAGGTAAACGGCGTGGGCATCGAGGTCGCGCTGCAGTATACGGACGCCTATGCCGAGTCGGTGTATCCGTTCGCCAACACCATCCACACGATAGACGGCGGCTCGCACCTGACCGGGTTGCGCTCTGGCCTGACCCGCACGATCAACGACTACGCTCGCAAGGCGGGTCTGCTCAAGGACAAGGACCCCAACTTTTCCGGCGATGACGTGCGCGAGGGGCTGACCGCGATCGTCAGCGTCAAGCATCCTGACCCGCAGTTCGAAAGCCAGACCAAGGTAAAGTTGATGAACGCTGAGGTCAAAGGGCTGGTGGAATCGGTGGTGACGACGGCGATGGGGGAATTCCTGGAGCGGGATTCGCGGGCGGCGCGCCGCATCGTGCAAAAGTGCCTGACCTCGTCGCGGGCGCGGGCTGCGGCCCGGAAGGCGCGCGACCTGGTGATCCGCAAGAGCGCGCTGGAAAGCCTGACGCTGCCCGGCAAACTGGCCGATTGCTCTGAACGCGATCCCAACAGGACCGAACTGTTCATCGTGGAGGGAGATAGCGCTGGTGGCAGTGCCAGGCAGGGCCGTGACCGTCATTTTCAGGCCATCCTGCCGCTACGGGGCAAGATCCTCAACACCGAGCGGGCACGCTTGAACAAGATCCTGGGCAACAAGGAGGTGCAGGCGCTCATATCGGCGCTGGGCTGTGGCATCGGCGATCAGTTCGACCTGGAGAATCTGCGCTATAACCGCATCGTGGTCATGACTGACGCCGACGTCGACGGGGCCCACATCCGGACGCTGCTCTTGACCTTCTTCTTCCGCTACATGCAGCCGCTCATTGAGGAGGGGCATCTCTTCATCGCTCAACCGCCGTTGTACCGCGTCGTCGCCGGGAAAAAGGCCCAGTACGCCTATTCCGAGGCCGAGAAGGACGCCATGCTTGGGGACCTGGGCAGCCAGAAGATCAACCTCCAACGGTACAAGGGGTTGGGCGAGATGAACCCGGAGCAGCTCTGGGAGACGACGATGAACCCGGAGAACCGCACCCTCCTGCAGGTGACGATCGAGGATGCGGCGGCGGCCGATCGCACCTTCGACATGCTGATGGGATCCAGCGTGCCACCCCGCCGTCGCTTTATCCAGACCCATGCCAAAGAGGTGCGCAACCTAGACGTGTGAGGAGGATCAGGGGAGGACTATGGCCCGTATCGAAGATCATATCGACATCGCTGCAGTACCAGCCGTCGTGTTTCGGTTTTGCCACGATCCCGCCCGTCGGCCCGAGTGGGACGAGCGGGTGACGCGTGTAGAGTTGCTGGCACCCCAACCGGTCCGCCGGGGGACGTTGCTCCGCATCGACGCCGGCCGTTCGGGCAGGTTTCTCTTTAGCTGGGACGCTGAGTATGCCGAGTTCCAGTTTCCCTACAGTTCGACGCTGCGCGTGATCGACGCCGCGCCCAGCAGCCCGTTTGGCACTGGGAGTGAGAGTTGGCAGTTCGGCCCGGCAGGCGGTGGCACCCGCTTTACGCTGGTCTGGGAGTATAAGCCGCGCGGGTTCCTCGCTCGCATTGCCGACGCGCTGGGGCAGCGCGCCTTCACCCGCCGTGCCATCCACCGCAGCCTGGCCAATCTCAAAGAGTTGCTGGAGGCTCGCTGACTGGCTGACGGGCGGCGGGTGTCTCTCGTCTTCTGCTGATCAGCGTGGCTAACTGAACCAGCTTACCCTGCTGCGCATTTTGACCTGGTCGGCCCGCACGATGGCCTGCTGCACGTGTTTGAGCGCCCGCAGCGCGCGGATCGTGATCCACTTGCTGGACTGGCCTCGCTCTTCGACCTGGAGCGCACGCGTGCCATACCGCTTGATCCAGCGCCCATCGGCGGTCTGGGCCGTCAGGACGATGTCGAGCAGTCGCCTGAATCGTGGGTCGGGATCATAGTCCAGGAGCGCCAGGACGTCGACCAGTTCGACCAGGTCGGACTGGTAGTACAGGGGGAAGCCGAAATCGAGCCAGCAGGCGTCGCGGCCTTCGAAGTCGAACTCGTGGTCGAGCACCGCGTCGGCCAGCGTCTCCACTGTGGCTCTTGTGGCGGGCGTGCGGTCGGAGGCGGGCAGCGCGGCGAAGGCCGCCAATGCCTTGGTGATGCCCCATTGACACCCCTCGCCATCGGCATAGGCACACGCCAATCCCCCAGGCATGGTGCTGCGCCTGACCAGGTACTCGAACGCACGCTCCAGGCGGGGATCGCCCCGGTAGCCAAAGTGGATCAGCGTGCGGATGGCCGTACCTGTGTGGCACAGCAGGATGCGGCCCGGCGTGCCGTCGTAGGTGAAGCCACCGATTGCGTGCTGGCCGTGCTCGAGGAGGTTCTCGCAGGCGGCCTCGAGTTGGGGGAGCCGGGGCAGGCCCAGCTCGGCGAGGAGGTCAAGCGTGGCGAGCGTGCCCACCGCACCGCCGTAGAGGGGGCGGTCGGCCTGTCCCCAAAAGTCGACCGGGTCCATGACCGCCAGGATCTCGTGCACTGGGGGCCAGGCCGGGATAGCCGCCTGCGCCTCCGCGACCTGCGAATCCCGCTCGTCGCTGTCGAGCAGATGGCACAGCGTCAGGTAGCGTGCGGATGGATTCTCCTGCTCCAACAGCCAGGGGATTGGATCGGCCTTCAGGGCCCGTTGCCATCCTGTCAGCATCGGAAGTGTGCCTCTGGTTTCGTATGCTCCTGGATGCCCGAACCGTTCACTGATTCCCACTGCAATGGTCCAGCACAACTGGCGAGGCTCCGTGGAAATGGCAGGTCAGGACGTAGCCGGTGTCGAAGCGGGCCGACATGACGACCCAGCCCCCATGCTGCGTGTCCCTGGAGATCTCGTAGCGTCCGCCCACCGCGTCGCGCTGTGCTGCGAGCCATCGCAGCGTGTCATCGCCCACGGATACACGCCCGGCGTGGAGGACCAGCGCTGTCCCCTGCCCCCCCGTCAGCCCCTCCTGGATCAGCGCGTCCATCCAGGCCTCGAAGTCAGGCGAGATGGGGAGACAGCGGTTCAGCGCCTGGCCGGAAACCTGGCAGCGCACGGCGAGGCCGTCCTCGAAGGCGACGTCGATGGTCTGCTGTTCCAGTGTCTCCGGGTCGTAGCCGACGCGGTGCAGCGTGTAGCCAGCAGAGAGCAGGTTATAGGTAGGGGCTACGTCTTCCTGGCTCGTGTCACCAGCCGCGCCCGAGATGGCCCGGTGCACCGCCCGCTGCCCGCTGCGCAGTGGCCGGTTGACGATCTCGTCGCAGATCAGCGCTGGCAGCACCGCGAGGGGCAGGCACAGCAAGAGCGCCGTCCACGAACGTCCGCTCATCCGGCCCACTGGCGAGGCCAGGCCGCGAGCTCTCTTCACCAACACGTGACCCACCAGGCCGACGACAGGCCCCACGCAACTGTTGAAGGCGGCGGCGAAGGCCAACCGCGCCGCTCCAGCGGAGCCTATTGGGTAGACGTTTGTCCCGCGTAGAGGCGGCTCGGCGATCCAGGTCGCCAGGTTCAGGCCGACGTAAGGCATCAAGCTGACGACGATCCCGATCAGTGCCCCGCTGAGCGTCCACGCGCCCACCCATACGCCAGGCCGGTCGCTCCTACCAGCCAGCGCACCGGTGGCTGCACCTATGAGCAGCAGGAGCGGCAGCCCCACCGCCAACTTGGCCCAGGCCAGTTCGCCGCTCGAGCGGGCCAGGATCCAGGTATCGATTCCCCACGCGGTGAGGCCATAAGCCAGGCCGTAGGTGAGACCGTAGCCCAGGCCCGCCAGCCTGGAGAGCCGGCGCGGGTCCCCATCGTGGAGCGCCATTGAGCCGTCCATTCTGGCCCGTATTGTACCACAATTCAGGCAAAACGCGCGCTTGATGGACTTCCCGCAAGCCCCCTGCGAAGCTGGGGGTCTGTGACAGCTTCCCCAGGGCTTTTACCTGCACCGGTAGTCGTGGATGGTCGCCAACAACCGTTCCGGTGGGTCTGCCTTGCTGACAAAGGCGTCGGCCCCGGCGGCCAGGGCCGCTCGGCGCGCCGCGGGGCGCCCACTGAGCGTGATCACGAACAGATTGGGGCAGACCTTGCGCAAGGCGGGTAGCGACCCGGCCGCCGCCAGGCCCGGCAACTCCCAGGCGAGCAGCACCAGGTCGGGGCGGGTCGCCTGTGCCTGTACCAGCAGATCCTGGGCATCGCTGGCCTCGCCTACCACCTTTAACCCTGGTTGTTGTTCCAGCAGCACGCACAGCGCGAATCGCACCCTGGGTTGGTCATCGGCGAGTAAGACGCGCATCCACATCCATCCCTCAGGATAGGCCTACCGCGTGCCGCGCATGCGCGGATCGAGGATGTCGCGGAAGGCGTCCCCCAGCAGGTTCCACCCCAGCCCGTAGAGCGTGATCGCGGTCCCTGGGAAGACGATGATGAACCAGTAATCCGCCAGCACGGGGATCCAGTTGCGGGCAAAGGCGATGATCTGTCCCCAGTCCGAGTATCCAGGCTGCACCCCCACGCCCAGGAAGCTGAGCGCTGCAAACGCCAGCACGTAGGTGCCGATGTCCATCGAGGCCACGACCATCGTGGGGAAGATGGCGTTGGGGATCACGTGGCGCAGAATGATGCCCAAGTCACTGATCCCGGACACCCGCGCCGCCAGCACGTATTCCCGCTCCTTCACCGAGAGGATGTCCCCGCGAATCAGGCGAGCGTAGCTGGTCCATCCGAAGGCGACGAGGGCAGCGATGGGCGTCCAGATGCCCCGCCCCAGCTTTGGTTGCAGGACGGCCGCCATCGTGATGGCGGCCAGCAGGAAGGGGAAGGCCTGAAAGATCTCGACGATGCGCATCAGCGCCTCGTCGACGATCCCCCCGTAGTAGGCCGCCGCTGTCCCCAGCGTCACGCCGATGAACAGCGTCACAGTGCTCACGATCAAGCCCGCCTTGAACGCCGTCCGCGTGCCCCATACCACCCCGTAAAAGATATCGTACTGGCCCTCGGTCGTGCCAAAGCGGGCCTCCGCACTCGGCGGCTGTGGCTCCGCGCTGTATCCCAGGCGCGGCATGTCGTAGGGATCGCGCGCCCTCGGCGGCGGTGGGGCGATGATCGGCGCCAGGACCGCCACGGTGACGAAGAACAGGATCAGCAGGATCCCTGACACGGACAGGGGATTTCTGAGCAGTTGCTTGACCAGTTTGCTGTCGATCATGATAGCCTCACACGGGGGTCAATGACCGCGTAGAGAACGTCCACTACCAGGTTGCCAACGATCAGGATGACGCCGTTGAAGAGCGTCAATCCCAGCAGCGTGACGATGTCCAGGTTCAGGGCCGCGTCCGCGTACAACTTGCCCATGCCGTGCAGGTTGTAGATCGTCTCGGTGATCACCACGCCGCTCAGATAGCCGACAAAGATGATGCCTCCGATCGTCGCCACCGGGATGAGTGCGTTCTTGCGCGCGTGCCGGTTGGTGACCACTCTCTCCGCCAACCCCTTTGACCGCGCCGTCGTGATATAGTCCTGGCGCAGCGATTCCAGCATCGACGAGCGCATCACCCGCAGCACGATCGCCCAGTTCAGGTACGAAAGCCCGACCACCGGCAGCACCATGTGCCGGAGCGCGTCCAGGAGGATGTCGAACCGCAGGTTCAGTAACGCGTCAACGGTGTACATACGCGTGTACTGCACGAACTCGGAATTTGGCACATCTACTACAGCCCGGGCCCACTGGGAGAGCCGCTCCGGCGGGAACCAGTCCAGCCTGGAATAAAATACCAGTAGCATCAGTAGGCCGAACACGAAAGTCGGCAATGAGTAGCCGATGATCGAAAAGGTCCGCAGGACGTGATCCACGAACTTGTTATGATGTACCGCCGACTGGACCCCCAGCCAGATGCCGATGGCCAGCATGGGGACCGCGCTCCACAGTGCCAGTTCGGCCGATCCGGGGAATCGCTCCTTGATCGCCTGCATCACCGGCACCTGGGCCGTGTGCGACCACCCAAAGTCCCCGCGCAGAATCCCCCCCCTGGTCTCTCCGGTTTCAGGGTCCTCCTGCCCCACCAGCCAGTGCCAGTATTGGACGTGGATTGGGTCGTCCAGCCTGTACTTTTCGATCAATTGTTGGATCGCTGCGGGTCGACGGGGAATGTCGCTGACATAGAGCGCGACCCGCTCCACCGGGCTGAGTAACATCAGCATGGCAAAGATCAGCATTGTGACGCCGATGAGAATGATCGGCATAATCAGCAAGCGGCGAATGATGTACGCGATCATAGATAACTCCACAACGAGTAATACGTGATACGTAATGCGTGATGCGTGATGCGTGATGCGTGATCCTGGTTTGAGCCAGGGCCGGGGCCTCTCCCAGGCCCTGGCTCGGTGGGATCTTACGTGACCCTAGTCGAGTCCTAGGGCCGCGTTTGCCTTGTCGATCGCGTACCCCTCGGCGGTCTCGACGCCAAAGATCGCGTCCCAGTACATCCAGAAGGGGCCGTAGGTGCGGTCCTGGATCAAGCCACGCCAGACCGAGTAGGCCGCGTCGTGGGCGTCCAGGTCGCCGCCCTCGTGGAACTTGACGCCCTCCCGGAGGTGGAAGGTGTAGGTTTTCCCGTCGTCAGAGATCTCCCAGCTCTCCGCCAGGTTGGGCACGAACTCGTCGGTCTTTTCGCGATTCATAAAGACCAGCGGGTCGTAGAAGCGCGAGATCCAGCAACTGGTAGCGTTGTCATAGTGATAGTTCGGATCGAAAGACTCTGGATCGCCGATATCCGCCTCGATGAGGGTCTTGGGGTGGGGCGAGTCCTCGCTCTCGGAGAGGCCGTAGGCGAAGGGGCAGATGTCCAGGCTCGTGTTACGGAAGTAACCCTCCAGCCACAGGGGGTGGTACTGCCGATCAGTTTGCTGGACGCCCCACAGGCTGGTCATCTGCTCGTTGGCCAGGCGCTGGATGGCCTTGTACGCCTCGTGCTGCTCGGCTGGATCAGGGATGCTCTTGGCCTCGGCGATCATGGTATCGAACTGGTTCTGCAGGTCGTCCGGCAGGCCCAGCGCAGCGCCGTAGGCGCCGGCACTGCTCAGGAAGGGCTGCACCCAGTTGTGCGGGTGATGGTAGTCCTCGCCCCAGCCGATGCGGTAGAGCGGGATGTAGGTGGCCTGGTACTGCTTCAGGTAGGCCGGCCACGGCAGCGCCAGGATGTCAATGGTGAATCTCTCGTTGATCCCCTCGATGCCGGCTTTGAGGATCTCGGCCGCCACACGGCGCTGGTCGTTGCCCAGGTTGTAGGCCAGCATCATGAAAAAGCCGGTCTCCCAGACGTCGTCCTCGTCCTCGCCGGCCGGCACGCCGTCCTTGTCCAGGTCGGACATCTTGAAGTACGCCTCGCACGCCGCCGGGTCGTACGTGGGCGTCGGGGGATCCTCAGGGTCGTGACCGGTCATATCCCAGATGATGGGGCCGTTGCGTGCCAGCGCCTCGCCCTTCTCCACCTCGGCGATGTAGGTGTCATAGTCGAAGCAGGCGGAGAAGGCCTGGCGGATGTTGGGATCGGCGAAAAAGTCGGACGGGATACCGCCGCCATCCAACCGGCCGCTGCCGATGTAGGAGGACTCCTGGGGGATGTCCATGACGAAGAAGAAGTCGACGCTGCCGGTGCCGGGCATATCCTTGTAGCGGCGGAACTGGCCGCCAGCGTTGAGCGGCGTACATTCCTCCGTCCTGTAATCACAGTCCTCGGCCACCAGCGGGTCGATCTGGTCCACGTATTGCGTGGGCACGTAATTCCAGTCGATATCGCCGGCCTGGAACATGGCGAAGCGGGTGCCCCACTCGTTGACGGTCTTTTCGATCACGCGGTCATAGTAGGCCGGGCCGCTGGGGCCGCCCTCCCACATCGGCTCGGTGCGCCAGTAGTCGTCGAAACGGACGGCCGAGATCTCGTCGAGCGGCTTCCAGTACTCTAGTTTGAAGGGGCCGGTGCCGTTCTCAATGTCAAAGATCACGCTGTCCTCGGCGTTGGGGTCGTGGTACGGCACCCAGTTGGCGCAGTCCCCGTCCCAGGCGCCCTGCTCGACCATCCACTCCATATCCATAGGCACGCTCCATCCTTGTGACAGGATCTGCATGAACGGCGCAAAGGGTTCCTGCAGGTGGACCGTGAGCGTGCGGGCCTCGTCGTCGTACTCGACCGCTTGCTTGATGTCCTCGCACACCTGTACCAGCACGTCGTCGGGCACGTCCGCAAAGTCCGCGATCTCCCCGGGCGCCGCTGGTTCCTCCGGCTCGGGGGTCGCCGTGACCACGACCTCGACCTGTTTTTCGACCTCGACCGGGACCTCTTTTTCGACCTCGACCACGACCGTCTCGACGACTGTCTCGGGGGCGCAGGCCGCCAGCAACATACTGATGATGACCAACCCTGCGGCGATCGCCCACCATGCTTTTCTAGACATCTTGGACATGATTCTCCTCCTAAAGTTGGTTTTTCACACGCGAAATCGTCGGTTCTTACCGGTGGAGCATCGCTCGCTCCGACTCTGCGACTGTTCTTATGCCATGCTCGATATCCATCACCTCCTCGGTGTACGCTCTGGCGAGGGTTCTTCAACCCGAACAGATGCCGGATGTTCCCCCTCAGTCTGCAGCCTCACCCGGCTGTCGGGCCGCACAAACGGCGTGACCAGGTGGCAGGCGCAGAGATGGCCTGCCTCTACCTCGATGATCTCTGGGTCCATCTCAAAACAGGCGTCTGTCGCTACCGGGCAGCGCGTGTTAAAGTTGCAGCCCTCAGGCGGGTGGGCCGGACTGGGCAGGTCCCCCTCGAGGATGATGCGCTTTCTACTCTCCTCGACGGTCGGGTCGGGCACCGGTACGGCCGAAAGAAGCGCCTGGGTGTAGGGATGCAGGGGATTGCCGTACAGCGTGTCCCTGTCGGTCAGTTCCACGATCTTGCCCAGGTACATCACGGCCACTCGCCGGCTGATGTGGCGCACCATGCTCAGGTCGTGGGCGATAAAGACGTAGGTGAGGCCCAGTTGTTCCTGCAGTTCCTCCATCAGGTTGACTACCTGGGCCTGGATCGAGACGTCGAGCGCGGAGACAGGTTCATCACAGATGATCAGGTCGGGGTTCAAGGCCAGTGCCCGGGCCAGGCCAATGCGTTGCCGCTGTCCGCCGGAGAACTCGTGGGGAAAGCGCTTCATAAGCGCGGGGCTCAGTCCGACCAGTTCGAGCATCTCTGCCACCCGGTCTACTCTCTCCGGACCGGCGGCGATGTGGTGTGCCTTCAACGCCTCGCCGACGATGCCCAGGACGCTCATGCGGGGATTCAGCGAGGCGTAGGGGTCCTGAAAGATCATCTGTATTCTGCACCGCATCTGGCGCAGTTGGCTGCCCTTGAGCTGTGACAGGTCCGCCCCGTCGAAGTAGACGGTACCCTCTGTGGGCTCGTAAAGCTGGACGATCGTGCGGCCGGTGGTCGTCTTGCCGCACCCACTCTCCCCGACCAGCCCCAGCGTCTCGCCGCGGCAGACCTCAAAACTCACGCCATCCACCGCCTTGACGTCTCCCACGTGACGCTGGAAGACCCCCCGCCGGATCGGGAAATGCTTTTTCAAGTTCTCGACGCGCAGGATGACGTTGCTGCGCTTACGTTGGGTCGTCATTGGTGCTTCCTCATCCTCTCGCCGGTCTCCACCCTCCCCCGTCCCCTCCCTCGCAGGGAGGGGGGAATGCTTGGTCTTGGTCCGTGGAAAGCCGTCGTACTTCTTGATCGGCCTACAACCGGAGTTGTCTGGAAAGGAACCGGACGGTCTCACCTCGCTTCCGCCGGATTGACCCCGGTCTAGCCCGGCGATTCACACGTTCCGCGATACGTCCCCAGACCCGTGGTGGAGGGGCAGCACCCGATATCCTTTTCCGCAACACCGACCGGACCAGGACGTCCAGTTCATCTACGGGACGTCGCGCTGATCTGTTTCCAGGTAGAGCCATACGTCACCTCGGGCGCTCATCTGCGCCCCTCAGGCGCTCATCTGCGCCCCTCGGGCGCTCATCTGCGCCCCTCGGGCGCTCATCTGCGCCCCTCAGGCGCTCATCTGCGCCCCTCAGGCGCTCATCTGCGCCCCTCAGGCGCACACCTGCGCCCCTCAGGCGCACACCTGCGCCCCTCAGGCGCACACCTGCGCCCCTCAGGCGCACACCTGCGCCCCTCAGGCGCACACCTGCGCCCCTCAGGCGCACACCTGCGCCCCTCAGGCGCACACCTGCGCCCCTGTTCCAGAACAGCCTCTCCCACGCCCTCACGGACAGCAAGGTGGAGCAGGATATGGTGTTGGCCCGTGCCCGCCAGGGACGGCACAGGGGCAGCCCAGGTCAGACTGCCCCCTGCCAGCAAGAAGTGGTATCCAGCCAACCGCCCCGGCGGCAGCCCGAGTTACTATCGCTCGAGACGGAGAGGCATCATCCTAATACGGCTCCTATCATACAGCAAAAATCCCCCAGATGCATCGGGCATCTGGAGGATTTTCTTGTTGTACAGTTGTCCAATTTTCCTATTGGTCAGTTGTCCAATCTTGCTCCTGGTCAGGTGACCAATTGGTGCCGCAGCGCCAGCGCGACCGCCTCCGCCCGGTTGGAAACGCCCAGCTTGGATAGGATGTTGCTGACGTGCGCCCTGGCCGTTGAGCGGCTCACGCTCAACCGCCCGGCGATCTCTGGATTGCTCAACCCCTCGACCATCAGTGCCAGCACCTCGTGCTCGCGGGGGGTCAGATCGTGGCCGGGTGTGGGCCCCTGGCTGGCGACCTGGATCAGCGCCTGGGCCGCCTCTGGAGCCAGCGTAGGCCGTCCGGCGTAGGCCGCCCGGATCGCTTCGGCCAGGTCGTCGACGGAGACGTTCTTCAACAGGTAGCTGATGGCCCCGGCCTGGAGAGCCTCGTGCACGAGTTTCTTCTCCTGGAAGCTGGTCAGTGCGATGACCTGTACGTTGGGATGTCGTTCGCGGATGGCCCGGGTGGCTGCCGCGCCGTTCATCTTGGGCATCACCAGGTCCATCAGAATCACGTCCGGTTGGACCTGGTCGCACGTGTGCAGGGCATCTTCACCGTCGCTGGCCTCGCCGACCAGTTCCAGGTCGACCTTGCTCTTTAAGAAGGCCGCGAGTCCTCTGCGGACCACGTCGTGATCGTCGACGATCATGACGCGGATGGGGGTTGGTGCACTCATTGGATTATCCTCTCTGTTGCGAGACGAAAGACGAATGACGGGCGGGGTTTCGTCCTTCGTCGTTCGTCATTCGTCCGCTCTCCACACCACCGCGATCTGCGTCCCGTGCCCCGGTTCGCTCTCAATCGCCAACCTGGCCCCGACGGCCTGGGCACGCTCGCGCATGATGCACAATCCCAGGCGATCCGGCGGGACGCGGCTTGGATCGAAGCCACATCCGTCGTCGCCGATGCAGAGCCTGACCCTCAAACCGCCCGACCGGCCGCGGTCGGCTCCCTCTCCCTCCCAGGGAGAGGGACCTGTCCTGAGCCCCGTCGAAGGAGCGGGGATGAGGGTTTCACAGCGCAGACCGATCTCTACCTGGCTCGCCTGGGCGTGCTTGACCGCGTTGTTCAACGCCTCCTGGGCGATGCGGTACAGGGCGACGTGAACGTCGGAGGGCAGTTCGCACTCGCCCTCCACCGTCACCGTGACGGACACGTCCTTCCGCCCGGTGACGGCCTCGGCGAGTTGGCGCAGCAGGTCGCCCAGGCTCGCCTCGACCACGGCCGCCGGTCGCAGTTCCAGCAGCAGGGCGCGCATCTCGGCCAGCGCGCCCCGGCTCAACCGGCGCATCTCTGCCAAAAGCTGTCGCCCCTCGTCCCGATCGTTTTCCCAGATGGGGGGCAGCGCTTCGGCGATGAGGCTGGCCGAAAAGAGCGTCTGGGTGACGGCGTCGTGCAGGTCGCGGGCCAGGCGACTCCGCTCCTCCACGACCGCCAGTTCCTGCGCCTGTTCGTAAAGCTGTGCGTTCTGGATGGGCAGAGCGGCCCGTTGGGCCAGCGCGATGTAGAGCCGCTGTTCGTCGCTGCCGAACGCGTGGGGTTGGACGTAATCCACGCTGAACACGCCAAACAGCTCACCGCCGATCTTGATCGGGACGTTCATGGAAGAGCGTATCCCCTCTGCTGCGGTGATGCTGGCACGATTGGCGAAACGCGGGTCCACGCGGGTGTCCTGCACGATCGCCGGTTCGCCGGTGGCAGCGACGTGGCCCACGGTGGTCCCATCGCCGGGGGCAACGGTCATTTGCGCCAGGCTTTCGGATCTGAAACCGCGAGCCGCTCGCACGACCAACTTTTCGCGCCGATCATCATCCCAGACGCTCAGCGAGCTCTTGTCGGCCTGGAGGATATTCACGGCGATATCCACCAGCGCCTGCAGCACCTCATCCAGGCGCAAGTGGCGATACAACTCTTCGTCGGCGCGGTACAGGGCTTCCAATTCCTGCCGTCGCCGCTCAATTTCGGATGTCCTTTGCCTGACCTGGGTTTCGAGCTCACGGCTCCTCGCCTGGATGCTTCTGACCCGCAGCCAGTAGCCGCCGATCGCGCCGCCCACCAGCGCCAGGGCAGCGATGGTCCTGAACCACCAGGTTGCCCAGAACGGCGGCACGATGGTGATCCGTAATAGAGTGCCCTCCTCGTTCCAGACCCCATCGTTATTCGAGCCTATCATCCTCAGCGTGTACGTGCCACCTGGCAGGTTGGTATATCTGCCAAATCTTCTTGTGCCGATATAGTTCCAATCTTTGTCAAATCCGTTCAGCATGTAGGCATGTTGGTTTTTTGGGGGTTGGCTGTAGCTCAGAGCGGCAAATTCAAATTCGAAAAAGTTGTGCGGCCAGTGAAATGTCACTTCCGTCACGCTTTCGACAGCCTGGCCTGCATCCACCTCCTCGCCACCCTGTGTCAATGACGTCAACACGACAGGTGGTACGTAAGCGTTATCCTGTACGTTCTGTGGAGAAAACGCAGTGAGGCCGTTGACGCCTCCGAAAAACATCTCGCCACTGCTGCTTTTGTGACACGCGTTCCCAATGAACTCGTTGCTCTGAAGCCCATCCCGCGCGTCATAGTTCTTGAACGTTTCCGTTCGGGGATCGAACTTGGACAGGCCTCTGTTCGTGCTGATCCAGAGAAATCCCTGGTCATCCTCCAGGATCCCGCAGATCACGTCGTTCGGCAGTCCATCCTTCTCCCTGTAATGGGTAAAGGCTTCCCTCCCTGGATCGAACTTGTTGAGCCCTCCGCCGTTCGTTCCAATCCAGAGCACACCCGACCGGTCTTCGTAGATGGACGAGACCCAATTGTTGCTCAGGCTCGCCGGGTCGTTGGGGGCGTTCCGGTAGCGGCGGTAGCGGGTGAACTGTTCCGAGTCTCGGTAAAACCGGCTCAATCCGTCATCAGTTCCAATCCAGAGCATGCCGAATTCGTCCTCGTGAATGGATCGGACGAGCGTGTCATTCAGGCTATTCGGATCATCGGGGTTGTCCTGGTAGTGGGAAAAGCGCTCTGTCTCCCGATCGAATCTGTTGAGTCCCCCGCCATACGTCCCCACCCACAGTGTGCCCGATTGATCTTCGTGGACCCACGCGACGCGATTGTCACTCAAGCTATGGGGGTCACTGGGGTCGTACTGGTAACGCTCAAAGCGCCCCGTTGTTCGATCGAATTTGTTGAGCCCGCCACTCGTGCCTATCCAGAGCACACCTGACCGGTCTTCACAAATGGATACGACGACATCGCTGCTCAAGCTGTAGGGATCGCTGGGCTCGTTTCGGTAATGGACAAAGCGCTCCGTTTCCCGGATGAGCCTGTTGAGTCCTCCACTATAGGTGCCAACCCACAGTACACCCAGGTGATCCTCGTAAACCGAAGAGACGTCGTTGCTGCTCAAGCCATTTGGATTGTTGGGATCGTGTTGGTAATGCACAAAGCGCTCTGTCGACCGGTCAGATTTACAGAGCCCTCCGCGGTTCGTCCCGATCCAGAGCACCCCCGATCGGTCTTCATAAACCGACCAGACACGATCATCGCTCAGGCTATAGGGGTCATTGGGGTTATTTCGGTAGTGGATGAACTGGTCGTTTTCCCGGTCTAATCTGTCCAAGCCTCCGTAATAGGTTCCGATCCAGAGCACACCCGACTGATCTTCGTAGATCGACCGGACGCGATCGTCGCTCAAGCTATTGGGATCGTCGGGGGTGTGTTGGTAGTGGATGAACTGCCCCGCACCGGCTCCGGGTGCGCTCTCTCGCTCAAATCTATCGAGTCCGTTGTAATAGGTTCCGATCCAGAGCTCCCCCGATTGGTCTTCATAAATCGAGCGGACGACGTTACCGGCCAGGCTGTGGGGGTTGCCGGGGTCGTTTCGATAGTGGGCAAACCGCCCGTTTTCTCGATCGAACTCGTTGAGTCCGCCACCCCCCGTTCCAATCCAGAGCACGCCCGACCAGTCTTCATAGATGGACAGGATGCTATCGTGGCTCAGGCTGTGGGGGTCACCGGGATCGTGCTGGTAACGGACAAAGCGGCCCGTCTCGCGATCGAATCGGTTGAGTCCGGCACTCGTGCCAATCCAGAGCACACCCGATCGGTCTTCGTGAATGGACCACACGATGTTGCCGCTCAAGCTGTGGGGATCGCCTGGATCATTCTGGTAATGGGCGAATCTCCCCGTTTCCCGGTCGAATCTATCGAGTCCTCCGCCCTGCGTGCCAATCCACAGCGCCCCTGATCGGTCCTCGTAGATTGACCGGACGATGTTGTTGCTCAGGCTATCGGGGTCTTCCAGATCGTGCCGGTACACGGTAAAGCTGTGCCCATCGTATTTGTTCAGCCCGTCCCACGTGCCGAACCACATAAAGCCCCTGCTGTCCTGGAGAATGCAGTGTACCGAGTTTTGAGACAGTCCCTGTTCAATGGAGATGCGTTCAAACTTGATGCGCTGTGCCACCCTCACCCCGCCCGACCGTCCGCGGTCGGCTCCCTCTCCCTGGAAGGGAGAGAGGCTGGTCCCGAGTGGGGGCGAAGGGGTGGTTGCAGGTTCAGGTGGGATTGCATATGAGGTAGGAGCCGCCAGAATGGCACGGCCCGCCGCGGACAGCACAACTGTGACCAACAGCCCGAGGAGCCTGCCCCGAGCACGGCCGAGGGGAGCTTGGCGAAGGACGAGCGCTATTTTCGTCCGTGGTGGCGTGCAAATGCTCATGACAACTGTTTCGAAAATACCCCTTTGCCCGGCGCGGACCACAGTCCGCGCCTTTTCCAGGCCCACCCTGCGCCGGCGATCTCCTGCCCACATCGGGGACACTGGCCATCGGGTGTGACGTCGCAGTGGAGCAGCCGGAGGAGCCCTCGCCGGGCCAGTATTGTACCACAATTCGGACAAAAGGTGTGCTCGCCGGGGTGCCCGGGGACGTTGCCGACGTAGACGTAGCGCAGCCCCGCCTGCTGGCCGATCTCGCGAGCGCGTTCGAGCGTCGCCACGGGGGTGGGCGGGGCGGTGAAGCGGTAGGCCGGATGGTAGCGGCTGAGGTGCCAGGGCACGTCCGGCCCCAGTTCGGCCACGATGCGGCGGGCGATCCCCTCCAGACACTCGTCGTCGTCGTTCACGCCGGGGACCACCAGCGTGGTCAGCTCGACCCACACGCCCAGTTCCTGCGCCCGGCGGCAGTTGCGCCACACGACCTCGACGTCGGCCTGGCAGTAGCGGCGGACGGCCTCGGCATCCCCTTTCACATCGACGTTCATCCCGTCCAGCCCGGCCTCGACCAGCAACTCCAGCGCCCGTTCGGTCATGTACCCGTTGGTGACGTACGTGTTGTAGAGCCCTGCCTCCCGCGCCAGCGGGAACACCTCCAGCGACCACTCCAGGCTCAGCGTCGGCTCGTTGAAACTGATCGAGGTGCCCTGGCAGCAGAGCTCGCGGGCGCGGGCGACGAACTCGGCGGGCGGGACGGACTCCCCGCCGGAGGGCGGGCTCTTGCTGATGTGCCAGTTTTGACACCAGGGACAGGCGAAATTACACGACCAGGAGCCGGCGGTGAGCGCGACGGAGCCGGGGTAAAAGTGATAGAGCGGTTTCTTCTCGATGGGGTTGTGGGAAAGGGAGGAGACCAGGCCGACCATGAGCGTGTAGAGCGTGCCGCCCCGGTTCTGCCGCGTGCGACACCAGCCCACCTGCCCCTCGGCCAGCTCGCACCGCCGCTCGCAGGTCAGGCAGCGCACCTTGCCGTCGGTCGGCTCCTGCAATCGTGCTTCGCGGATGAATGGGGAACCCATGGTCACGGGTGCATTCTACCCCGTCCCGTCTTGCTGTGCAAGCGCCTGCGCGTTTGTCGCCGAGATGTCCGTACCGGTGCCAACATTTCCCCCGAATACAATGATTACGAGGGGCGAAGGACCTCTCGTAATCGGGAGAGGTCTTGCTTGTGCAATGTATCTGTCTTTTCCGGCTGCTGATAACCGTCCTATTGCGACGTCCTGGCTGGAGGTATTGGGGGGCGTGGGTAAGGCCGTGCGTAAGGTAGTGCAAGCCCGGTCTCACAGGGGTATGTACGAGGTGCTCGAATACGAAGCAACGCTTGAGTGGACCCATACCGGTCCGGCTACAAGACCTACGTCCTCATCTCGCGGCGTGAGGTCAAGAACAAAGGAGACCTGGATGAATTCAACATCGAATGGAGCATCCGTCAGGGCTTCCTCCGGCGAACGGAGCAGTGGGAGACCCGCGTCACGCATCGGACAAGACGCCTCAAGATCAACGTGGTTTTCCCCAAGTCCAGGCCACCGTGGCGCATCATAATGACTGAGAGTAACCGCCAGCGCAGCCACCACTTAGGAAAGGATGCACAGGTGGAGCTCCCAGATGGTCGCTGGCTGGTCGCGTGGGAGACGCACAAACCTCGACTATACGAGAATTACATCCTCCAGTGGAAGTGGTAAACAACAGGAAAGGCGACAGGCCCGCGGTTCCTGTCGCCTTCCGGGCCTAGACAGTTGCCCTGCAAGATACTGTGACAGACTATTGTGCTGCCCAGTTCCAACCCCACCAATGAGAAAGCCCAATTGGGCTGCATCCTCTGGGTGACGTTTGGCAAACTCGATGGCGATTTGATATGCTGTCAGAAACGGACGCCCAAGATGATGGTCTGGAGCAGCGTCTGGGACTTTGATAGAATTCGGACTATCTTCTCTTCAATGTTGAGTTCCTGCCACTTACCCATTCCTTAACAACTTCCTAGCTTTCCACCGTGGATCATCGATCGCCGCATCAACCTCGCTCCCGGCCACCCGGGCCTTGCGCTCCTTCGACGAAGCACTCTTCGCAAAAGCCTCGACGTCGGCGATGTCCTCAGAGCCCCAGATCGGATAGCCACCCAGCAGTTTGAGGGCGCGGTGATACCGCCCATCGGGGCGGGATTCGCGCTGTACCTGCTGGCGAAGCAATTCGTTCAAATCCCCGTCGCCCAGGCAGCGGAGTGTGCGGCCTAGTTCGCGCGTTAAGCGGCGACGGGCCGCGTCCAGTTGGCGGCGTAGGTTGGCTTCCTCCTCCGCTTGGGCTGCTTGTTCCATAGCCTCGACCCGCTGCCGTGCTGCAGCGCGGGCCTCGTCCTGGGCCTGGAGCCGCAGGTCGGGGGGCGGCTGTTTGCCGTCCCACGCATCGGCCAGGGCCAGCAACTGTTTCGCGGATTCGACGGTGATCACGCCATCCGGGTGCACCCAACGTGCCTCAAAGCAGCGGTAGGCCCCCGACGCATGCGCCTCCAATACCAGCGGCACGTGGCTCGGCAGGGGCAGACATTCTACTAGTTGTCCTAGCACTTCCGTGCCGAGGGTCATCGGCAGGGTGGTTGGATCGCGCTCCAGGGTCTCTTGATCCGTTGTCACAACAACCCTGCCCAGACCGCGTAGCCCGTGCAGTCGCCAGGCTCGTTGTCCCTGTCTCTTGGTGCGTTTCGCTCCTACCTTCCCACTCATACCCTCCAGCCAGGTGAGGGCGGTTTCGATGTCCTTGCGAGTGACCGGGGGCGAGACGGTTGGCAGTGCTTCGGCGTCCGACTGGGCAAAGGTACTGGCGACGGTCTCGTCGGCCTGGACCTGTTCGACGGCCTTGTTCAGCGCCTCCAAGAAGGTCCCTATCTGTTCCTGTCGCAAGCTACGCCGCAAAGCATCCCGCGCCAGGGCCAACACCGGCTGCATCCGTCCAACAAAGTGTTTGAATAACCCGCATCGCTCCCGCAACACCTCGTAGACGCGCACATCCACGCTGTTGTCCAGGAACAGATTGCGGATGGGCAGAACTGGCTGCTGCTGCCCGATGCGGTCAATGCGCCCGATGCGTTGCTCGACCTTGCTGGGGTTCCAGGGCAGGTCATAATTGATCAGTGCGCCCGCCGCCTGTAGGTTCAGCCCCTCGCTCGCCGCGTCGGTGCACACCAGGATCTTCAAATCGCCGTCGGTCAACCGATCCGTGATCTCCGCTTTGGATACCGACTTCCATTCTTTGCCATCCCAAACTTGTCCGCCCGCGCCACTGTAGCAGCCCAACGTCGCCCCGTAGGTCGGGCGCAACTGATCGCGCAGATACTCCATCGTATCGGCGTATTCGGTAAAGACCAGGACAGAGCGCCCGTCCGCCGTGATCTCTCGCAGAACGGACCAGAATTGGGCCAGCTTGCTATCGGTCGCACCGAGCGCATCCAAGCGAGCCAGCAGCGCGTCGATCTGTTGCTTTTCCGCCTCGGCGGCCTTGGGGTCGCTCGGCAGGGCAGGGTCAATCTGTTCGTCAATGTCCGCGTCGCTCAAGTCGCGGGTATCAATCTGTTCCTCGTCTAGGCTCAACCAGGGGTCTAGATATTGGCGGCGGATGACGCGCTCGAGTCTCTCCAGACGCCGGTTCAGGCTGCGGCGCAGGGCCAGCGGCGAACTGGCGGCCCGTCGCCGGTAGACCGTCATCACGAAGCCTTTGCCCGCCTTCTCCCGTTCCATCTGGTCATACCGTTCGTCAATGTAGTCCTTGATGGCCTCGTAACAATCCCGTTCGGCCTGCTCCAGGTAATCGAACACTTCATCGTGCACTTGGCGGCACGGCGGCGGAAGTTCCAGCAATCCCTGGGCATAGTATTGTCGTAGCGTGTCGCGCGTGTTGCGGTGCATGCGCCGACCCAGGGGCGCACCCAGCCGCAGCCACTGCGCGTAGCGTTTTTGCTCATCGCCGAACGCAAACGCCAGCTTCTCCGCCAGCACTGCCGCTCCATCTGGTGAGTGACCATTGGGTGGGAGTGGGAACTCGTCATCGCTCGCCACCAGATGCGCGATGGTGGTTGCGTGTTGTAGGTCCAAGGGTCCCTGTCTCAGGCCCTGGATGCCCTGGTAGTAAGTCCTTACATCATCAAACTCGACCATCCAGCGCCCGCCGACGCCCAGCACGCCCAGCAAGTCCCACGGTTCCCAGGGCTGGGTCTGCATCGGGGTGGCGCTCAGCAACAAGATGGAGCGGGCCCGCCTGCGCAACTGGAGTTCGCGCAGCAGTTGGAGCAGCAGGTTGGCCGAGTTAAACTCGCGCTCCTCTTGGGCACTGCGCCGGGCGGCGTGGGCTTCGTCCAATAGCACCAGGTCCCAAACCGGCACGCTCAACACCAACTCACGGCGGTTGGACAGTCGCGCCCACTCTCGGCTGAGCAGTAGTAGGTGGTTCTCTGCCAGCGCCACTGCGGGCTCCATCTGCTCTCGTTTGCCATTGGGCTGATAGAGGTAGCCACTTTCCCAGCGCGGCACGAGCAGGCCACCTTTCTCGCGGAGCTCCTCCTGCCACTGCCGGAGCAGCCCAGCAGGCACCAAGAGGAGAGCACGTTGGACTCCCCGCCCACTGAGCAGCCGCCGCAAGATCTGGATGGCTTCGATGGTCTTGCCCATGCCGACTTCATCGCACAGGAGCCGGCCGGCGGGGAAGGCCCGGGCTGTGTCGTCCACCACGCGGCCCTGGTGAGGCCAGAGGTCTACCATCGCCGTCGCGTCACAGGCATATTCGCCGTCCGGCAGGTAGGGGGCGGCCTTGATAAAGTGCCATAGCATAGCAGTAGTCAGTTCTTGTGTATCCTGCTTTAGTTCGCCAGGCGGTTCTTGAGGGGCGAATTCGATGATTTCCGCCCGCACCGCGTCGGGCAAGGGAAGTACCCGCACGTACTCGTCACGGTCTTCCCACAGGGCCTCGAATCGCTGGCTATAGTGGGTCACAAAGTCGGGGTCCTGCCACGAGGCGTGGACTATCAGCTCCTCATAGTTCTCGACCAGCGCATAGCCCGTCTCGTTGTCACTGCCCATAAACGCGATGGCGTCGCCGTGCAGGTCGGTGACGATGCCGTACTTGGCGTGCGCGATCCCACATGTCCGCGCCATCCATCCCACCCGCACCTCCAGCCACCCGCTGGCGACGAGCCAGGCGAGCATTTGCAGCCGGTTCTTTTCGAGGGCGTTCTGGACCGTTTTGAACTGTTTAAGGAGTTTATGAATGACCTGGCTTTGATCGCCGGTCGCGAGCAAGGCGTCCAGGTCTTGGCGATCCAACTGCTCGTTGACCAGTAGCCGCGCGGCAGGCTTGGGCAGGTCGTCACCGTAGGCAAGCAGGTTTTGGATGAACCCGCCGAACCCTCGCGCGGCGACGGACAGCACGTGACTGGAGAAGTAGGCGCAGCAGCGGTCGTAGCGCACCGCCCGGCTCAAGGCGGGTATGTAGAGTTCGTCGAGCAACTGGGCGTCGGGTGCTCGCACAAAGCGATTCCACTTGATCGTCCGCAGACTCGTGGACTCTTGCGATTTTGTCATGGTGCTACCCCTCTCTCTCGGTGGACTGCTTCGGGTCTATCTTGAGAGTCTCGCTCAGCAGAGACCTGGGAATCCCCTCTGAGGAAACAATCAGTAGCTGCTTGTTGCGATACCAGCCTGAGCTCAATAGCGTGCGGTTCTCGTGACGCCCCACCTCGGGTTCCAATATGCGTAAAGAGCCATTTCAACGTCGGCAGCAAACCACCTTCCGCTTTCCCTATTCATAGGGTTACTTATCGCATACTGCTGAAGTGCTTTAGCAATTCTCAGGCAATCGTCGGAGAGTTGCTTGTACCCGTTGCTATTCATAGCATATCCCAACTGTGATATGATCCCGTCTAGAACGGGGCACACATCGGGGCGCAAGAAACGGAGATGCTTCGAGGCGAATGATGGCCCAAGGTGCTTAATGTGATTGAGCGCATACCATGCGCCTTGGATGTCGGGTACATCTGAATTCAAGACTTCTGCTGCCTTGATGAACTGACGTGGGATTGTTGACGGAGGATTATTCATTTCATTGAGGACCCGGCCCGCGATTCCTGCGTATCCTCCCCATTCGCATACCTTCCGTATGAATTCTGCTAACTGCTTTTCGGCAAAGCCAGTATCACATAGATGGCTTGCCTCGTGCTCCAACTCTCTTGTATTTGGTACGTTACGTAGGTGACATTCGACAAGCTCTGTGAAACAGGGGGGACGCAAAACGATTTCTATGATTATGTCCTTATCTATGATCTTTATCGGCATCTTTGAATGACTTCCTCCCCGAAGTGCCCGTGATCAAGATTGGTCGTGCTGGATGCAGGTCACATATCGCCAATCAAAGACCTGTCAGGTTTTGGAAACCTGACAGGTCTGGGCGTCACTCCATCAACGGCAACGCCGGCTGAGCCGCGACCGGCTCCTCCCACTCCGGCGGCTCGATGCCGAACAGGGGCTTCAGCATCACATGCCAGGCGCGGAACTCGGGGAACTCGTCCGCGGAGGTCTTCTTTTTGCCCTTGCCGGGGAAGCGAACGGCCGGTGGCGCGGCTTTGACCAATGCTTCCATCAGACGGGCGCAGGGGCCATCGGCGTTCCAGCCTTGTTGCAGGGCCATACCCCGAGCCGCGCCGATGCCTGCCTGGCCGCCGCCTGCTTCCTCGTAGCGCAAGGCGAGGGCGTGGCACATATCTATGGCGCTGGCAAAGTATTCGTCGTTGGGGTGAACTTTGCGCTTGCCGCGCCGCCGACCACGGCGCTGGCTTTCGAGAAATGACATCTGTTCGGCGGCGTTCTGCACGGAGCGCTCGCGCCGCCGGTCTTTGGCGGGCAACAGGTTGACGTTGGCGCCGCTCTTGGTCACGAGGCCGACAGCGATCAGGCTGTTGACGTCCATTCCCACCGACCGCCCCAGGAGCATGGCCTCGTTGAAGCGGAAGGTGGCAGCGCCGAGGACGTCCCAGCAGAGGAGCACGAAGCGGCTTTCGTCGTCCACGCCCGCCAGGCCGCGCTGGGCCAACTGTTCCACGCGCCAATCGGCGACGGCGTCGGCGGCCGTCTGGATGGCCGCGTCCACGGATACCGGGGCACCGGTATCGGTGCGCACCTCGTCGTAGCGGCTAAAGACCTCCATCGCCGGGCCGAAGGCGCCCACCAACTGGTCCACGGCGTTCAGCCCTTCGTCGCGCAGCCGCGCGGCGGTGGCCTGGGCCACCTGGCGGATCTCGGTCTGCATCGCATCGTCGAAGTAGGCGCGCCCGGCCCCCGGCGCGCGCTTGCGCGCCACCAAAAGCACCGTGCTCTGAGCTGCGTTCTGCTTCGCCTGGTGCAGGCTGTGCTGGTTCTCGGTTTGAATGGGCCAAGTAGCGGTGATGGTAAAGCCCGCCGCGATGAGCGACGCAAACAGCGCTGCCCACGCACTTTGCTGTTTGTGGGTGAACATTACCGTCAGCACACTGTCGTCGCGTAGAACCCGATGTGCTTCCTCAAAGGACTCGGTCATTAACCGCTGGTAAAACGCATGTGCCTCCCGCCGCGCTTCGGTCACCGTTCGCTTACCGTCCTCACGGTGAAGAGCGATATTGACGACGACCTCCTCGTCGTGGTCACACAGGTAGGTGCTGAACCACTCAGGCCGCCGATGCCCTTGCGTACGCTTGAGCCAGACATAGAAAAAATCGGCTAATTCGGCATACTGTACATTATCTGCGTAGGGCGGATCTACGACGACTGCGGTCACACTCCGGTCGTCTAGTTCGATCAAATTCGTCGCACTGCCTTGTGTAATGACTACCGCGTTCGATGAAAAAGATCGGGTGAGTTTCGTCAAATCCTCATACGCTTTCACAACATCCTCAATCGCCCAAGCCAGCCCACTTCCTGCCACGCAAGCAGCCATTTCGGCAAATGCTGCTTTAAAGGAAAAATTATGCTTCTGAAATATGTGTTTGACAACTCCTACCGTGGACTCCCAAGTGTTGAGCATGTTGTTGTAGTCAATGAACTTATCTAGGCTTAACGCCAACAGATGCACCACTGCTTCACCTTTCTCTTCACCCTCTGATTCCAAGACTTCAAATCGCAGACGGTGCAATTCTTCTGCCATTACACCGAGCGCAAGCAATTGGCGGGGAGAGAAGAAATCAGCCCAACGGTACATCCCATATAGTCGGTGCCCACGGTCATAGTTGGAGATTGGCGATAATTCCTCAATTGGTATCACATTGTCGCGTTCCCATTGCGAGCGCATGCGTCCGAGTTCCTTCTCGGCATTCTCTAACGCTTTCAGATCGGCCGATTCGGGTGGGCGGAACTTGATTTTACTGGTAGCTTTGGTGGCTATGGCATAAAGAACGCTGCCCATCTTGCCCTGCCGGGCCACTGCTTTGATATAGTCGGGGGGAATAACCGCTCTGGTGAACAGCGATAACCCCTTGCCGTGCCCATAGGTGGGCTGGGGCGGCTGACGCAGTTGCCCCGCTCCCTTGCCGACTTCACGGACACGAATCGTCCATCGACCTTCGTCCTGGTTTAGGATGACTGGTTCGGCGACGATGTGCACGCCACTCCTGGGCTTGTGCAAGTACCAAGCGGGAACAAGCGGCGTCGGATGCCCCGTGTCGGGACACGGCACAGTGCGGGCAAAGATGTAGGCATGGACGAGCGCGAGTTTCTCCTTCGGGTAAAAAGGCTCAAGCCGCTCCGCTGCGCGTTGCTCCCATACTTTGCCCCATGTACGCGCTTTCTTTGCCAGCGCTGCACCAAAGCGAAAAGGGTAATCCACTGTGGCTTCCAAGATCGAGCAAGCAACCGGGCTGTATTCATTCGCGAGGGCATTCAATCCCAGCCTAGCCGTTTCTAACGGGATTGAACCACCGCCTGCCATTGGATCAAGCACGGTCGGCGTCTTGCCCCAAAGTTGCGCCATGACTTCGTGCACTTGCTGCAAGTCATCCTCTCTTAGTGCATTAGAGAAGGCGCGCTTGGAGCCATAGCCGCCTTCCACTCTTATGCCTATGTCCATCAGCGCGCGTCGGCGCACCAGTTCAGACGCTGGTTGCCCGAAACCCAGCAGCCGTTCAAAGCAGTCTCGGTCAAAGTCGGCGGGTAGCAGGGACGCCAGCACCGCTGCACGGGAGACAATCAGTGGACGCCGCGCCCACCAGATGTGCAACCGCCTATTAGCCGGGAACGGCGCCATAAACTGGTGCTCTCGCATGCACTCAATGCCAATCGCCTGCGCCGGCAGCCACTCTTCGATCAGTAACCGGGGACGGGTCATTCCACAGCCTCCGTCAGAATCCGTAGCGCCCGCAGCGCGCGGGCGCTATCATCGCGGGTGAGCATCCCCAGCCATATAGCTGCTTCATCGGTGTCGGCATAGCGCAGCTGGTTGGCGGCGAGCATCAACCGCTCGCCGTTTCGCAAGCCCGCCGCGATGATGGCGAAGCAGGCCACGCGCGCGCCCCAATCGGCGTCCAGGGGGTGGAAGGGGCCGGTCGTCAGGCTGTTGTTTCCAGATGAGCGATCCGGCGCTGCGTCCTGGTGCTCAGGGTGAGCGACCTGGAATTGGGTGACGGCATCGCGCAACAGCGGGGTCGCCGCGGTGAACGCCAGCGGCGAGATCGCCGCGACGCGCTGCAAGCGGTCGCGCCCCTGGGCGTCGGCCCTGCGGCGGTAGACGATGGCGGCCCTGCCCTCTTTGCGTTGCACCACACGTAAAGCAAAGGGGGCCTCTCGAAGCTTTTTTTCTCCACGTGTTACCATTCTCACCTCCCCCTCACTCGCTCTCCGATTCCGCGCCGAACCGGGCCTCCAGCCCTACACCATCCACAGCCTGGGCCTGGGCCTGCTCGAATTTGGCCGCCGTGTTACCTATGGGTATGCCGCCGAAATCGAGCACCAACTCGGCCGAGAACGTGCTCCCTTCCTGGGTGGCGCGCAACAGCTTCTTGGCCACGTCAATAGGCTTGAGAGGGGTATTGTGCTTGACGTTGCTGACGGCAAAGTTGACTTGGCCGCCGTCTTTCAGCAAACCGCTGGCCCTGACCGACAGGGTGAGCGATTGCGCCCCGAAGGGTTGGGCGCACGCGATCAGTTTGCCTGCCGCCGGGGGGCTACTGGCCTTGAGCCTGAGGGACAGCAAGGGGCGTTGGGCCGCGTATTGAATCGCCGTCCCCCAGTCATACGCCGACACCTCCGGGGGGGTGGACGGCTGCCAGTTGTGGAACCTGTCGTTGAGCACGACCAACTTGCCTGCGTCGCGGGTGACGTAATCAATCTGCCCGAGGTCCATCGCGTCGAGAACAGCCTGGGAGGAAGTCTGTTTCTGCGTTGCTGCCTCGGCAGCCGTCAGCAGGTTTTCGTCAATAATCTCAACCGGCTGATCCTCTCTGAGCCAATCGGCTACGCACGGCGCTGCCGTCGGCGCGACGAGGACATCGGCGGTGAGGGTGAGGGTCGTCAACGGTTGTGACACACGGGTGCGGTTTCCTGGTATACCCGTCACGCATTCGTCCTGATCGTAGGCGTCGCCGTTGTGCAGGTGCACGGCCAGCTTGCCCTCCTTCACCCCCTTGAGGACCGCGTCGCGCACGGGGTTCTGGTTCAGCATCAGCCGCAGCTTGGGCGAGGCCAGGGTGCGCTCGTGCACGGCGCTGGTAGGATAAGCGCCCTCGTGGTCCAGCGAAGGGGTCGCGCCCGACATCAGGTCCAGCAGCAGGTCCACGTCCACCGCCTCCGCGGGCTGATAGATGTACTTGTTGTCATCCAGGAAGGTTTTGAGCTGGGCCTGGCCGCTGACGCTCCCCAGCGCACCCTCGTCAGAGACCAGGTACCGCTCGTCCAGCGTGACGGACGGCTTGCCCTGAAAGACCACGCGGTTAAAGGCGCGTACGGCGCGGAAGCGGGCCTTCTTGCGCAGCGTGGGCAACAGTTCGTCCACTTGCTGGCGCAGGGCCGTCTTCTTCTTGTGCTCCCTGGCCACTTCGTCAGCCGCCATCCGCCGCCGCATGTGCTGCACGGCGGCGTCGAACGTGGCCGGGGTCGGCGCGATGCCAAAGATGGCGTTGCGGAAACGACGCGGTCGCAGGGCGTCGGGGTCGGCGTCGTCTTCGTAACTGCACACGGCCTGGGCCAGTTGCTCTGTCTCGCAGAGGACGAGTTGGAGCGCTGCCGAGTCGGACACGGCGCGGGGGCTGGCGGGCCAGGCGACCAGTGTTAAGGTGTGCCCGCTAAAGTAGTCCTGTGCGAGCGTCATCACCGCCTGCCTGGCATCTTCGATCGAGATACCTTCGATCCGCTCCTCGATGATCTTGTTCGCGTTGGGCTCGTAGCGGAACTGGAACTTGCGCCCGGACTCGTTCTTGTAGGTGTGCCAGCAGTCGTTCATCAGGCGGTCAATGGCCTCACCGGGCTCGTGTCCGACGTCGCTGGGGCGGAGCACGGCCAGCGTGAGGTCCCGCTTGTCCATCGCCGCGCCCGGCGCGAGGGGCAGGCTCTCCAGGAGCAGGGCGGTGGCGACGCGGCGGTGCACGTCGGTATCATAGTCGGCGTCGAGGCGGCTGGCGTGGCGCGCCACGTCGGCGTTCACCGCTGGCATAAAATTGTCCCGGTTCAACCGCTGGAGCAGGTCGGCCTGGATGCGCTCGCTTTGCCAGTTCAAGTCTCCCGCCGTGATGAGCGGCACATCGGATGCGCTATCCCAGACGTCGCGCAGGATGCGGGCAAAGAGGCGCAGAGTGCCGCGACTCTTGTTAAAGTCCTGGAGCGCCCCCAGCCGGTCCTGCGCGGTCTCCAGCAGGCGCGGATGGAACGGATAGCACTCGACGATGCGCCCGGCGTACTCCTTGGTGGCTGCCTCGGGCGGCAAAAGGTCGGGGTACTCGGACGCCACGCGCTGGTAGGCGTTGTAGTATTCGGCTGATACTACCTCCGCCGCGCTCTGGTCCACCTGCTCGAACAGGCGGCGGTTGATGACTTGGGCCGTCTCGGTGCCGATGGGGTCAAAGTCGCTCATCTTGCGTCCAAGCACGTCGTCCAGCCGCTGGGCCGCTTCTAGTTGCTTGGTGACATCAGCCAAGGCTTGGGCTTCCTTATGATAGGCGGGCTGCTTGGCAGGATCGGTGATGACGACCACTGCCTGCCTGCGCGCCCCTACTTCGGCGATAAGCTTGCTCAAGAACGAGAGCAGCGCTCCCTGGGCTTGCTCTCCGAGAAGCGCCATGTAGATCACCAGTTCGTCCAGCAGGATCAGGACGGGGGCATCGGGCAGGATGGCGCGCACGGCTGCATCGTGGGGTACGGTGGTGGGGTCGTCCACTGCCTGCATTTTGGCATAGCCCTCGGGGCCACCGAGTTGGAAGGCGAGTTCACCCCATAGGCTGTGGGTCTCGATGCCCTCCTCCGGGTGCGAGGCACAAACGGCCGTGCCGAATTTCTGGGCGTCAATCCCAGCGACGACGATGTTCTGCGGGCGTCCGGCGGCGGGGAGGAGTTCGGTGCCCAGGGTGGCCTGGGTGATGTTCCGGGCCAGGTGCCAGAGGGCGATGAGGGTGTGGGTCTTGCCGCCACCGAAGCCGGTGCTCAACCGTACGGCCGCCCCCGCTTCGTTGGGGTCCGCCAGGCGTTCAAAGATGGTGGTGATGACTTTTCTCAGCGGAGCGGCGGGGTGGGTGTTGCGGAAGAACTTGGTGGGATCATTATACACATCTGGCGCCCTGTCGACCACAACGTGACCAAAGTCCGCTGCAAAGATCGCGTCCTCCAGATCGCCCTTCAGCACCTCGCGGCGTGGTATGCAAGTCTCACGTATGACTTTCACGTTATACCTCCAATGTACGTTGTCTGGAGCAGCCGCACCAACGCACGCTCACACGGGCGCTCAGCTCGATGGTGCTCTGGGCTTCGATGGCTCGGGCGAGACACGTCTCTGAGTATGTGTATGTTCTCGCTAGTGCTGATAATCCAGGTTAGCGATACTAAGCCTTGACGGCGGGCGGGCCTCGTACTATCATATCCCTGTCAGGGCGACTCCACCGCCTTGGCCATCGCCTCGGGCTCCGGCAAAGCGCCGGGACTTTTCTCATTGTAGCACAATTGAGCGAGCAGGACAAACCACCTGCCCTGCTCCCTCTAACGTCTACCCTCTGGAGGTGACGCGGTGATGCTCCCGCACCTCCATACCCCCACACCCCCGCCATCCCGACTGTGCGAACCGGGCGTAGAAGCAAGCCCAACTGAGGGGCGCGGCAGACTTCACATAAGCGGCGACTTGTGCTAAAATGAGAGCGCCCCGCGGTGCCAACACCACCTGGGGCGATGGCCAGACCGTTCGGGGTGGCCTGGCGAGTGTAGTGTGGCATGAGATGCCGCCACCGTCAAGAGAAAGGGGGCAGCTTTGGTTTTGAAGAGGGTGATCTATCCTCTCCCGAATAGTATCATGACCATGTTTACGCAGTGGCTAAGTAACTACCACGAATCAGTGAAGGGCTACTTCGAGATGCTACTGAGAGCAATAACACGTCGCTGGTCAGTATCGCCTGATATGATAGAGTTGACAGGAACCGGAACGCCTGCTGAGACGGTGCTTGAGGAGGTAGAGCGAAAGGTTATTTCGCAGAGTGGACCGACCGCTGGAGAAGACGCGGATGATTCGAATCCTGTAGTAGAGCAAATCACCGTGCCTCTTGAGCGCTGGGAGGTTTATAGTCACCTGCGGGCCTTGTGTAGCAATGAAACCCTGTTCTCTATTTGGGCGAACGTCAAGACGGATGAGGACCTGGAGAAGGTGACAATTTGGCACACGCAGGCCATAACACAGGGAAAAAGCCCAGCCGGAAGGCGTGGAATCATCGGGACCGTGCAGTTGCTGCCAGCGGGAAGTGACACCGTCATAATGTTCGTCGCCAAGGACGCACTCCACTACGAGAAGATCACAGACGGGGGCAAGGTCCTTTTCCGCGAGTTTATCCAGCTCGTCAAGAGACACTTTGACGAATTAACCCGTCAGCAGGTGCGAACGGAACCGTCGCCGTCCACTGAGGACAGCGCGGTTGACCTTCCGCCTATGGAAGACCCAACAGGGGGCAAGTACGGAACTTGCAGAGATCTAACAATTGACGACGTGAGGGACATTGTGAAGCGTTGCCGCGCCTTTCAGGCCAAGGACGGTAAGATAACAGAGTTCTACAGGCGCGGGAGTCGGGATTTTTCTCCGGGTCGGTGAGTTAGTCAAGACCTGTCGCCTTTTTTGCGGAACCATTTTGAGGTCCCGTCCACGAGTAACACGGGTAATCGGACACGTCAGGTAGATGATCGGCAATAAGCTCCTCCAGAGTGAAAGTATG